>Ga0222427_100549_pt1 | contig 49292 bp, 48 predicted proteins | sample 2B20Ametagenome_FD_182890 | JGI IMG/M metagenome (GOLD analysis project Ga0222427, IMG submission 182890) | Enriched microbial communities from leaf-cutter ant dump, University of Wisconsin, Madison, United States - 2B20A (version 2) | ecosystem: Environmental > Terrestrial > Nest > Insects nest... | reverse complement strand
GCGCGGCAGGACGCCGGCCTCGATAAGCTGCAGCCGCGTCTCGCGGCCGATCACCGCCTGGAAGGCGCTCACCATGGCCGGATAGGGATGGGCGCCGATCGGCGCGCCGGCGAGATAGGCCGTCGTCGCGCTGTTGCCCATCCAGTGGCGGATGGCGGCGGAGGTCGCGGCACTCAAGGTCCGGTCGGCATCCTCCACGATCCTGAGATCGGCCCCGAAGGCGCGCATCTTCCGGATGGTCGCGGCGTGCCGCGCCGCATCGCTGCTGCCCATGTAGATGGTACAGGAAAGCCCGAGCCGGGCGGCGACCGCCGCCGCCGCGACCCCGTTCTGGCCGGAGCCGGTATCCGTGACCACCGAGCCGAGCCCCATGCGCACGGCGAGGAGGCACTGGCCAAGGGCGGAATTGGCGTAGTTGCCGCCATTGAAGGTCAGGTCGTCGCGCTTGAGGATGATGCGCGCCCCGCCATTGGCCGAGGCGAGCGTCACCGTCTCGAAGACCGGCGTCGGCCGGCCGACGAAACGCTCCAGCAGATCCTCGAAGGTGCGGCGGAAGATGGGGTCCGCCCAGGCCTGATCGAATGCGGCTTCGAGGCGGTCGAGCACCGGCAGCAGCACCGGCGCCACGAACTGTCCGCCGAACCGGCCATAGCGCCCCGGCCGCCTTCTTGCCGCGCCCGCCGCCGTCATGCCGTCCCCCGGCCGATGCGGCGCACCAGCACGGCGGAAAGGATGATCGTGCCGGTGATGATATCCTGAAGGAAGGTCGAGACGCCGAGGATGGTAAGACCATTGCCGATGACGGCGATGATCGCCGCGCCGACAACCGTGCCCGGCAGGTTCGCCTCGCCCTCGCGGAAGGCCGTCATGCCCAGAAAGACGGCGGCATAGGCGGTCAGCAGATAGCCGCCCCCGCCCGTCGGGCTCGCGCTGCCGATGCGGGCGGTCAGCAGGATGCCGACCAGCGCCGACAGAACCGCCGAGACGACGAAGGCTGCCGTCGTGTTGGAGACGATCCGGACGCCCGCCAGCCGCGCCGCCTCGCGGTTTCCGCCGATGGCATAGAGCCGGCGGCCGAATTCCAGCTTGTCGAGCAGCACCCAGACGACAAGGGCGATGGCGATCAGCCACCAGGTCAGCGTCGGCAGGCCCAGAAGATGCCCGCGCGCCATGTCGCGGAAGCCGGCCGGGATATCCCCGAGCAGCGTCGCGCCGTCGGAGACCCAGAAGGTGATGCCGCCGATGATCGTGCCGGTCGCGAGCGTTGCGATGAAGGAGAGCACCTGGAAGCGCGAGACCACGAAGCCCGACACCGCGCCGAAGAGCGCCGCGACCGCCAGCACGAGGAGGCAGGCGAGCGGCGCGGGCACGCCGAGCTTGAAGAGATAGACGACGAAGATGCCGCCGAAGGAGACGATGGAGGCGGTCGAGAGGTCGAACTCGCCGACGGCCATCACCACCGTCGCACCGATGGCGACAATGGCGAGCAGCGTCATCTGCTGGGTGATGTTGACAAGGTTCGACATGGAGCCGAACGCGCCCGGCGATGCGATGGAGAAGACGGCGACGATGGCGATGAGCGCGATGAGCGTTCCGTATTGTCTGACAAGGCCGGTCATGCGGCGGGTTCTCTTCTGGTCTCGTGATGGAATGCGGCGTCGATGATGCGCGGCGGCGTGATGGCCTCGCCCTCCAGCCGCGCCGTAATCTCGCCATTGGCGAAGACGGCGACGCGGTGCGAAAGCGCCAGCAATTCATCCATGTCGCTGGTCGTCATCAGCACGGCCGCGCCCTCCCCGGCGATGCGCCGGACGATGGCATGGATTTCCGCCTTGGCGCCGACATCCACCCCGCGCGTCGGCTCGTCGAGGATAAGGAGACGAATGCGCCCGCCGAACCAGCGGCCGAACAGCAGCTTCTGCTGGTTGCCGCCGGAAAGCGTCAGCGGCAGGGCGAAGGGCGAGCCCATCTTCACCGAAAGCTGCGTGCGGATATCCTCCGCCCGCGCCGCCAGCCGGCTGCGGCTGGTGACCGGCAGCGCCGGATGGGCGCGCACCCGCGAAAGGTCGCTGATCGCCACGTTCTCCGCGATGGAGCGGGCCGTCACCAGCCCCTCGTGCCGGCGATCCTCCGGCACATAGGCCCCGCCGCAGCGGATGCGCGCGTGGATATCGCCTGGCTTCAGGACACGGCCGTCGAGAAGGACCGTTCCGCCTTCCGTCCGGCGCGCGCCCCAGATCATCTTCATGAAGGACGAGCGGCCCGCGCCGACCAGCCCGTAGAGGCCGAGGATCTCGCCTTCGCCGACCGTCAGCGACAGCGTGTTGCCACGCTGCCCGAACGGCAGGTCGCGAACCTCCAGCACCGGTTTGCCGACGGCAGGCACAGCGGGACGACCGCCAACGATCTCCTCATGGCCGGACATCATGCGCACCAGATCGGCCCGCGTCGTGCCCAGCATCACGCCGGTGCCGGCCGTCGTGCCGTTGCGCAGCACCGTGAAGGCGTCGCAGATCTCGGCCACCTCGTCGAGCCGGTGGGAAATGTAGATGACGGCGACACCGCGCGCCGCCAGCGTCCGCACCGCCTCATGCAGCCGCCGCGCCTCGCCTTCGGAAAGCGAGGCCGTCGGCTCGTCCATCACGACCAGCCGCGCCGGCTCGTTCATCAGCGCGCGGATGATCTCGACGAGCTGCTTCTGCCCCGTCGTCAGTCGCCCGGCCGGCACGTCGAGCGGCAGGTCCGGCGCGATCGCCGCCGCCGTCGCCGCCACCGCGCGCCGCATGGCGACGCGGTCGATGAAGGGGCCTCTCTTCGGATAGGACCGGCCGACGAAGGCGTTCTCGACGGCGTCGAACTGCGGCACGAGGCTGAGTTCCTGGTGGATGAAGCGGAAGCCGAGCGCCTCCGCCTCCCGCACGCTGCTGATCGCGATCGCCTCGCCGTCGACGCGGATTTCGCCGGCATCCGGTCGCACGAGGCCAGAGAGCGTCTTGATCAGCGTCGACTTGCCTGCGCCGTTCTCGCCGATGAGGCCATGCACCGAGCCGGCGGCCACGGAAAGGCTCGCCCCGGCCAGCGCCCGCGCGCCGCCGAAGCGTTTTTCGAGGCCCCTGATCTCAAGCAGCATGGCCGGTTATCCCTCTTTACGGGCAGGTCACGCCGAGCGTCTCGGGCGTGATCATGACGGCCGGAACGAAGAGCTCGTCCTTGTCCGCCTTGCCGCCGCCGAGGATCTTCCCGAGCTGCTCGGCGCCGACGGCGGCCATCTTCGGGAAGTCCTGGCGGAAGGTCGCCTTGTAGCGCGTGCAGGACTTGATCATCTCGATCGCCTGCTCGCTGCCGTCGATGCCCATGATGATGAATTTGGCATCCGGCTTTTCCGATTCCGTCGCGAGCTCCGCGCCGACGCCCGGATCGTCCCAGGCCGCCCACACGCCGTTGATCTCGTCGCCATGCTGGCGAAGGATGTTCTCCATCGCGATACGGCCGTCATCCACCGGCCCCGGCACCTTCACGAAATGATCGGCGATGACCTTCACGTCGGGGTTCTTCTTCAGCGCCTCGTCGAGCGCCAGCTCGCGCTGGTGCACGCCCGGATGCGCCGAATGGAAGAATTTTACGATATTGCCCTTGCCGCCGAGCGCCTTGAAGAGCGCGTCGGAAAGCTGGGTCCCGAGGTCGAAATTGTTGGAGGTGACATTGACCGCGACATGCGCGTTCTTCGAGCCGTCGAGCGAGATCACCGGGATGCCGGCATTCGCGGCGAGCGCCACCTGGTCCTCGACCTGCGCCGGATCCGTCGAGACCAGCACGATGGCCGAGGCCTTGGCGTTGATCGTGTCTTCCATGCGCGAGGCGAGCTGGCCGAAATCGCTCCGGGTGTCGATGATGGTGACGTTCCAGCCGCGCTTCTCGCCCTCGGCCTTGAAGCTCTGCGCCATCTCGTTGGTCGGCACCGAGCTGATATAGGGCGTCAGGATGGTGACGTCGGTGGCGAAGGCCGCCGGGGCCGATGCCATGAGCGCCGCGATGGCCGCTGCGAATGCGAATTTCTTCATTGTGGGTCTCCTCTCCGGAAAGATCGTTTCTTCATTGGGTGCGGATCAGCCCGATGGGGCGAAGCGCGTCGATGGCGTTGCGATAGGCATGGAACATGGCGTCGTAGCGCGCCGCGCGCCGCGGGTCGGGCTCGAAGACCCGCTCGACGCTGGTCATCGCCGGCACCGCCTCGGCAATCGAGCCGAAGGCGCCGATGCCGACGGCCGCGAGGATCGCCGCACCGAGGCAGCCGACATCGACGAAGGCGAAGCGGTGCAGCGGAATGCCGAGGCAATCGGCACGGATCTGGCTCCAGAGGTCCGAGCGCCCGCCGCCGCCGCCATAGAGCATGTGGTCCGGCCGGAAGCCCGCCGCATCGACGAGCGAGCCCATGGCATGGCGCGCCGCCAGCGCCACGCCTTCCAGCACGGCGAGCGCGAAATCCGGCCCGCCGGCCCGGCTGTCGAGGCCGATGAAAGCGCCCCGGATCTCGGAATCCCAGAGCGGCGCGCGCTCGCCCTCGAGATGCGGCAGGAAGAGGATCGGCCGGTCGTCGCGGCTGGCAAGGCCGGCGAGCCGCGGCACGTCGCCCGGCTCCACGCCCGCCGTCGCCGCCCACCAGCGCAGCGAATCCGCTCCGCTCTGCGTCGGCCCGGCATTGACCACCAATCCGTCGATGGTGGCGAAGGTGACGATGCCGGGCGCGCCGATGCGCCGCGATCCGGCCAGCGCGAGGATTTCGGAGGTGCCGCTGACATACATGCCCTGCCCCGGCCGGCACACGCCGCAGCCGAAGAGATTGCCCCAGGCATCCATCGTGCCCGTCACCACCGGCACCTTGCGACCGGAGGAGCCGAGCGCCATCTCGCCGGCGATCTCGGTAAAATGCCGGAGCGGCGGCAGCTTGCCGGCCGCGCCGGGCACCCGGGCGATCAGCGCGTCGATATAGCGAAGGTCCTGCCCGACATGACCGAAGGCGGAAATGGGATCGGACGAGGCTTCGCCCGTCAGATGCAGGAGACAGAAATCACGCGTCGAGAGAACCTGATGCGTGCGCTCCCAGAGATCGGGACGGTGTTTGGCGAACCACAGCATCTTCGCCAGCACGTGGCTCGCACCGATCGGCATTTCGGCGCCCCACCAACTTCGTTTCTCCGCTGATGTGATCGTGGCATCCAGTGCGGCCGCTTCCGCGCCGGCCCGGATATCCTGCCAGCAGATCGCGGGCGCCAGCGGCGTGCCGTCCCTGTCGACGAAGACATCCGTATTGACCTGGCTGCAAAGACCGACCGCGCGGATATCGGCCGGATTGCGACCGACGAGCAGGGCGTCGATCGCATCGCGGATGCCGTCGAGCCAGTGCTGCGGGTCCTGCTCGACCATGCCGGATGCGGGCCGCTCGGTCGGATAGCCGCGGCTCCAATGGTCGAGCACCGTGCCGTTCATGTCGAACAGCGCCGCCTTGATCGAGGTCGAACCGACATCGAAGCCGATCAGCATTTGATTCTCCCGCCCGCCGCCCTCACGCGTCGTCCGGGCGGACATTAGGGTCCCGTCATGAAGCTGTCATGGGGAATGATCGCAAGGCGGAGCGATCGCGCGAGAATTCTGCAGGATGTGGATAGTCCCGGTCGGGGCCGGCGCCGTCAGTGATCGCGGCGGATATCCGCCGAGGGAAGCACGCCGAAGGCCTGCCTGTAGGTGGCGGAAAAGCGGCCGAGGTGATGGACGCCGACGCGTCGCGCCGCCTCGGCCGCACAAAGGCCCTCTTCGCGGATCAGCCGGCGCGCCGCCTCCATGCGGATGCGCGTCAGGATCTCATGCGGCGTGCGCTGGTAATAGGTCCGGAACCCCTCGTAGAGCGCCCGCTCGGAAACGCCGATCTCGCCCGCGATCGCCGGCATCAGCAGGCGCTCGGCATAGCGGGATCGCAGCGCATCCATCGCCTGCTTCACATGGCGGGGCGAGGCATGAAGCCGCTCGGGGACCAGCGATGCGGCGCTGGTGAAGGCGACATTGCCGAGGAGCTGGTCGACGACGGAACCGAGCGCCGCGTCGACGGCCTGCGGCGCATCCGAAAAGGCGTCGTCCGAAAGCATTTCGGAAAAGGCGCTGAGGACCGAGGCGAGCTGCCGCCCGTGCCGGCTGGAAAGGTCGATGACGGGATTGAAGACCGGATTGCCGCTGCCGCGCCGGCGCGATATCGCAGCCAGGCGCTCCTCGACCAGCCTGCGGTCGATCTGCAGCATCCACTGGCGCGTGCCCCGCCGCCAGCGCGACTGAAACTTCGGCCCCGGCGACAGGATGAGCGCCTTGCCCGCTTCCGAGCGGATGGTCTCTGTTCCGAACGCGATGTCCACGCCGCCGGAGACCGGCATTTCGAGCATGTAGAAATCCTCGAAACGGGAGCTGATCGTGACCTCGTGGCCATATTGCAGGAAATTGAAGCCCGAGCCGGCGAACTGCACGCAGCGATGACGGAAATCGACTGCGCCCGTCCGGTCCTGCGGCGCCAGCCGGTGGTCGCAATAGGAGGCAGAGAGGTAGGCTTCCGCCTCCCCGAGCGCCGTCGCCCTTGTTTCCCTGACCTCCAACGGCAAGCGTCCGCCCTCTGCTCCCTGTTCGACGGCGCCACTATTGCAATGGCGGGCGGCAACGGCAAGGCTTCCTTGCGACGCTTTGTCCGGAACCGGTGGATGACAGGCGGAAATACAGGCAATATACAGTCAATATCCGCAGCGCATGGAATCCCCGGCATGAAGAACTGGCATCCCGATCTCGGCCAGAGTGACAGCCCCCTCTACATGGCGATCGCCGACCTGATCGCGGCGGACCTGCGTAGCGGCCTTCTGGCGGCCGGCGACAAGCTGCCGACGCACCGGGCGCTGGCCAAGCGCCTCGCCATCGACGTCACCACGGTGGCGCGCGGCTATCTGGAGGCCCAGAAGCGCGGGCTCGTGCAATCGCAGGTCGGCCGCGGCACCTTCGTGACCGGCAATGGCGCGACCCCGGCCGGCGTCCCGACTGCCGACACGCCCGCCGATCCGCGCCGCGCCGCCATCGTCGATCCGTCGATGAACATGCCGCCCGAGCCCGACGGTCCGGCCCTTCTCGCCCGCATGCGTGGCGGGCTCGGCGCGCTTGCGGCCGATCTCGTCCCGCTCCTGCGCTATCAGGGCTTCGGCGGCGCGGCCGTGGACAAGGAGGCCGCCGCGCTGTGGCTCGCGCGCCGCGGCCTCACGCCGCCGCAGGAGCGCATCTTCGTCACGCCGGGCGCGCATCCGACGCTGCTTGCGATCCTCGGCACGCTCGCTGCCGCCGGGGACACGGTGCTCTCGGAAAACATCACCTATCCCGGCATCCGCTCCATCGCCGCCCAGCTCCGCCTGCACCTTGCCGGCCTGCCGATGGACGGCGACGGCATCCTGCCGGACGCTTTCGCGGCGGCCTGCGAGCGCGACAGGCCAAAGGCGCTCTATCTCAATCCGACGCTGCACAATCCCCTCACATTCACCATGCCCGCCGCACGCCGCGCGGAAATCGCCGCCGTGGCGCAAAAATACCGGGTGCCGATCGTCGAGGACGACGCTTACGGCTTCATTCCCACCGACGGCCCGGCGCCCCTCGCCGCCCATGCGCCGGACCTCACCTGGCATATCGGCGGCCTTTCGAAATGCATCGGCGCGGGGCTGCGCCTTGCCTATGTCGCCGCGCCGGACGACAGCCGCGCGCTTTGGTCCTTCGCCGGCGCGATGCGGGCCGGCACCGTCATGGCCTCGCCGCTCACCGCCGCGCTCGCGACGCGCTGGACCGAGGACGGCACGGCCGAGGCGATCCTCGCGGCCCTCCGCATCGAAACGGCGGAGCGCCAGGCGCTCGCTGCAAGCCTGCTGCCCGCGGGCAGCTATGTCACCGACCCGCTGAGCTTCAACATCTGGCTGCCCCTACCGCATGGCTGGACCCGCTCCACCTTCAGCGCCTATATGCGCGACAGCGGCCTCGGCGTCGTCGCGAGCGACGCCTTCACGGTCGACGGCACGCCGCCGGAGGCCGTGCGCGTCTGCCTCGGCGGCCCCATCGCCCGCCCGCAGCTCCGCTCCGCCCTCGAGTTCATGGCCCACGCCCTCGAAGGCCCGCCCGAAATGGCCGGCTCGTTCTTCTGAACCAATCCTCCTCCCGCCTTCGAGACCACTCGCGGCGCATTCTTCGGCCGTGCGCCTGCGTCAGTATGTCTGCTCGACAGATTGACTGCATTCAAGCATCCATATGACAGCATTAATGATTGGATTGAATGCCGTGGAAAGGATGCAAACCATGAATGACACCTATCCCCCGCTGCCGCCCATGCAGACGGGAATCCGCGGCCGCTGCCCGCGTTGCGGCCAGGGTCATCTCTTCAAGGGGTTCCTGACCCTCGCGCCGAAATGCGAGGCCTGCGGCCTCGACTATTCCTTCGCCGATCCGGCGGACGGGCCGGCCTTCTTCGTCATCTGCTTCGCCTGCGTGCCGAGCGTCGCGCTCGCCGTGTGGCTGGAGGTCGCCTTCGGCGCCTCGCTGCTGACGCAGCTCCTGGTGACCGGCCCCTTCATGCTGCTCACCTGCATACCGCCGCTGCGCCCGCTCAAGGGATGGCTCGTCGCAAGCCAGTTCTTCTACAAGGCGGAAGAAGGCAAGCTGGTGCGCCGGCAGGAATGAGGGCAGGGCCCGCCTCTCTGCCAAAGGAGAATTGAACAGCGGCCTCGGGCCGGCTAAAGAGGCCCCGTGCCCCGCCTGCGGGGACACTTTCACCGGGCCGCAAGACACGTTAAAGCTTTTCGTGAGACCGAGAGCGACAGGATGTGACAGCGGGTCGCCCCAACAGGATGGCCTTGCATCTCGCATGGACGCCGCAGCGATGCTATCTCCTCCAGGATCTGATTGAAAGCGTGAACTGAACATGACACTTCCAACCGCCGCGGGCAGCGCCGCCTCGCATGAGCGAGCGGATCTTGCGCCCATGGTTACCTTCGAAGGCGTGACTAAGCGCTACGGCGGCGCCGCAGACGCCTTCCTCGCCCTCGACGGCGTCGACATAACGGTCGGGCGCGGCGCGATCACCGGCATCATCGGCCGCTCGGGCGCGGGAAAATCGACGCTCATCCGCCTCGTCAACGGGCTGGAAAAGGCGACATCCGGCAGGGTCGTCGTCGACGGCACGGATGTCGGCGGGCTGAACGATGCCGGCCTTCGGGGCCTGCGCCGCGAAGTCGGCATGATCTTCCAGCACTTCAATCTCCTGTCCTCGCGCACCGCCTTCGACAATGTCGCCCTGCCGCTCGAGATCGCCGGGCTGGACCGCGCCGCGATCCGCGCGAAGGTCGGCCCGCTCCTCGATCTCGTCGGCCTCGGCGACAAGGCGGAGCGTTATCCCTCCGAACTTTCCGGCGGACAGAAGCAGCGCGTCGGCATTGCCCGCGCCCTTGCCACCGCGCCCAAGCTGCTGCTCTCCGACGAGGCGACCTCGGCGCTCGACCCGGAGACCACCCAGTCGATCCTTGCCCTTCTCAAGCAGATCAACGCCGATCTCGGCCTGACCGTGCTGCTGATCACGCACGAGATGGAGGTGGTCAAGACCATCGCCTCGCATGTCGCGGTCATCGACAAAGGCCGCATCGTCGAGCAGGGGCCGACCTTCGACATCTTCACGGCGCCCAGGCACGAGACGACAAAGATCCTCCTTTCCTCCACGCTCGGCACCAGCCTGCCGGAATGGCTGCGCTCCGGTGTGAAGGCCGCGCCCTCGGCGGGCGACCGCGTCCTCGTGCGCCTCACCTTCTTCGGCGCGACGGCCTTCCAGCCGCTGACGGCGCGGCTCGTCACCGAGATCGGCGGCAACGTCAACATCCTCGCCGGCTCCATCGAGGAGATCGCGGGCGAGCCCTTCGGCACGCTGGTCGTCGCCTATCCGGCGACGCCCGAGGTCATCGAGCGCGCCGACCGCTTCTATGCCGCAACCGGCCTTTCCACGGAGGTGCTCGGCTATGTCGCCTGACATGCTTTTCGACCTGCTCTGGAAATCCCTGCTGCAGACCCTGCACATGGTTGCCGTTTCCGGCCTCGTCGGCTCGTTGATCGGCCTGCCGATCGGCGTGTTCCTTGCCACCTCCGGCCGGAACGAGCTCTTCCCCGCGCCGGCGCTGAACTATGCCATCGGGCTGATCGTCAACGCGGCGCGCTCGACGCCCTTCATCATCCTCGTCGTCGCGATCATTCCCTTCACCCGCCTCCTGACCGGCACGTCGATCGGCACCACGGCGGCCATCGTGCCGCTGACCATCGCGACCGTTCCCTTCTTCGCGCGCCTCGTGGAAGCCGCGATCCGGGAAATCGACAAGGGGCTGATCGAGGCGGCCCGCGCCATGGGCGCGACGCCCATGCAGATCGTCTTCAAGGTGCTTCTCGCCGAGGCCCGCCCGGCGATCCTGCTCGCCTTCACCATGACCATCGTCAGCCTGATCGGCTATTCGGCCATGGTCGGCGCGGTCGGCGGCGGCGGTCTCGGCGACCTCGGCATCCGCTACGGCTATCAGCGCTTCATGCCCGAGGTGATGCTGGCCGTGGTGGTCGTGCTCATCGTCCTCGTGCAGCTCGTCCAGAGCGCGGGCGACGCGCTCGCCCGGCGCTTCGACAAGCGCAACCGCAAGAGCTGACGCCTTTCCTCTCAAATCCATGTAACCTCAAGGAGATACACATGATGAAGTTCCTCGTCTCGGCAGCCCTCGCCGCCCTCATCAGCGTTCCGGCGCTCGCCGAAGACATCAAGATCGGCGTCACGCCCGGCGAGCACGCGCAGATCATGGAGAAGGTCAAGGACGTCGCCGCCAAGAAGGGCCTCAACATCGAGATCCTGGAATTCTCCGACTATGTCGTGCCGAACCAGGCGCTGGCCGATGGCGACCTCAACGCCAATTCCTTCCAGCATCAGCCCTATCTCGATAACCAGATCGCCGACCGCGGCTTTGATCTCGTCAGCGTCGGCAAGACCATCACCACGCCGATGGGCGTCTATTCCAAGAAGGTGAAGAACCTCGGCGAGCTTGCCGAAGGCGCGACCGTCGCCATCCCGAACGACCCGACCAACGGCGGCCGCGCGCTGCTCATCCTCGTCAAGGAAGGCCTCATCAAGGTCAAGCCGGAAGCGGGCCTGAAGGCCGGCCCCGCCGACGTCATCGAGAACCCGAAGAACATCCAGTTCTCCGAACTCGACGCCGCGCAGCTTCCCCGCTCGCTGGATGACGTCGACGCCGCCGTCATCAACACGAACTACGCGATGGAAGCGGGCCTTCACCCGAAGACCGACGCCATCGCCATCGAAGGCAGCGAGTCGCCCTATGCCAACGTGATCGTCGTGCGCCGCGCCGACAAGGACGCCCCTTGGGTCAAGACCCTTGTCGAAGCCTATCACGACGACAGCATCAAGGCCTTCATCAACGACGAGTTCAAGGGCGCCCTGATCCCCGCCTGGTAAGCCAAGGCACCAGCCCGACCATGCGATGCGGCCCTCTTCCCGACGGAAGGGCGCCGTATCCGTTTAAGGCTCACCCGCCATGCGGAACAATCGCGGCCCGTCCGCATTGCACCCGCTTTGAAGCGGGAGTGCGGAAGTGGCGCCGAGAGCGAACTGGAAAGGTTTCCTGAAGGTAGGCGAGCTGGTCTGCCCGGTCGCACTCTACACCGCCGCCTCGACGAGCGAGCGCATCTCCTTCCACATGCTCAACCGCCGCACCGGCAACCGGTTACATCGGGAATTCGTCGACAGCCAGACCGGCAAAGTGGTGGAGCGCGAGGACCAGGCGAAAGGCTATGAGGCCGGCGAGAACGACTTTATCGTGCTCGACGCCGAGGAGGTCGCCTCGGCGGTGCCGCAGAGCGACAAGACGATGGATATCGAGGCTTTCATCGCCTGCACCGATATCGACGACCTCTATTTCGACAAGCCCTATTATCTCGCGCCGTCCGACCGCCACGGCGCGGAGGCCTTCGCGCTGATCCGCGACGGCATGAAGGCGAAGGACGTGGCGGCGCTCGCCGCCACCGTGCTCTTCCGCCGCATGCGCACCCTCATCATCCGCCCGCATGGCGAGGGGCTTGTCGCCACCACGCTCAACTTCGACTACGAAGTGCGCCCGTCCGACGAGGCCTTCGCGGACATTCCCGACATCAAGCTGAAGGGCGAGATGCTGGATCTCGCCGAGCACATCATCCGCACCAAGAGCGGCCGTTTCGACCCGAAGACGTTCGACGACCGCTACGATGCCGCGCTGGCCGAGGTGGTGAAGGCGAAGATCGAAGGCCGCAAGATCAGGCCCGTCAGGCCGAAGGCCGAGGGCAAGGTCATCGACCTCATGGAAGCGCTGCGCCAGAGCGCCGGCGAGACGGGCAAGCCCGGCAAGGCAAAACGCGCCAGCGCGAAAAAGGCCGCATCGACACGCAAGCCGGCAGCGACCCGGCGAAAGGCAGGGTGACCCATGGCGACGCTGGACGTCTACCGGCAGAAACGCGACTTCACGTCCACCGCCGAGCCGAAGGGCAGGAAGGGCCGCAGGAGCGGCCACAGCTTCGTCATCCAGAAGCACGACGCCACGCGGCTGCATTACGACTTCCGCCTCGAAATGGATGGCGTCCTGAAAAGCTGGGCGGTGACGCGCGGCCCCAGCCTCGTGCCGAGCGAGAAGCGCCTCGCCGTGCATGTGGAGGACCACCCGCTGGAATACGGCGACTTCGAGGGTACGATCCCCAAGGGCGAATATGGCGGCGGCACGGTGATCGTCTGGGATCGCGGCACCTGGACGCCGCTCGGCGATGCCCGCAAGGCCTATGCCAAGGGCCATATGGAATTCGAGCTCGACGGCGAGAAGCTGCACGGCCGGTGGCATCTCGTGCGCATGCACGGCAGGCCGGGCGAAAAGCGCGAGAACTGGCTGCTGATCAAAGGCGACGACGAATTCGCCGTGCCCGAGGGCGAGGACGACCTCCTCGAAGAGCGGCCGGAATCGGTGAAGACCGGGCGAGATATCGCCGATGTCGCCGGCGAGGAACCCGGCTGGTCCTCGAAGACCGGACGCATCCGCAAATCCGCCGCCCGGAAAACCACCAGGGTAAAGAAGACGGAGCCGGCGGCCGAGGAGGCAACGCCTCCCGACCCCGCCGGCCTCAAGGGCGCCCGCAAGGCGAAACTGCCCGGCTTCCTGCCGCCGACGCTGGCGACGCTGGCCGATTCCCCGCCGGTCGGCGAGCGCTGGCTGCACGAGATCAAGTTCGACGGCTACCGGCTTCAGGCCCGCATCGAGGCCGGCCGCGTCAGGCTCTTCACCCGCAGCGGGCTCGACTGGACGAAGAAATTCGGCAAGGACATCGTCTCGGCGCTCAAGGACCTGCCCGTCGGCACGGCGCTGATCGACGGCGAGCTCGTCGTGGAGAACGGCGCCGGCGCATCGGACTTCTCCGCGCTTCAGGCCGATCTCAGCGAGGGGCGCGACGACCGGTTCGTCTTCTACCTCTTCGACCTTCTCCATCTCGACGGCTACGACCTGACGCGCATGCCGCTGGAAGAGCGGAAATCCCTCCTCGAAAAGCTCGTGCCGGGAACCGGGGGCATCCTGCGCTACAGCCAGCATTTCGACGAGAACGGCGCGCTGGTGCTGAACCATGCCTGCCGCCTCAGCCTCGAGGGTGTCGTCTCGAAACTGCGCGACGCGCCGTACCGGGAAGGCCGCAGCAAGAGCTGGATCAAGTCGAAATGCTCGGCGCGGCAGGAATTCGTCATCGGCGGCTATGTCCCCTCCACCGTCTCGCGCCAGGCGATCGGCTCGCTGGTGCTCGGCGTCTACCGAAACGGCAAACTGGATCCCGTCGGCCGCGTCGGCACCGGCTTCAGCGCGAGCGTCGCCGCCGATCTCTTCCGGCGGCTGAACCGCATGCGGACGGACGAAAGCCCCTTTTCCCGCAAGCTGACGGCGGAGGAAGCCCGGCAGGCACGCTATGTGCGGCCGGAACTGGTGGCGGAAGTGGAATTCCGGGCCTGGACGGCCGACGGGCATCTGCGCCATGCTGCCTTCCGGGGCCTGAGGGAAGACAAGCCAGCCACGGAGGTCGTTGCCGAAGTGCCGAAGTCGAAAGCCACCGAAAAAGCCGCGGCCGCCCCCAAGGCCGAAAAGCCGCCACGCCGCACCGTGCGCCTCACCCATCCCGACCGGGTCTACTGGCCCGCCGAGGGCGTCACCAAGGAAGGGCTTGCGGATTATTACACGGACGTCTGGCGCTATATCGCGCCGCATATCGTCGGCCGGCCGCTCGCCCTCTTGCGCGCGCCGGGCGGCATCGACGGACAGACTTTCTTCCAGAAGCATGCCTGGAAGGGCATCAACGCCCATGTCGTCGAGGTGCAGGACCCGGCGGAGAAGGACGACGAGCCCTATGTCGCCATCGAGGATATCGACGGCCTGATGGGGCTGGTGCAGGCGGGCACGCTGGAAATCCACCCCTGGGGCTCGACGCTGGCCGACTGGGAGCGGCCGGACCGCATCATCATGGACCTCGACCCCGGCGAGGGTGTGGCATGGCAAGCGGTCATCGACGCGGCGGAGGAGACTCGCAAGCGCCTCGAAGCAGCGGGCCTTGCGGCCTTCGTCAAGACCTCCGGCGGCAAGGGCCTGCATGTCTGCGCCCCGCTCCAGCCCTCCGCGCGCTGGCCTACCGTCAAGGCCTTCTGCAAGGGCATCGCCGACGCCATGGCGAGGGACAGCCCCGACAGATACGTCTCCACCATCACCAAGTCGAAACGTCGCGGCAAGATCCTCATCGATTACCTGCGCAACCAGCGCGGCATGACCGCCGTGGCGCCTTATTCCACGCGCGCCCGCCCGGGCGCGGCGGTCTCCATGCCGCTGGCATGGAGCGAGCTCAGCCCCGATATCGGCCCGGCATATTTCACCGTCGACAACACGCCGACACGTCTTGCGGCGCTTCGCTCCGACCCGTGGGAGGATTTCAGGAAGGCGGCCGAGCCGCTGAAGGCGAAGGCGGGGGGCTGAGCTACCTGCCCTTGCCTTCCGCCTTGATGCTCTTGCGCAGCGCATCCATTATGTTGACGACATTGCCCGAGGTCGGCGGCGGTGCCTTGGCCTTCGCGGGACGCTTGCGGCCCTTCTTCTTGGCCGCGATGATGTCGAGCAGCCGCTCCTGCACCGGATCGTCCGCCATCTTCGGGTCCCAGTCCTTTGTTCGCTCCTTGATAAGTGTCTTCACCAGCGAGAGGGCCTTGGATTCCGGCTTGGCGTCCTTCAGCCCCGCGAAATAATCCTTCTCGTCGCGCACCTCGTCGCCATAGCGCAGCGTCCAGAGTACGATGCCCTTGCCGCGCGGCTCCAGCATCACCGCCCGCTCGCGGCGATAGAGCACGAGGCGTGAAATGCCGACCGTGCCGGTCGCGGCCATGGCCTCGCGGATGACGGAGAACGCCTCTTCGCCCACCGTGTCGTTCGGCACGAGGTAATGCGGGGAATCGTACCAGATCCATTCGATGCTCTCGCGCGGCACGAAGCTCTCGATATCGATGGTGCGCGTGCTTTCCAGCGCCACCGCGTCGATCTCCTCGTCCTCCAGCATCACATAGTCGTCCTCCCCGCGCGGATAGCCCTTCACCTCGTCGTCCTCGTTCACCGCCTTGCCGGTGACGGCATCGACATAGCGGCTAACGACGGGATTGCCGGTCTTCACGTTCAGCGTGCGGAAGCAGACCTTGTCCTCCGCCGAAATCGCCGGCGACATCGCCACCGGGCAGGTGACGAGCGAGAGCTTGAGATAGCCCTTCCAGAACGAGCGCGGTGCCATCAGCCCTTCCCCCCGATCGGCAGGTGACGCGACATGGCGAAGCGCTCGGCGAATTCGATGTCCTGCTGCGTGACGATGGGAATGGGATCGGACAGGATGGCGAGAAGCGCCTCGCGCGAGATGGAATCCTCCTCCAGCGCCTCCATCAGGGCGCCGCGGGTCTCCCGCTCGGCGCGCAGCAGCGCCGCCAGCGCCAGGATCAGCCTGTCCTTGTTGTCCATGGGTTCGAACCTCCGCAAACGCGCATCGTCTCCTCTAATGCGCCATATCGCCCTGGGTTCCCGGAACATTCGGCCGGCGACGCGGTTCGACTCGCACGGTGAAGGAGAAGGAAGATGACAAAGAACAGGAAGAAGAAATGGTCGCAGGATGTGACCGAAAACAGCGACGCGCTCGACCTGAAAGAGGGCGTCTTCAAGCAGCGCAGCGCCAGCAGGATCGCCGATTCCCTGAAGCAGTCCGCCGAACGGAGCGACCGGCGCAAGTCGAGCCCTTTCCGTTCGGCCATGTCCATGCTCACATTCTATATCAACCGGGCCGGCGACCAGCTCTCGGCGCAGCGGCGCCATACGCTGGAAAAGGCCAAGGATGAATTGCGCAAGGATTTCGGCAAGGCGCCGAAAGGCGGCAAGTGAGGCGACATGAAGCAACCGGAAACGCTGTTCTTTCCCCCGAGCGAATGGGTGCCCAACCATCCCTTCCTGCTGGTGCTGGTCTATCGCGACCTCTTCGGCGGCAAGGAGGACGACCCGGCCCGCGCCTTCGAGGAGATGTTCCATGACGCGGGATGGAAGGGGCTCTGGCGCAACGGCGTCTTCTCCTACCAGCACTACCATGTCGGCGCGCATGAAGTTCTCGGCATCGCAGGCGGCAAGGCGGAGCTCCTGATCGGCGGGCCGGAGGGCGCCACCCTCGATGTCCGCTCCGGCGACTGCCTTGTGCTGCCCGCCGGCACCGGCCACAGGCGGATGTCCGCGAGCGACGATTTCCTGGTGGTCGGCGGCTATCCACCGGGCCAGCACGCGGATATTGAAACGCAAGCCGCGACGCCCGGCGAACTGAAGATCATCGCCGCCTTGCCGATCCCGGCAAGCGACCCCGTCTACGGCATCGCCGGCCCGCTTCTCTCGCTCTGGCGAGAGGGTGCCACGCGCTAGCCGAGGTCGATCAGTGCGATGCCGAGATCGCTGCGGTGCCGGCGGCGCAGCCTGGCCGGCGTTTCGCGCAGCACCACCTCCAGCGTCGGGCGCACATGGCCTTCGAGGAAATGTCCGCCCCTCGTGCTGCCGTCGGAAAGGCCGAGCACGACATGCAAGTGAAGGCTCGCCTTGCCGTCGTCGTCGAGCGCGACGTCGCCGATCAGGCTCAGCACCTCCGACTGCACCTCAACGGGTATCTTCCTGTAATTCTTCGTCTCGTATTCGAAGAAGGCGATGGTCGCGGCGCGGAAGGCGCCGATGGCGGTGATCGAGGCCGCCGTCACACCCTCCCGCTTCGCGAACCCGGTCAGGCAGGAAAAGGCCTCGTCGCCTTCCTCGAGAACGAGGATGAAGGTGCGCTCCCCCGCATCGCTTGCCAGGAGTTTGTGCTGCATCGTCGTCTCCCTTCATGGAGGGGAAAGGCGCGAGAACCGATCCGGTTCCCGGACTCAGGAGGCCGCGGCCTCCTTCCGGGCGCCCGCCGCCGCAATTGTGGCGAGCGCCGAGCGGATGGCCGAGGGCGAGGAGGATTTGGCAAGGGCGCAGGTCGCCGTCGAGAGCGAGCCCACCCGGATCGACTGGCCGCCCCGCGCGTTGGCAAGCGCGAACATCGATTCGTCCGTCAGGTCGTCGCCGACGGTGATCGGCAGCCGGTCGAGAAAGGGCGGCTGCTCCAGATAGGAGGCGACCGCCTCCCCCTTGTCGGCCCGCGACGGGCGGATCTCGAAGACCATCTTGCCGGGCTGCAGCACCCAAGCCGGCCCCGCCGCCTCCGCGAAATCGCGCATGATCTTTTCCAGCGCGGTGTCGTAGGCCGGCGCCAGCCGGTAATGCGCCGCGACGGCCGCCCCCTTGTCCTCGATCAGCACGCCCTCCATCCATGCGGTTTCCTCGACCAGCCGGCGCTTGAGCGCGTCGAAGCCGGAGGTCTGTGCGACCGCCGAGGTCGCCCCGTCGGCCGCCCGGAACTCCGCGCCGTGCAGGCCGGCTATGGGAAAGCGATGCGGCGCGAAGAGGCCGTCGGCATAAGAGAGGCTGCGGCCCGTCACCAGCGCCAGCGCACCGCCGAGGCGGCCCGAGACCGCGGCAAGGTCGCCCGGCAGGGACAGGGGAACCTGAATGGCGTCCGGGGTCGTCGCAAGGTCCAGCAACGTTCCGTCGATATCGAGGAAGAGCGCCCAACGGTCCGGCTCGTCGATCAGGCGGCGGACGAGGTGGCGGGTCGCCGCATCGGTCGGCTGCAATTTTTCCTGTTCGCTCATGGGTCCTGCAAGTAGATCGCATTTGCCGGGCGGCAAGGGGGCGGCGGGGAACAAGTTTTATCCCGCCGCATTCTGGCTTCGCAGTTCTGGAACCGGTGGGAGGCGATATGGGAAAGCAGAGCGCGAAGGCCGAGGAGTACCATCCCGCCATCGCCCATGGAGCGACGGACCTGCCCGCCGTGCGCGTCAGGAGCTACAATCTGGAGCTGCGCGACCGCAACGGCTTCATCGGCGACCAGGCCAACAAATCAGCCTTCCGCGACGCCATCGACGGCTGGCGTCGGCGCGTGCGCGAAGGCGGCGAGGACCCCCTCGGCGACGTTGCCACGGAGGGCCTGTCGAAGAAGGACATCGACGCCCTCCTCAAGGACGCAGCCTCGGACGCCGCCGCGCTGGTGCTCGCCGCGATAGAGGATTTCGCCAAGGATCTCGCCGCCATCCTTGCCCGTTACATGAAGGAGAAGGATTGGCAGGGGACGACGAAGATCACCGTCGGCGGCGGATTCAGCGACAGCAAGTCGGGCCTGATGGCGATTTCCCGCACGCAGCTTCTCCTCAATGCCGAAGGCCTGAAGCTTGAGCTGGTGCCCATCTCCCATCATCCCGACGAAGCCGGCCTCATCGGCGCGGTGCATCTCATCCCCTCCTGGATGCTGAAGGGCCATGACGCGATCCTCGCTGTCGATATCGGCGGCACGAACATCCGCGCCGGCGTGGTCAAGCTCAACCTCGACGACAAGCCGGATTTCTCCAAGGCGAAGGTCTGGAAATCGGAGCTCTGGCGCCACGCCGACGACGAGCCCCGCCGCACCGCCACCATCGAATATCTCGTCGACATGATCGGGACGCTGATCGGCAAGGCGGAAAAGGCCAAGCTCGCGCTCGCCCCGGTGATCGGCATCGGCTGCCCCGGTATTATCGCGCCGGACGGCGCCATCGCCCGCGGCGGACAGAACCTTCCCGGCGGCAACTGGGAAAGCACGCATTTCAATCTGCCGGACGCGTTGCGCAAGGCAATCCCCGAGATCGCCGGCGAACCGACCTTCATCATCATGCACAACGACGCGGTCGTGCAGGGGCTTTCGGAACTGCCCCGCATGGCGGATGTCGACAACTGGGCCGCCGTGACGATCGGCACGGGCCTCGGCAATGCGAGCTTTTCCAGCGCCGACGTCTGACCCCTACATGTGCTTTGGAGGATCGTCATTCTCGTCCGGATTGGGATTGGGCTCCTCGTCCGGCAGGCGGTCGGGCTCCGGCTCCTTTATCGGCGGCGTCGGCTTGTCGATGGGCGGAAGATCCGGCACCGGCGTCGGACCGGGATTGGGCTCGTTGGGGATGATGGCCATGGCAGTCTCCTCTATTCGTCGACATCGCGCGGGACATGGCTGTCGACGCCGCGCGCCAGCAAGCCCTCCGCCCGCACGTCCCGCAACCCCTTCACCCGCCGCAGCAGATCGATGAGATGGCGCCGGTCGTCATCGCTGTCGACCGCCCCGTCCAGTTCGGCGACACCGTCCCGGATGGTGATTTCCAGCATGTCGAGATCGACCTGCTCGTCGTCCTCGAGCGTCTGCGTGATGCGCGCTTCAAGGTCATCGTCAGTGATCGCCTCCTCGTTGCCGTCGGAAAACGGCATGGGCGCGCCGTCGACGTCCCGCAGGTCGGGATCGGCCTCCACCTCCACGCCCGTGTTGTCGCGCGCGTCGAAATTGGTCCCCGGCGCGCCATAGGGCGCGTTCTTCCCGTCGTTCAGGTCGCCGTCATTGTCCGGATAGGGCCAGCCGTCGCGGATGTCGCGCTGTTCGTAATCGCGAAAGTCGTCCTCGCGGGGGGCTTGCTTGCGGCCGTTCATCGTCGTCTCCGTCACTTGTTGTACCTGAGGAGGCTCGAACCGATCCGCCCGCCCATTGTTCCGCCCATGCCGGAACCATTTGCCGCACGGGCCGGTTTCTTCCGCATCGAGACGAGCAGGGAGCGCATTATGCCGATCATCTATCATGTCGTGCCGCACGAGGACGGCTGGGCCTACCGGCTGGACAACGTCTTTTCCGAGACATTCCCCAACCATGCCGAAGCGCTCGCGGCCGCCCGCCTTGCGGCCGAGCGGCACGAACGAAGCGACGAGGACCGCTTCATCTCCTATGAGGACGAAAACGGCCGATGGCACAACGAGGTGGCGGCGGGACGGGACCGGCCGGAGACCGAGGTGGAGGATTCCGCCGAGACGGCTACGGACGATACGCCGGGCTGACGCTCAGTTTTCGAGAAATGGCCTGATCTTGCGCAGCTCCGCCACGAAGCGGCTGCGCTCCTGCTCGGCATCGGGCCGGCCGCGGCTGCGCAGAAGCGCGGAAGGGTGGACGGTGATCAGCGTGGGCACGCCGCTTTCCGTTTCGACGATGCGGCCGCGATCTGCGGTGACGGCGTGGCGCTTGCCAAGAAGGGCGAAGGTGGCCGTCGCGCCCAGCGCGACGAGGAGTGCCGGCTTCAGCCGCTCGATCTCGCCGCCCAGCCACCAGGCGCATTGCCGGACCTCGCCGGTATTCGGCCTTTCATGGATGCGCCTCTTGCCGAAGCGCCTGAACTTGAAATGCTTGACGGCATTGGTGAGATAGCAGGCGGAGCGGTCGATGCCGGCCTCCTCGAGACAGCCGTCGAGGAAGCGCCCGGCCGGGCCGACGAAGGGATGACCGAGCTGGTCCTCCCGGTCGCCCGGCTGCTCGCCGACGAGCAGCACCCGCGCCAGCTTCGCACCCTCGCCGAAAACGACCTGCGTCGCCTCGCGGTAGAGATCGCAGCGCCGGCATTCCGCCGCCGCAGCGCGCATCTCCCCGATATCGCCTTGCGCGTGTTCCTGAAAAGCCGGCGCCGGCGTGCTCGCCTTCTTCAGCATGACCGTATTCCCAGCGGATGACTGCTCCCCTTCAATCCGCAAGCCGGCCGGTTGTTCCCCTCACGTCACGGGGGAAAGAGGCGGGCATATTCCCGCTCGCTTTCGCCGTAGGAATTCGTCGCGAATGCTTCGAGGGCCGCGCGGTTGCGGATGACGATGGTGCCGCGCTGGGAATAGATGAAGCCGTTGCCTTCCAGCACATGCAGGGCATTTGTGACGCTCGCCCGCCGGACGGCCAGCATCACCGCCAGGAATTCGTGCGTCAGGGCCAGCCGGTCGCCGTCCACCCGGTCATGGCACATCAGGATCCAGCGGGCAAGGCGCTCGTCGATATGATCGACGGCCTGCGAAAGCGCCGTGAAGGCGACTTGGCAGGAAAAGGCCTGCGCCCAGCGCAGCATGACGGCCCGGAAGGCAGGACGCTCCTCCATCTGCCTTTGAAAATCCTCCCGCCGGATGCGCCAGCCGCGCCCGTCGACCTGCATGACCGTGCGGAACGGATTGCGGTCCGTCCCGAGGATGGCCGAGGAGGGCGACATGCCTTCATGGCCGATGATGCCGATTTCCGCCTGCTTGCCCGTCGGTGACACCACCACCGTCGAGATGATCCCCGCGCTCGGGAAGTAGCAATGGTTGATCGGCGACAGGGGCTGGGAGAGTTCCAGCCCCTGCGGCAGGGCCACATCCGTCATCAGGGACAGGAGGGCATCACGCTCCTTCGGGCCGAGTGCCGCCAAAAGCCTGTTCTGCCGCGTCATGGCCCCGTCCATCCGGAAAGAATTTGCTCAGGCTCGGCCGGCAGCACGCCGGCCGTCACCTGCCACGCCGCCCGCAGCGCCTCGAAAAGCTGGGCATACTGGAAGGCGCTGCGATCCCAGGAGAAATCCGCCTTCATGGCTTGCCGCTGCAGGCTGGTCCAGGCCTCGCGATCCTCGAACGCCTCGCAGGTGCGGCGCACCGCCTCGCGGAAACTGTGCGGTTCGATCGGGTGGAACTGGAACCCCGTGGCGACAGCCCGCGCCATCGCCGCCTCGTTGGCGTCGATGATGGTTTCAGAGAGCCCGCCCGTCCGCCCAACCAGCGGAATGGCACCGTAGCGCATGGCATAGAGCTGGGTGAGGCCGCAGGGCTCGAAGCGGGACGGCTGCACCAGCACGTCGCAGCCCGAGACGATGAGATGGGCGATCTCCTCGCTGTAGCCGATATGCACGGCGACCCGCTCCGGGTGACGCCGGGCGCAATCCCTGAGCGCTTCCTCTATCGCCGCATCGCCCTGGCCGCAGACGACGAACTGGCCGCCATGCTGCACGACCTCCTCGGCCGCGTCCGGGATCATGTCCGCGCCCTTCTGCCACGCAAGGCGCGTCAGCGCGGCAAAGAGCGGCCCGCCGGCATCCTCAAGACCGAAATGGGACAGCACCGCCGCGCGGTTCGCCTGCCGGCGCGGCAGCGAGCGGGCGTCGTAGCGGCGGGGGACGAGCGGATCGGATGCCGGGTTCCAGATATCGGAATCGATGCCGTTGACGATGCCGTAAAGCGCCGAGCGCCGCGTCTGCAGCACGCCGTCGAGCCCCATGCCGAGCTCCGGCGACAGGATTTCCCGCGCATAGGTGGGGCTGACCGTGGTCACGACGTCGGACGTGAGCAACCCGCCCTTCAGGAAGCCGACGCCGCCGTAATATTCGAGGCATTCGATGCCGATGGCGACGTCGGGAAGGCCGAGCCGGCCGGCGATATCGAAGGAGAACTGCCCCTGAAAGGCGAGGTTGTGGACGGTGCAGACCACCGGAAGCGAACTGCGGAACGCATAGCGCAGATAGACCGGCACCAGCGCCGTCTGCCAGTCGTGGACATGCACGATATCCGCCCGTACCGCCGGCACTTCCCCGAGCGCGAGCCTTGCCCCGGCCAGCGAAAAAGCGGCAAAGCGCAGCCAGTTGTCCGGATGGTCCCGCCCTTCGCCGTCGAGATAGGGGCCGCCCGGCCGATCATAGAGCTCGGGGATTTCGAGCACGAGCAGGTCGAACCCGTCGGCCTCGGCCCGCGACAGGACGGCATCATGGCCGAGCAGGCCGTCGAGCCGCGCCACCGGCATTCGCCGGGGCAGATGCTCCAGCACCGCGCGGTAGCCCGGCACGAGCGTCGAAACGAGAATGCCGTGAGACCGTAAGGCCTTGGGAAGGGCCCCCGCGACATCCGCCAATCCACCGGTCTTGATGAGAGGAAAAACCTCGGAAACAGTCGACAGAACGTTCATAGCCCGTCAGGTGACACTCCGCACGAGGACGAGAAACGCACAAGCGCCCGGCGACGATGCCGGGCGCCGGCCCACGGGAGGGATCAGGCGGAAGCGCGCAGTTCGGCCGCCACCGACGGCCGCGGCTTGCCGCGACGCGCCGACAGCGCCACGCGCTTCAGCGGAAGAGGAACGACGGGAGCTTCGACCCGCTGGGGCGTCGCCGCCTTCACCCGCTCGGCTGCCATCTGCCAATGGCGGTCGTGCTGGCCGTCGGGGCAGCCTTCCCTTTCCCAGATGCGATAGGCTTCGCTGCGAACGAGTTCTTCAAAATCGGCCATGAGAGCGTCCCTTCTGAGCTGATGCGTCAAACCCACCGACTTTTTCTTCTGGACGGCAGAGGAGCCGTCTTGTGGGCGGGGATTTCCTGTAGCCGGACAACCGGCCTTGCCGGCCAATTGTTCCAGGAAAAAACCGGGGCGGACGAAAATCTCGCCACCCCGCCGCGCGGGGCGGAGGCGGCCATGCTTCGGCCGCCTCCGGGCGGAAGGTCAGGCTGCCTTCCTGGCCTTCGCGTTGGCCGAGGATTCGGCAAGCTTCGTCAGCTTCTTGTCGGTCGCGGCCTCTTCCTGCAGATTGGCCTGCAGGAGCGGAACCGCCTTGTCGAGGCCGATCTGCTTTGCCCAGGCGATCAGCGTGCCGTAGCGCGCGATCTCGTAATGCTCGACCGCCTGCGCGGAGGAGATGAGGCCCGCATCAAGAGCCGGGGTGCCCTTGAAGCTCTCCATGATCTCCTCGGCCTCGGCGATGATGCCCTGGATCGCTTCGCAGGTCTTGCCGCGGGGCGCCTTGCCGAGGAGTTCGAAGACCTCCTCCAGACGTTCGATCTGCCCCTGCGTCTCGTCGCGGTGGAGCAGGAAGCCCTGCTTGCCCTCTTCCGACTGCGCGGCCCGCGCCATCTTGGGCAGCGCCTTCAGGATCTGCTTTTCCGCATAGTAGATGTCCTTGAGGGTATCGAGGAACAGGTCATCCAGTGTCTTCTCGGTAGCCATTGATATCTCCATGGATATGAGGGGAACGGATGCTCGAACTCGGCAGGCCCCCCGAATGTTCCACGCGGGACCGGAGACGTTCAGATCGGCTTGCTGAGATAGGCAGACCCCCGCACGGCAAAGCGCCACGGCCGGTCTGCCGCCTTGCTGATGCCGATCCGCACGCCGGAGGTGGAGACGGGCGGCTCGACCGGCAAGTCCAGCAGGAACGGCGGCTCGAAGAGGGAAAGGCCGTTCATCCCGCCACCGACGCCCAGCGCCTTGCAGAGATTGCCCGGACCGGCGCAAAGCCGCCGCGTCACGGCGAGCGAGCGCCGCGCCATCATCGTCTCCACGCCCTCCGTCGGTTCCAGGGCGCGCAGCAGCACGGCGCTGCCTGGCTCGCAGACAAAATTCAGGCACCAGTGCAGCCCGTAGGAGCGGTAGACATAGGCCCGCCCGGCATCGCCGAACATCGCGGCATTGGAGGGCGTCGGGCCGCGATAGCTGTGCGAGGCCTCGTCGTCGCGGCGATAGGCCTCGGTTTCCACGATGATGCCGCCGACGCCATCGACGAGCAACAGCACGCCGAGAAGATCGGCCGCGACATCGACGGCATCGCGCGTGAAGAAGGATCGGTTCAGGGTCATGCCATGATCCTAGGACGGCGCCGGCGCAGCGGGCAACGCCCGCAGCCTGACGGTCCATGGAGAAAAACGGGCGGCCGGAACTCGGGGGAGCCCCGGCGGCGGACAAGCTTGAGAATCCGCCCGGCCGCAGGGCGGCCGCACCCTCCCGTTTCGGGAAGCCGGAACCTGCCACCGGAGGGGCGGGAGGGAAAGCCGCACGCACACCTTTCCCCGCTGCGTACGGGACCGTACAAAGCCGTCAGGGCTAGAGATCGCGCGACGAGCATTCGTAGAGAACCGCGCCGCTCGACGCCGCGACGCCGGCAAGGCTGACATCGTAGCCCCAGAGGCGGCGGATATGGGCGAGGGTCGCATCCCGGTCCGCCTCCTCCAGCAGAACGCCGTTCTTGACGGTATGCCTCAGCCTTAATTGCCGGTCGCCGAGGAGATCGACGTCGACCACCTCGATATCCGGCCGGTTGGCGCCGAGATCGTAGCTGCGGGCGAGCGCCGCGCGCACGGCGGCATAGCCGCGCTCATCGTGGATGGAGGCGACCTCGCAGAACCGGTCGGTGGACCGGTCCGTCAGGTGGAACAGGCGGAATTTGCGGATAAGCGCGGGACTCAGATATTGCAGGATGAAGGACTCGTCCCGGTGGTTCTCCCAGGCGTCGAGCAGCGTGCCCCGCCAGTCTCCGTTGCCGGCGATGTCGGGAAACCAGTCCCTGTCCTCCGTCGTCGGCTCCGTGCAGATGCGTTCGATGTCCTGCATCATCGCAAAACCCAGCGCATAGGGATTGATGCCGCCGAAGCGCGGGTCGTGGAAGCTCGGCTGGAAGACGACATTGGCGTGGCTCGCCAGGAGCTCCAGCATGGCGCCCTCGCTCATCTTCTTCTGGTCGAAGAGCCGGTTGATGATGAAATAGTGGACGAAGGTCGCGCATCCCTCGTTCATCACCTTGGTCTGGGCCTGCGGATAGAAATACTGCGCGATGACGCGGACGATCCGCAACAGCTCCCGCTGCCACGGCTCCAGGATGAGGCTGTGCTTTTCGAGGAAATAGAGAAGGTTCTCCTCCGGCAGGTTCAGCGCCTTCTTGCGCTCCAGCGCCTCCTCTTCCGCCTCCTCCATATTGGCGTTGCCCCCGGCCGTGGGCAGCGTGCGCCAGAGATCGCTATAGGTCTGCTCCTCGTATTCCAGCCGCTCGCGCGCCCGCTCGGTGATCCTTTCGGAGGAAAGCCGCGGCGGGCGGCGATAGTGGAAGACGCCCTGGTCCATCAGCGCATGGGCCGAATCGAGAATGTCCTCCACGGCGGCGGTCCCGTGCCGCTCCTCGCAGCGCGTGACATATTTCTTGGCGAAATCCATGTAGCCGAGGATGGAGCTCGCATCCGTCCACTGGCGGAAGAGATAGTTGTTCTTGAAGAAATGGTTGTGGCCGAAGGCGGCATGCGCGGTGACGAGCGCCTGCATCGGCATCGTGTTCTCCTCCATCAGATAGGTGATGCAGGGATTGGAATTGATGACGAGCTCATAGGCGAGGCCCCGCCGCCCCTTGCGGTAGAGATGGTCCTCGAAGACGAAGCGCTTGCCGAAGGACCAGTGCTGGTACATCAGCGGCATGCCGACGGAGGAATAGGCGTCGAGCATCTGCTCGGAGGAGATGACCTCGATCTGGTTGGGATAGACATCGAGCCCCATTTCATCGAGCGCAATGGCCTCGATGGCGTCATAGGCACGCGAGAGCGTCGCAAAGCTCCATTCGGATCCGTCGAACAGCAGGGAAGAGGCGCCGCGTCTTGCCATATGATCCCCCTAGCGACGAAGCTGGACCGGCTGGCGGGCGAAGAGCTTGCGGAAAACCGGATAGATATCCGCCGGCCGGGCGATACGCGTCATCTGGAAATGCGGCGCCGCGCCGTCGACGGTGCGATAGGCCCGCCACAGCGAGGTGCCGTTGTCGGTCGAGCCGAAAATCTCGCTCTCCCGCTCGTCGATGATCTCGACATAGGCATAATACTGGCAAAGCTTCATCAGTTCGTCGCGCAGGAGCTGCGCGCAGCGTTCGGAATCGCCCGCCGCATTGTCACCGTCGGAAGCCTGGGCGGCATAGATGTTCCAGAGGTTCGAGGGATAACGATCGAGGATGATGCGCTGCATCTCCTCCAGCGCGGTCGAGACCACCGTGCCGCCGCTCTGGCGGCTGAAGAAGAAGGTCTCCTCGTCCACTTCCCGCGCCTCGTCGGTGTGGCGGATGAAGACGATGTCGATGCGCTCGTAGCGGCGCTTGAGGAAGAGATGGAGCAGCACGAAGAACCGCTTGGCGAGGTCCTTCTCGCGTTCGCCCATCGAGGCGGAGACGTCCATCAGGCAGAACATCACGGCGCTGGCATTCGGCATCGGCTGGCGCTCGAAGCGGTTGAAGCGCACGTCGACGGGATCGACATAGGCGATGCGCTTGCGCCGCCGCTCCAGCCTTTCCATCTCCTCGCGCAGCAGCGCCAGCCGGCGACGCTGCTGCTGCGTCGGATTGGCTTCGCCCTCCAGCGCCGCCATCTCGGCGGCGAGCGTCAGGAACTCCTTCTCGCTCGGCCGGCGAAGCGCGATGCGCCGGCCGAAGCTGTTGCGCATGGTGCGGCCGACATTGATGTTGCTCGGCGTGCCGCTGGTCGTGAAGCCGACGCGGTGGGGCTTGTAGGTCACCGTTTCCCTGAGGTTGAGCTTGACCATGTCGGGCAGTTCCAGATCCTCGAAGAAGAGGTCGAGCACCTCCTCGCGGGAAAGGATGAAAAGGAACTCGTCGTCGCTCTCGCCGCGCCCCGGGCCGCGGCCGGCCGCCCCGCCGCCACTGTCCGACTTTCCCAGCCGGTCGCCGGGCGAGAAGGTTTCGTTTCCGGGCAGCACATAGTCGCGCTGGCCGCTGGCGGGGGAATTCCGGAAGGTCGGCTCGTCGGCGCCGCGCCGCGGCACCGGCACGCCATGGGCGGCATCGACGTCGGCGATCCGGTCCGTCTTGACCTGGTCGCGGATCGACCGCTTCAGCTCGTCATGCACCCTTTTGAGGAAACGCTGGCGATTGCCGAGGCTGCGGTCCTTGGGATTGAGCCGGCGATCGATGAAATGCGGCATGGCTCACCCCCGGGGGGCCGGCATCAGCCGGCCTTGTTGACGCGCATGTACCAGTCGACGAGCCGGCGGACCTGGCGCACGGTATAGCCGCGCTCAGTCATCCGCTGCACGAATTCGGCGTGCTGCTTCTCGGTGGCGCTGTCCTTCTTCGAGCCGAAGCTGATGACCGGCAGGAGGTCCTCCACCTGACCGAACATGCGCTTCTCGATGACTTCCCGCAGCTTCTCGTAGCTCGTCCAGGAGGGATTGCGCCCGCCGTTGCGGGCGCGGGCGCGCAGGGTGAACTTGACGACCTCGTTGCGGAAATCCTTCGGATTGGCGATGCCCGCGGGCTTCTCGATCTGCGACAGTTCGCTGTCGAGTATCTCGCGATTGAGGATCTGCCCGGTATCGGGATCCTTGAAGTCCTGATCCTCCAGCCAGGCATCCGCATAGGCGATATAGCGGTCGAAGAGGTTCTGGCCGTATTCGCTGTAGGATTCGAGATAGGCCTTCTGGATCTCGTGGCCGATGAATTCGGCATAGCGGGTGGCCAGTTCCGAGCGGATGAAATCGAGATAATGCGCCTCGATTTCCTTGGGGAACTGCTCGCGCCGGATCGCCTGTTCGAGGATATACATGAGGTGGACGGAATCGGCCGCCACCTCCTTGGTATCGTAGTTGAAGGTCTCCGACAGCACCTTGAAGGCAAAGCGCGTGCTGATGCCCGTCATGCCCTCGTCGACGCCGGCGGCATCGCGGTATTCCTGCAGGGATTTCGCCTTGGGGTCGGTATCCTTGAGGTTTTCGCCGTCATAGACGCGCATCTTTGTATAGATCGGCGAATTCTCGTGCGGCGCGAGGCGCGTCGCGACGGTGAAGCGGCTGAGATTGGAGAGAACCTCCGGCGCGCAGGGGCTGTCCGCCAGCTCGCTTTCCCTCAGCAGCTTCTCGTAGATCTGCCGCTCTTCCGTCACCCGCAGGCAATAGGGCACCTTTACGACGAGGATGCGGTCGAGGAAGGCCTCGTTGTTCTTGTTGTGCTTGAACTGCAGCCATTCGGATTCGTTCGAATGCGCCAGCACGATGCCCTGATAGGGAAAACCGCCGAAATTCTCCGTGCCGTTGTAGCTGCCTTCCTGCGTGGCCGTCAGCAGCGGGTGCAGCACCTTGATCGGCGCCTTGAACATCTCGACGAATTCGAGGAGGCCCTGCGTCGTGCGGTTGAGGCCACCGCTATAGGAATAGGCGTCGGGATCGGCCTGGCTGAAGTTTTCGAGTTGCCGGATATCGACCTTGCCGACGAGCGCCGAGACGTCCTGGTTGTTCTCGTCGCCAGGCTCCGTCTTGGCGATGGCGATCTGGCGCAGGCGCGAGGGCATCAGCTTGACGACGCTGAAGCGGGAGATGTCGCCGTCGATCTCGTCCAGCCGCTTCGTCGCCCAGGGCGAGATGAGGCCGGTGAGCCGACGCTTCGCGATGCCGTATTTCTCTTCGAGAAGGTCGCCCATGCGCTCGCGGCTGAAGAGGCCGAGCGGCGATTCGAAGACGGGGCTGACCTTACCGTCGATGGCGAGCGTATAGATCGGCTGCTCCTCCATCAGCTTCTTCAGGCGCTCGGCGAGCGACGACTTGCCGCCGCCGACCGGGCCGAGCAGGTAGAGGATCTGCTTGCGCTCCTCGAGCCCCTGCGCGGCATAGCGGAAATAGCCGACGATCCGCTCGACCGTGTCTTCCATGCCGTAAAAATCGGAGAAGGAGGGATAGATCTTGATGGTGCGGTTGGCGAAGATCCGCCCGAGCCGCTCGTCCGCGCTGGTGTCAATGAGTTGCGGCTCGCCGATGGCGGCCACCATGCGTTCCGGGGCGGTGGCGTATAGGCTCCGGTCCTCGCGGCACGCCAGGAGATATTCCTGGAGGCTCATCTCTTCCCGCGCATTGCTTGCGTAGGTTTCGGAAAAGAGATCGAAAACATCGCTGCCTGTGGTTCTCATGGAACCCTCCTGCACTCGCCGGACGCAATCCCTGCGATTATCCCTAACAACCAATTCAAACCGAATTTTGTTCCCGCGATGCCGGGCAAAACACAATTTGTTCAACGCGATGCGGATCAGTGAAAGATCAGCATCGCCCCGGCGGCCACCGCCATCACCGCAGTGGCCGCCCAACCAACCACAAGAAGCAGCGGCGAAGCGGTGAATTGCTTCATCTGCTCGTTGCGGCTGACGACCACCATCATCGAAACCATGATGGGGACGGCGACGAAGCCGTTGATGACGGCGCTCCAGAAAAGCGCCTTGATCGGGTCGATCGGCAGGAATTCCATGACCAGTCCCGAAAGCGTCGCCGCGGCGATCACGCTATAGAAGCCAGCGGCCTCGCCCGGCTTGTTGTCGAGGCCACATTCCCAACCGCAGCATTCCGAGGCGCCGTAGGCGGCCGAGCCGGCGAGCACCGGAATGGAAAGCATGCCCGTGCCGATGATGCCGAGGCTGAACAGCAGGAAGGCGAAATCGCCGGCGATGGGCCGCAATGCCTCCGCGACGTCGGCCGCCGTGCCGATATCCGTCTTGCCGCTCGCATGCAGCGTGGCGGCGGTGCTCATGATGATCGCCATGGCGACGAGGGTGGAGACCGCCATGCCGACGAACGTGTCGAAGCGGATGCGCTTCAACTCGCGCTTCGCCTGGCGCGGCGCACGCTTCAGCGGCCGGGCATCGTCATGCTCCTCGATCTCCTCCACCTCCTGGCTGGTCTGCCAGAAGAAGAGATAGGGACTGATCGTCGTGCCGAGGATCGCGACGATCACGGTGAAGGTGTCGCCGCCCCCGCCGATGGTCGGGACGAACAGGCCATAGGCCGCCGCGCCCCAATCGACCTTCACGACGAACAGCACCGCGACGTAGGAGAGCAGCACCATGGTCAGCCATTTCAGGTAGCTCGCATAACGATGATAGGACACGAATATCTGCAGCAGCAGGGAAAGGATGGCAAAGCCGATCGCCAGCGGCCGTCCCGGCACGCCCGTCGCAAGCTCCGCCGAGGCCCCCATCGCGGCGAGATTGGCGCCGATATTGATCGTATTGGCGGCAAACAGCAGCATGACCAGCAGGAAGACGACCGGCCGGGGCCAGACCGCCCGCAGGTTCGCCGCAAGGCCGCAGCCCGTGACGCGCCCGATCCGCGCGCTGACGATCTGGATGGCGCACATCAGGGGATAGGAAAGGAGCATCGTCCAGAGCAGGCTGAAGCCGAACTGCGCGCCGGCCTGCGAATAGGTGGCGATCCCGCTCGGATCGTCGTCCGCTGCGCCGGTAATGAGGCCGGGGCCGAGCTGCTTGAGAAGCGGTGGCTCCGCCTTCTCTTCCTGTCGTTCCGCTGGTTTTTCCGTTGAAATCGCCGATGGCCGGAGAACCGTCTCACTCATGGGAAACGCCTTTGTCGCACCGCGGCTCCAGACCGCGTGACGGCGGTAACTCCGGCCCTTGCGGGAAGTTCCGCCCCCGCGATTTTCCCGATCTCCGGCGGGAACAATGTCGGGCAAAGGCAGTTTGTCCTGCACTTCCCGCTTGTCGTGAAGTGGTCCCTGGAGCGGCAGACGCCCATCGCGGCGCCTGCCGCTTCACCACGGAACCTTCCCCGCCGTGAGGTGTTTCGCTTCCGTTGCAAACAGAAATGGCAAGGCCCGTCCATCGCGATCGGCCGCCTTCACCCAAGAGAACTGGTGCCCCGAGAATGAGCCGTCTGATCGTCGTTTCGAACCGCGTTCCCGTTCCTGACAAGCGGGGCACGGCCCCGGCCGGCGGCCTTGCGGTCGCGCTCAAGACGGCGCTGGAAGCGCGCGGCGGCCTGTGGCTCGGCTGGTCCGGCCGGTCCTGCGGCGAGGACGAGATCGGACCTCTGACCAGCGTGAAGGAGGGCAATATCGAATATGCCCTAACCGACCTCACCCAGCAGGATGTCGAGGAATACTACCAGGGCTTCGCCAACCGCGTACTCTGGCCGATCTGCCACTACCGGCTGGATCTCGCCGAATACGGACGCCGCGAGATGGCGGGCTATTTCCGCGTCAACCGGTTCTTCGCCAGCCGCCTCCTGCCGATGCTGCGGGAGGACGACCTCATCTGGGTTCACGATTACCATCTGATCCCCCTTGCCGCGGAGCTGCGCCGGCAGGGCGTGCGCAACCGCATCGGCTTCTTCCTGCATATTCCCTGGCCCGCGCCGGACGTCTTCCTGACCATGCCCGTGCACGAGGAACTGCTGAAGGGCCTGACGGAATATGACGTGATCGGCTTCCAGACCGTTCACGATCGGGAGAACTTCGCCGATTGCCTGGCACGGCAGGGTCTCGGCAAGCGCATGGGCACCACCCGCTTCATGGTCGGCGAACAGGCCTTCACGGCAAAGCCCTATCCGATCGGCATCGAGACCGACGAATTCGCCGGCATTGCGCGGCGCGCGTCGGAAACCACGCTGCACAGGCGCATGCTGCAGAGCCTCGACGGCAAGGCGCTGATCATCGGCGTCGACCGGCTCGATTATTCCAAGGGCATCACCCAGCGCATCGACGCCTTCGAGACGTTTCTGACGCGCCATCCCGACAGTCAGCGCCACGTGACGCTGCTGCAGATCACGCCGAAATCGCGCTCCGAGGTTCCGGAATACGAGGCGATGCAGCGCACCGTCGCCGAGCAGGCCGGCCGCGTCAACGGCGCCCTCGGCACCGTGGACTGGGTGCCGATCCGCTATGTGAACCGCTCCCTTCGCCGCCCGGCCCTCGCCGGCCTCTACCGCATGGCGAAGCTCGCAATGGTGACTCCCTTGCGCGACGGCATGAACCTGGTGGCTAAGGAATATGTCGCCGCCCAGAACGAGGAAGACCCCGGCGTCCTCCTGCTCTCGCGCTTCGCCGGCGCGGCGCAGGAACTGAAGGAGGCCGTTCTGGTCAATCCCTACGACGTGGAAGGCACGGCCGAGGCCATCGCGCGCGGCCTCGCCATGCCGCTCGAGGAGCGGCGTCAGCGCTGGCAGGGCATGATGGCCACCCTGCGCGAAAACGACGTCTTCGCCTGGTGCCGCGCCTTCCTCGACGATCTCTCCGGCAACGCCCGCACGACCGCGACGTCAGCCGCGCCCCCGAAGACGGCGGGCTATCGCATGACCCTCGACCCGGAGGGTACCCGTCGGCATCGCCTCTAGGGAGGTCAGGCAAATCGCCTGATCTCACGCGATCCGGTCAGATGGCGCGCGTGATGCCGCCGTCGACGCGGATGTTCTGCCCCGTGATATAGGCAGCCCCGTCGGAGGCGAGGAAGGCGATCGTCGCGGCGACTTCCTTGCTGGTGCCGTAGCGCTTCATCGGCACGCTGTCGCGGCGCTCATCCGTTGACGGCAGGCTGTCGATCCAGCCGGGCAGCACATTGTTCATGCGGATATTGTCGCCCGCATAGGTGTCGGCGAAGATCTTGGTGAAGGAGGCGAGGCCCGCGCGGGCGACGGCGGAGGTCGGGAACATCGAACTCGGCTCGAAGGCCCAGGCGGTCGAGATGTTGATGATGACGCCGGACTTCTGCTTCTGCATGACCGGCACCACGAGGCGCGTCGGACGCACGGCATTGAGGAAATAGACGTCGATCCCTGCATGCCAGTCCTCGTCCGTCAGCTCGAGGATCGGCTTGCGCGGCCCGTGGCCGGCGCTGTTGACGAGCACGTCGATACGGCCCCAGCGCTCCAGCGCGCCGTCGACAAGGCGCTTCAGGTCGTCGTTCGACTGGTTGGAGCCGGTGACGCCGAAACCGCCGAATTCGCCCGCCAGCGCCTCGCCCTTGCCGGAGGAGGAAAGCACTCCGATCCTGAATCCGTCCGCCGCCAGCCGCCGGGCAGCCTCCGCCCCCATGCCGCTGCCGCCGGCTGTGATCAATGCGACCTTCTCGCCTGCCATGGACCTGTCCTTTCGTGAGCCGTTGAGTGCCCCCATCCTGCCACGCTGCCCGCGGCGGAACCAACCAGAAATACGCGCCGCTTCCTGTAGAAAATCTATTGCCCGTCGCCTGGGACGGCACCGGTCCTATGCTTCGCGCTTTCCTTCAGCAGCCAGCCGCGGACCGCTTCGACGGAAGCGGCATGCCGCGGCTTGCGCGGCGCGACGACGTAGAAATCGGCGCCGACGCGCATCCGCGTTTCGAAGAGCCGCACCAGATGGCCGCCGGCGACGTCGTCCCCGATGAGGAATTCGCTGGCGAGCGCCAGCCCCTGCCCGCCGCGCGCCGCCTCCAGCGCCAGCGCAGTCTGGTTGAAGCGGATGTTCTTCGATGCCGAAACCGGCGCCGCCTTGCCCATCGCCTGCTCCAGGAAGCGCGGCCAGAAATTGTGCGCATCGTGCAGCAGCGCATAGCCGGCAAGGTTTTCCGGCACTTCGGGCCTGCCGAGCTTTTCGATCAGGAGCGGGCTGCCGAGCGCCACGATGACCTGCTCGAACAGGAGATCCGCCTGGAGGCCCGGCCCGAAGGGCGGCCGGCCGTAGCGCACGGCAAGATCCACCGCATCCGTCTGGAAATTGGAAATGCGGTCGCTGGCGAGAATGCGCAGGTCGATATGCGGATGTGCGGCGGTGAAGTCGGGCAGGCGCGGGATCAGCCATTTCGAGGCGAAGGTCGGCGTCACGCTGATGGTGAGATGCTGCGGCTCCGGGCGCAAGGTCTCCGTCGCCTCGGAAATCAGCTCCAGCGCGCGGCGCACGCTGCCGACATAGCTGCGCCCCGCCTCGGTGATCGCAAGGGTCCTTGGATGCCGCTCGAACAGCTTGAGGCCGAGCTCGGCCTCGAGCCCCCGGATCTGCTGGGCGACGGCGCCCTGCGTGACACCCAGTTCCTCCGCCGCAAGCCGGAAGTTCAGATGCCGCGCGACGACTTCGAAGACGCGGACGCCGTTGAGGGAGGGAAGTTTTCCGATACGGTCGGCCATACGATCTGTTGTATCCGGTGGGCGGCTCGATACGCCGTTCTATCAGGCTTTACGGCCTCCACCTATGAGGATGCAGGAAAATTACAGCTTCCCGGCGCCATCGCCCCGCAGCATTCCGAACCCTATTGACTGTTTGATTTTCCATGACACAGTGTTAAGAAATCCAAACATGCAGCGGGTGGAGCCGCTGCCGGGGGAAAAACAATGACGGATGTTCCGGAGCGGGCAGACGTCGTCGTCATCGGCGGCGGCGTCGCGGGGTGCTCTGTTGCCTATCACCTGACGAAGATCGGTATCACGGAGGTCGTGGTCTGCGAAAGAAAGCAGCTCACCAGCGGCACGACATGGCATGCGGCCGGGCTGGTGACGCAGCTTCGCGCCACGCGCCGCATGACGGAGCTGGCCAAATATACCGGCGAGCTCTTCGGCTCGCTGGAGGCCGAAACGGGCCAGGCGACCGGCTTCAAGCGCAACGGCTCGCTGCGCGTCGCCAACACGCCGGCCCGCTACGAGGAACTGGCGCGCGGCGCATCGATGGGCCGCAATTTCGGCCTGCCGGTCGAGCCGGTCACGCCAGGCGAGATCAAGGAGCGCTGGGGGCCGATCAGCACGGACGGCATCGTCGGCGGCTTCTGGTTCCCGCATGACGGGCAGGTCAACCCTATCGACGTGACGCAGGCCTATGCCAGGGGCGCGCGCATGCGCGGCGCGAAGGTCTTCGAGAACCTTTCCGTGACGAAGATCCTCGTCGAGAACGGCAAGGCCGCCGGCGTCATGACCGACCGGGGGCCGATCCGCGCCGGGACCGTCGTCATTTGCGGCGGCATGTGGTCGCGCGACCTCGCCGCCGAGGCGGGCGTGACGATCCCGCTCCACGCCGCCGAGCATTTCTACATCGTGACGGAACAGGTGGAGGACCTGCCGCGCGACCTGCCCGTGCTCTTCCTCGGCGACGAATGGACCTACTACAAGGAGGATGCCGGCAAGCTGCTCGTCGGCTTCTTCGAGCCGAACGCAAAACCCTGGGGCCAGGCCGGCATTCCCGAGGACTTCACCTTCGGCACCCTGCCGGAGGACGTCGACCATATCGCGCCCTATCTGGAACAGGCGACCCGCCGCGTGCCGGTGCTGGAGCGCACGGGCATCCAGCTCTTCTTCAACGGCCCGGAGAGTTTCACCCCCGACGACCGCTACCTTCTCGGCGAGACACCGGAAGTGCCCGGCCTCTTCTGCGCGACGGGCTTCAACTCCGTCGGCATCCTCTCCTCGGGCGGCGTTGGCAAGGCGCTCGCCGACTGGATCCGCGACCGCCGCCCGCCCGTCGAATTGATGGATGTCGATATCCGCCGCATGCAGACCTTCATGGGCAACCGCAAATATCTGGAGGACCGCACGACCGAGACGCTCGGCCTGCTCTTCGACATGCACTGGCCGTCGCGCCAGTTCGAGACGGCGCGCGGCATCCGCCGCAGCCCGTTCCATGACAGGCTTTCCGCGGCGGGGGCATGGATGACGGAAGCGGCCGGCTGGGAGCGGCCGGGCTTCTTCGGCGCGCCGGGCACGACGCCCGAAGTGCAATATTCCTATGGCCGCCCCTCGTGGTTCGACGCAGTCGGCGAGGAATGCCGCAACACGGCGAGCAACGTCACGCTGTTCGACCATTCCTGCTTCATCAAGTATCTCGTCAGCGGGCCGGATGCCTGCGCGGCGCTCAACCGTGTTTCTGCCGGCCAGATCGACGTTCCCGTCGGCAAGGTCGTCTATACGCAATGGCTGAACAACGAAGGCGGCATCGAGGCGGACGTGACCGTCACCCGGCTTTCCGAGACCGAGTTCATGGTCGTGACCATCGCCGTCTCGCAGCGCCGCGATCTCGCCTGGCTGCGCCGGCACCTGCCGGAGGGCGCGCGCGTCCATGTGCAGGACATCACCTCGGGCCTGCCGATGCTGGCGCTGATGGGGCCTAAGTCCCGCGCACTGCTTCAGCGCCTGTCGCCGGCCGACTTCTCCAACGAGGCCTTCCCCTTCGGCACCAGCCGGGAGATCGACCTCGGCTATGCCCGCGTGCGGGCAAGCCGCCTCACCTATGTCGGCGAGCTCGGCTGGGAGCTCTACATGCCGGCGGAATTCGCCGGCCATGTGCTGGAAAGGCTGGTCGAGGCCGGCGAAGGGCTCGGCCTCAGGATGGGCGGCTATTTCGCCATCAATTCGCTGCGCATGGAAAAGGGCTACCGCCACTGGGGCCACGATATCGGCGAGGAGGACAGCCCCTTGCAGGCCGGCCTCGGCTTCGCCGTCGCCCTCGACAAGGCCGGCGGCTTCATCGGCCGCGACGCGCTCCTGCGCCAGAAGGAAGCCGGAACGCCCGACCGCCGCCTCGTGCAGATCCGAATCGAGGCCGAAGGCGAGCCACCGCATCTCTATCACAACGAACCGCTGCTGAGGGACGGCGAGATCGTCGGCTCCGTCACCACGGGCGCCTACGGCCACCGCCTCGGGGCCTCGCTCGGCATGGGCTACGTCACCTGCCCCGGCGGCGTGACGCCGGACTGGCTCGCCTCCGGCACCTGGGAGGCCGAGATCGCCTGGCGGCGCCATCCGATCCGCCTGCAGCTTCGCCCCTGGTACGACCCGAAGGGGGAGCGGCTGGCCGGATAACAATCAAGGCCCGGAAGGGGAACTTCGGGCCGCATGCAACGAACGCCATATCAGGGAGGACACGGCATGGCTGAGGAGAGGCTGCAACCGGAGCTGGAGCGTCGGCTCCGGCTACTGGAGGACCCGCGGAACCAGGGGGAGGATTTCGATGGCATGGCCTGGGCCGCACTGATCGGGCTCGGCGTTCTGCTGCCGATCCTCGCCCTTCTGATCGGGAGGATGGCATGAGCGTACAGGACGAAATCCTCATCGAGGCCGACAAGAGCGCCTGGCCGCTCCTGCCGCAGGAGCGGGTCTGGGGCCCCTGGCAACTTGGCATTTCTCTCGCCACGGCCGCCGCCGCGACCTGGTGCTACATCATCGGCGAATATGTCGGCTATTATCTCAGCTTCAAGGAAGGCTTCTTCGCCCTCCTCGCCGGCAGCATGATCGGCATGCTCATCGTGGCGCTGGCGGCCGTGCCGGTCGCCATTCGTTTCGGCGTCGATTCCATCGCCTCGTCCAAGCCGCAATTCGGCTCGCGCGGCTGGGTCATCCCCGCCGCCATGCAGTTCGTCTCCATCGTCGGCTGGAACTCGCTGCTCCTCATCTTCTTCGCCAAGTCGACGCGGCAATTGCTGCTGGCGCTCGGCTGGATCGGCGAGGACAGCCATAACTTCCTCGTGCAGGCGACGGTGCTGCTGGCCGCCGGGCTGGTGTTCCTCTTCCTGCTGAAGGGCTCCTCCGGCGTCGACCGGATCGCCAAGATCCTCGTCGCCCATGTCTTCGTCGGCTTCTGGATGCTCTACATCCTCGTCACGCAGCGCTGGGAGGACCTGTCGGCGGCCGTGCCCGCCTATGCCGCGACCGACGCGCACTGGAACTACACGACGGGCGTCGAGATCGGCATCATTTCGCTGCTCTCCTGGTGGCCCTATATCGGCGCCATGGTGCGCATGGCCCCGAACGGCCGGCGGGCGGCCGCCCCCATCATGGTGGGCATGGGCCTTCCCGTGCCGCTACTCTCGGCCATCGGCATCGCCGGCATCCTCGTGCTCCAGGTCTCCGACCCGGCCGAATGGATGCGCACGGTGGGCGGGCCGACCTATGGCGTGATCGCGCTGCTTTTCGTCGCCGCGGCCAATCTCGGCACGGCGGTCGCGGGGGTCTATTCCTCGTCGATCGGGCTCCGGCATTTCCCGGCGCTCCAGAAGCTGAGCTGGCCGATGCTGCTGCTGATCTCCATCGCTCCTGTGGGCGTGGTGGGGCTGCTGATCCCAGACCTGTTCTTCGCCAATTTCGGCACCTTCATCGCCTTCATCGGCCTCGGCTTCGCCCCGCTCTGCGGCATCCAGATCGTCGACTACTACTTCCTGCGCAAGCGGCGGATCGACGTGCGCGGCCTCTTCGAGGACAGGCCGGACAGCGCCTATCGCTTCTGGAGCGGCTTCAACCCGGCCTCTCTGATCGCCATGGCCGCAGGCTTCTGCACCTATCTCTACCTCCTGAACCCGATCACCTATGAAAGCCGCTGGCCCTACGACTACCTGACGGCCGCCCTGCCGACGGCGGTGGTCGGCGGCGTGGTCTATGCGCTGATCACGCTTCTCGTGGTGAAGCCGGCCGGCAAGGGCCGCTACTGAGACCCGGGCCGGCGCTCGCGCGAGGCGGGCGCCGGCCGCATCCACAACGCCTTGCTTTCCGGCGGAAAACCTATAACTCGGAGGAAAACACCCTGCCGCCGGGGAGATTCCATTCGTGAGCAGCAAACCCAGGACCAAGACCCCGAAAACCCCGGCCATCGCCGCCGCCCCCTTGCAGGACATGCAGGGCGACCTGAAGATCGGCCAGCGGCTGAAGATGGTGCGCGAGGCCTTCGGCGTCTCGCAGCGGGAGCTCGCCAAGCGCGCCGGCGTGACGAATGCCAGCATCTCGCTGATCGAGCAGGACGCGCATGCGCCCTCGGTCGTTTCGCTGCACAAGATCCTCCGGGCGCTGCCGATGAGCCTTGCCGATTTCTTCGCCATTCCGCCGGCGGAGGAGGACGTGCTGATCGCCGCGCCGGAGGACCTCACCGTCATCACGCGCGGCGAGGCCGACATGCGGTGCCTTGCCTCGCAGCGCCGCGACAAGCGCCTGCAGATGTTCCTCGAGCACTACGCCCCCAACGCGGGAACGGGCGAGGACCTCATCGTGCACGACGGCGAAACCGCCGCGCTGGTGGTGGAAGGGACCATCGAACTGGAGATCGGCGGCAAGGTGCACACGATTAGTGCCGGCGGCGGCTACCAGCTCTTTTCCGGCGTACCCTATCGCATCCGCAATGCCGGCGACACGCCGGTCGTCGTCGTCTGCGCCGTGACGCCGCCGATGCTCTGATTGTCAAATAAATAAAACATTCCGTCAAAAATAGTTGACGTTCATCCTGCCCCGGGCCTACCTTCGATCAATGGGAGGCGGGCGTTCGTGCCTGCACGATGGCCATGGGGAGGAACCAGATGACCGTCCATAGCAATGAATTCGGCATGCAGTTCAACGGAAGGCTCCTGAACGGCGCGCTGATCGGCGGCCGATGGGAACCGGGCTCCGGCGGCACCTTCGCCGCGAACGATCCCCATACCGGCAGGCGCCTGCACGAGATCGGCCGCTGCGCGCCCTCCGATGTCGACCGCGCCGTCGCGGCGGCGAAGGACGCCTTTGCCGACTGGTCGAAGACCTCCGTGCAGGTGCGCGCAAAGATCCTGCGCAACATGCAGCGCCTCTTCCGGGACCGGGCCGAGGCCATGGCCCAGATGGTCACCAAGGAGGTCGGTAAGCCGATCCTCGCCGCCCGCGAGGAAACCTTCGAATATTCCGGCCCCGCCTGGGGCAAGGCGGCCGAGGAGATCCTGCGCTACCGCGGCATGACGCTGCCCTCCACCCAGGAAAAGACGACGAACAAGCGCCTCGTGCTCGGCCACCGCCCGCTCGGCGTCATCGGCGTCATCACGCCCTTCAACTTCCCGACCGACATCTCCTCCATCGCCCTTGCCCACGCCGTTGCCGCCGGCAACACGGTGGTCTGGAAGCCGACGGAATACGGCCCGGTCTCATGCGCCATGGTCGCCGAGCTCTTCGAGGAAGCGGGCTTCCCGCCGGGCGTCCTCAACATGGTGCAGGGTTTTGGCGACGTCGGCGCGCATCTGGTGCGCCATGCCGACGTCAAGGGCATCTTCTTCACCGGTTCCAACAGGGTCGGCGAGGAGATCGCGCGGGTCAATCCGCTGCGCCCCATGCTGCTGGAACTGGGCGGGGACGGGCCGCAGATCGTGCTGGAGGACGCTGATATCGACCGCGCCGTGGAAGGGGCGATCACCGGCGCCTTCTACTATTCCGGCCAGGTCTGCACCTCGTCGGAACGGCTCTTCGTGCACGAGAAGGTCTATGACGAATTCCTGGCGAAGTTCCGCGCCGCCACAGCCGCCCTCAAGATCGGCGACCCCGCCGATGCCGGCAACGACATGGGCCCGCTCTGCAACCCCGCCGTCCTCGAACGCGCCCGCCAGCACGTGGCGGACCTGCGCGAAGCCGGCGCGACCATCGAGCAGTTCGGCCGGGAAGAGGGTCTCTACTACCCTGCCACCATCGTCACCGGCCTGACCCGCGAGACGATCCGCGGGAGGGGCGAATCCTTCTCTCCGCTGGCGCTGGTGCTGAAGGTCGCCTCCGCCGAGGAGGCCATCGAGATCGCCAACGTATCCGAGCTCGGCCTCGTCGCCTCCCTGTGGACACAGGACATGTCCAAGGCATGGCGCGTCGCCGAGGCCCTGCCGCATGGTGCGGTCAACGTCAACGAGACCTCGAACTACTGGGACCAGCTCGCCCCCTTCGGCGGCGCCGGCAAGTCCGGCGTCGGCCGCGAACTGTCGCAATGGTTCCTCGACAGCTTCACCGAGCGCAAACTCATCGTCTTCGACCTGGGCGGTCCCGCAGACGACCGCCGGATCGAGGGAGGGTGGTAGAACTGCGACTTCTGAACTGCCAGGCAACGACTTCAACCACGATTTCCGCGTCAGCTTCACACCCGAGGAGATCGCCGGTGGGCATATCGACCACGATTTCGGAGAACGGCGGGAAACCGGCGAGGAATGGCCCGGCATCAGCGCCTTTTACATTCGTCTCGAAGAAAACACGGACACGTCAAGCGGCGGGCACGATGTTCTGATTCAGGCGGAAGAGATTTGTCGGGTCGAAACGTGCCTTCAATCTCGCCAGGCGCTCGTACTTTCCGGGCCCGTAGGCCAGTTGGGCCACGGATGGATCGTCGTCGCCCTGCTCGTTGACATAGTTGCCGGCGATCGCCTTGCTGGCCAGATGCCCTGCAGCCTCCCGTCCCCAGGCCAGGCACAGGGCGTCGTCGGCGGGATCGTCCCATACCGGCTCGGCGATCCAGTAATAATTCGCTTTCCTGCCGGAATAGGCCGTTGCGGCCTCGTCGACATCGCAGACGGCGCCGCCGAGCCTGATGGCGTAGATTTCGCAATCGGGCGTCGGCGCCCTGGCGATACCCTCGATTGCGCGTTCGATGGCTTCATCGGTGATCGCCGTCCAGAAGCCGCCTTTCGAGTAGTACCGGCGAGACCACGCAAAATGTTTGTCGTTTCGGCTTTGCAGGTCCAGAAAGGAGGCGATTTCGATCCGTCCCTCCCCTCCGCTCGTCAGGCTTGCAAAGGGAGATAGCGCCTTTTCCGCAATCGCCTCCGCGCCAAACCAGACGGCTGTTACCGTCAGCCCCGTTCTCGTCAATGTCAGGCTGAATGTGAGGTCGCGCGGCAGGTCCCCCGCGGCGATTGCGCGCAATCGTTCCAGTGCCGGTCGAGCCGCGGACAGGGAATACTCCCATTTGCCGACAACGGTGGAACCCAGCGGATGAAGCCTGAAGCGGAAGCGGGAAACGATACCGAAATTGCCACCTCCCCCGCGAATGCCCCAGAACAGGTCGCGCTCCGAGGTTTCGCTCGCCCAGACGACCGCCCCGTCGGCTGTGACGATCTCCGCGCCGAGAAGGCTGTCGATCGTCAGGCCGTAACGTCTCGACAGCCAGCCCATGCCGCCGCCGAGCGTCAATCCGCCAACGCCGGTATGGGAAATGACACCGGCGGGCACCACCAGCCCATGCGCCACCGTCGCGCGATCGAGATCGCCCAACAGTGCGCCGCCCTCGACATCCGCCGTCCCGGACCGTGTATCCAGGGAGACCGAATTCATCTCCGAGAGATCGACGACCAGGCCACCGTCGCAGGTGGAGAAACCTGGAAAACTGTGTCCGCCGCAACGGACGGCGAGCGGCGCCTTTGCACTGGCCACCACGCCGACAGCCTTTCGGATGTCCTCGCTCGAACGAGGTCTGACGATCGCGGCAGGCCGGCGATCGATCAGACCGTTCCAGACCAGGCGCTGTTTCTCGAAGGCCGGATGGCCCGCCGTGACGAGCGCGCAGTCGAAGCGCACAGCCGCAAGTTCCCTTAGCAACAAGTCGGACATATCCCCACCCTCCGGTATATTAGACAGCGTACATCTTCGTGGAGATCACAGGAAGCCTGCTGCCCGGATATCCGCCTCGTCACCCGAAATTCTCGCAAGATGAACCACACCGATCAGCGGTTGACGACGCGATTCCCGTCCCCAAGCCCGCCTTTGACGAACAGACGCCAGTTCAAGACGCAGTCTGTAATACGCCTGTCACGGAGGGTTCTTATCGCAAGGGGGTAACGCACCGCTCAAAGAGAGGCTCTCCCATGCGTAAACTCCTCCTCGCCCTCGCATCCGCCACGATGCTCGCCGGCGCTGCCGAAGCCGCCACCGTCTATCCGCTGGACCGGGCGACGATCCTCGTCGGCTCACCCTTCGACTTCAAGGTCGAGTTCGATGCCGTCGTGAAGCCGGAAGACGTGAAGGTCACCGTCAACGGCCAGGATTACGAAGCCGTCTTCGGCAGGAAGGCCGAATTCGTCGCCGAGGAAAAGGACAAGGAAGACAAGGTGCTGGGATCGGCGCTCATCCTGCGCGGCCTGACGATCGCCGCCGCTGGCGCCTACAAGGTGGAGATCTCGGCCGGCAGCGAAGCCAAGTCGGTGAACTGGGACGTCTACGAGACCGCGGCCGAGCCGAAGGCCCGGAACATCATCTTCATGATCGCCGACGGCCTTTCGGTCGCCCACCGCACGGGCGCGCGCATCATGTCCAAGGGCATGACCGAGGGCAAGGCGAATGGCCGCCTCGCCATGGACGACATCCCGCCGGTCGCCTTCATCGGCACCTCCTCCACGCACTCCATCGCGACGGATAGTGCCAACACAGCCTCCGCCTACATGACCGGCCACAAATCGCGCGTCAACGCGCTCGGCGTCTATGCCGACCGCACGCCCGACAGCCTCGACGATCCCAAGGTCGAGACCATCGCTGAAGCATTGCGCCGCACCGGCAAGAAGTCCGTCGGCATCGTGACGACGGCCGAAGTCGAGGACGCCACCCCGGCGGCCCTCGTCTCCCACACCCGCAAGCGCGCCGACAAGGCCGAGATCGTCGGCATGATGTTCGACGTCAAGCCAGACGTGCTGTTCGGCGGCGGTTCGGCCTATTTCCTCGGCAAGGATGTTCCGGGCTCCAAGCGCAAGGACGACAAGGACTACATCGCCGAGTTCAAGAATGCCGGCTACGCGCTGGCGACCGACAAGAGCGAACTGGCCGCGGCCGCCGGATCGAACCAGGAGAAGCTGCTCGGCCTCTTCCACACCGGCAATATGGATGTGACGCTCGACCGTGAATTCCTCAAGAAAGGCACGGTCGACAAGTTCCCGAACCAGCCAGGCCTCGTCGACATGACCAGGGCCGCGCTCGACAAGCTCTCCAAGAACCCGGAAGGCTTCTTCCTGATGGTCGAGGCTGCCTCGGTCGACAAGATGAGCCACCCGCTCGACTGGGATCGCGCGCTTGTCGAGACCATCGAATTCGACAAGGCCGTCGCCGTCGCGCGCGAATTCGCCGACAAGAACCCCGACACGCTGATCGTCGTCACCGGCGACCACACGCACGGCGTCGCCATCATCGGCACGGTCGACGACGAAAAGCCCGGCACGGAAATGCGCGAAAAGGTCGGCACCTATGACAATGCCGGCTTCCCGAACTACGAGGACAAGGATGGCGACGGCTATCCGGATCGCGTCGACGTTTCGCGCCGCCTGTTCATGGCCGCCAATAACGGCCCGGACCACTACGAGACCTTCCGCCCGAAGCTCGACGGCCCGTTCGTTCCGGCCGTGCAGAACGAAGCGAAGGAATATATCGCCAACGAAGCCTACAAGGACGTGCCCGGCGCGGTCTTCGTGCAGGGCAACATTCCGAAGGACGAGGACAGCGGCGTTCACGCCGTCGACGACATCGTGCTTCAGGCGACCGGCCCCGGCGCGGAAGGTTTTCGCGGCTACATGGAGCAGAGCGACGTCTACCGCGTGCTCGCCGATACCTTTGCACTCGGCTCGGCCAAGGACTAGGGGCCTTGCCCGGAAATGGACAGGCGGCCCCGCGCCGCCTGTCCATACCATCGTGAATGAACAAGGAAGCGAAGCCATGAATGATACCCCCCGCATGTTTCTCACCCGGCGGTGGATGCTCTCGGCGCTCACGGCCCTGCCCGCCCTTTCGCTCACCCGCCCGGCGCTTGCCGATGAAAAGCTCGGCTTCGGCGAACTCTACAAGAGCTTCGGCGTGCTCGGCCTCGAATTCTCCGACAAGGTGAAGCGGCTGGACGGCCAGAGCGTCACCGTGAAGGGTTTCATGGCCCCGCCCCTGAAGGCCGAGGCGAACTTCTTCGTGCTGACGGAAATCCCGATGTCGCTCTGCCCGTTCTGCTCCTCGGATGCCGACTGGCCGGACAATATCCTCGTCGTCTACCTGGCCGAGAAGCAGACTTTCGTGCAGTACAACGCGCCCATCGAGGCATATGGCGTGCTCGAGTACGGCGCCTGGACCGACCCCGAGACCGGCTTCCGCAGCCAGTTGCGCCTGCGCGGTGCGGCGTTCAATACGGTCTGACCATGCTGGCGCTCGACATTACCGGCCTGGAAATGCGTTTTCCCGGCCTCGACATGCCGGTGCTCTCCATCCCGCGGCTGCAGCTTGCGGCCGGAGCGCAGCTTGCCGTGACGGGTGCGTCCGGCTCCGGCAAGAGCACGCTGGTCAATGCCATCACCGGCCTGGAGATGGCGACGCAAGGCGTCGTCCGATGGGAGGACACGAATCTGGCTGCCCTTTCCGCCGGCAGGCGCGATGCCTTCCGCGCCGCCCATATCGGCCTCGTCATGCAGGACTTTCATCTGTTTCCCGGCCTTTCCGCTTTCGAGAATGTCGTGCTGCCCGCCCGTCTCTCCCGTCGCCTGACGCCGGCGGCGCGCGAACGGGCGCGACAACTTCTCGAAACGGTCGGCATCGCCCGCCCGAACCAGCCCACCGAGACATTGTCGCGCGGCGAAATGCAGCGCGTGGCGGTGGCGCGGGCTCTTCTTTCGAGACCCGGCGTGATCGTCGCGGACGAGCCGACCGCCAGCCTCGACCGCCGCACCGGCGCGGACCTCGCCGACCTGATCGTCCGCCTTGCGGGGGAGAGCGGGGCGACGCTCGTCGTCGTTACCCACGATCCCGTCCTCATGGACAGGCTCGACCGGCGCATCGGCCTCGAGGGTGGGCGTATCGTCGAGGACAGCACGGAGGCGTGGGCGGCATGATCGGGTTCATCCTCGCCGATCTCCGCCGGTTCAAGGGCGGTGCGCTCGCCGTAATCGTGCTGATCGCCCTTTCCGTCGCGCTCAGCGTCACCGTCACTTTGCAGGAGCGCGCCGTACGGCTCGGCAGCGCCCGCGCCGCGGAAAAATTCGATCTCCTCGTCGGCGCGGCGGGCAGCGAGACTCAGCTTGCCCTTTCCGCCGTCTTCCTCCAGCCAGCGCCGCTGCCGCTGCTGTCCGGCGGTGTCCTGGCGACACTGTCGAACGACCCGCGCGTCGCCTTCGCCGCGCCCGTCGGCTTCGGCGATTCGGCGGATGGCCATCCCGTCGTTGGCACCACGACCGGGCTGATCGCCGCCCTCTCGCCAGCGCTTGCCGAAGGCACGCCCTTCGCCCGTCTCGGCGAGGCCGTGATCGGGTCGGATGTCCCCAGGCGCATCGGCGCGGAGATCAAGCCGATGCACGGCGCGGCGGACGAAGGCGGACATACCCATACCGGGATCGTCTACCGGGTTACCGGCCGCATGGCCCCGACCGGCACCGCATGGGACCGCGCGATCCTGGTTCCGATCCGAGCCGTCTGGCAGCTGCACGGCATGGCCGCCACGGAAGATCACGACCATGACCACGAAACACATGTGGACGCCGATACCGCACTGGACGAGCATTTCGACGCCGAGACGCCCGGCGTTCCGGCCGTGCTCGTCAAACCGAAGACGATCGCCGATGCCTATCGCCTGCGTCAGGAATATCGCGGCGAGAAGACGCTTGCCGTCTTCCCTGCCGAAGTGCTGACGCGGCTCTACGCGACGCTCGGCGATGCGCGCGGCCTGCTGCTCGCCATCGCGATGGGCACGCAGCTCATCGTCATCGCCGCGGTGCTGCTCGTCACCATCATGCATGTCGGCGCCCGCCAGCGGCAAATCGGGGCGCTGAGGGCCTTCGGCGCGCCGCGGCGCGCGGTCGTCGCCATCGTCTGGGGCGAACTCTTCTTGCTCTTCCTCGCCGGCTTCGTACTCGGCCTTGCCCTCGGCTACGCTGCCGCCCGCCTCATATCCACGGCCCTGACCGCGACCACCGCCATCCGCATGCCGGTGGAATTCGCGCGGGAGGACCTATCGCTCGGCCTCTGGTTTATCGGACTTGCCGTGCTAGTCTCGATCCTACCGGCGCTTTCGACGCTTCGCCTCAGCCCGGCAAGGGCACTGAGAAGCTGACCGGCCCGCCCTTCCATCCATTCCCTGCCGGAGAACAGAATGAGCGTTATCCTTGCCCAGATGAGAGCCGTCGAGGCGCTGTCGCGCACGGCAAGTTCTCCCCCGCCGTGGAGGAACTGGGCATCAGCCAGCCGACCGTCTCCTCGCAGGTGCAGGCTTTCGAGCAGCTCTGCAAGAGCCGCATCTTCCAGCGCAATGGCCATTCGGTAAAGGTCGCGGGCGGGGCGCAGGAACTGATCGCAAATATCCGCGTGACGCTGAAGTGCCTCGCCGACGTCAACGAGGCGCTCTATTCGGAAACGCGCATGAGCGCGGCACCCTCAGCGTCGGCTTTTCCGCCCATCGCCTGATCATGCCGGCGCTGACGCGCCTTCGTCCGGCGCTATCCCGCGGTCCGCATCAACACGCAGGGCGGCCCGTCGCTGTCTCCTTTCCGACGTACTGAACGGCGACCTCGACTTGGCAGCCGTCTCCATGCCGATGCCCGATGACCGGCTGCTCTGCGAGGAAATCCTGCGCAGCCGCATCGTCATCTATGGGCCGAAGGGCCACCGGGGCTTGAAGGCGGGGATGCTGACGCTCGACCAGCCCGCACGGGAAAAAATCGTCCTGTGGAACCGCATGTCCGGGACGCGCGCGGCACTCGACCTTGCAGCACGGCAGGCCGGCGTCACGCTGAATTGTGTGCTGGAGGTCGCTACGCTCGACGTCGCCTATGTCTCGGCCGCCGCCGGCATCGGCCTTGGCTGTGCCATCGAAGGCGAAGTGTGCGCAACCACCTGCGCCGCGAGATGAAGGACCTCCAGCGCAATCTCGGCGTCACCACCATCATGGTCACGCACGACCAGCACGAAGCGCTGACCATGGCGGACCGCATCGTCGTCATGAGCCGCAGCCAGATCGAGCAGGTCGGCACCCCGGAGGAAATCTACCAGAACCCCGCAAGCGCCTTCGTCGCCGATTTCGTCGGCGAGATGAACTTCATCGCGGCCGAGATCGTCGCCGACAACCGCGTACGCATCGGCCGGATCGAATTCGACGCCGACACCTTCGGCCAGCGCGAACGCACCGTGGTCGCGGCCGTGCGGCCGGAAGACGTGGTGCTCGGCAACGCCGACGGCCAGCCGAACAGTTTCCGCGCCCGCATGCAGGAAGGCGAATTCCTCGGCTCCTTCTTCCGCACCCGCTTCAGCGGCGGCGACCTCGGCGAGAACAGCCTGCGTGCCGATGTCGCCATGCACGACATCCGCAACCTGAAGCGTCGCCCCGGCGAGGAAATGCCCGTCGCAATCCCGCGAGAGCGCATCCGCGTCTATGCGCAGGCGCTCTAGGTCACATACCCATAAATTACTTCAGCACTTGAGCGCGTTGTGCTTCACTTCCCCGATGAGAGGAGGTGGTCATGGCGCGCTTTGATCTGACGGATTTTGAATGGGAAG
>Ga0222427_100548_pt1 | contig 49947 bp, 48 predicted proteins | sample 2B20Ametagenome_FD_182890 | JGI IMG/M metagenome (GOLD analysis project Ga0222427, IMG submission 182890) | Enriched microbial communities from leaf-cutter ant dump, University of Wisconsin, Madison, United States - 2B20A (version 2) | ecosystem: Environmental > Terrestrial > Nest > Insects nest... | reverse complement strand
TGGATCTCGCGCTCGCTGGCCTTGCGCTGGCGGATGTCGGTGTTGATGGCCAGGATGGACTGCGGCTGGCCGTCGTCGCCGCGCACCAGCGTCCAGCGGCCCTCGACCTCGATGGGGCTGCCGTCGCGGTGGTGCTGCACGATCTCGCCGGTCCACTCGCCCTGCTCCAGTACCGCCTGCGTGGCGCGCCGGAACTGCGTGGGGTCGTCGTAGAGCAGCGTCTCGATGGACTGGCCCAGCACCTGCAGCTGCGACCAGCCGTACAGGCGCTCGGCGCTCTTGTTCCAGAAGATGATGCGGTGCTCCAGGTCGCGCACCAGGATGGCGTCCTGCGCCTTGTCCAGCAGCGAGGCCTGGTGGCGGATGCGCGCGTCGGCCAGCTGGCGGTCGATCTCGGCCGAGGCGCGCGCGGCGAAGATCTGCAGCGTGGAGGTGATGAAGCCGGTCTCCGCGATGGGCTGGCGGAACAACACGAACACGATGCCCACCACCTCGCCGTCGGCATTGCACAGCTGCTGGCCCGCGTAGCCCTGTGCGCCCACCAGCCGCAGCACGGGCGCCTGGGGGAAGAGCTGCTGCACCTTCTCGGTCACCACGTATTCGCGCTGGCTCATGAGCAGCAGGCTGGGCGTGCCCTCCAGGCTGTACTCGTCGTTGGGCAGCATCTGGCCGTCCAGCACGGCGGCCAGCGTGGCCACGCGCGGCGGTTGGCCCTCCACGGCGGGCTGCAGCCGCACCACGCAGCCGCCCTGCGCGCCCAGCGCGTCGGCCATGTTGCGCACCAGCTGCACGAAGAACTCCGTGCCGGTGCTGGCCGACACGGCCGCCGCCACCTTGAGCACCGAGGCCTGCAGCCGCTGCTGCGCCTTGTGCGCGCGCAGGCTGGTGATGCCGAAGGCCACGTCGTTGGACAGCTCCTGCAGCAGCGCGGCCTCCTCGGGGCTGATCTGCAGGATGTCGGGCGCGTACAGGTACAGCAGGCCGAAGGTGCGGTCGTGGTCCCGGTCCCGGTGCAGCAGCGGCAGGCAGATCACGCCGTGGAAGCCGTTGTCCAGCATGCGGCCGGTCCAGTCGGCGAAATCGCCCTCGGTGCGGATGTCCTGCACGATCACCGGCTTGCCCGAGCGCACGGCGGTGCCCGCGGGGCCCCGGCCGTAGGGGTCGTCGGCCGACCAGGAAAGGTTGAGGTTCTCCAGGTAGTTCTGGTTGTAGCCCGCGTGGGCCACGGGCTGGATGGATTTGCGCTCGTCGTCCAGCGCGAACCCCACCCAGCCCATGCGGTAGCCGCCGATGTCCACCGCGATCTGGCAGATGGCCTGCAGCAGGGCGGTTTCGGAGGTGGCGCGCACCAGGGTCTCGTTGCAGGCGCTCAGGAGGCGCTGGGCGCGGCCCATGCGCGCCAGCTCGAGCTCGGTGCGCAGGCGCTCGGTCACGTCGGTGGCCAGCACCTGGCGCGCCGGGCGGCCGTCGAAGCTGATGCTGCCGGCGGTGATCTCCACGTCCATGAACGTGCCGTCCTTGCGCACGTGGCGGCTCACGACGGGCTTGTCCGGCTCTTCCTCCCGGCTGCGCTGGCCGGCGGGAATGGCGTCGATCAGGACCTTGACGCGCTCGCGCTGCGCGGCGGGCCACAGGTCCGTCATGCGCATGGCCAGCAGCTCGGACTCGGCGTAGCCGTAGTGCGTCACCATCGACCGGTTCACGGCCAGCAGGCGCAGCGTCTCCTTGTCGTACACCCACATCGGGTGCGGGTGCTCGTCGAACAGCATGCGGTACTGCTGCTCGGACGCGCGCAACTGCCCGGCCACGTGCCGCAGCTGCACCATGGCGCCCAGGGACTCGGTCAGGATCTCCAGGTGCGCGATGGCGCGGCGCGAGAAGGCGTTGGCCTGGTCGGAGGTGGCCTTGATCGCGCCCACCACCGCGTCGCCCGCGCGCAGCGGCACGGCCATGACGGACAGCACGCCGTGGCGGTGCGGCATCGAGGCCATGTCCCAGCCAGCGGCCTGCGTGTCGTTGCAGACCACGGTGCGGCCCTGGCTCAGCTCGGGCCACAGGATGCTCTTGTCCACGGGCAGCAGGTTGCCCGGAGCCCGCACGTGGTCGCCCGTGGAGGCCTGGGCCACGAGCTGCGTGCCCTCCAGCAGCTCCACCATCGCGCCGCGCGCGCCGGTCTGCCGCTGCACGGTGTCGGCCACGAGCTGCAGCACCTCGGGCAGGGGCATCTGCATGGACGAGATGCGCTGCTGCACTTGCAGCAGCTCGGTGTGGTGCTGCGTGTCCAGCTGCGCGTCGATCTGGGCCGCGTGCCGCTCGGAGATGTCCTGGAACGCGCCCTGGATGCGCACGATGCGCCCCGCGCCGTCGCGCACGGCCTGCCCGGCGGTGCGCACCCAGAAGTGGCGCTCGCCCGGCATCACCACCTCGGCCTCGACGTCGAACGGCACGCCCTCGCGCATGCAGTCCTCGAACGCCTTGCGCAGCGCGGCCCGGTGGGGCGGGGTGTAGAGCTGCAGGATCTGCGAGAGCGAGCCCACGCGCCGGCTGAGGCCGTAGGTGGCGGCGATCTCCTGCGACCAGGTGAGCTCCATGCCGGGCAGGTCCACGATCCAGCCGCCCACGCGGGCGATCTGCCCCGCCACGCGCAGCGCCTCGCCCTGCGCCGCCATCTCGGCGTGCATGCGGTCGCGCTCCTCCACGAGCTGGGCCAGCTGGCGCTTCTGGCGGCGCAGCTCCAGCTGCGCCATGGCCTGGCCGGCCAGGATCTTCAGGCCGTCGAGCTGCCCCGGCGCGAGCGTGCGCGGCACGGTGTCCACCACGGCGAGGGTGCCCAGAGCGAAGCCTTCGGGGCTGACGAGCGGGACGCAGGCGTAAAAGCGCACGTAGGGCTCGCCCAGCACCAGCGGGTTGGTGGCGAACACGGGGTGCTCCAGGGTGTCGGTCACCACCACCGGCTCGCGGCGGCCGTCCAAAGCGTAGGCGCAGAACGCGATGGCGCGCTCGGTCTCCTGGAAAGGAATGCCCACCGCCGCCTTGAACCACTGGCGCTCGCCGTCCAGGAAATTGACCACCGCGATGGGGCAGCTGCACACCTGGGCGGCCAGCGTGGCCAGCTGGTCGAAACCTTCCTCGGCGGGGGTGTCCAGGATCGCGTAGGACCGCAGTGCCGTGAGCCGCGCTGCCTCGTCGGGTGCGTGCGCTGGCGGCATGTCAGGCGGCCGCCGCGGTGCCCGCCGGCGCGCGCCGCACCGCCCGCGCCGGTACGGCGTGGAGATGGTTGCCAGAAGGCGGGAGCGGCGTCGTCATCGAGGGAGTCGGGCAGTCAGGAAAACAGGGAACCGGACCGGGCACGGGGCGGCGCAGCGCCCGGGGGCGTGCCTGCCACCGTGAAACGCCAATGCTACACCGCGAAGGACCGAACCGGGGCGGAGGGCGCTTGGGGGTTTGTCCCCAAAATGGCCCTGGCGCGCCGCGGCTGGAGATCAGGCGCCGCGGGCCCGGCGCGCGCGCACGGCGGCGGCCAGCCCTTGCAGCACCGGCACGGTCTGCGCCATGCTGATGCAGGCGTCCGTCACCGACACGCCGGGTGCCAGCGGCTGGCCGGGCACGATGTCCTGGCGGCCTTCCTGCAAATGGCTTTCGATCATGAGGCCGGTGATGCGTGCGTCGCCCGCCGCGATCTGCGCGGCCACCTCGCCCGCCACGGTGATCTGGCGCTGGTGCTGCTTGCTGCTGTTGGCGTGGCTCACGTCGATCATCACCTGCTCGCGCAGGCCGGCGGCCTTGAGCAAGGCGCAGGCCGCATCGACATCCGCCGCGCCGTAGTTGGGCTGCTTGCCGCCGCGCAGGATCACGTGGCAGTCGTTGTTGCCGCGCGTCTCGAAGATCGCTGCCTGGCCCATCTTGGTCATGCCCATGAAGGCGTGCGGCGCGCTGGCGGCCAGGATGGCGTCGCTGGCCACCTTCACGCCGCCATCCGTGCCGTTCTTGAAGCCCACGGGGCACGACAGGCCGCTGGCGAGCTGGCGGTGGCTCTGGCTTTCCGTCGTGCGGGCACCGATCGCGCCCCAGCTCACCAGGTCGCTGATGAACTGCGGCGAAAGCAGGTCCAAAAATTCCGTGCCCACGGGCAGGCCCAGCGCCAGCACGTCCAGCAGCAGCGCGCGGGCCATCTCCAGCCCTTCGTTGATGGCGAAGCTGCCGTCCAGGTGCGGGTCGTTGATGTAGCCCTTCCAGCCCACGGTGGTGCGGGGCTTCTCGAAATAGACGCGCATCACGACGAGCAGGTCCTGCGCGAGCGCGTCGGCCTCGCTTTTGAGCTGGCGCGCGTAGTCCATGGCCTGGCCGTGGTCGTGGATGGAGCATGGCCCCACCACCACGATGAGCCGGTCGTCCTGCCCCTGCAGCACGCGCGAGATGGCGGCGCGGCTGGTCTCGACCAGGGTCTGCGCGGCCTCGGGCGCGGGCAGCCATTCCTGCAGCAGCGCGGGCGTGATCAGCGGGCGCACGGCCTTGATGCGCGTGTCGTCGATGCGCGTGGTGTCGTGGGTGGAAACGGGGGTGGCGGAGCGGTGTGCGTGGGTCATGGTGGCCCGGATTGTCTCAAGGTCGCCGGAACGCCGCGCCTTGCCGTGCCCAGTGGCGCGACTGCAGGCTGTCCATGCGCACCGTACCGCCCGTGGACGGCGCATGCACGAAGCGCCCCTCGCCCACGTAGATGCCCGCATGGCTGGTGCCGAACACCACCAGGTCGCCCGTGCGCAGCTGCCCCGCGTCCACGCGCTGGCCGAAGACCGCGAGCTGCGCCACGGTGCGCGGCGGCGCCACGCCTGCGCTGTTCTTGTAGACGTAGCCGATGAGCCCGCTGCAGTCGAAGCCGCCATCGGGCGTGTTGCCGCCGTAGCGGTAGGGCGTGCCCACGAGGCCCAGCGCATGGATGGCGATGTCGTGTGCCTGCGCGTCCGACAGCGGCGAATACACGATGGGCGCGCGCTGCGGCGGCGGGCGGGTGGTGCCGCAGCCGCCCAGCACCAGCAGGGCGGCTGCGCAGGCCAGGCAGGGGAGGAACGGTGTGCTGCGCATGGGCCGGAGTTTAGGTCAAATCGGCCTCCAGCGCTTATCCATCAAGCGCTGGCAGCTATCCTTTTTGAAGATTCCACCACCCCGCCCCGCTCCGCGAGCCGGTTCGCCGCACTCACGATGGCCTGCACCGAGGCCGTCACGATGTTGTGGCTGGCGCCTGCGCCGAAGGTGGAGCCGGCCACGCCTTCCATCGCCGCTTCCACGATGGCCAGGGCCTGCGCATTGGCGCCGGTGCCGGTGGCGCGCTCCTCGTAGTGGTCCACGCGCAGCGGCAGGCCCAGCGCGTCCACCGTGGCGGCGATGGGGCCGTTGCCCTGGCCGCGCAGGGTCTGGCGCGTGCCGTGGATGGTCACGTCCAATTCGATCCCCTGCCCGTCCTCGTCCAGCTTGTGGCCGTGGCAGGCGATGGCGGCGTGCGCTGGCGCGTGCAGGTAGGTGGCCTGGAACAGCTCCCACAGCGCGGTGCCCGTCATCTCGGTCTCGCTCGCGTCGGTCTGGCGCTGCACCACGGCGCTGAACTCCACCTGCATGCGGCGCGGCATCACCACGCCGTGCTCGCGCTCCAGCAGGAAGGCAATGCCGCCCTTGCCCGACTGGCTGTTCACGCGGATCACGCTGTCGTAGGTGCGGCCGAGGTCCGCCGGGTCGATGGGCAGGTAGGGCACTTCCCACAGCGCGTTCGGATCCTGCGCGGCGAAGCCTTTCTTGATCGCGTCCTGGTGCGAGCCCGAGAACGCGGTGAACACCAGGTCGCCCGCGTATGGGTGGCGCGGGTGCACGGGCAATGCGGTGCATTCCTCGGCAATGCGCGCGACCGAGGTGATGTCCGAGAAGTCCAGGCCCGGGTGCACGCCCTGCGTGTACATGTTGAGCGCCAGCGTCACGATGTCCACGTTGCCGCAGCGCTCGCCGTTGCCGAACAGGCAGCCTTCCACGCGCTGCGCGCCGGCCATCATGGCCAGCTCGGCGGCGGCCACGCCGGTGCCCCGGTCGTTGTGCGGGTGGACCGAGAGCACCACGTGCTCGCGCGGTGCGAGGCGCCGGTCCATCCACTCGATCTGGTCGGCGAAGACGTTGGGCGTGGCGTTCTCCACCGTGGTGGGCAGGTTGATGATGATGGGGCGGCCCGGGCCCGCGCCCCAGGCGGCGATGGCCGTCTGGCAGGCCTTGAGCGAGACCTCCAGCTCGGTGGCGCTGAAGGTTTCGGGCGAGTACTGCAGCGTCCATTGCGTTGCGGGCTGCGCGTCGGTGAGCTGCTTGAGGTAGCCCACGTGGTGGGCGATGAGCTGCATCACCTGCGTCACGTTCATGCCGAACACGATGCGGCGCCACGCGGGCGCGGTGGCGTTGTACAGGTGCACGATGGCGCGCGGCGCGCCTTGCACCGCTTCCACGGTGCGCGCGATGAGGTCCTCGCGCGACTGGGTCATGACCATGAGGGTCACGTCCTCGGGCACCAGGTTTTCGTCGATAAGGCGGCGCACGAAGTCGAAGTCGGTCTGCGACGCGGCGGGAAAGCCCACCTCGATCTCCTTGAAGCCGATGCGCACGAGTTCGAGGAAGAGCTTCATCTTGCGCTCGCCGTTCATCGGCTCGAACAGCGCCTGGTTGCCGTCGCGCAAGTCGGTGGACAGCCACACGGGCGGGCGGGTGATGCTGCGGGACGGCCACTGGCGGTCGGCCAGGGCGATGGGGGCGAGGGGCTGGTACTTGGTGGCGGGCTTGGAAATCATGACGGGGCTCCACGAACGTCGAAGAAAAAAGAGAGGCGAGAGCGACATCCCCTGCAGCCCTTTGCAAGTGCAAAGGCTGGTTCGTGGGCCGGGGTCAGGGGGAGATCGGGTGTTGCGCTGAGCGGGTCAGGCAACGAGGGCGGCGAACGCAGGCAGACCCCGGCCAGGCACTAGGCCTAGCGATAGGGTGGGTAGGAGCATGCTGCGTTGCATAGGGGCACATGCTAGCACAGGCTTGCCGCAGTGCCGCAAACTTTTGGTCAAAATGGCCTGCAGCGCTTGTCCAGCAAGCGCTGGGAGCTATTAAAAAAGTAGCTTCCGGGGCTGATAGGATGGCGGCTTTCCCCTCTCTTCGCCCGGAGAACCCATGCCCTACATGCTGCTCATCATGGAACCCCACGGCCAGCGGGCCGAGCGCGGGCTGGCGGGCGGGCAGGAGGCCTATGCGCGCATGCAGCGCTTCGGCGAGGGCCTGCAGGCCCGGGGCCTGCTGCGCGCGAGCGAGTCGCTGGCCTCCACCGAAGCGGCCGTGCGGCTGCAGGTGCGCCAGGGGCAGGCCCGGCTCGTCGACGGCCCCTTCGCCGAGACCAAGGAGATGGTGGGCGGCTTCTTCCTGCTGGACTGCGCCACGCGCGACGAGGCCGTGGCCATCGCGCGCGAATGCCCCGCCGCCGAATGGGCCACCATCGAGGTGCGCGAAGTGGCGCCCTGCTATCACGGCGCCACGGGCTGAGCGCAAAAATAAATAAACCGCATGGGCGTGTCGAGAACCGCCCGCTCCGTTCGTCGTAGGGAAGAAGGCCGCGCGATACCGCACGGTCGCAACCGGAGAGTCCCATGCGATACATGATCCTGGTGAAAGCCACGCCCGAGTCCGAGCGCGGCGACATGCCGCCGCCCGAACTGCTGGCCGAGATGGGCGCCTACCACGCCGAGCTGGCCCGCGCCGGCGTGCTGCTCGACGGCGCGGGGCTGCGTGCCACCGCGTACGGCTTTCGCGTCGCCATCGCGGCCGACGGCGCGCGCACGGTGGCCGACGGCCCCTTCGTCGAAAGCCAGGGGCTGCTCGCGGGCTACACCCTGATCCAGGTGCGCTCGCGCGCCGAGGCGCTGGAATGGGCGCGCCGCTACCCCAACCCGCGCGGCCCCGGGCTGCCGGCCGAGATCGAGGTGCGCCCCTTGTTCGAAGAAGAAGACTTCGCATGACCCCCAACCACCAGGAGACCCCCATGCAACACAGCCAGATGTTCGTCAACCTGCCCATCCGCGACATGGCGCGCTCGCGCGCCTTCTACGAGGCACTGGGCTACCGCTTCAACCCGCAGTTCAGCAACGACCAGGGCGCCTGCCTGGTGCTGGGCGAGAACCTGTTCGCCATGCTGCTGGTGCACGACTTCTTCGCCACCTTCGTGGACCGCCCCATCGCCGACGCGCGCCAGACAGTGCAGGTGCTCGTGGCCCTGCCCTGCGCCAGCCGCGAGGCGGTGGACGCGCTTGCCGACCGCGCGCTCGCCGCCGGCGCCACCACGCCGCGCGGCGCGCAGGACCTGGGCTTCATGTACAGCCGTGCCTACGCCGATCCCGACGGCAACATCTGGGAGGCTTTCCACATGGCCGACCCCGGCCAGGCCCAGGCATGAGCGATGGCGGCGCGGCGGCAGCGGCCGAGGTGCGGCAGGCCATCGACGCCGTCTGGCGCATCGAGGCCGCGCGCCTCATCGCCAGCGTGGCGCGCATGACGCGCGACGTGGGCCGCGCCGAGGAGATCGCGCAGGACGCGCTGATCGCCGCGCTGGAGCACTGGCCCGCCGGCGGCATCCCGCGCAATCCCGCCGCGTGGCTCATGACCACGGCCAGGCGCCGCGCCATCGACCACCTGCGCCAGCAGGCCCTGCACGCGCGCGAGCACGAGGCGCTGGGCCGCGACCTCGAAGCGCTCGAAGCCCGGTACGCGCCCGACGTGCTCGACGTCCTGGCGGACGCGCAGCAGGACGACATCGGCGACGACCTGCTGCGCCTGATCTTCACCGCCTGCCACCCCGTGCTGCCCACCGAGGCGCGCGTGGCGCTCACGCTGCGGCTGCTCGGCGGTCTGACCACGGCCGAGATCGCGCGCGCCTTCCTCGTGCCCGAGCCCACCATCGCCCAGCGCATCGTGCGCGCCAAGCGCAGCCTGGCGGCCGCCCACGTGCCCTTCGAGGTGCCCGGCGCGGCCGAGCGTGCGCCGCGTCTGGCCTCGGTGCTCGAAGTCATCTACCTCGTCTTCAACGAAGGCTACGCCGCCACGGCCGGCGACGACTGGATGCGCCCCGCCCTGTGCCAGGAGGCCCAGCGCCTGGGCCGCGTGCTGGCCGAACTGGTGCCCGGCGAGCCCGAGGTGCACGGCCTCGTCGCGCTCATGGAGATCCAGGCCTCGCGCCTGCACGCCCGCAGCGACGCCCAGGGCCGCCCCGTGCTGCTGCTGGACCAGGACCGCGCGCGCTGGGACGCGCTGCTCATGCGCCGCGGCCTCGCCGCGCTGGACAAGGCCGAACAGCTCGCCCGCGCGGGCCACGCCTGGGGCCCCTACGCGCTGCAGGGCGCCATCGCCGCCTGCCACGCGCGCGCCCGCCGCGCCGAGGACACCGACTGGCCCCACATCGTGGCGCTGTACGACGCGCTCGCGCAGGTGGCGCCCTCGCCCGTGGTGGCGCTGAACCGCGCCGTGGCCGTGGGCATGGCCGAAGGGCCCGCCGCCGCGCTCGCGCTCGTCGATGCGCTGGCCGCCGACCCCGCGCTGCGCGGCTACCCCTGGCTGCCCGGCGTGCGCGGCGACCTGCTGGACAAGCTGGGCCGCCCCGCCGAGGCGCGCGCCGAGTTCGAGCGCGCCGCGGCCCTCACGCGCAACGCGCAGGAAAAGGCGCTGCTGCTGGCGCGGGCGGCGGGGTAGTCAGCGCCGCTTCCTGCGGGGCTTGGGCGCGGCCTTGGGCGCCAGCCCCAGCGCCTGGCGCGCGAGCGCGTCGGCTTCGCCATTGCGGTGGCGCGGAATCCAGCGCAGCTCGACGGGTGCAAAGTGCTGCAGCAACCGCCGCGCTTCGTCGAACAGCGGCGCGAGCCGCGCGATGGGCGCTGCCGGCCGGCCATTGGCCAGCTGCTCCACCAGCACGCTGCTGTCGCTGTGGATCCGCAGGCTGCTGGCCCCGTGCGTGCGCAGCGCCGCCAGGGCGAGCATCAGGGACCGCAGCTCGGCCTCGTTGTTGCAGCCCGTGGCCGTGGTGGCCTGCGAGATCGTGTGCCGCGTCACCCCGTCGGGCGCGACCAGCACGGCGCCCAGCCCCATGCGGCCGGGGTTGGGCACGGCGCTGCCGTCGCAGTACACGGACCAGACAGCCGCAGCCATGTCAGTCACTTACGGCCGCTGCGCGCCATCTGAAACCGGCGCGGCCCACGCCAGCGGACGCCGCGCAAGGGCCGCCCCGCCGCGCTGGCGTCGTCCCCCTGCCCGCAGCGCGCAGCGCTGCGAGAGCGGGGGGAAGGCCCGAAGGGCCTCAGGGGAGTGCTCACCTGTAAAAAGCTTCGACGCGACCTTTGAGCTTGATCATCAACGGCTGGCCTTTACGGTCCACCGTCTTGCCGGCGGGCACCTTCACCCAGCCCTCGCTGATGCAGTACTCCTCCACGTCCGAGCGCTCCTTGCCGTTGAAGCGGATGCCGATGTCGTGCTGGAACACTTCGGCCACGTGGTGGGGGCTGCGCGGGTCCACGCTCAGGTGGTCGGGCAGGGGTGGTTGCGGTATGGAGGGAGTGGTGTCGTGGGTCATGGCGGGAGAGAAAAATAATATGGGTCGAATCGGCCTCCAGCGCTTACTCATCAAGCGCTGGCAGCTATGAAAATTGTAGTTCCATTCATGCGGCGTGCCGCGCCAGCAGCGTGCCCACCGCCGGCCTGGCGCAGCGCTGCAGCGCCTGCAGCAGCGCATGGCCCGGCTCGGCCACGCGCCAGCGCGTGCGCAGGTCGTGCTGCATGCGCGCGAGCAGCGCGGCGGCCATCTCGGCGTCGGCCAGCGCGCGGTGCGCCTGGCCCGTGCGCGGCAGGCCGTGGTAGTCCACCAGCGCGCCCAGGCCGTGGCTGGGGGCCTGCGGGTACAGGCGGCGCGACAGCAGCACCGTGCATGCGAACGGCTGTGGCGCGGCCAGCCCCGCCAGGGCCAGCTCGGCCTGCCAGAACTTGCGGTCGAACGCCGCGTTGTGCGCCACCATGGGCGCATCGCCCACGAAGCGCGCGGCCTCGCGCATCACCTCGGCCGCGTCGGGTGCGGCCGCCACCATGGCGTTGGTGATGCCCGTGAGCTGGGTGATGAAGGGCGGAATCCAGGCGCCGGTTTTCATCAGGCTCTGGAACCGGTCCACCACCTGCCCGTCCCTGCCCAGTAGCACGATGGCGACCTCGGTCGCCCGCGCGCCCTGGCCGGGCGAGACGCCCGTGGTTTCGAAGTCGATGACGGCAATGGGAGACATGGGCGCGGCGCAGGCATGGAAGCAGGCCCCCATTGTCGCCGCCCCGCGCCACGCCTGCGCCGTGGCGGTAGCTCGCTCAGCCTGCGCCGCGGCCGCCCGCCGCGCCCTGGCGCGACTGGGTCTGGTTGCCGCTGCCCAGGTGGGTGTCGCGGTCGCCCCGGCTCTCGGGGGTGCGGCGGCCCTGGTGGATCTGCGTGGGCGGCTGGTCGCCGGCGCTGTTGTGCGCCTGGGCCACCTTGCCGGAGCCTTCGGTGGCAGGGGTCGGTTCCTTTTCGGGGCGGTTGTTGCTGTGGCTGTGGGTCATGGGGCCTCCTGAGTGAAAAAACGGAACGGCTGCGTGCGCGCCGCTCAGGGCAGGGACAGCTCCTTGTGCTCGCCCAGCTGGCGCGGCGGTTCGCCGGTGACGGCGGCCTTGGCCATCTTGAAGAGCTGCACCATCTTGCTGTCGTCCACGTCCCAATACTCGGCGTGGCGAATGCGCACGGCCAGCAGGGCCAGGTCGGGGTCGGTGGGCCCGCCTTGGAACCAGGCCCGGGCCAGGGGCGACCACAGGGCTTCCTTCTGCGCCGCGTCGTCCACGAAGCGCGCCTGGCCGGAGAGCGAGACGTAGCTGTCCTCGCCCGGGTCGGCGTAGGACACGTTGACCTCGCCGTCGGTCAGCAGGCGCTCGTAGAGTTCGCCAGATTGGGGGATGAAGAAGTACAGCTCGCCGCGCTCGTCGATGTCGCGGTTCTGCGTGGTCAGCGGGTGCGCGTGCAGCATGCCGTTGGAGTGGCGGTGCGTGAGCATCCCGAAGCGGATGTCCTTGATGAGCTTCCAGAGGGTTTCGTGGGCGGGCGATTCGTGTTGCATGGAAAAGGCTCCAGGGGGCTGTGGATGAATGCAAACCACTCTAGGCCCCGTGCGCTGCGCCGTGCGTCGTCCGCCAAGCCGCCTGCAGGTGCGCCCTTGTCCGACAGGGGGCGCTGCTGGCTGCGCGTGCTCAGGCCTTCTTCAGGAATTCGGACTTGAGCAGCATGCTGCCCAGGTCGGTCTTGCAGTCCACGTTGTGGCCGTCGGCGCCATCCACCAGGCGGATGCCCTTGATCTTGGTGCCCTTCTTGAGGGTGGACGACGAGCCCTTGACCTTGAGGTCCTTCACCAGGATGACCGCATCGCCGTCGGACAGCGGGTTGCCGTTGGCGTCGCGCACGGTGCCGTCGCCGGCGTCCGCGGCGTCGGACTCAGCTGCGGCGTCGGCCACCTGGGGCCATTCAAAGGCGCAGTCGGGGCATACATAGTTGCTGCTGTCGGGGTAGGTGTTCTCCAGGCCGCATTGGGGGCAGGCGGGCACGGTGTGGGGCATGGCGTTGTTCTTTCTGGTGGTTGTCGTGGTGAAAAAGGGCTGCGACTGTAACGCGGCTACAGCGGGGCGCGCTGCTCCAGCGCAAACGGCGGCAGGCCCTTGAGCAGCCGCTGGCCGTAGCTGGTGCGCACCAGGCGCTTGTCGTAGCAGTAGACGTGCGCCATGTCCTCCTCGGTGCGGATGGCGCGGCCCACCCATTGCGCCAGGCGGATGGCGGTGGCGGGCACCACCAGTTCGCTGAACGGGTCGCGGCCCACGGCGCGCAGCCATTCGGCGCGGGCCTCGCCCACGGGGTCGTCGGGCGGGGCGAAGGGCAGCTTGGTGATGAACACCGATTCGCACAGCCGCCCAGGCAGGTCCAACCCCTCGCCGAAGGACTGCATGCCGAAGATGACCGAGGGTTCGCCGCCCTCCACGCGCTCGCGGTGGCGCTTCAGGAGCTGCGTGCGCGGCAGCGCGTTCTGCACCAGCACCACGCTGCGCATGGCGGTGGGCAATGCGTCCACCGCCTGGCGCATCTGCTCGCGCGAGGTGAACAGTACCAGCGCGCCGTATTCGACGCGCGCGATGTCGTGCAGCAGCGCATCGACCATCTCGGCGGTGAACTGGGCGGCGTTCTTGGGGTCGGCGCGGGTCTCGGCGGCGATCAGCGTACCCTGGGCGGCGTAGTCGAAGGGGCTGGGCACCTCCAGCGTGGTGGCGGCCTCGTCGCCGTGCAGGCCCGTTTCGCGCAGGAAGAACTCGAAGTTGCCGCAGCTGTTGAGCGTGGCCGAGGTGAGCACGGCGCCGCGCACCGCCGACCATAGGTGGTGGCGCAGCGCGGTGCCGGGCAGGATGGGGCTGGCGTGGGCCTTGACGACGATGAAGTCGCCGTCCGTCTCCAGCGTGAACCATTTCGCGGCGGGGACGGCGCCCTCGGGCGCGTCCTGCAGCAGCAGCTGGGCCGTGGCGTGCAGCTCTTCCAGGCGCGGCGCGAGCATGCCGATCTGCGCGTACAGCGTGGACAGGCGGCGCGCCTCCTCGGGCTTGTCGCGCATCTCGGCGCGCAGGGCTTTGCTGATGGCGCGCAGGGCTTCGAGGAAGCCGTCGGCGCTGGCGGCCAGCAGGCCCAGCGGGGCGATGAGTGGGTTGGGCAGCTCGCCGCGCGGCACCCGCACGCGCGCCGGGCCCCAGGTGTCGCGCTGGCTCTTGAGCGCGGGGCCGTACACGTCCATCACGATGCGCGCCAGGTCCTGCAGCGTCTGGCGCAGCTGGGCCGCGTGCTTGGGGATGTCGGCGATCTCCTCTACCTCCAGCAGCGCGCCGATGCGCAGGCCCCGGCTCGACAGGCGCTCGATCCAGGTGATGCGCGAGAGGTCCATGCTGCACGCGAACTGCTGCAGCGCCGTGGCGGGCAGGTGGTGGGCCTCGTCCAGCACCAGCAGGCAGTTGTCCAGCTCGGGCAGCACGCGCGCGCCCAGGGATGACAGCAGCAGGTCGTGGTTGGCCACGATCACCTGCGCGCCCACCAGCTCCTTGCGCTTGTCGTAGTAGGTGCACTGGCTGAAGGCCGGGCAGTGCTTGCCGGTGCACGACGCGCCCTCGGCTGCCACGGGGCTCCATACCTCGGGCTCGGGCGGCGTTTCCAGGCTGTCGCGGTCGCCGTCCCAGGCGCCGCGCGCCAGGGTCTGCGCCATGGCGCCGTAGAACTGGATGCGGGCCTGCGTCTCCTGCTGCGGGCGTTTGGCGCGGGCGGCGGCTTCCTCCTCGGCGAACAGGTCATCGTCCTCCCCCGCCGCATCGGCCTCGCCCGTGCCCGCCAGGCGGTCGAGCTTGAGCTTGCACACGTAGCGCCCGCGCCCCTTGGCCAGCGCGAACTTGAAGGGCTGCGGCATCAGCGCGGCCAGCGCGGGCAGGTCCTTGTTGACCAGTTGCTCCTGCAGCGCCACGGTGGCCGTGGAGATCAGCACCCGCGTGCCGCGCGCCAGCGCCAGCGCGATGGCCGGCGCGCAGTAGGCCAGCGACTTGCCCACGCCCGTGCCGGCCTGGATCACGGCGATGGCGCGCGTGGGCGCACCATCGCCTTCCTCCACCTTGCCAAGCTGGGCCTGGCTGAACGTGTGCGCCACCTGCTCGGCCATGCGCCGCTGGCCGCCCCGGCTGCGAAAGCCGGGCGTGGCCTGCACCACCGCATCGAACGACTGCAGGGCCTGGGCGGCCCATTCTGGGGAGGACATGGATAAAAAGTGGCTGTAGCGCTTGATGGATAAGCGCTAATAGCTATCTATTGTGTAGCAATCGATGGCCGAAACGGATGGAGGGAATATGGCTATTTATACAGTAATTCCCTGGAAATGATGCTGGAGCAAGCGCTGCCCCGCGCCTGGATGGCGCCAGGGCCTACACGCGCGCCCCCGGGGCCTTCCTACGATGGGAGCCGAACCCACCGTTGCACTGCACCACCCATTCGCGGGAGAAACCATGCCCCCCACCAGCACCCCCGACGACCCGGCCGCGGCTCCCACCGGCCAGCCGTCCGTGGACACCACCACGCGCCAGACGCCCGCCACCGCCGGCCAGCCCACGCCCGGCAGCGCTCCGCCCCTGGAGAGCACCGACAAGCCCAAGCTGCCCCACGAGCGCGACGAGTCCGTGGACATGACCCACGGCCAGCCCGACGCGCAGGTGGAGCAGGCCTACCGCGACGTGCAGCGCGGCCTGCAGGACACCGACCGGGGGCCGCCCGCCGGGGCGGCGTACCAGAAGCAGAAGGAAGGCAAGGCCTAGCGGGCGCTTTTGTTTTGATAGCTGCCTGCGCTTGCTGGACAAGCGCTGGAGGCCGATTTCATTAAAAAACCAGCGGGGACTCTTACCCGCGCGCCTGCAGCGCCCGCGCGATGCGCTGGCGCTGCACCGTGGTCTTGGGCACCTTGAACGGGAACCACATGCGCACGTCTTCCTCCAGCCCGATGCCGTGCATGTAGTTGTAGATGGCTTTCTTGAGCCCCGCGCCCAGCGCGTCGTGGTCCGTGCCCGTGGGGTCGATGAAGGCCACGTCGTTCTTCGCAAACCCGCCCGGCGGCAGCGGCGCGAGCGTCACGCCGTAGTCCTCGGGGCTCTGGCCCACGGGCGAATGCACGGTGCAGGCAAAACGGTGGAAGAACCCGCTCTGGATGCAGCCGTTGGCGAACAGCTGGCGCACGTATTCGAGCGCGTCCACCGTGTCCTGCACCGTCTGCGTGGGAAAGCCGTACATCAGGTAGGCATGCACCAGGATGCCGGCGTCCGAGAACGCACGGGTCACGCGCGCCACCTGATCGACGCTCACGCCCTTTTTCATCAGATGGAGCAGCCGGTCCGAAGCGACCTCCAACCCGCCCGAGATGGCGATGCAGCCGCTGTCGGCCAGCAGCTCCGCCAGCTCGGGCGTGAAGGTCTTCTCGAAGCGCACATTGCCCCACCACGAGATGCCCGCGTCGCGCGCGATCAGCTCTTGCGCCAGGGCTTTCAGCGCCTTGGGCGGCGCGGCCTCGTCCACGAAGTGGAAGCCCGTCTGCCCCGTCTCGGCCACGATGGATGCGATGCGGTCGGCCAGCACCTGGGCGCTCGCGCCCTCGTAGCGGCTGATGTAGTCCAGGCTCACGTCGCAGAAGCTGCACTTCTTCCAGTAGCAGCCGTGCGCCACGGTCAGCTTGTTCCAGCGCCCGTCGCTCCACAGGCGGTGCATGGGGTTGAGCATGTCCAGCAGCGACAGGTAGCGGTCCAGCGGCAGCCCGTCCCAGGTGGGCGTGCCGACCTCGGCGAAGGCGATGTCGGCTTCCATCATGTTGACGTACTGCACGGCGCCGTCGTCATCGCGCACGAAGGTGCGCACCAGGCGTGACCGCCCGCGCTGGCCCTGCAGATGCTCCAGCAGCGCGAGCAGGGGGCGCTCGCCCGCGTCCAGCGTCACGTAGTCGATGTGATCGAACACGCGCGGCTCGGCCAGCTCGCGCAGCTCGGTGTTCACGAAGCCGCCGCCCAGCACGGTCACGATGTGCGGGTGCCGCGCCTTGATCGCCTGCGCGATGCGGAAGGCCGCGTACACCGAGCCGGGAAAGGGCACGGAGAGCAGCGCCACGTCCGGCCGGTGGCGCTCGACGGCCTCGTGCGTCAGGGCCTGCAGCATCTCGTCCACCAGCGTGGGCTTTGCTGCCAGCGCATCGGCCAGCGGGTCGAAGGTCGGCTGGCTGCCCGCCAGCGATTCCGCATAGCGCACGAACTCGAAGCGCTCGTCCACCGCGTCGCGCAGCACGTCGGCCAGGTCGTTCAGGTACAGCGTGGCGACGTGCTTGGCGCGGTCGTGCAGGCCCAGGGCGCCAAAGGCCCAGCCCAGCGGATCGCCGCCCTCGTCGTCCACATACACCTCCAGCGACGCGAAGCGCGGCCCCTCGGGCAGGTAGTGGCGGCCCGCGATGCGGTGCGCCAGCGTGCTGTCGCGCCCCTGCAAAAAGGCGATGGCGGGGGCGATGGTGGCCAGGTAGCGCGCCTGCTGCGCCGCGAAGGCCTGCACGCTGGGACTGCGCCGGTTGTCAGGCAGCGCCTCGACCCGCGCGGCCACGGCGCGCAGGCCCTCGGGCGAGAGCAGGCGCAGCACCAGCGCGAGTGCCAGGTCCTCCTGCACCGCCGCGATGCCACGCGAGCGCAGAAAGCCCGTGAGGTAGGCGGTGGACGGGTAGGGCGTGTTGAGCTGCGTCATCGGCGGGATGACGGAGAGCACGCGCAGGGGCATGCGCAAGGAGGGGCTACTGGTCATTGCGGACGGCATAGAACCCCAGGAACATGTCCACCGCATCCGCCAGCACCTGCCGCTGCTGCGCCGGCGTGAGCGGCGGGCGCCCCATGGCGAGCTGCGGCCAGAAGGCGAAGGACTTGACCATGCCGTGCAGCTGGTTGGCGGCGTACTGCGCATCCACGCCAGCGCGCAGGGCGCCGGCCTGCTGCGCGGCGCGGATCCAGCGCGGCAGGCCCTCTTCCTTCTCGGACAGGCGGGTCGCCATGGCCTGGGCGCGCTCGGGCGCGTGCATCATTTCGGCCATGGCCACGCGCGAGAGGTCGATGAAGCTCGCGTCATTGAGCAGCCGCATCTTCTGCTCCAGCACCTCCAGCAGCTGCGCGCGCAGCGGGCGGCGCGCGTCGTAGGCCACGTCGGCCAGCGAGTGGCCGCGCTCCCACAGCTGCTCCAGGATGGCCTCGAACAGCTCGTCCTTGCTCGGGAAGTGGTTGTACACCGTGCGCTTGGAGACTTCGGCCGCCGCCGCCACGCGGTCCATGCTGGTGCCGTTGAAGCCGTGCTCGCGGAACTCGGCGATGGCGGCCTGCACGATGGCGTCGCGCTTGCGGTCGGTCAGGCGGGTGGGGATGGTTGTGGGCGCGGCCTCGGTCATGGCCCTATTTTACACCGGGGAGTTTACTTTTCTGAAAAGTGAACTACACTGTGCAGTGTAATTTTCGGCACAGCGTTCCATGCCCCGAATCCTTCTCGTCCTCACCGTCGTCATCGCCATGGCCTACAGCATCCTTTCCTGCACCACCCTGCCGGCAAACTCCGCGCACGAACAGTCGCCCCAGTTCGCCCGGGGCAAGTTCCGCAACGCCGCGCCCCGCCAGGCGCCCGGCTTCGCCAAGACCCTGGGCATCCTGTGGCGCTTCATGACCGACAAGCCCGCCGACGCGGTGCCCGCCCGGCCGCTGCAGGTGCTGCCGCTCACCCAGGCGGAGCTGGCGGCCGCCCCCGACATGAGCCTGTGGCGCCTGGGCCACTCGACCCTGCTGCTCAAGCTGAACGGGCAGTTCTGGCTGACCGACCCGGTGTTCTCCGAGCGCGCCTCGCCGTTCTCCTTCATGGGCCCCAAGCGCTTCCATGCGCCCCCCATTTCCATTGACGACCTGCCGCCCATCACCGGCGTGCTGCTCTCGCACGACCACTACGACCACCTGGACTATGCCGCCATCCAGCAGCTCGCCCCCAAGGTGGCGCACTTCGTCACGCCGCTGGGCGTGGGCGACCGCCTCATCGCCTGGGGTGTGCCGGCGGCCAAGGTGCAGCAGTTCGACTGGTGGCAGGGCACCACCATCGCCGGCGTGAAGCTGGTGGCCACGCCCGCGCAGCACTTCTCGGGCCGGGGCCTGTCGGACGGCAACCGCACGCTGTGGGCGTCGTGGGTGATCCAGGCGGGTGATATCCAGGCGGGAGGTGCGCGCATCTTCTTCAGCGGCGACACGGGCTACTTCGACGGTTTCAAGGCCATCGGCGAGCGCTACGGCCCCTTCGACCTCACCCTGGTCGAGACCGGCGCCTACGACCCCCAGTGGCCCGACGTGCACATGCAGCCCGAGGAAAGCCTGCAGGCCCACCTGGACCTGCGGGGCCGGCACCTGATGCCCATCCACAACGGCACCTTCGACCTGGCCCTGCATGCGTGGACGGACCCGTTCGACCGCATCACCGCCCTGGCCGGACAGGCCGGCGTGCCGCTGGTGGCGCCGGTGATGGGCGAGCGGCTGGACATCCGCCAACCTGCGCTCTCACGACAGTGGTGGAAAAAATAAGGGGCAACCCCCTGAGTCGCCTTCGGCGCCTTCCCCCTTCTCTCACATCGCTGCGCGATGTGGGAAGGGGGACACCGCCAGCGCGGCGGGGCGGCCCTTGCGCGGCGGTCGCTGGCTTGCTCAGCGTCCCACGCGATCATCGGTGGAACGCCAAATGCCCCACCACCCGCGCGGCGGCGCGGATCTCGTCCGCGCCGTAGCCCGCATAGCCGAACAGCCAGCCGCGCCGCGTGGAGTCCATGGCATAGCGCGACAGCGGCGCCAGCATCACGCCCGCCGCCTGGGCGCGGCGGCTCAGCGACTCGTCGTCGCTGCCCGACGCTGCCTCGTGCAGCAGGTGCATGCCCCGGTCGCTGGGCGCGAGCTGCAATGCGCCGTCGCTCGCATCGGCCAGCGCCTCGCGCAGCACCTGCTGGCGCTCCACGTACAGCTCGCGCATGCGGCGCAGGTGCCGCAGCAAATGGCCCTCGTCGATGAAGCGCGCCAGCACCGCCTGCGCGTCGCCGGGCGCGTGGCGGTCGGTGATGGCGCGGGCCATCGCGAAGGCCTCCACCAGCGCGGGCGGTACGACCACGAAGCCCAGGCGCAGACCGGGGTGCAGCGTCTTGGAGAAGGTGCCCACGTACAGCACGCGCTCCGAGCCCGGCAGGCTGCACAGCGCGGGCACGCGCTGCGCGGCGTTGCCGTACTGGAATTCGCCGTCGTAGTCGTCCTCCACCACCCAGGCGTCGTGCGTGCGCGCCCACTGCAGCAGCGCCTGCCGCCGCGCGAGGGGCATGCCCACGCCCGTGGGGAACTGGTGCGTGGGCGTGACCACTGCCATGCGCGCGGCGGGCCACTGCGCCGCGCCCGCCCCGATGCACAGGCCCTGCGCGTCCAGCGCCACGGGCCGCGCCAGCGCGCCGTGGCCCAGCAGGCTGGCGCGGATGCCGGGGTAGCCGGGGTCTTCCACCAGCACCTCGTCGCCCGCGTCCAGCAGCAGCCGCGCGATGAGGTCGATGCCCTGCTGCGAGCCCGAGCACACCACCACCTGCGCCGCATCGCAGCGGATGCCGCGCGACGCCCACAGCCACAGCGCGATGGCGCGGCGCAGGTCGGGGTCGCCGGCCGGGTCCAGGTACTGCGCGCGGGCGCTGCGCTGGCCGGGGCCGGCCTGGCGCGCCAGGCGGTCCCACACGGCGAACGGGAACGTGGCGACCTCGGGCGCGCCGATGCGAAAGGCCCGCGCCGCCGCCAGCGGCGGACGCCAGCGCGCGGCCGTCTCTGCAATCAGCTGGCCGCGCCGCGACAGGCCCCGGGGCGGCGCCACCAGCCCCCGCGCGGGCGCCGCGGCCGCGCCCACCGCCTGCGCCACATAGGTGCCGTCGCCCACGCGCGCCTGCACATAGCCCTCGGCCTGAAGGCGCTGCACGGCCCACAGCACGGTGTTGCGCGACACGCCCAGGCTGTCCGCCTGCGCGCGCGAGGGCGGCAGGCGCGTGCCCGCGCGCAGATGGCCCTGCTCAATGGCGCTGCGCAACTGCTCGTACACGCGCTGGCGCAGCGGATTGGTCCCGGTGTTTGCCATGAATTGGCCCCTTCGATGTGGCTGCAAAGCCATAGACTGAAGAACCATTGTAGAAAGACCCCACCCATGGCCGAGCACACTGCCACCATTGCCTGGACCCGCGGCAGCGACGAGAACTTTTTGGACAAGCGTTATCGCCGCACCCACACCTGGTGGTTCGACGGCGGCGCCACTGTGGCCGCCTCGTCGTCGCCGCACGTCGTGCCGCTGCCCTATTCCGACGCCGCCGCCGTGGACCCCGAAGAGGCCTACGTCGCCGCCCTGTCGAGCTGCCACATGCTCTGGTTCCTGGACCTCGCCTGCCGCGCCGGGCTGCGCGTGGACAGCTACACCGACGCGGCCGTGGGCACCATGGCCAAGGATGAACAGGGCCGCCTCGTGGTCACGCACGTGCAGCTGCGCCCCGTCACGCGCTTCGACGCCGCGCACGCGCCCAGCGCCGAACAACTGCACGACCTGCACCACCAGGCCCATGCCGCCTGCTTCCTGGCCAACTCGGTCAAGACACACATCGACTGCGCGCCGGTGCTGGCAGCGCAAGGGGCCTGACCATGGCCAACGCCAACCGCCAGTTCCAGGTACAGGACGCCGCCACCCTGCGGGCCCTGGTGCGCGCGCAGCCGCTCGCCACGCTCGTGGTCGCGCACGAGGGCGCCCTGCACGCCAACCACATCCCCCTGTTCCTCGACCCGGACCGCGGCCCGCACGGCACGCTGGTCGGCCACGTGGCGCGCGCCAACGGCCTGTGGCCGCTGCTGCCGCAGGCCGCGGTGGCGGTGTTCCACGGCCCGCAGGCCTACGTGTCGCCCACGTGGTACCCGTCCAAGGCGCTCGACGGCAAGCAGGTGCCCACCTGGAACTACGCTGCCGTGCACGCCCACGGCGCGCTGAGCGCCTTCGACGACCCCGCGCGCCTGCGCGCCGTGCTGCACACGCTGAGCGAACAGCACGAGGCCCACCGCCCCGAGCCCTGGCGCATCGCCGACGCACCGCCCGACTACATCGACAGGATGCTGCGCGCCATCGTCGGCATCGAGCTGGCGGTGGAGCGCTGGGAGGGCATCTGGAAGGTCAGCCAGAACCGCACCGAGGCCGACCGCGCCGGCGTGGTGCAGGGCCTGCGCGCCGAGGGCACGCCCGCCGCGCACGACATGGCAGACTTGGTGCTCTCAATAAAGTAGCTGCCAGCGCTTGCTGGACAGGCGCTGGCGGCCGATTTCATTCCAGGTCTTCCACCCGCAGCGCCACCACCGGCCCCGCCACGGCGGGATGCGCGCCCAGGGCGCGCACGGCCAGGTCCACGGCGGCCTGCGCCACGGCGTCGGTGAGCACCAGCACCTGCGGGTCCGCGCCCTGCGCCAGCGCCACCTGCCGCACGGGCACCTGCTGCGCGGCCAGCCACGCGCCCACGTCCTCGACGTGCCGGGCCACGTGCACCGGCACGCGCAGGTAGTGGCGCGTGCGCACGGCGGCGCGCGGCAGCACAGCCAGGGAGGCGTCCAGCGCGTGGGCGTGGAAGCCCAGGTGCGGCACGCGCTGCGCGGCGGATGTGCCGTCGAGCCGCGCCACGTCCACCAGGTCGGCGATCACGGCCGATGCGGTTGGCTCCGAGCCCGCGCCCGCGCCGTAGTACATGGTCACGCCCGCCGCGTCGCCCTTCACCAGGATGCCGTTCATGGAGCCGTTCACCTGCGCCAGCAGGTGCGCAGCCGGCACCAGCGCGGGCTGCACGCGCAGCTCCACCCCATCAGGGCGCCATTTGGCGACGCCGAGCAGCTTGATGCGGTAGCCCAGTTGCTCCGCGCAGGCCACGTCCAGTCCCTGCAGCGCGGTGATGCCCTCCACCTGCGCATCGGCAAAGCGCACCGGCATGCCGAAGGCGTTGGCCGCCAGCAGCGTGATCTTGTGCGCGGCGTCGGTGCCCTCGATGTCGAAGGACGGGTCCGCCTCGGCATAGCCCAGCGCCTGGGCCTGGGCCAGTGCCTCGGCGAAGCCCAGGCCCTCGCCCTCCATCTTGCTCAGGATGAAATTGGTGGTGCCATTGATGATGCCCGCCACCCACTCGATGCGGTTGGCCGTGAGGCCCTCGCGCAGCGCCTTCACGATGGGGATGCTCACGGCCACCGCGCCCTCGTAGGCCACGGCCACGCCGTGTTCGCGCGCGGCGGCGAAGATCTCGTTGCCGTGCACCGCCAGCAGCGCCTTGTTGGCCGTGACCACGTGCTTGCCCGCGCGGATGGCGGCCAGCACCCAGTCGCGCGCCGGGCCGGTGCCGCCGGCGGCCTCCACCAGCACGTCCACGCCGGGGTGCGTGGCGACCTGCATCGGGTCGTTGGTCAGGGCCACGCCCTGGCCCACCACGCCCACGGCGCGGGCGAGGTTGCGGGCGCAGACCACCACCACCTCGATGCCGCGCCCCGCGCGGCCCGCGATGGCGGCCTGGTTGCGCGCCAGAACGCGAAAAGTGCCCGCGCCCACGGTGCCGATGCCGATCATGCCCACGCGCAAAGGACGCAAGTGGCGCAGGGCCGGTGCTTCAGGGAGTTCTAGGGACTGGACGGGATCGCGGACCATGGGCTTCTCCGGAACGAACGAACAAGACAGACAAAAAAACCCAGCTGCCAGAGCTGGGTTTCATGCATTCGTCTTGGGGGAGAAGAGAGCGATCACCAGGTGGCTGCCGGAACGGCCACCTGCGCGCGCTCAGGTGGCCGCGGTGGTAATGGTGGTAATCATTCGTGCACCCACCATCGCCCGCGTGGACGCAGGCAGCATCATGCCCATGCCCTGGAAGGCAGCGGCGCGTGCGGCGAAGGGGATGGAGGTGTACGGCATGAAGGGGCAGTGTAACCTAGGGCCGCAGCCTGGCGCTCAGCGTGATCTCCGGCACCGAGGCCAATGCCTTGGAGAGCGGGCAGTTCGCCTTGGCATCGGCCGCCAGCTTCTGGAACGCGGCATCGTCCAGGCCCGGCACCTCGGCCTCCAGCGTGAGCGCGATGCGGTCGATCACGAAGCCGTCGCCGTCCTTGGACAGCCGCACGCTGGCCGTGGTGTCGATGCGCTTGGTGGCGATGCCGGCCTTGTCCGCCGCGAAGGAAAACGCCATGGTGAAGCAGGCCGCGTGCGCGGCGCCCAGGATCTCCTCGGGGTTGGTGCCCTTGCGGTCCTCGCCGAAGCGGCTGGCAAAGCCGTACGGGTACTTGTTCAGCGCCCCGGTCTCCGTGCTGATCTGGCCCTGGCCGGCCTTGCCGGCGCCTTCCCAGTGAATGCTGGCTTTCTTTTCAGGCATGCGAAATCCTCCACGACGGTGTGCAAAGCAAAGACAAGGCGCCGATGAAATCACGGCCCGCGCGCCCCGCAAGTGGGCTGCCGCAGCGAAGTGGCGTGGTCCGCGTCCTACAGCAACGCGGCGGGCGCGGCGCTGCTGCGCACCATGCGGATCGCATCGAACGGGCAGCGCACCGCGCACAGCGCGCAGCCCGTGCAGCCGCCCGCGTCGTGCAGCTGCGACCGCTTGGAACCCCAGCCCGGCGCCGCGTTCGGTTGGGTCGCCTGTACCTGCAGCGACAGCACGTGCGGCGGGCATGCGGCCACGCACCAGCCGCAGCCCGTGCAGCGGGCGGTGTCGATGGCGGGCAGGGCCTTGCGCGGGGCGTTCATGGGTGGGTGTCCGGTCGGTGCGGCCACAGCTTACGCGCGCCGCTGCCGCTGGTCGAGCGTGGCAGCGCGCGGTACAGTGCGCCCATGTCCAGCGACCCCGCCGCCACCGTCACCCGGCACCTGCTCATCCGCGGCCAGGTGCAGGGCGTGGGCTACCGCTGGTCCCTGGTCGAGGCGGCGCGGCAGCGCGGCGTGCAGGGCTGGGTGCGTAACCGCCGCGACGGGAGCGTGGAGGCGCTGGCCGCCGGCCCGGCGGATGCCGTGCAGTCCCTGGTGGAATGGGCCCGGCAGGGGCCGCCGCAGGCGCGCGTGGAGGCCGTCGAGGCACGCGATGTGCCCACGTCCACGGAGCCCCTGGCAGGGTTCGCGCAGCGCGAGACGGTGTAGGCGGCGTCAGCCCCGGCGCTGCCCGTAGGCGCAGTACCCGGGCTTGGGGCTCTTCTTCTGCGGGTGCAGGCGGCATGTCTCGGGCCGCCGGTCGTACACCGTGCACAGGCGCGTCGCGGGGTCCAGGAAGTGGCAGTCCCCGCTCGCCCGCCGCGCCATCGTGAAGACCGTGTTCTTGTGGTTGAAGTGGTCGATCAGCCGCGCCTTCTGCAGCCGCCGGGCAATGTGCCGGGGCTCCTCGCGCTCGGCCTCGAACGGGTCCACCAGCCCCAGCCGCACCAGGTCGGAGAGCTGCACCTCCAGCGGCATGGTGCAGCAGTTGGCCGCGCAGGTGGCGCACAGGCCGGCGCGGTAGCGGGTCCAGGTGTCGAGGCGGTCGACGTCGACGATGGCGATGGGGGAGCGCATGAGGGAGCCGATTGTGCCCCCTCACGCCATCTGCCCAATCGTCCTTCTAAACCTGCGCAGCGCCACCGCGAAGAACACCGCCCCGATCACCCCCAGCGCCGCCAGTTGCGGCCACACCACCGACAGGCCCGCGCCGCGGAACAGGATGGCCTGCCCCGCCATGGTGAAGTGCGTGGTGGGCGCGGCCAGCATGATGTGTTGCACCACCTCGGGCATGCTCTCGCGCGGGGTGCTGCCGCCCGAGAGCATTTGCAGCGGCAGCAGCACCAGGATCATCAGCAGCGCGAACTGCGGCATGGAGCGCGTGACGGTCGCCATGAAGATGCCCATGGCCGTGGTGGCGAACAGGTGCAGCGCGGCGGCCAGCAGGAACAGCGCCATGGAGCCTTCCACCGGCACGCCCACCAGCCCCTTCACCACCCATTGCAGCGACGCCGCCACCGCCACCAGCACCACCAGCCCCATGGCCCAGACCTTGGACAGCATGATTTCCGTGGGCGTGACGGGCATGGCGAGCAGGTGCTCGATGGTGCCGTGTTCGCGCTCGCGGATCAGCGCCGCGCCGCACAGCAGGATGGAGACCATCGTGACTTCGTTGATGAGCTGCGTCATCGCGCCGAACCAGCCCTTGTCCAACGTCTGGTTGAAGCGCGCGCGCAGCACCAGATCGACGGGCGGCGCGCTCACGGCGCGGTAGCGCTGCGCGAAGGCCGCCACCTCGCCCTGCACGATCTGCCCGATGGTGCCCGCGCCGTTGAACGCCTGCGTCATGCGCGTGGCGTCCACCGCCAGTTGCAGCGCGGGCGCGCGCCCGGCCAGCACGTCGCGCTGAAAGCCCGGCGGAATGATGAGCGCGAAGGTGTAGATGCCCGCGTCCATGCCCGCGTCCACCTCGTGCGGCCCGATGGCCCGGGGCGGCAGGAACTGCGGCGGGTAGAAGGCCGAGGCGATGCGCAGCGACAGCGGCGAGGCGTCTTCATCGACGATGGCGATGGGCGCGCGGTGCAGCGTCTCGGGCATGGAGCGCGCGGCGCTATAGACCGAGACGCCGAAGATGAACACGATGAGCACCAGCATGAACGGGTTGCGCCACAGGCTCCACAGCTCCTTGACGCCGAGGCGGTAGATGTTGGCAAGGCTGCGTTTCATCGTCACTTCGCCTGCTTCTTCAAGAGGCCGATTGCCAGCGCCAGGATGATGGGCACCGCCGCCAGCAGCGCCCAGAAGGCGTGCGCCAGGTCAGCAAAATGCAGCGCCTTGTTGAACACGCCCCGGCTGATGTCGATGAAGTGCGTGGCCGGATAGACCGCGCCGATCCAGCGCCCCGCGCCTTCGAGCGAACTCACCGGGTCGATCATCCCGGAGAACTGCGCCGCCGGAATCATGGTGCCGATCATCGCCAGGAACAGCGCCGCCACCTGGCTGCGCGTGAAGCTGGACGCGAGCAGGCCGATGCCCGTGGCGCAGGTCACGTACAGCAGCGCCGCGCCGCACAGCGTGGCGAGGCTGCCGGTGATGGGCACGCCGAACACGGTGACGGCCAGCAGCGCCATCAACAAAAAGTTGAGCATGGCGAGCAGCACGTAGGGCAGTTGCTTGCCCAGCAAAAATTCGGTGCGCGTGACCGGCGTGACGTAGAGGTTGATGATGGAACCCAGCTCCTTCTCGCGCACCACGGCCAGCGCGGCGAGCATGGCCGGGATCATCATCAGCAGCAGCGGGATGACGCCCGGCACCATGGCGGGCAGGCTGCGCACGTCGGGGTTGTAGCGAAAGCGCGTTTCGATGCTGGCGGGCGCGGCCAGCGCTCCATCCATGCCGCGGGCCTGCGCCTGCTCGGCCAGCCAGCCCATGTGCATGGCCTGCACGTAGCCCGCCACCGTCTCGGCCTGCATGGGCATGGAGCCGTCGATCCATGCACCGATCTGCGCCGATCCGCCACGTGCCACGTCGCGTGCGAAGCCGGGCGGGATCTCCAGCGCCAGCGCCAGTTCGCCGCTGCGCATGCGCCTGTCCATGTCCGCCGCATCCACGATGGGCGGCCGGGCGATGAAGTAGCGCGAACCGGCAAGGTTGTCCACATACTGGCGGCTCGCCGCCGTCTGGTCGCCGTCCAGCACTGCGAAGCGCAGCGCCTGCACGTCCATGTTGATGCCGAAGCCCATGACGAACAGCAGGATGATGCTGCCCGCCAGCGCCAGCGTGGCGCGCACCGGGTCGCGGCGCAGCTCCAGCGATTCGCGCCAGGTGTAGGACAGCAGGCGTTGCAGGCTGAAGGGGCGGTGTACTACTGTTTTGATAGCTGCTTGCGCTTGTGCATCAAGCGCTATAGGCGGTTTTTGCTCATATTCTTCCCCCGCTGCTTCCAGCAGATAGCCGATAAAGGCTTCTTCCAGGTTCGCAGCGCCGCGCTTCCTCACCAGCGCGGCGGGCGCATCGCTGTCGAGCACGCGGCCCGCGTGCATCATCGACATGCGGTCGCAGCGCTCGGCCTCGTTCATGAAGTGGGTCGATATGAAGATCGTCACCCGGTCGCGGCGCGACAGCTCCACCAGCAGCCGCCAGAACGCATCGCGCGCGACAGGATCGACTCCCGAGGTCGGCTCGTCCAGTATCAGCAGCTCGGGGCTGTGCACCATCGCCACCGCCAGCGACAGCCGCTGGCGCATGCCCAGCGGCAGGCTCTCGGGCAGGCTGGCGCGCACGTCGGCCAAGTCGAAGCGCTGCACCATGGCATCCACGCGCGCAGCGATCTCGCCCTCGGGCACGTGGAACAGCCGCGCATGCAGCACCAGGTTCTGCTGCACCGTCAGCTCGCCATACAGCGAGAACGCCTGCGACATATAGCCCACGCGCTTGCGCGTCGCCACGTCACGCGGATCGACCGGCTGCCCGAACAGCCACGCCTGCCCCTCGGTCGCTTCCAGCAGGCCCGTCAGCATCTTCATGGTGGTGGACTTGCCGCAGCCGTTCGAGCCGAGAAAGCCGAAGATCTCGCCGCGCCGGATGCGCAGGCTCACGTGATCGACCGCCACGAAGTCGCCAAAGCGCATCGTCAGCCCCTGCGCCGCGATGGCGATGTCGTCACCATCGGCGGGCAGCGGCGGGATGAGCACCGGCGCGTGGCCGCGCCGCCGCTCCTCGGGCAGCAGGTGGATGAAGGCTTGCTCCAGGCTCTCGCTGCCCGTGCGCGCCAGCAGCTCGGCGGGCGTGCCCGTGGCAAGAACCCGGCCCGCGTCCATCGTCACGATCCAGTCGAAGCGCTGCGCCTCGTCCATGTAGGCCGTCGCCACCAGCACGCCCATGCCCGGCTGGGCGCGGCGGATGTCGGCGATCAAGTCCCAGAACTGCGCGCGCGCCAGCGGGTCAACGCCCGTGGTCGGCTCATCCAGGATCAGCAGATCGGGGTCGTGGATCAGCGCGCAGCACAGCCCGAGCTTCTGCTTCATGCCGCCCGAGAGCTTGCCCGCAGGCCGCGCCAGAAAAGGCGCCAGGCCCGTGCGCCGAGTCAGCTCGTCGATGCGCCGCCGCCGCTCCGCCGCGCCGTGGCCGAACAGGCGCGCGAAGAATTGCAGGTTCTCCTCCACCGACAGCGTGGGGTACAGATTGCGCCCCAGCCCCTGCGGCATGTAGGCGATGCGCGGGCACACACGGCGGCGGTGCGCGGCGCGGGCCATGTCGCCGCCCAGCACTTCCACCCGCCCCTGCTGCACCGCCCGCGCACCCGCCACCAGCGCCAGCAGGCTCGACTTGCCCACGCCGTCCGGCCCGATGAAGCCCACCATGCAGCCGCCGGGCACATCCAGCGTCACGCCGTCGAGCGCGCAGGTCTTGCCGTAGTGCAGTTGCACGCCGTGCAGGCGCGCTGCCAGGCTCGTCACATCAACTTCCCATGGCGCTATGCACCGCTCGCACCCCACGAAACCGGCGCGCCCCAGGCCAGCAGACGCCGCGCAAGGGCCGCCCCGCCGCGCTGGCGTCGTCCCCCTTCCCCTAGCGCGGAGCGCGTAGAGAGAAGGGGGAAGCCGCGCAGCGGCTCAGGGGGTTGCTCCTGTTTCATTCCGGCACCTTGATGGCGAGGTGCGCGGGCCACTCGCGCTGCGGGTCGGTGCGCAGCCAGGCCACGCCGGGCAGGCCGGTCTTGACCTGCTGCAAGTGCTTTTGCAGCAGCGTGCGGTCGATCTGCGCTTTCACGCGGAACATGAGCTTTTGCCGCTCGCTGGCCGTCTCCACCGTCTTGGGCGTGAACTGCGCCGTGGCCGAGACGAACGACACCCGCGCCGGAATCACGAACTGCGGCGCGGCGTCGAGCACGATGCGCGCCTCGCTGCCGATGGCGATGCGCCCGGCCACCGTCTCGGGCACGAAGAAGGCCATGGACACATCGGCCAAATCCACCATGTTCAGCACCTTGCCGCCCGCGCCCACCACCTCGCCCGGTTGCGCGATGCGGAACTGCACGCGCCCGTCGCGCGGTGCCTTGAGCGCGGCGTCGGCAATGTCGGCCGCGATGCGCGCCTGCGTGGCTTCCAGCGCCGCCACGGCGGCCCGCGCCCCCGCCACCTGCGAGCGCGCCGCGTCGATGGCCGCCTGCGCGGCGGTGGCCTGGGCGCGCGCGGCGGTCACGCTGGCCTGCGCGCCTTGCACGCGGGCGCGGTCGTTGTCCAACTCCTGCAAGGGCCACATGCCCTGCGCGGCCAGCGCCTGCGAGCGCGTGAGCTTGCGCCGCGCCGCGTCCAGCTCGCTCTCGCGCGCGGCGGCCTGGGCCAGGGCGCTCTGCCGGTCGCTCTGGCGCGCCGCCACCTGCGCCTGCGCCGTCGCCACGGCCGTGAGCGCCTGCGCATGCTGCGCCCGCGCCTCGTCGCGCTGGGCGTTGAGCGTGTCCACCTGCATGCGCGCCAGCACCTGCCCGGCCTGCACGAAGTCGCCCTCGCCCGCCAGCACTTCCAGCAGCCGCCCGCCCTGGCGCGCGGCGATGTCGATCTCGGTGGCTTCGATGCGGCCGTTGCCGCTGAGGAAGCCTTCGGTGGATTCGGCGGACTGCATCCTTTGCCAGCCGTAGAAGGCCAGCAGGCCCGCTGCGGCGGCGATGGCCGCCAGGGTCAGGATGCGGGGGGGCTGCAGGAGCATGGCGGGCGATGGCGTCAGGACGTTGCCATCAGTCTATGTCCAGCCCGGCCCGGGCTTGCCGGGGTGCGCAGATTGCTTGATGTGCATCAAGCAATCAGGCGGGTTCAGACCGCCGCGCTGACGATGATTTCCACCAGCAGGTCGGCGCGTGCCAGCTTGGCCTCGCAGGTGGCGCGGGTGGGCATGTTGCTCTTGTCGACCCATTCGCCCCAGGCCTTGTTCATGCCGGCGAAGTCGCGGTCGATGTCCTTGAGCCAGATCTGCACCGTCAGCAGGCGCGATTTGCTCGTGCCCGCCTGGGCCAGATAGCCGTCGATCTTGTGCAGCACGTCGCGGGTCTGCGCCTCGATGCCGGTGCTGGGGTCGCTGGCCGTCACACCGGCGACATGGGCCACGCCGTTGTGGATCACGATGCGGCTCAGGCGCTCGTTGCTGTCGATGCGTTGGATGTCGTTGCTCATGGGGATGCTCCTGAAGGGTTGAAGAAAACTAGGCGGCGAAGCGGTCCACGCGGAACGCCTCGATGGGAAGGGTGGAGCGGCCCTGCGCGACCAGTTCGGCCACGATGCAGCCCACGATGGGGCTCAGCTCGAAGCCATGCGCCGAGAAGCCGAAGGCGTGCACCACCTGCGGGGCCGCTGCGCCCGGGCCGATCACCGGGATCTCGTCGGGCATGAAGCCCTCGATGCCCGTCCAGGCGCGGGCGATGCTGACGTGCTCCAGGTGGGGAAAGAGATCGATCACGGTGCGGGCGCTTTTCGGCAGCCGGGTCAGGTCCACGGGCGCATGGCGCTGGGCGGCGTCGGCCGCGCAGCGCAGGCCGCCGCCGATGAGCACCGTGCCGTTGTCGAACTGCTTGAACGACAGCGGCCGGCCCATGGCGCCCAGCACGGGCTTGACGAACGGCGCCACGCGCTGCGTCACCATCAGCATCAGGCCGCCGGGCTCCATGGGGACCGGGTCGCCCGTCTGGGCAGCGATTTCCCAGGCCCAGGCCCCGGCGGTGTTGACGAGCCAGGGGGCCTCGAAGGTGCCGTGCGGCGTGTGGGCCCGCCAGAGGCTGCCGTGGCGCTCCACGCGCTGCACGGGCGTGCTTTCGAGGATGTCCACGCCCAGGCGCTGCGCGGCCAGCCGGTAGGCGGTGACGACGCGGTAGGGCAACGCATAGCCGTCCCGGTCGGCCCAGAGGCCGCCGACCACGTGGGGCGAAATGCTGGGCACCAGTTCGCGCACCTGCTGGGCGTCCACCCAGCGTTCGTGCCCGAATCCGTGGGCTTGCAGCAGGGCCACCCGCTCGCGGGCCTTGCGTTCGTCGGCCTCGTTTTCCGCCACTTGCAGTTGGCCCGAGGGGACGAAGCCGCCCGTGTCGCCCAGCAGCTCTTCCAGGTGGTGCCAGAGCTGCTCGCGGGCGGCGAGCGCCAGCGGAATCTCCGCCAGGTGGCGCCCCAGCGTGCGCACGCCGCCAGCGTTCACGCCCGAGGCGTGGCGGCCGCAGTACTCGGCTTCCAGCAGCCGCACGCGGTAGCCGCGCCGGGCGAGTTGGAATGCGCTGGACAGGCCTTGCAGCCCGCCGCCGACGATGAGCACGTCGCTGCTGCCGTTCATCGCGTCATTCGCTGGCCAGTTGTGCCAGCGTGAGGGACTTGAGCGGCGGGCGGATGCGGTAGTAGCCCACGTCCGCGGGCGGCAGCCCGGTGGCCTGGGCGATGACCTCGGTCACGGTCAGCCCGCACTGGCGGCCCTGGCAGGGGCCCATGCCGCAGCGGCTGAAGGACTTGGTCTGATTGGGGCCGCTGCAGCCCAGCGCCACCTGGGCGCGGATGCTGCCCGCCGTGACTTCCTCGCAGCGGCAGACGATCACGTCGTCCGCAGGGATGCGGAATTCGTCCTTGGGGCGGTACTGTTGGTTCAGGAAGGGCCGGATCGCCAGGTGCTGGCGGATGCGGGCGCGCTGCGCCTCGCCGTCCTGCCGCTCGCCCTGCCCCAGCGCGTTGGCGACGGCGATGCCCGCCAGCTCGCCCTGCAGCTCCGCCACCAGCGCGCCGCCGATGCCCGCGCCATCGCCCGCCACGTAGATGCCGGGCAGGCTGGTCTGGCCCCATGCGTCGCAGGTGGGCACCCAGCACAGTTGCTCGTCGTCCCAGTGGTGCTGGGCGCGCAGCGACCAGGTCACCTGGTTGTTGGGCACCACGCCCTGGTGCAGCAGCACCAGTCCGCAGGGGATGCGGTGCGCCTGGCCCCGGCTGGTGAATGCGACGGCTTCCGCCGCGTCCGCGCCTTCGATGCGCAGCTTTTCCACGCCCTGGTGGAAAGGAACTCCCGCCGCCTTGATCTCGCGCAGCAGGCCCAGGCCCTTGCGCACGTAGCCCCAGCCCGCCAACAGCGCGGTTGCATGGCGGATCGCCAGGCGCCAGTCGGTGCCGCCGGCGGTGTCCAGGATGGCCTGGATGGCCACGCCCGCGCGCAGGTACTGCGCCGCCAGCAGGTACAAGAGCGGCCCGCAGCCCGCCAGCACCGCGGGTGCGCGGGGCACCAGCGAGGCGTTCTTGAGCAGGATCTGGCCCGCACCCGCCGTCATGACGCCGGGCAGCGTCCAGCCGGGCACCGGGAAGGGGCGCTCCATCGCGCCGGTGGCGATCACCAGCGCCTTGGCCGCGATGTGGTGGTTCGCCCCGCCACGCAGGGCGTGCACGGTCTTGTCGGTGTCCACCTGCCACACGGCCGTGCCGGGCCAGTGCGCGATGCCCGCGGCCTTCACCGCATCGGCCAGGGATGCGCCATGGCTGTAGTCCGGGCCCAGGATGCGCTGGCGCTGGGCGTCGGTGGTGGTGATGCTGCGGTAGATCTGGCCGCCCACGTCGGGCTGCTCGTCCAGCAGCAGCACGTCCAGGCCCCGGCGCCGGGCGGCCAGGGCGGCCGCCATGCCGGCGGGGCCGGCGCCGATGACGATGAGGTCGCGGGTGGGCTCAGACATGGGCGCCCTCGCTTTCGCTGGCGGCCAGGCTGCGCAGGGTCTGTACGCGCATGCCTTCCTGCGGCACGACCAGGCAGGCCTGCTGGTTGGGCACGCCGTCCACGTGGACCAGGCACTCGAAGCACACGCCCATCATGCAGTAGGGCGCGCGGGCCTCACCGCCCACGGGCGAGCGGCGCACGGCGGTGACGCCCGCGGCCAGCAGGCCGGCAGCCAGGCTGGCCTGGCGGGACATGCGCACGGGCGCGCCATCGACCTGCACCGACACGGTGTCGGGCGCGGGCTGCACGGCGGGCAGCGGCTGGAAGAGGGGTTGGTTAGATGCCATAGGGTTTGACTTCCGTGTCGGGCGTGAACCGGGTGGCCGCGAACGCGGCGATGGCGGCGGGCTTGCCGCCGCCGGCGATCCAGGGAGCGATGGTGTAGGCGTGGTTCGCCGCCAGCGTCACGCCGCTGTGGCAGGTGACGGCGAAGGCGCCGGGCAGCGTGGCGGATTCCTGGTACATGGGGAAGCCGTCGGGCGACATGATGCGCAGCGCGGCCCAGGTGCGCACCACGCGCGCGTTGGCCAGCGCGGGAAAGCAGCGCACCGCGCGGGCGGCGATCTTGGCGTTCACGGGCGAGCGCACCATGTCGTCGTAGCCGGCCTCTTCCATCGAGTCGCCGATCTGCACGGTGCCTTCGTCGGTCTGGCGGATGTAGTTGGTGGGGTGCGTGAGGAACGGCGCCACGCGCTCGGTGATGAGCACCTGCCCCTTGTTCGGCCGCACGGGCACGAACATGTCCACCATGGCCGCCAGCGCCTGCGTGGCCAGGCCGGCGGCCACCACCACGCGGGGCGCCTGCCAGCGGTTCTCGCCCGCGCGGACGGTGAACACGCCGCCCTGGTGCGCGATGCCATCGACCTGTATGCGGTTGAACACCGCCGCGCCCCGGCGCTGGTTGGCCGCGTGCAGGGCGCGCAGCAGCTTCAGGGGGTTGCAGTGGCCGTCCATGGGCGAATAGGTGGCGCCGTGCACCTCGGGGCCCAGGCCGGGCAGGCGCTGGCGTGCCTCGTCGGCGCTCAGGGCCGTGTGCTGGTAGGCGGGGTCGTTGACCTCGCGCCGCAGCCACTCCAGCCGCTCAAGGCGCTGGCGCATCTCGTCTTCGGTCAGGCAGATGTGCAGGCCGCCGGCCTGCTGCAGCTCCACGTCGATGCCGGTCTCTTCGCGCAGGGCGTCGCGCAGGCCGGGCCACAGGCGCGCGGAGCCGAAGCTCCAGCGCGCATAGTCGGCCAGGCCGTAGCCCTTGCCCTGCACCCAGACCAGGCCGAAATTGCCGCGCGATGCGCGCAAGGCGTCGTCGCCGCCGTCCACGATGGCCACGGACAGGCCCTGGCGCAGCAGCCCGTAGGCCACGGCGCTGCCGACCAGCCCGCCGCCCACGACCACCACGTCGCTCGTATGCGTATTCATGTGCATTTCCTAGAGGTTCCTTCAGCCCTTGCCGACCAGCACTTTTTCCAGGCCGACCAGGCGGTCCAGCAGCAGCATCAGGACCAGCGTGCCGGCGATGAGCACGGCCGAGATAGACGTCACCAGCGGGTCGATGGTGTGCGCGATGTGGTTGTACATGGCGACCGGCAGGGTCATGGTGCCGGGCGTGGCCACGAACACCGTCATGGTGAGCTCGTCGAAGCTCTGGATGAACGACAGCATCCAGCCGCCCGCGATGCCCGCCATCAGCAGGGGCACGGTGATGCGCAGGAACACCGTGGCGCGCGAAGCGCCCAGCGACAGGCCGGCGTTCTCCACGTCGCGGCTCATGCCGGTGGCGGCGGACAGCACCATGCGCAGGGCGTAGGGCATGATGACGATCACGTGCGTGAACATCAGCCAGGTGAAGGAGCCCGTCAGCCCCGCGATGTTGAAGAAGCGCAGGAAGGCCGCGCCCAGCACCACCTGGGGAATCATCAGCGGCGACATGAAGAACGCCAGCACGGCGTCGCGCCCGCGGAAGCGAAAGCGCGTGAGCGCTAGCGCCGCGGGCGTGGCCAGCACCACGGCAATGGTGGCCGCCGCAAGCCCCAGGCGGGCGGAGAACCAGAACGCTTCCTTGATCTCCGTGGCGTCCCAGATGGCGCGGAACCAGCGCAGCGACAGGCCGTCCGTGGGGAACGAGATGTAGCCCTTGCCGGTGAACGCGACGGTGACCACCACCGCGAGCGGCGCCAGGATGAAGGCCATGAAAAGGGCGTGGTAGGCCAGCGCCAGGGGGGTGTTCTTGTGCATCGCGGACTCCTCTAGCCTTCAAAGACGGCGCGGAAGCGCTTTTCCACCCAGCGGTTGCAGCCGGCGATGACGATCACGTTGGCCACCAGCAGCACCATGGCGATCGCCGCGCCCAGCGGCCAGTTCAGGGTGCTCAGGAACTCGTCGTAGGCCGCGGTGGCGACCACCTTGAGCCGGCGCCCGCCCAGCAGCGCGGGCGTGGCGAACGCCGAGGCCGACAGCGCGAAGACGATGATGCTGCCCGACAGCACGCCGGGCAGCAGCTGCGGCAGCACCACGCGGCGGAACACCGTGCGCGGGCTGGCGCCCAGCGACAGGCCGGCGTTCTCGATCTGCGGGTCGAGCTTCTGCAGCGAGGCCCAGACCGAGATCACCATGAACGGCACCATCACGTGCACCATGGCGATGGTGACGCCGGTCATGGTGAACACCAGCCGCACGGGCTCATCCACGATGCCCAGCGCCTGCAGCAATTGGTTGAGCACGCCGTTGTTGCCCATCAGGATGGACCAGCCCAGCGTGCGCACGACCACCGAGATCAGCAACGGCGCCAGGATGACCAGCAGGCAGATGCCCTTCCAGCGGCCCTGCATGCGCGAGATGATGATCGTCTCGGGCACGCCCAGCACCACGCACAGCACCGTGACGATGGCGGACATCAGCGCCGTGCGGCCGAAGATCTCCAGGTAGTAGCTGTCCGTGAAGATTTCGAGGTAGTTCTTGGCCGTGTAGACATCCTGGATGCCTTCCATGCCGTTGAAGACGTGCAGCGACAGGATGGCGGTCAGCAGCAGCGGCGCGAGCAGCATCGTCGCGAAGACGAGCAGCGCCGGGCCGGACAGGGCCCAGGGCTTCCAGGTGTGGCGCTCAGCCATGCTGGGGCTCCTCGCGGCGCAGCACGCGCAGGTCCTCGGGCGTCCAGGAGAGCGTGACCGGGCGGCCTTCCGCGAGCCCCGCGTCGCCGACGTTGGGCACGCTCACGTGCAGCAGGCCCAGGTCGGTTTCCACGTCCAGCGCCCACTGGCTGCCCAGGAACAGCAGCGTGCGGATCGTGCCGGGCACGCCCGCCTGCCCGGCCTCGGCCACGCGGATCTTCTCGGGGCGCAGGTACACCGACACCGGCCCCGTCGCGGGCGCCGGGCTGGTGGCGAAGGCCCGGCCCGCGATGCGCACCTGGCCGGGGCCGGGCCCGGCGCTGTCGCAGGTGCCGTCCAGCCGGTTGGTCTTGCCCAGGAACACCGAGGCGAAGTCGCTGCCCGGGCGGTCGTAGAGCGCCTGGGGCGTGTCCACCTGGGCGATCTCGCCGTTGTGCATCACGGCGATCCGGTCGCTCATGGTCATGGCCTCGACCTGGTCGTGCGTCACCAGGATGGTGGTGATGCCCAGTTGCCGCTGGATGGCGCGCATCTCCACGTGCATCTCCTGGCGCAGCTTGGCGTCCAGGTTGGACATGGGCTCGTCCAGCAGCAGCACGTCCGGCTGGATGGCCAGGGCGCGCGCGATGGCCACGCGCTGGCGCTGGCCGCCCGACAGCTCCTTGGGGTAGCGGTGCGCCAGCCCGTGCAAGCGCACCAGCGCCAGCGCGTCGGCGATGCGCTTTTGCTGCGCGTCACGGCCGAGCTTGCGCATCTGCAGCCCGAAGGCGATGTTCTGCTCCACCGTCATGTGCGGGAACAGCGCGTAGCTCTGGAACACCACGCCCATGCCGCGCTGCTCGGGGCGCAGCCGGGTGATGTCCTTGCCGTCCAGCATCAGCCGGCCGTGCGAGGGCTCCAGGAACCCGGCCACCATCTGCAGGGTGGTGGTCTTGCCGCAGCCCGAGGGCCCGAGCAGCGACACGAACTCCCCGCGCTCGACCTGCAGGTTGAAATTCCGCACGGCGACGAAATCCCCGAACCTCATGCCGAGGCCCTCCATGCTCAAAAAGCTCATCTGAAACTCCGCGTTCAGGCTGGTGTGAGGAAAGGGTCGGAGCTAGCGGCTCAGCGCTCGACGGTGCGGTTCCAGCGGTTGGTCCACTCGGCGCGCTTGGCGTTCACGACCTTGTAGTCCACGGGCTTGAGCTTGGCGATCTGCTCGGGGCCGTAGGGCACTTCCTGGGCCACCTTGGGCTCCAGCTTGACCTTGCTGTTCATCGGGCCCCAGGCCTGGCTGTCCGCCAGGATGGCCTGCACCTCGGGGGTGAACAGATACTGCACGAACTTCTGCGCGCCCGGTTTGGGCGCCTTCTTGGCGATGGGGCAGACGGCGGTGAACAGGGCGAAGGCGCCTTCCTTGGGGTACACGAACTTCACCGGGAAGCCCGTGTCGCGCAGCGCCTTCACGCGGCCCGTGCCCCACACGCCGATGACCCCGTCGCCGTTCTGGAACAGCTCGGTCATCTTGCCGGGCGAGGGCTCCCAGGCCAGCACGTTGGGGCCGACTTCCTTCACCAAGGCGTCGAAACCCGGCTCGATCTTGTTGGCGCCGCCGCCGCGCAGCTCGGCGAACATCAGCAGGGTCTGCAGGCCGTAGCCGTTGCTGATCGGCGGGATGACCATCTTGCCCTTGTATTTCTTGTCGGTCAGGTCGTTCCACGAGGTGGGCTCGGCCCAGCCCGCCTTCTTGAAGGCGGCCTCGTTGTAGAACAGCCCCGTGGCCACCACGCCCAGCGCCAGGGCCTTGTCGCCGGCGATCCGGGCCAGCGGGTACAGGTCGTTGTAGATGGGCGCAGGTTCGATGGCGCCGCAGAAGCCGTACTGCACCGCCTGTTCCATTGGGCCGTCGTCGATCAGGGCCACGTCGTACTGGGGGTTGTTCTTTTCCGCCTGCAGCTTGGCCAGCGTGTCGGTCGAATTGCCGGCGACGTAGATCACCTTGTTGCCGGTCATCTTTTCGTAGCCGGGGATGATCTTCTGCTTGAAGATCGTTTCGGTGGAGCCACCGTAGCTGCCGACGTAGATGTCTTCGGCCAGTGCGCATCCGGTGGATGCGGCATAACCGGCAAGCAGGGTGAGGGCGAAGCGGGAAGCGGTTGTCATAGGAACCTCCATATGCAAGGGTGGGGAGCGAACAAGAACAAAGGGAAGAAGGGTGTTTCGCTACCATTGATCGTAGGGACGCCCAGGGGCCCCGTCATCCGGAAATTCCTTGGCTGATGCCTTGATGCAATACCTGGTGCAAGGCGATTAACCCATTGATTCATAAAAGGTAATGAACCAAAATGGGGCAACGGGATAGCATGTTGCAATCCATCAATGCCTTTTTGCTATGGACGACAAAATCACGCTGCGGCATCTGGAGGCATTTCGCGCCGTCATGCTGCGCCGCTCCGTCACGGCCGCCGCGCAGTCGCTGGGCGTGACCCAGCCCGTGGTCACGCGGCTCGTCGCCGAGTTCGAGAAGCGCATCGGCATCGCGCTCTTCGAGCGCGTGCGCGGCCGCCTGCAGCCCACGTCGGAGGCCATGCTCCTGCTGGAAGACGTGCACCAGTCGCTGGTGGGCGTGGAGCGCATCGCCAACGCCGCCGTGAACATCCGCACGCGCAAGCTGCTGCGCCTGGAAATCGCGGCCGCGCCCGCCATGGCCGTGTCCTTCCTGCCGGGCGCCATCGCCCGGTTCAGCGCCGATCACCCGGAGACGCTGGTGTCCCTGTACATGCACTCATCGCCCACGGTGCTGAACATGGTGCAGAACGAACGCTGCGACATCGGCTTTCTCATGCTGCCGCCCGACCAGACGCGCTACAAGGGGCTGGAGCCGCTGGCTGTGGGCAAGATGGTGGTGGCCGTCCCGCTGGGGCACCGGCTGGCGGGCCGCAGGCAATTGACTCCGGACGACTTCGCCGACGAGCGGCTGGTGGCCATGCCCGCCACCGTGGAGATGCGCAACCGGTTCGACGAAGCCTTCATGGCGCACCGGGTGCAGCGGCGCATCAACATCGAGACGCAGATCTCCTACGCCGCCATCAAGCTGGTGGAGGCGGGTGCCGGCATCGCCATCATCGACCCGCTGACGGCCTGCAGCCACCAGGGCAGCCGCGTGGAGTTCATCCCTTTCTTCCCGGACGTGGCGTGCGAATACCTGATCGCCGTGTCGGCCCGGCACGCATCGACCCTGGTGCTCAAGCCCTTCATCGACCTGGCCCGCCAGGAGAGCCGCCGCATGCTGCCCAAGAACTGGGCCATGAAGGACAGCCGGCCGGAGTAGTGACGGCGCAGGGGCTAGTGCGCTCCGGAAAAGATAGCTTCTGGCGCTTGTGGGACAAGCGCTAGAGCCCGATTTTCCTCATATTCATCAGACGTCGATGTTCCCCGCGCGCAGCGCGTTGGTCTCGATGAAGTCCCGCCGCGGCTCCACCTCGTCGCCCATCAGCATCGTGAACACCCGGTCCGCCTCGATCGCGTCGTCGATCTGAACGCGCAGCAGGCGGCGCACCTCGGGGTCCATCGTGGTTTCCCAGAGCTGCTCGGGGTTCATCTCGCCCAGGCCCTTGTAGCGCTGGCGGCTGGTGGTGCGTTCGGCCTCGGAGATGAGCCACTTCATGGCCTGGCGGAAGTCGCCCACCTTTTCTTCCTTCTGCTTGTCGCCTTCGCCGCGCAGGGCCTTGGCGCCCTCGTTCAGCAGGCCGCGGAAGGTCTCGGCGGCTTCGGCCAGGGCGGCGTAGTCGGCGCCGTGCACGAAGTCCTGCGTGATGACGCTGCTCTTGACGTTGCCGTGGTGGCGGCGGCTGATGCGCAGCAGGGGCTTGTCGGTGCGGGCGTCGAATTCGCCGGCCACCTCGGCGGGGGTGCCGGTGGTGTTCAGTTCGCGCAGCTTGGCCTGCAGGGCGACGGCGCTGGCTTCGGCCTCGGCCACGGTGTCGAGCTTGAGGCTCACGCCGTCGGCGATGGCGCGCAGCGCCTCGGCGTCCATGAAGTTGGACAGGCGCTCGATCACGCTCTCGGCCACCTGGTGCTTGCGCGCCAGCTCGGCCAGGGTGTCGCCGGTCAGGACCTGCGGGTTGGCGCCGCCCGTGCTCACGCTCGCGTGGTTCAGCGCGATGCGCAGCAGGAAGCCGTCGAGCGCAGGGCCGTCCTTGAGGTAAAGCTCTTCCTTGCCGGCCTTGACCTTGTACAGCGGCGGCTGGGCGATGTAGATGTGGCCGCGCTCGACTAGCTCGGGCATCTGGCGGTAGAAGAAGGTCAGCAGCAGCGTGCGGATGTGGGCGCCGTCCACGTCGGCGTCGGTCATGATGATGATGCGGTGGTAGCGCAGCTTGCCCACGTCGAAATCGTCGGCGCCGCTCTTGCCGTCGGGCATGGCGCTGGCTTTGCCGATGCCGGTGCCCAGCGCGGTGATCAGCGTGAGGATTTCGTTGCTGGTCAGCAGCTTTTCATAGCGCGCCTTCTCGACGTTCAGGATCTTGCCGCGCAGCGGCAGGATGGCCTGGAACTTGCGGTCGCGGCCTTGCTTGGCGGAGCCGCCGGCGGAGTCGCCCTCCACGATGTAGATCTCGCACAGGCTGGGGTCTTTTTCCTGGCAGTCGGCCAGCTTGCCGGGCAGGCCCATGCCGTCGAGAACCCCTTTTCTGCGGGTCATCTCACGTGCTTTTCGCGCGGCCTCGCGGGCACGGGCCGCTTCCACGATCTTGCCGCAGATGATCTTGGCGTCGGCCGGCTTTTCCTGCAGGTAGTCGGTGAGCAGCTTGCCCACGATGTCTTCCACCGGCGCGCGCACTTCGCTCGATACCAGCTTGTCCTTGGTCTGGCTGCTGAACTTGGGCTCGGGCACCTTCACGCTCAGCACGCAGCACAGGCCTTCGCGCATGTCGTCGCCGGTGACTTCGACCTTGGCCTTCTTGGCCAGCTCGTTCTCTTCGATGTACTTGTTGATGACGCGGGTCATCGCGGCGCGCAGGCCGGTCAGGTGGGTGCCGCCGTCGCGCTGGGGGATGTTGTTGGTGAAGCACAGCACCTGTTCGGTGTACGCGCTGTTCCACTGCATGGCCACTTCCACGCCGATGTGCGTGCCGGGGATGCCGCCGTAGGTCTCGGCCGGGCGCTCGCCCGCGGCGTAGAACGGCGTGGGGTGCAGGACGGTCTTGCCCTTGTTGATGAACTCCACGAAGCCGCGCACGCCGCCGGCGCCCGAGAAGTCGTCTTCCTTGCCGCTGCGCTCGTCCTTGAGGCGGATGCGCACGCCGTTGTTCAGGAACGAGAGTTCGCGCAGGCGCTTGGCCAGGATCTCGTAATGGAAGTCGTGGTTCTCTTTGAAGATGTCGGTGTCGGGCAGGAAGTGCACCTCGGTGCCGCGCTTCTCGGTCTCGCCGGTCACCTTCATCGGGCTGACCTCGAAGCCGTCCACGGTGTCGAGCAGGCGGTCCTGCACGAAGCCGCGCGCGAACTCGATCTGGTGCACCTTGCCTTCGCGCCGCACCGTCAGGCGCAGCCATTTGCTCAGGGCGTTCACGCAGCTCACGCCCACGCCGTGCAGCCCGCCCGAGACCTTGTAGCTGTTCTGGTTGAACTTGCCGCCCGCGTGCAGCTCGGTCAGCGCGATCTCGGCGGCACTGCGCTTGGGCTCGTGCTTGTCGTCCATCTTCACGCCGGTGGGAATGCCGCGGCCGTTGTCCACCACGCTGATGGAGTTGTCGGTGTGGATGGTCACCACGATGTCGTCGCAGTGCCCGGCCAGCGCTTCGTCGATGGAGTTGTCCACCACCTCGAACACCAGGTGGTGCAGGCCGGTGCCGTCGCTCGTGTCGCCGATGTACATGCCCGGGCGCTTGCGCACCGCCTCCAGGCCTTCGAGGATCTGGATCGCGCCCTCGCCGTAGCCGCCGCTGGCGTCGTTGCCCTCGGGGGCGGATGTGTTCTCGTTGGTCATGGATTTATAGCCAAAATGACCGCCAGCGCTTATGTGGCAAGCGCTGGCAGCTATCAAAACAGGAGTTTTAAGGGTCAGATGCGCATCGGCATGACCACGTACTTGAAGCTCTCGTTGTCGGGGATGGTCAGCAGCGCCGAGCTGTTGCCGTCCGACAGCTCCACCTTCACCATGTCCTGGTCCATGTTGGCCAGGGCGTCGATGAGGTAGGTGACGTTGAAGCCGATCTCGATGGTGTCGCCGCCGTAGTCGATGTCGAGTTCGTCCACCGCCTCTTCCTGCTCGGCGTTGTTGGACGCCACGCGCAGCGTGCCGGGCTCCAGGTTCAGACGCACGCCCTTGAACTTGTCGCTGGTCATGATGGCCGTGCGCTGCAGGCTGGCCAGCAGCGGGGCGCGGCCCAGGGTCAGGCTGTTCTTGTGGTTCTTGGGGATCACGCGGTTGTAGTCGGGGAACTTGCCCTCGACCAGCTTGGTGACGAACTCCATGCCGCCGAAGGTGAACTTCGCCTGGTTGTTGGCGAACTGCATCTCGATGTGGGGCTGGTTCTCGCCGCCCGCGTCGGACAGCAGGCGCTGCAGCTCGATCACGGTCTTGCGCGGCAGGATGACTTCCTGCTTGGGTACTTCCACGTCGAGCTGGCTGCTGGCGAAGGCCAGGCGGTGGCCGTCGGTGGCGACGAGGCTGAGCGTCTTGCCTTCGGCCACGAACAGGATGCCGTTGAGGTAGTAGCGGATGTCCTGCACCGCCATGGCGAAGCTCACCTGCGAGAGCAGGTCCTTGAGCGTCTTCTGCGGCACGCTGAACGCGGGGCCGAAGGCGGCGGATTCCTGCACCAGCGGGAAGTCCTCGGCGGGCAGCGACTGCAGCGTGAAGCGGCTCTTGCCGCCCTTGAGGATGAGCTTGGACTGGGCCGACTCCAGGCTCACCGTCTGGTCGCTGGGCATGGTGCGCAGGATGTCGATGAGCTTGCGCGCGCCCACGGTGGTGGTGAAGTCGCCCGTGTCGCCGCCCAGCTCGGCGGTGGTGCGGATCTGGATTTCGAGGTCGCTGGTCGTCAGCTGCAGCGCATTGCCGGTCTTGCGGATCAGCACGTTGGCCAGGATGGGCAGCGTGTGGCGGCGCTCGACGATGCCGGCCACCGATTGCAGGACCGCGAGAACCTTGTCTTGTGTTGCCTTCAGGACGATCATGTCTTCAACCTCTCATGTTATTAGGGCGGAGCCTAACCCGCCATTTTGCCCCGTTATGGTTCAGCCCTTGAGCGTCTGTTCCAGCACGTGCAGCTGCTGGTTCAGTTCGGTGAGCTGCTGGCGCTCGCCCGCGATCTTGCGCACGGCGTGCAGCACGGTGGTGTGGTCGCGCCCGCCGAACAATTCTCCGATCTCGGGAAGACTCTTTTGCGTCAGCTCCTTGGCCAGGTACATCGCGATCTGGCGCGGCCGCGCGATGCTGGCCGGGCGCTTCTTGCTGTACATGTCGGCGACCTTGATCTTGTAGTAGTCGGCCACCGTCTTCTGGATGTTCTCCACGCTGATCTGGCGGTTCTGGATGGAGAGCAGGTCGCGCAGCGCCTCGCGCGCGAGCTGGATGGAGATCTCCTTCTGGTTGAAGCGCGAGTAGGCCAGGATCTTGCGCAGCGCACCTTCGAGCTCGCGCACGTTGGAGCGCACGTTCTTGGCCACGAAGAAGGCCACCTCCTCGGGCATCTCCGTGCCTTCCACACGCGCCTTGTTGATCAGGATGGCCACGCGCATCTCCAGCTCGGGCGGCTCGATGGCCACCGTCAGGCCCGAGTCGAAGCGCGAGACCAGCCGTTCGTGGATGTTGGCCAGGCCCTTCGGGTACGTGTCCGAGGTCATCACGATGTGGCTCTTCTTGGCCAGCAGCGCCTCGAAGGCGTTGAAGAACTCTTCCTGCGTGCGGTCCTTGTTGGCGAAGAACTGCACGTCGTCGATGAGCAGCAGGTCCAGCGAGTGGTAGCGCTCCTTGAACTCGTCGAAGGTGCGGCGCTGGTAGGCCTTAACCACATCCGAGACGAACTGCTCGGCATGGATGTAGAGAACTTTGGCGTCGGGCTTGTCCTGCAGCAGGCGGTTGCCCACGGCATGGACCAGGTGGGTCTTGCCCAGGCCCACGCCGCCGTAGATGAACAAGGGGTTGTACAGGTGCCCCGGCGTGCCCGCTACGTGCATCGCGGCCGAGCGCGCCATGCGGTTGGCCGTGCCCTCCACCAGCGTCTCGAAGGTGAGGGCCGCGTTGAGCCGGTTGCGGAAGGCGCCGGCGGGCGCTTCCTCGGCGCTGCCCACGGGCGCCTCCGCGGCGGCCGCGGGCGCGGAGGCCTCGGCCGCGGCTGGGCGAACATAAGTACGGGCGACGGATTCACGCTGAGCAAGCGCTAACTCCAGTGTGACGGGCTGGCCGTACAGGCCTTCGAGCAGCGCGGCGATGCGGCCGGCGTACTGGGCCCGGATCCAGTCGAGCTTGAAGCGGTTGCCCACGAGCAGCGTGACCTTGGAGAAGTCCTCGGCCACCTGGGCGATGAGGGGCTTGATCCAGGTGTTGAACTGCTGTTCGGGCAGGTCTTGCGCCAGTTGCTCTACGCAGGCTTGCCACAGGCCCTGCCCGGCATCGGCGCCGGGTGCATGCTGGGGGCTGCGGGAGGGTTCCTCGGTCATTTCAGGGGGATTCTTGTTGTGGATAGGAGGAACGGTGCTGGGCGGCGGATTGTAGCTTGTCAAGGAGTTATCCACAATTTGGCGGCGCCCCCCGAAAAGGGCCGTGCAGCCCGGGGGCATTGCCAGCCTGGGCCGAGCCTGCGATAATTGCGGGTTTCCCTGAATGTGTTCAGGGTGATTGACGGGGCCGCCCGGGAATTTAAGTGAAATCTGAAGTGCGTGGGCGGCCCGCACTGAACCTCAAGGAATAGCACCATGAAGCGTACCTACCAACCCTCCAAGACCCGCCGCGCGCGCACCCACGGTTTCCTCGTGCGCATGAAGACCAAGGGCGGCCGCGCCGTCATCAACGCACGCCGCGCCAAGGGCCGCAAGCGCCTGGCCGTCTGAGGCCGCGAGAGCTGCGCGGTTTTCGCTGGCTGGCATGCTCCGGCTGAAAACACGCCCGCAGTTCCAGGCCGCGATGGCCGGGGGCATCGTCTCCCGCACGGCGCATTTCGCGCTGCACCGCCTGCTGCTGGCGGACGCTCCTCCCCCAGGGCCCGGCTCCTCAGAGCCGCAGGCCCTGTTTTCGCTGGGCGGTGTGTGGCTGGGCGCGATGGTGCCCAAGCGCTGGGCGCGCCGCGCCGTGACGCGCAACACCATCAAGCGGCAGATCTATGCCGTGGGCGCGGGGTATGAGGCACAGCTTGCGCAGGCCGCGCACGTGGTGCGGCTGCGCACGGCCTTTGACCGCAAGCAGTTCGTCAGCGCCACGTCCGAGCCGCTCAAGCTGGCGGTGCGCACGGAGTTGCAGCAGCTTTTCAGCCGGGCCGCCAGCGCGGCTCCGAGGGCTAGCGCGCCATGATGCAGCGCCTGCTCATCGGCGTGGTCAAGGGCTACCGCCTGTTCCTGAGCCCCTGGCTGGGCTCGGCCTGCCGCTTCGAGCCGACCTGCTCGGCCTATTCGCTGCAGGCGCTGGAGCGGCACGGCGCAGCAAAGGGCAGCTACCTCACGCTGCGCAGGCTGGTACGCTGCCACCCCTGGTGCGACGGGGGCCATGATCCGGTGCCGCAGGATCTGCGGCTGTTCTCGCGGCTCGCCCCTGATTCCAACACCCAACCATCCTCACCAAAGAAGTCTTCATGAACGACATTCGCCGCACCATCCTGTGGGTGATTTTTGGCTTTTCCATGGTTCTGCTGTGGGACAAGTGGCAGCTGCACAACGGGCACAAGGCCACCTTCTTTCCCTCCGCCACCCCCACGGTGACGGCGACGGCCGCCACGGGCGCGGCGTCCGGCGCCAAGGGGGCCGCGAGCGTTCCGGCACTCACGGCGGCGCCAGCGGCCGCGGTGCAGGGCGCTTCGGCCGTGCCGGGCCAGCCGGCGGCCGTGGCCGCGGCGCCCGCCGCGCGCGAGCGGGTGCAGGTGACCACGGACCTGTACCGCCTGACCTTCGACAGCGAAGGCGGCTCGCTCACCCATGCCGAGCTGCTCAAGCACGCCGACATGGCCGACAAGCAGCGCAACTTCCTGCTGCTGGACGAGAGCGCCCAGCGCGTCTACGTGGCACAGACGGGCTTGATCGGCGGCAGCTTCCCCACCCACAAGACCGCGATGGCCGTGGTGCCCGGCCCGCGCGAGCTCAAGGACGGCGAGAGCGCCATCAGCATCCGCTTCGAATCGCCCGACCTGGGCGGCGTGAAGCTGGCCAAGACCTGGACCATCCAGCGCGGCGCCTACGACATCGCCGTGAAGCACGAGGTGGTCAACACCGGCTCCGCGCCCGTGTCGCCCCAGCTCTACCTGCAGCTCGTGCGCGACGGCAACAAGCCGCCGGGCGAATCGTCGTTCTACTCCACCTTCACCGGCCCGGCGGTCTACACCGAGGCCAAGAAATACCAGAAGATCGAGTTCAAGGACATCGAGAACGGCAAGGTCGACATCCCCAAGGATTCGCCCAACGGCTACGTGGCCATGGTGCAGCACTACTTCGCCACCACCTGGCTGCTGGCCGACGGCACGCAGCGCGAGCCCTTCGTGCGCAAGGTGGACACCAACCTGTACTCCGTGGGCCTGCTGACCTCGCTGGGCAGCATCGAGCCCGGCCAGTCGAAGACCATCGACGCGCGCCTGTTCGCCGGCCCGCAGGTCGAGACCATGATGGAAAAGCTGTACCCCGGCCTGGAACTGGTCAAGGACTACGGCTGGCTCACCATCCTGTCCAAGCCGCTGTACTGGCTGCTGGACCAGCTGCACAAGCTGCTGGGCAACTGGGGCTGGTCCATCGTGGCCCTGGTGCTGCTGCTCAAGATCGCGTTCTACTGGCTCAACGCCAAGGCCTACGCCAGCATGGCCAAGATGAAGGCCATCAACCCGCGCATCATGGAAATGCGCGAGCGCCTCAAGGACAAGCCGCAGCAGATGCAGCAGGAGATGATGCGCATCTACCGCGAGGAGAAGGTCAACCCCATGGGCGGGTGCTTCCCCATCATGATCCAGATCCCCGTGTTCATCGCGCTGTACTGGGTGCTGCTGTCCAGCGTGGAAATGCGCAACGCGCCCTGGATCGGCTGGATCCACGACCTCTCCACGCCCGACCCGTTCTTCATCCTGCCCCTGCTGATGACCGCCAGCTCGCTGCTGCAGACCGCGCTGAACCCCGCGCCGCCCGACCCGATGCAGGCCAAGATGATGTGGTTCATGCCGCTGATCTTCAGCGTGATGTTCTTCTTCTTCCCGGCCGGCCTGGTGCTGTACTGGCTGACGAACAACATCCTGTCCATCGCCCAGCAGTGGATCATCAACACCCGCATGGGCGTGCCGCCGCAGTTCAACCTCCCCAAGTTCAAGTAACAGGGACGCTACTGAAATGGGAGCTGCTTGCGCTTGATACTCCTTGTTCTCAGATATAAAACTATCTAAAACATAGGAATGACAAGCGCAACCAGCTCCTGAAAACAGAGCATGCTCCCCCGCCACGCCGACCCCATCGCCGCCATCGCCACCGCCCCGGGGCGCGGCGGCGTGGGCATCGTGCGCATCTCGGGCAAGGGGCTCGGCCCCCTCGTGCAGGCGCTGCTGGGCCGCACGCTGCGCCCGCGCGAGGCCACCTACCTGCCCTTCAACGACGCCCAGGGCCAGCCCATCGACCAGGGCCTGGCGCTGCACTTCCCCGCGCCGCACAGCTACACCGGCGAAGACGTGCTGGAACTGCAGGCCCACGGCGGCCCCGTGGTGCTGCAGCTGCTGCTGGCGCGCTGCCTGGAGGCCGCTGCACAGGGCGTGCTGCCCGGCCTGCGCCTGGCGCAGCCCGGCGAATTCACCGAGCGCGCCTTCCTCAACGACAAGATCGACCTGGCCCAGGCCGAGGCCATCGCCGACCTGATCGACGCCAGCACCGAGACGGCCGCGCGCAGCGCCAGCCGCTCGCTCACGGGCGCCTTCTCGGCCGAGATCCACGGCCTGCGCGACGCGCTCATCCACCTGCGCATGCTGGTCGAGGCCACGCTGGACTTTCCGGAGGAAGAAATCGACTTCCTGCAGAAGGCCGACGCCTGGGGGCAGTTGTCCGCGCTGCAGCAGCAGCTCGCGCGCGTGATGCAGCGCACGCGCCAGGGCGCCCTGCTGCGCGAAGGGATCAAGGTCGTCATCGCGGGCCAGCCCAACGCGGGCAAGAGCTCGCTGCTCAACGCCCTGGCCGGGGCGGAGCTGGCCATCGTCACCCCCATCGCCGGTACCACGCGCGACAAGGTGCAGCAGACCATCCAGATCGAGGGCGTGCCGCTGCACATCATCGACACCGCCGGCCTGCGCGATAGCAGCGACGAGGTCGAACAAATCGGCATCGCCCGCGCCTGGGACGCCATCGCGGCGGCCGACGCCGTGCTCTTCCTGCACGACCTCACGCGCACCGAGGCGCCGGAATACGCCGAGGCCGACGCTTCAATAGCCGCCAGGCTGCCGCCGCACATCCCGGTGATCCACGTCGGGAACAAGCTTGACCGCGCCCCCGAGGCGGCAGCGCCGGCCGACGGCGTGCGCCTGTCGGCCCGCACCGGCGAGGGGCTGGACGGCCTGCGGCGCGTGCTGCTGGACGTGGCGGGCTGGCAGTCCGCACCCGAAGGCGTCTACACCGCCCGCGCCCGGCACGTGCAGGCCCTGCAGGCCGTGGACGCCCACCTGCAGGAAGCCGCCGGCCAGCTGCAGGCCTGCGGCCCGGCGCTCGACCTGCTGGCCGAGGAACTGCGGCTGGCGCAGAACGCGCTCAACGAGATCACGGGCGAGTTCAGCTCGGACGACCTGCTGGGCGTCATCTTTTCGAGCTTCTGCATCGGGAAGTGAATCGATGTCCAGCGGGATATTTGCTCTCAATCCCTCTACTTGGACATACGGAGGATGAGATGGCACTGACCGATACCGCGCTCAAGGCGCTCAAGCCCAGGGACAAGACCTATACGGTTACCGATGCCAGGGGCTGTATGCAGAGGTCTTCCCGACCGGGGGCATCGTCTGGCGCTACCGCTACCGGCTGAATGGCAAGTACGAGAAGCTGACACTGGGCAAGTACCCCGCGCTGACACTGAAGAACGCGCGCCTGAAGCGGGACGAGGCGGCCCACCAGGTGGCGATGGGAGAGTCGCCGGCAAAGAAGAAGCAACAGGAGAAGGTCGCTGGTGCAGAAGATGCCACCGTGGCCGACTTCGCCAAACGCTTCTTCAAGGACATCCAGTCACGTGACCACAAGAACGTGACCATGCCCCGCCGCTACCTGGAAAAGGACATCCTGCCGCATATCGGCAGCAAGCCGATCCGGGAC
>Ga0222427_100547_pt1 | contig 50118 bp, 25 predicted proteins | sample 2B20Ametagenome_FD_182890 | JGI IMG/M metagenome (GOLD analysis project Ga0222427, IMG submission 182890) | Enriched microbial communities from leaf-cutter ant dump, University of Wisconsin, Madison, United States - 2B20A (version 2) | ecosystem: Environmental > Terrestrial > Nest > Insects nest... | reverse complement strand
ACATCGTGAAGTTTTACAACCAGGATCGACTGCACTCGACCCTGGGCTATCTACCGCCCAACCAATACGAGCGGCAGATGGCCTGACCTCACACATTGAGGTGTCCGGAAAAAGTTGACCGCCACATACCCATGCTCATCGCTGGCAAGCCAGCTCCCACAGTTTCAGCAGTGCATGCAATCCCTGTGGGAGCTGGCTTGCCAGCGATGAGGCCCTGAAGAACACCACAAAAAACTCAATAAATCTCCGGCACGATCAACCCATCCGGCGTCGGCGTCCGGCTGTAGTCGGCCTGGCGCACCCGCTGCGGCAGCGACACCGCCGGCGCCTCGACTTCCTCATAAGGCACCTGGGCCAGCAGGTGACTGATGCAGTTGAGCCGCGCCTTCTTCTTGTCGTCGGCCTGCACCACCCACCAGCGCGCTTCCTCGATATGGGTGCGTTCGAGCATGATTTCCTTGGCCTTGGTATAGGCCTCCCAGCGCCGCCGCGATTCCAGGTCCATCGGGCTGAGCTTCCATTGCTTGAGCGGGTCGTGGATGCGGCTGAGGAAGCGCAGGTTCTGCTCCTGGTCGGAAATCGAGAACCAGTACTTGATCACCTTGATCCCGGAACGTACCAGCATGCGTTCGAACTCCGGCACGCTGCGGAAGAATTCCTCGTACTGCTCGTCGTTGCAGAAGCCCATGACCCGCTCGACCCCGGCACGGTTGTACCAGCTGCGATCGAACAGGGCGATCTCGCCGGCGGCCGGCAGGTGCGGTACGTAGCGCTGGAAATACCACTGGGTCTGCTCGCGGTCGTTCGGCGCCGGCAGCGCGACCACCCGGCATACCCGCGGGTTGAGGCGCTGGGTGATGCGCTTGATCACGCCGCCTTTGCCGGCGGCATCGCGGCCTTCGAAGATGATCACGATCTTCTGCCCGGTCTTCACCACCCAGCTTTGCAGTTTCACCAGCTCGCCCTGGAGACGGAACAGCTCGCGGAAGTACAGGCGGCGCGCTTCCTTCTCCGGACTGTCCGGGGTGTGCTGGTCGAACAGTTCGTCCAGGTTGGCAAGGTCGTCGGCCAGCTCCAGTTCGAGCTCTTCGTCGCTATGGTCGACCAGCTCATCGTAGATGCGCTGGATCAGGGGGGCATCGGTCATCACCATGATGGGTCTCGTCGAATAAGGGTGAGACCGATGTTAGCCGCGCTGCGTGGCAGGCAAGTGACACTACTGCAAGGGCACGTAGATATCGGTTTCCCATTGCTCCAGCGGGGTCTGCGGGAACACGCTGAGGTAATGGAAGAACAGCGGCTGGTCGCGCAGTTCTTCGCCGCTGGCCGGCAGCCAGTCGCGGTAGACCGGGTAGATGGTCTCGCCGATATGGTCCGGAGAGCCGTGATGACGGACTACCGCATAGCGACCGCCGGCGATTTGCAACTCACCGACGCCGAAATCGTTAGGCCTGACCGCCTCCTCGATCTCGCCGCAGACGGCGAAGCGGAACTCCTCCGGTGGGGTGGTATCCGGGTTGTTGAACGGAATGCCGAAGGTGCGGCTCGACGCCACCGGCGACTGGCCGCTGTGCAGGCGCCAGTCGATGAAGCGGCGCACCGTGTCCTGGACAAGGCCGGGCGGGCCCAGGTGTTCCAGGGTGGCGACGCGGACTTCGGCGAATTCGACGATCTTCACTTGCATGCTGATGTTCCTCGAAAAGTGGGGGATGGCGAACACCGCATTCCACACCTGCCATTCCGGTTGCTGGCGAAAGGCGCTGGGGCTGGTGCCGAAATCCCGGCGAAAGGCCCGACTGAAGGCCTCGGGACTATCGAACCCGGCGTCCAGCGCTGCCTCCAGCACCGAATATTCCGCCTGCCCGGCCAGCCGCCGCGCCGCCCGGCGCAGGCGCATCAGTTGCACATAGCGGGCAACCGGCACGCCGACGAAGGCGCTGAACTGGCGGTGGAAATGGTAGGTCGAGAAATGCGCCACCTGGCTCAGGGTCTTCACCGACAGGTCGCCTTCGAGGTTGGCATCGATATAGGCGAGGACGGCGGCGAAACGGGCGGCGTAGGGGCTGGGCATCTTCGGTTCCGGGTGGTGTGGCTTGCGATGGGCACAGGTTGGGGGATTTCGAGAAGGGCAGCCTAGCCGCAATTGCTGTCGTTGGTGAGGGCCTCATCGCTGCCTGGGGTATCTACAAGTCTTTGACAGGCCGTAGCCACAAAGCGTTTGTCTGGATACCGGGTGATGGCTGACAGGTACATACCTATGTTTGTCTAGCGGCCATGAGATCGAGTGCCGTCCACGATGCGCCAGCGGGCGGCGCTCGATCTCAAGGGGACCGCAAGGATCAATACAAGCGCATGGCAGCCTTGCTGCGATCTCCAGCCAAGCGCCCATGCCCAAAAGATGTGTAGATACCTATACCTATCGCTGGCAAGCCAGTCCCCAACAACGCGATGATCTGAAGGAGCACACCTAGCTCTTGCCGCAGCTCGCCGAGACGCTTTTCGGTAGCGGTCAAGTGGCTGCCATCGAACGTTCGGATTTGCCAATCGGTAAGCGTGGCTGAACAGCCAAACTCATGGGTTGTTAGTACTAAGCGTTGCTCAGTCTGCCACCAGAGCACATAACAGGGCAGATTCGGTTTGAGCTACTAGGCTGATGGGATGTATTGCAGCATGCAGCGATTTTTAAAGCTCAATGCAACAAGTGACATGAATTTGACGGTGGCCGAGAATAGCAATTCGCGAGAATACTATCGTTGCCTGTGGTTCTCGAAGTCTGATTGATTCACTCCAGCACAACGCCTGCTCCAAGTTGATTTTGGTTATTATGCTGACGAGGGCTCGAATTGAGCCAATACATGAGTCCAGTGACTCGATGTCTTCTTGACTGAACTTCAGTAAATTCTATCGAGGGCTTTTTAGCAGTAAGGGGCTTAAAGCTGAATCTGATTCCCTATTAATAAGTGCGTCTTGTATTTTGTTCGCACTTGCACGGGGTTTGGGTTTTTTGGGAGTGTCTCATTGGCTGGAAGTGATAATTAGTTCTCTTTGTTTCTGGCTTCGGCGGACTTGGTTTTATCAATACCCCAAACTGCTTTTGCTACATCTTCAATTTTTGCGATGAACTTGTCTACGTTCAGGCCGGCAATGAAGGCTAGAGCGAAAAAACCAATTTCAGTTGCATCTGCGTTGGATTTTGACTCGAGTATCAGTAGCCCAGCTTTTAGGAATAGATAGCTTACAGATCCGGAGATTGTGCTGGCTATAGGGCGCAAAAAATACCAAATGTGCCAAGCTGAGTCCCATTGTTTGTATACGCATTTATTTATGTAGATTGCACGGATGCAATAAAGGCAGCCGCCAATTGAAGCGATCGCTCCGCACATCAAGGGAAGCCTCACCGCCTCATATGGAGGCGGCAGCCAACCTAATGTCATTGCCCCCAGAGAGTAGGTTGCAACGAAAAGCAAAGCTAGAAGGTAAACGGTGATAAAAAGTATCATTGCGCTTGCTACTGCTCTTGCTCGGCAGGATAAGATATTTGAGGGATTGAGCTATAGCCTTCTCGTTGTGTTCCCTCAGTCCAAAGAAGGTCTCTTCCTTCGGTAGCAGCAAAATGAGCTCCGCGATGAAGCATGGCTCGTATGACAGATTTTCTTGGATGATCTTCATCTGCTTTCGCCGAACTGCAGACCGCCGACCAGTTTGTGTTCTCAGGCATGGTGTCAGCGATCTCACCTAACCATCGATTAAGTACTGCAGTTGAAACATTATGGCGCCCGCCATGATGAGGAACTTGGAAGAGGCTTATTCCAGGGAGGGTATATCCCATGGATAATAAGAAATCTGCTGCTTCTGTTAAACCGTCTCGACCAGTATCACCTGTAAGTAGAATTTTCTTCTGGTTTGCTGTGGTGAACTGCACAATACTCATTTCATTTTCGCTGCTAGTGCCACTTGGCGGAAAGTATTCGTCGCCCCAGGCTGATTTTGCTAAGTTAGCAGCAGCGCGAGCAACAGACTTGAAAATTCCTTCGAGAGACTCTGCAAATGTATGCTCCGCCTCGGGGGTTTTCTCGGACTCTACTACTAAGTCAAGGTATCGTGATCGCGATGGGGTGAGTATTGTAAAAATACCGATGTTTGCACCCTGAAAAGCTTCACAGATATGTATGCCTTTTTCTAGTGCAATGTCCTCGAGAGCGGCAGAGGCAGAATATATTTCCCGTAGCTTTCTACGGAGATGCTCTACAGAGTTGTAGGTTGAGAATCGGTCGATTAATTCGTCAGCGTAAAGCCAAGGGCGATTCATCCATAATGTACTAACTTCGCAGTTTTCAAGTACTGCCCTTAGGCCGTTTGCATGATCTCTGTCAGGGTGAGTGAGTACTACGTGGTCGATACGCTTCGTTGCATAATTTTTTTCAATATGAGCAACAATTTTTTCGCCGGTCTCTATGTAACCGCCGTCAATAACATGAACTTTGAATATTCCTGTAAGTGGGTCGGGGTAGCGAAGTGTAATAGCATCTCCACTTTTGCTGGTTTCAACTCCGAGAAAATCGATCTCTATACTATTGACCACGTCCATGTGCCTCGATTTGTATTTTGATGGCATGTGGCCACTTCTCGTGGGCTTTGTCAATGGAAATTTGGTTTTGGTGAGTCATTAGTTTTCCTAGTCTATTGGTTGGTTATAGTTCAAAGCTTTCGTTTGGGATTGCTGAATAGTCAGGGCAATCTCTTTCAGATCATGCTTTTAGGTGAGGGTGTTACTAGTTTTGTGAGCATAAGCCTGGCTCGCTTAGCGCGTAGCATCGCGCTGTCATCTGACGAATGGTTCGTCTATTAATCCCTCGATTGGACCTTCCTCAACCCACCCCCAACGCCTATCCTCCCGCCCTTTTATTCGATCAGGTTTCCATGGACTCCCTCTGGCTCATCATCATCTTCGGCGCCGCCCTGGCCGGCTTCGTCCAGGGCCTGTCCGGCTCCAACTTCGGCCTGGTGGCCATGGCCGTCTGGGCCTGGGCCTTGCCGCCGAACCTGACCGGGCCGCTGGTGGTCTGCGGTTCGCTGGTGGGCCAGGTGCTGGCCGCGCGCACCTTGCGCCGTGGCCTGAAGCGCGAGCACCTGCTGCCGATGGTGATCGGCGGCCTGATCGGCGTGCCCCTTGGAGTAATGCTGCTGCACCAGCTCGACCCGCTGCTGTTCCGCCTGCTGGTGGGTATCGTCCTGGCCTTGTGGTGTCCGTTGATGCTGTTTTCGTCCAGCCTGCCGCGCCTGCGTATCGGCGGTGCCGGAGCCGATGCCGCCGTGGGTGTATTGGGCGGGGTGATGGGCGGTCTTGGCGGCCTGACCGGCCCGGCCACGGCGCTGTGGTCGGTGCTCAAGGGCTGGGACCGCGACACCCAGCGCTCGGTGATCCAGGGCTTCAACCTGGCGATGCAGTTGCTGACGATGATCACCTACCTGGTTTCCGGCACCGTCACCGGCGAAGCCCTGGGCCTGTTCCCGCTGGTGACCCTCAGCGTGCTCCTGCCGACCCTGTTCGGTGTGCGCTTGTACCGGCGTTTCAGTGACGTGGCGTTCCGCCGGGTGGTGCTGGGGTTGCTGGCGCTGGCCGGGGTTCTGCTGATCGCCCAGTCGCTGCCGCACTTCCTCTAACGTGCTTCGACCGGTACGCCGAGCCCCACCTTCACATTGCCCATCGACACCAGGGTCTTGAAGCGCTTGACGTTGTTGCTTTCGAAGAACAGCGTCCGCGTCAGTTCGGTGTACTGCTCCATGTTTCGCACCGCCATGATCAGCACGAAGTCGCATTCCCCGGCCACGTAGTAGCACTGCTGCACCTGCGGGCAGGCGAGGAAGGTGCGCTTCATGGCGTCGAGCAGGTCGAGGCGTTCGTTCTCCACTTCCACTTCGGTGATCACCGTCAGGCCATAGCCCAGCGCCACCGGGTCGACCAGGGCCACGGTGCGGCGCACCACGCCATCGGCATTGAGCTTTTTCAGGCGGCGATTGACTGCGGCGGGGGACAGGTTGACCCGGGCGCCGAGGTCCTGCTGCGAGGTGGTGGCGTCCTGCTGCACGGCGTCGAGCAGGGCGAGGTCGAATGAATCCAGGCTCATGGCGGCGGATTTCCTGATGGGGCGCAAAGACGGAATAAAAATTCATTTGCAGGCCGAAAATCAAGAAATAACTGCACCGCCCTGCAATAGCATTTACCTCATCGACCAATAGCCACGGAGTACCTTGATGAACCTTCAGCTCGACGGCGCGCTGCTGCTGGAACAGATCCGCCTGCTCGGCGAACTGGGTGCCGATCCGGTGCATGGAGGCCGGACCCGTATCGCCCTGAGCGACGCGGAAAAGGCCGGGCGCGACCAGTTGGTGGCCTGGATGAAGGCCCTCGACCTGGAGGTGCGCATCGACCGCATCGGCAATATCTTCGGCACCTTGCCCGCGGCCTCGGGCACAGGCCTGGCGCCGCTGATGATGGGCTCGCATATCGACACCGTGACCAACGCCGGCGCTCTTGATGGCTGCTACGGCGTGCTCGCCGGGCTGGCGGTGGTCCGTGCCTACCGGGATGCCGGTGTGCTGCCGTCGCGGCCGATCACCGTCGCCGCCTTCACCAACGAGGAGGGTGTGCGCTACCAGCCGGACATGATGGGCTCGCTGGTCTATGCCGGTGGCCTGGACCTGCAGCAGGCGCTGGACACCATCGGTACCGACGGCACCCGCCTGGGTGACGAACTGGCCCGCATCGGTTATGCCGGCGACCTGCAACCCGGTGCCATCGTCCCCCATGAGTACCTCGAACTGCATATCGAGCAAGGTCCGATCCTTGAAGCCGAGGGCATCCAGATCGGCGTGGTGGAAAACCTCCAGGGTATTTCCTGGCAGCAGGTTACGGTGCAGGGCAATGCCAACCATGCCGGCACCACGCCGACCCACCTGCGTCACGACGCCGGGTATGTGGCCTGTGCGGCGGTAAACGAGGCCCGGGCCATTGCCCGCGACTCTGCCGGAACCACCCTGGCCACTACCGGTTGCATCGCCTTCGAGCCCAACGTGATCAATGTGATCCCGCGCAAGGCGGTGTTCACCGTCGACCTGCGCGACCCCGACGAAGCCCGGCTGCAACAGGCCGAGCAACGTTTCGCCGCGTTCCTCGAACGGATCGCGGTGGAGGAGGGGGTGAAGATCTCCAGCGAGCGCCTGGTGCGTTTCGAACCGGTGATCTTCGACGCCACCCTGGCCGGGCAGATCGAGGCCAGTGCCATCCGCCTCGACCTGAGCCATCGGCGCATGACCTCGGGAGCCGGCCACGATGCACAGATGATCGCGCGCATCGCCCCGGCGGCGATGATCTTCGTGCCCAGCCGTGGCGGGATCAGCCACAACCCGCGCGAGCACACCGATGACGCGCAGTTGGTGATGGGCGCCGAAGTTCTTCTGGACGTGGTCGCCCGCCGACTCGCCTGACCCCTTTTAAAACGCCAACGCCGATGCCACACGCCATCGGTGACGGCCCCCCTTTACCTGATGGAGACCGCAATGCTGCTAGCCAACCGCAACGCCAGCCGTATCCCGTATCCCGATGACCTGCGCGAGATCATGAGCATCGCCACGGCCCACCAGAGCCGCGACTGGCTGGCCCACTGGTCCGGCCTCAACCGCGGCGCCACGCCGCTGTACAACCTGCCCGACCTGGCTGCCGAACTGGGCGTGGGCCAGTTGCTGGTCAAGGATGAATCGCAGCGCTCGTCGCTGGGCAGTTTCAAGGCGCTTGGTGCGCCCATTGCCCTGGTGCGCCTGATCCTGCGCCGCTTCCCCGAGCACAACTTCAATGTCGCCGCACTGCTGCGCGGCGAGCATGCCGAGGCCCTGGCCGGCTTCACCGTGATCAGCGCCACCGACGGCAACCATGGCCGCGCCCTGGCCGCCGCCGCGCAGACCCTCGGCTGCCGCTGCGTGATCGTCCTGCACGCCAACGTCAGCGTCGAGCGGGAACAGGCCATCGCCGACTATGGCGCCGAGATCGTGCGGATCAGCGGCAACTATGACGAGTCGGTGGAGGAAGCTGCGGCCCTGGCTTTCCGCAATGGCTGGCTGGTGGTGTCCGACACCTCATATGACGGCTACGAGGAGATCCCCCGCGATGTGATGCAGGGCTACGGCACCATCGCCGCCGAGATCGTCGAGGCCCACGCCCAGGGCTTTACCCATGTCTTCCTGCAGGGTGGCGTCGGCGGCCTGGCAGCGGGGATCGCCAGCTACCTGTGGGAGTTGCACGGTGAACAGCGACCGACCTTCGTCGTGGTCGAGCCGGCCCAGGCCGACTGCCTGTACCAGAGCGCCCTGGCCGGGCGGGCAGCGAAGGCCAGCGGCTCGGTGGATTCGGTCATGGCCGGCCTGGCCTGCGGGGAAACCTCGCCGCTGGCGTGGAAGTTCCTGCAGCCCAGCGTGGACTTTTTCATGACCTTGCATGACGACGATGCGGTGCTGGTGATGCGTCGGCTGGCTGCCGGCAGTGAACGGGATATTCCGCTTGAGGCCGGTGAGTCGGCGGTGGCCGGACTGGCGGCCTTGCAGCGTCTGGCCAGGGCGCCGCAGCAGGCGGCCGAACTGGGCCTGGGCGCCGGCTCACGGGTATTGCTGATCAGTACCGAAGGCGCCACTGCGCCGGGTGTGTATGCCGAGCTGGTAGGGGAATCCGCCGAATCGGTCCTGGCCCGCCAGCGTGAGTGGTTGGCCGGGGTTTGAACACAGTTTTCTGATCCTGCTCGGCAGCGATGAGACCAGGCCTGACACCATCTTTTTCAATGCCGGCCAAATCGCTGGCAAGCCAGCTCCCACAGGGTCCGCGTCGAGCACAGGTGTTGTGGCTGGCCCGGAACCCTGTGGGAGTTGGCGTTGCCGACGATGAGGCCGTCAGCCTCGACATCGATCTTGCTGGACTGTGTTGTTCTGGCGGGCATCATCGCTGGCAATGCCAGCTCCCACAGGGACCGCGTCGAGCACAGATACTGTGGCTGGCCCAGAACCCTGTGGGAGTCGGCTTGCCGACGATGAGGCCATTAGCCTCGACATCGATCTAGCTGGTCTGTGTTGTTCTGGCGGGCCTCATCGCTGGCAAGGCCAGCTCCCACGGGGACCGCGTCGAGCACAGATACTGTGGCTGGCCCAGAACCCTGTGGGAGTCGGCATTGCCGACGATGAGGCCATTAGCCTCGACATCGATCTTGCTGGACTGTGTTGTTCTGGCGGGCATCATCGCTGGCAATGCCAGCTCCCACAGGGACCGCGTCGAGCACAGATACTGTGGCTGGCCCAGAACCCTGTGGGAGTCGGCTTGCCGACGATGAGGCCATTAGCCTCGACATCGATCTAGCTGGTCTGTGTTGTTCTGGCGGGCCTCATCGCTGGCAATGCCAGCTCCCACAGGGACCGTGTCGAGCACAGATACTGTGGCCGGCCCAGAACCTTGTGGGAGTTGGCTTGCCGACGATGAGGCCGTCAGCCTCGACATCGATCTGCTGGTCTGTGTTGTTCTGTCGGGCCTCATCGCTGGCAAGGCCAGCTCCCACAGGGACCGCGTCGAGCACAGATACTGTGGCTGGCCCAGAACCCTGTGGGAGTCGGCGTTGCCGACGATGAGGCCATCAGCCTCGACATCGATCTTGCTGGTCTGTGTTGTTCTGGCGGGCTTCATCGCTGGCAAGGCCCCACAGGCGTATCTGCCAGCCTCAGGGGCGGGTTAGTGCACCTGCTCCGCCGTCAATTTCCCCCAGGCCGACAGCACCGTGGCGAGGATGATCAACGCTGCACCGGCCACCATCCGCAGCGACGGCTGCTCGCCGAACAGCCACCAGGCACAGGCGATCGCATACACCGGCTCCAGGGCGATGATCATCCCTGCGCTGCGCGCCTCCAGCCCTTCCAGGCTCTTGACGAACAGGTACTGGGACAACCCGGTGCAGAAGATCCCGAGCATTGCCAGGTACAGCCAGTCGCTATGGCTCAGGCCATGCACCAGCAGGGTGTCGAGGGCGAAGGGGGCAACCAGCACGGCCACGGTGAGGTTTTGCCAGAACGCCACCTGCACCGCGTTCATGCCTTGCAGGCCACGGCGGTTGGTGATCGCCAGGAGGGCGAAGGAGAAGCCCGAGGCCAGGCCCCAGAGCAGGCCGACGGTGCCCTGGTCGAGCAGGTCGAAGGACGGCACCACCAGCACCAGGCCGAGGCTGACCAGCAGCAACAGCAGGCTTTCGCGGACACCGATGCGCTCGCGGAACACCAGCAGGTCGAGCACGGCGATAAACGCCGGGAAACTGGCGAAGCCGAGGGTGGCCACGGCCACGCCACCGACCTTGATGGCGATGAAGAAACTGACCCAGTGCGAGGTCAGCATCACCCCGCTCAGGGCCATGATGCCGAAGCTGCGCCAGTTCAGGCGATGGAACACGCCGCGTTTCTGCAATTGCGCCACGGCACCGAGGGCGAGCACGGCAAAGGCCGCGCGGCCGAAGGTGATGACCGAGGCGGACGAGTGGATAAGGGCGCCGAGGATGCCGGTGAGACCGAACAGCACGGCGGCGACATGGGCCACGATCAGCGCATTGCGGTGACCGAGGGTGGAGCTGTGGGTTGAAACGTTGGAAGCGAGCATGGGCAGTAGAAAAGTCTGTGCATGGGTACGCACGCGAGCACTCTCCGGTGATCGTGCGGACTGGTTTTTGGGTAGTGGATTGTGTGGCCGCCCGGTAGGAAATCCGGGAGCCGTCGGCGCCGCAGCGTTGTAGTGGCCTGCACGGGCCGTGCTGCTCGTTCGCCGTACTGCGAAAGGAAACGGGGGTGGCCACCGCCTGCGTGGGGCGGTGGCCGGGTCAGGTACCGAACTCCGTCAGAACAGTACCCGGGTTTCAGCTCACGAAGCGTCGATCCAGATGGTCTTCAGCTCCGTGTACTGATCATGCGCCCAGATCGACTTGTCACGACCGCCAAATCCGGACTCTTTGTAGCCTCCGAACGGCGTCGAGGCATCGCCTTCGCCGAAGCAGTTGACGGTGACCACACCGGCGCGGATCTCCCGCGACAGGCGCAGGGCATTGCGCAGGCTGCCGGTGTAGGCCGAGGCGGCCAGGCCGTAGATGGTGTCGTTGGCCAGTTCGATGGCTTCATCGATGGTGTCGAAGGTGGTCACGCTGAGCACCGGGCCGAAGATTTCCTCGACGAACAGGCGGCTGTCGCGGGCCACGCCATCGACGATGGTCGGCTGCACGAACACGCCGTCCTGGGTCTCGCCACCCAGCGCGATGCTGAGCTTCTGCTCGGCAGCGTATTCCAGGTAGGAGCGGACTTTCTCGAAGTGCGCCTTGCTGACCATGGCGCCGAGACGGTTGTCCGGATCCAGCGGGTCGCCCAGTTTCCAGTCCTTCACATGCTTGGAGATCAGCGACAGCAGCTCGTCCTTGACATCCTTGTGCACGATCAGGCGCGAAGAGGCCGAGCAGTTCTCGCCCATGTTCCAGAAGGCTCCGGCGGTGACGAACTGGGCTACGGAGTCGAGGTCCTCGCAGTCGTTCATGACCACGGCCGGGTTCTTGCCACCCAGCTCCAGCACGACGCGCTTGAGGTTGGACTCGGAGGCGTACTTGAGGAACAGGCGACCGGTGTCGGTAGACCCGGTGAAGCTGACCATGGCCACGTCCATATGCCGGCCGATGGCTTCGCCAGCTTCACGGCCGCCGCCAGGCACGATGTTGAACACGCCAGCCGGGATGCCGGCTTCGAAGGCCAGTTCAGCGACGCGCAGGGCGGTGAGGGTGGTTTCCTTGGCCGGCTTGACCACGATCGAGCAGCCGGCGGCCAGGGACGGACCGATCTTCCAGGCCAGCATCAGCAGCGGGAAGTTCCACGGCAGCACCAGGCCGACCACGCCGATGGCTTCGCGCACCACCATGGTCACGGCGGCGGAGCCGGTCGGGGCGGTGGCGTCGTAGATCTTGTCGATCAGCTCGGCGTGCCAGCGCAGGGTGTGGATGGTCTCCGGCACGTCGACGTTCTGGCATTCGCTGACCGGCTTGCCGCTGTCCAGGGCTTCCAGCACGGCCAGTTCGTGGGCGTTGTCTTCCAGCAGCTGGGCGAACTTCAGCAGCACCTTCTTGCGGGCGCCCGGGGTCAGCGCGCTCCAGCGACCGTCCTCGAAGGCGGCCTTGGCCGCGGCGACGGCAACGTTGACGTCCTGCACATCGCAGGCCGCCACTTCCGCCAGCTTCTCGCCGGTGGCCGGGTTGGTGGTGATGAAGGTACGGCCGCCGATGGCGTCGCGGAATTCACCGTCGATAAAGGCCTGGTTGCGCGGTTGCAGCTTGGCGGCCAGGGCCTGGTATTCGGCTTTGCTCAGCAGTTCGGCCATTTCACTTGCCCTCTACGATGGTGGCGATGGTGCTTTTCAGCGTGCTGACAACCTGGGCCAGCTCGGCTTGTTCAGCAGCGTCCAGGCCTTGCAGCGGGGCGCGCACGCCACCGGTGCTCAGGCCGTTGAGGCTGACGCCGTGCTTGATCGACTGGACGAACTTGCCACCTTCGAGGAAGTCCATCAGCGGCATCATGGCGGCCATGATGCGGCGGCCCTTGTTGAAGTCCTTCTCGATCACGCAGGCCTCGTACAGGGCCACGTGTTCACGCGGGATGAAGTTGGAGCCGGCACAGACCCAGCTCTGCGCACCCCAGGCGAAGAACTCCAGGGCCTGGTCGTCCCAGCCGCAGGACAGCGAGATGTGCGGGTACTTGGTGGCGAGGCGGTGCAGCTGGTTCATGTCGCCCGAGCTTTCCTTGATCGCGACGATGTTCTTCACATCGGCCACGGCGTCGAAGAACTCCGGGCCCATGCTCACGCTCATGCGGCCTGGGTAGTTGTAGAGCATGATCGGCAGGTCAGCGGCGGCGTCGACCGCCTTCACGTGCACGGCGATTTCCTGCTGGGTCGGCAATGCATAAGGTGGAGTACCAACCAAGAGCGCGTCAGCCTTGATTTCCTTGGCGTGCTTGGCGAAGGCCACCGAGTCTTCGGTGCGGATCGCGCCGGTGCCGATGATCAGCGGCAGGCGGCCGTTGATCACGTCCTTGGCCTGGGCGGCCAGGTCGATACGCTCCTGGGCGGTGTGGGCGTAGTACTCGCCGGTGGAGCCGCCGATGATGATGCCGTGGATCTTCGACTCCACCAGGTAGTCGAGGACGGCGGCGAAGCCGGCCTTGTCGATGCTGCCGTCGGCGTTCAGCGGGGTCACTGCGGGGGTGTAGATGCCTTCGAATTTCATGTTTTTCTCTCCAGTGATACGCAAGGAATGTCAGGCCGCGCTCAGTTCAGCGAGGCGGCTTGTTGCAGGGTCAGGGAACGGGTTTCCGGGGCCAGGGCCCAGGCGAACAGCAGGCCGACCAGGGTGACGATGGCGGCGGCGTACATGGTCTGGGCGATGCCCAGGCTTTGCAGCGACATCGGCACCAGCCAGGTCCCCACGGCAGCGCCGATGCGCGACAGCGAGGTGCCGATGCCGACGGCCTTGGCGCGGATCTCGGTGGGGAACAGCTCGTTCGGGTACACCAGCTGCAGCACCTGGGCGCCGCCGATGAACAGGGCGTAGGCGCCGAACAGCACCAGCACCAGGGTCGGCGAGCTGTCGTGCATGGAGGCCAGGCCGAGCAGGGCCAGGCCAGACCAGAGGAAGCTGTGGATCAGCATGCTGCGCCGGCCCATGCTGTTGATCAGGCGGGTGGCGATGATGCAGCCGATGACGAACAGCAGGGTGATCGCCACCGAGCCGAACGAGGCCCAGTCGCCTTTCAGGTTGAGCGCTTCGAGGACCTTCGGTGCGAAGGAGTACACGGCGAACACCGGGATCACCGAGCACGACCAGAACATGGCGACGAACAGCATGCGCTTGCCGTAGCCGGAGTTGAGCAGGGCGAGCAGCGAGGTTTTCTTTTCCTGCGCCTGTTCCGGCAGGTTCTTCAGCGAGAAGGCCTTGCCGTAGACCTGCTTGATGATCGCTTCGGCTTCAGCCGGGCGGTTCTTGCTCAGCAGCCAGCGTGGCGACTCCGGAGTGCCCAGGCGCACGGCGAACAGCAGGGCGCCGATCACCGCCGGGCTGGCCAGCACCAGGCGCCAGTTGTCGTCACCGCCGGCGGCGAGCACGAAGTGGCCGACGATATAGGCGAAGGCGGCACCGGCGAACCACAGGATGGTCAGGGTGGCCAGGCGCGGGCCGCGGTATTTCTTCGGCAGGAATTCCACCAGCAGCGCGGTGGCCACCGGGTATTCGATACCGACCGCGACGCCGATCAGGAAGCGCAGGGCGAACAGCATCGGCCCGGACTCGACCCACAACTGCGCCAGCGAGGCGAGGATGAACAGGGTAGGGCCGACGAAGAAGATGCGCTGGCGGCCGAAGTGGTCGGTGAGCCAGCCACCGAGGAAGCCACCGAAGAAAATGCCGATCAGCGCCGAGGCGGCGATCATGCCCTGCCAGAACGCATCGAGGGCGAGGCCGGCGGACATCTGCACCATGGCTACGCCGATGATGCTGAGCACATAGCCGTCGACGAACGAGCCACCGCCGGAACGCACGGTAAGCAACTGGTGAAAGCGATTGAGGGGTACGTCTTCAACGGATTGATTGGAAGTTGTCATTATTGTTTCCTGCACTATCGAACCTGTTTTCCGGCCGAGCGGGTCCGCGGCGCTGAAAAGGAACTTCAGTCCGGGGATTGGCGCCTGGCCGGCGCGACACTGTTTGTTGCTACTTCAATCGTGTTGGCTGGACCATTTTGGGACTGCTTTGCAGTCCTTTCGCGGGCAAACCACGCTCCTACAGGAGCACTTCAGCTTTCTTTGCCGGCGCGCATCTGGCCCCAGGTCAGGTTGGCGTTCACGCCAAGCGACAGGAACGGTTGCGGCGGGTTGGCATTCGGGCCCGGAGACTTCAAGAGGAAGTCGATCAGGTCGTTCTTCTCCCCGGCCAGCCAGTCCGCCAGCAACTTGCCGGTGGCAGTGCCGCGGGTAACGCCAAGGCCGTTGCAGCACAGCGCGCCATACACGTTCGGCGCCAATTGGCCGAAGTAGCTTTCATGGTTGCGCGACATGGCCAGGGCGCCGCCCCAGGTGTATTCGATGCCGACGTCCGGGAGCATCGGGAAGCGCCGGGCGAACGAGGCCTTGTGCCGTGCGACGTAGCGCTGCAGGTACTTGGGATTGGCGCGGCCGTCCGGGTTGAAGCTGAAGCTGTTGCGGATCAGCAAGCGCTGGTCCGGGGTGCGGCGCACCGTGGTGCCGAACGGGTCGGCCGGGATCACGCCCCAGTACGGCTTGCCGCCCAGGCGCGCCTGTTCCTGCTCGGTCATCGGCCGGGTCAGGCTGGCGTAGGTGAACACTGGCAGCATGGCGCCCTTGAGGAAGCCGAAGTGACCGCCGAAGGCATTGTTGGCCAGCACCAGCTTGTCGGCGGTGATGCTGCCACGGGCATGGCGCAGCACGGTCTTGCTGCCGTACTCGAAGTCGGTGATCGGGGTGTTTTCGTAGAGAGTGACGTTGCTCGGCAGGCTGTCGGCCAGGCCCTTGACCATGGCCGAAGGCTGGATCAGCGCGGTGCCGGGGGTGAACAGCGCCTTGCGGTAGAAGTGGGTGCCGATGTGCTCCGGCAGGTCGGCGCCTTCGATCACCTCGAAGGGCTGGCCGAGCTTTTCCAGACCGCGCCGGTAGGCGTCGAGCACGGCGATGCCGCGATCTTCCACGGCGGCCTGGTACTTGCCGCAGAACTTCATCTGCGCGTCGATACCATGCTCGGCGACCAGGTCCTTGAGGTAGTTCTGCCCGGTGAGGTTCAGGCGCAGGCAGGTCCTGGCGATAGCGATGTCGCCGATATAGTCCTCGGCGCCGATATCGTGGGGCAGGTCTATGGCGAAGCCGGCGTTGCGGCCAGCGGTGCCGAAACCGACTTCCTGGGCTTCGATCAGGAGGATCTGTTCATCGGGGAAATTCAGCGCCAGCTGGCGTGCGGCGGCGAGGCCGACATAGCCGGCGCCCAGCACCACCCAGCGAGCATGGCTGGTGCCGGAATGAGCGGGCCGCGGCGTGCGCTTGGGGCTCAGGTGATACCAACCGCACGAACTGTCGTCGGCCGGCAACGAGGTTACTTTTGTCATTTCAGGGACCTGGCTGTTCTTGTTTGATCCGGTGTTGCCACCCAGGCCGAAATGCTTCACGAAACCTCGTGAACCTTCATGCTCCGGGCTGTTTCAAAGCGCGAGCGATACCTCCATGCCTTCCGGTGCGGCGTACTCCGCCATGCGCCGGCGCGACAGTTCCATATGCTCGCGAATCAGTTGTCCCGCTGCCTCGGTGTCGTGGCGGGCGATGGCCTCGATGATCTGGTCGTGCTGGTCGCAGGCCAGTTCGAGGTCTTTCTGCATGTCCACGGTGGTCGGGTGGCGGTAGAAAATCTTGCCCAGTCGCGCGTGGTCGATCAGCACACGGCGCAGGCTCGGCATCAGGTAATCGTTGTGCGCCATCTTGCCGATCTCGAGATGGAACTCGTCGTTGTAGATGACGCGGTTTTCCACGTGCTGCTCTTCGATGGCCTGGCGGAACCGGGCCTGGATCTGCCGCAGTTCGGCGATCTCGGCCTCGGTGGCGCGGGTTGCCGCCAGTTGCGTGGTGGCGATATAGACCAGCGGCGCGGCGAGGAAGAACGCACGCAGTGATTCATGACTCATGGCCGCCACCCGCGGTGCGCGGTTGGCCTCCAGCTCGATGTAACCCTCGGCGGCGATCTGTCGCAGCAACTCGCGCACTGGCGGTCGGGACAGGCCGAACTCGTCGCACAACGCCAGTTCATCCACCACCGCTCCGGGCGCCAGCTCCATGCTCAGGATGCGCCGGCGCAGCGCTTCGGCGAGAAGCGCCTTGCGATCCGGGGAGGCATCGGCAGGGGTGGAGGAGACAGCCGCGGTGGCTTTCATGGGAGCCTTTTTTGTACTCATCAGGTTGTGTCTACAATTTGTATAACGACTATAGGTGAGGATTAGACAATGTGTCTACAGATATTTCGATGAGCGGTCGGGCCTGCTTATCTAGGTAACTGAGACGGGGTCTGGTCCCCGGTTTTATTGGGTTTTGTGGCGTCTTGCAGGGCCTCATCGCTGGCAAGCCAGCTCCCACAGGAACTGCATGCACCGTTCCTTGTGGGAGCTGGCTTGCCAGCGATGAGGACACATCAGGCGATGGAAATGTCAGCTCTTTATGGCATCCAAGAGACACACTCTTATCAATTCCCGCCATCGACATGTCCACCCGCGACAGCCTTTTTACCCGCTTCAGAGCCCCGAGAGCCCTGAAAACACTGGGGAAAATAGCACTTCTACTGAATTCTTTTTGAATTCCTTGGGTATACACAAAGAATACAATTCCGTTGACCGCCCTCGGAACCCGTGCGAATCTCGCCAAAAGGCCAGTGTTCGCGGGGCCTTGCGCCACTCGGCAGGCCTTGCCGGGCGTCAGAAAACCCCCGCCAGAAAGTTGTGAAAGACGCAGTGCAAAAAAAGATCAACAACAATCAACGGGAGCCCCAGGCGCCCGGCCAGCACCACAACCCAGGAGACGAACAACAATGAAACTCTTCCGCAAAGCGCTCTGTACGCTCGCCATGGTCGGTCTCACGGTGTTCCAGGCCCAGGCCGAGGAAAAGACCATCACCATGGGTACCCTGTCGTGGGAAGACCTTACCCCGATCACCACCGTCACCAAGAAAGTCCTCGAAGACGCCGGCTACACCGTCAAGGTGACCAACTTCTCCGAGTGGGGCATCGCCTACGCGGCCCTGGGCAAGGGTGATATCCAGTTGCTCGCCTCGCAGATCGACTACGCCGCGCAGGACTATTGGAAGAAGAACAAGAACCGTCTGGAGAAGATCTCGCCGGTTTCCCACGGTCTGTACCAGGCCATCGCCGTACCCAAGTACGTGACCATCGACTCCCTCGAAGAACTCAACGCCAACGCCGACAAGTTCGGCAACAAGATCGTCGGCATCGAGCCGGGTTCGGGCCTGATGAGCGACGCGGCCAAGGCCGTGACCGACTACGGCCTCAAGCTCAACCTGCTCGAAGGCAGTACCGCCGCCATGACTGCCGCCCTCAAGTCCGCCGTGGACCGCAAGGAGTGGATCGCGGTGACCACCTGGGAACCGTCGTGGATGAGCCAGAAGTTCGACGTGAAGTTCCTCAAGGACCCGAAAGGCTCCTTCGCTCCGCCCCAGGGCTACTACTGGATCGGCCAGAAGGGCTTCTCCGCCGCCTACCCGCAGGCGCGTGAGCTGATCGCCGGGGTCTACCTGCCACTGGCCGACATCACCGCGATCAACGGCGAGATGAAGGACGGCAAGACCGTGGAACAAGCGGTGCAGGACTGGTCGACGAAAAATGCCGACCTGATCAAGCGCTGGGAAAACATCAAAAAATACTGATTTGCGCCACCGCGTTGCCCGGGCCGCCGTCCGGGCAGCGCTTTAACACTGCCGAACTGAACGTAATAAAAAAGCCAACCAGATTTCTGGTTCGACGGGTGCGAGATGAACACAGCAAGCGATGTAGCTGAAGACGTATTGGTGGAGTGCCAATCGGTCTGGAAGATTTTTGGCAAGAACGCCGATACCGCCATGCGTGCTTATAAAGAGCGTGGTTTGTCGAAGAAGCAGATTCTTCAGGACCATGGCTGTGTCGTCGGCGTCTCCAACGTCAGCCTCAAGGTCAGGCGCGGCGAGATCTACTGCATCATGGGCCTGTCCGGCAGCGGCAAGTCCACCCTGATCCGCATGTTCAACCGGCTGATCGACCCCACCTCCGGGCAGATCCTGATCAAGGGCAAGGACATCGCCAGCCTCGACGCCGCGGCCCTGCGCGAAACCCGCGCGCGGCACATCGGCATGGTGTTCCAGAGCGTGGCCCTGCTGCCGCACCGCACGGTGCTGGAAAACGCCGCCTTCGGCCTGGAGGTGCGCGGCATTTCCAAGGCCGAGCGGCACAAGGTGGCCGAGCAGGCGCTGGCCAAGGTCGGTTTGAGCGACTGGGCCGCGCGCTACCCGGACGAGCTGTCCGGTGGTATGCAGCAGCGCGTCGGCCTGGCCCGGGCGATCACCTCCGACCCGGAAGTGATCCTGATGGACGAACCCTTCAGCGCCCTCGACCCGTTGATCCGCCGCCAGTTGCAGGACGAGTTCCGCCAGTTGACCAAGTCGCTGGGCAAGTCCGCCGTCTTTATTACCCACGATCTCGAAGAGGCGATCCGCATCGGCGACCGCATCGCCATCATGAAGGACGGGGTGATCATCCAGGAGGGCAGCGCCGAGGACATCGTGCTCAAGCCCGCCGATGACTATGTGGCGGAGTTCGTCGCCGGCATCTCGCGCCTGCACCTGGTCAAGGCGCACTCGATCATGTCGCCGCTGGCCGCCCATCCGGGGCTGGACGCGAGCCGCCTGCCAAGCGCCGGCCCGCAGGCCGACCTCGATGCATTGATCAACCTGATGATCGGCTCCGGTGGCGATGCCCTGGCGGTGGTGGAAAACGGCCAGGTGCTTGGCGTGATCACCCAGCAGGACTTGCTGCGCGGCGTGCAGGGCGCACCGGCGCTGGAGCAGCCGGCACCGCAAGCGGAGCACGCGCTATGAGCCCCGTGGAATTCGCCGCAGCTTTCGACGAATTCGTCGATGCGCGGCTGGAATGGCTGTCGGACAACGGCGCCTGGTTCTTCGACGGCCTCAACGACGTGCTGCACGCCGGTTACCAGGCCATCTACAACGGCCTGACCTGGCTTCCATTCTGGGCGGTGATCCTGGCTTTCGGCCTGCTCGGCTGGCGCTTGACCGCCAGTTGGCGCTTCGCCCTCGGGACGATGCTCGGCCTGGTGCTGTGCGTGGCCATGGGCTTGTGGCCGCAGACCATGAGCACCCTGGCGCTGGTCCTTTCGGCCACCAGCATGGCGTTGATCATCGGCATTCCCCTGGGTGTCGCCGCCGGGTTGATGCCGTCGCTGGACCGGGTCAGCGAACCGGTGCTGGACCTGATCCAGACCCTGCCACCCTACATCTACCTGCTGCCGGCCATCGCCCTGCTGGGCTACGGTCCCGGCACCGCGCTGGTCGCCACCTTCATCGTCGCAGTGCCGCCGGTGGTGCGCCTGACCTCCCTGGGTATCCGCATGACCCCCAAGGTGTTCATCGAACTCGGCCAGGCCACCGGTACCACCGGCTGGCAGCAGTTCTTCAAGATCCGCCTGCCGTTCGCCCTGCCAAGCATCATGGCCGGGGTCAACCAGGGTCTGATGATGGCTTTCGGCATGGTGGTGATCGCCGGCATCGTCGGCTCCGGCGGGCTTGGTGAAGTGATCTACGGAGCGATCCGTACCCTGGACATCGCCATGTCGATCAACGCCGCCATCGCCATCGTCATCCTTACCCTGATCCTCGACCGGATGGCCCAGAGCGCCACCCGTCTCGGCCGGAGGGCTGTGCATGAATCCCGCTGATATCAAGTTTTCCCCGGGCGCCTGGCTGGCGCCGTCGGTGGACTGGCTCAACGCCAATCTGCACGGCCTGTTCGCCCTGATCAGCCGCTTTATCGAAAGCGTCCTCGGCGGCATCGAAGGCGTGCTGCTGGTGATCCCGCCCTACGGCATGATCGCCCTGGTGGCCGTGGCCGCGTTCTTCCTGGTCAACCTGCGCGCGGCGATCCTTGCTGTGGTCATGCTCGGTTTCTGTTTGCTGTCCGGCTTCTGGGTGGCCTCGATGCAGACCATCGCCCTGGTCACGGTGGCGGTGTTGATCTCGGTGGCGGTGGCCTTTCCCATCGGTGTCGCCGCTTCGCGGATCAAGCGTCTGGACGCCGTGCTCAGCCCGATCCTCAACGTCATGCAGACCGTGCCGCCTTGGGTCTACCTGATTCCGGCAGTGATGGTGTTCAGCCTGGGCAAGGTCCCGGCGATCCTCGCCACCATCATCTACGGCATTCCGCCGATGCTGCGCCTGACCACCCTGGCGTTCAACCAGGTGCCCCGCGACCTGCTGGAACTGGGCCGGGCCCTGGGCGCCGCGCCGCGGGCGATCCTGCTCAAGATCGAACTGCCCGCGGCCATGCCGACCCTGCTGGTGGGCCTGAACCAATGCATCCTGCTGTCCCTGGCCATGGTGGTTCTGGCCGGGCTGGTGGGGGCGGGCGGCCTCGGCGCGGAAGTGACCCGCGGCCTGACCCGGATGGAAATGGGCCTCGGCCTGCGTGCGGGCCTGGCGATCGTCGCCGTGGCCCTGTTGCTCGATCGCTTGTCCCGTGGCGCCCTGCAAGGTCGCCGGATACGGGCCGCGACATAAACAGAAAAAGCCGAAGGACAGTTGGACACCGCCACGCCGGCGTGCATCATTCGACGATGCACGCCGGCGTAGCGGTTTCAGCGCTTCGGTATTCATAGAACAAGATCGGAAGGCAGATAACGTGGTTGAAAGAAGGCATTTCAGTGATGCCATGCAGGGCTCGAACCTGCGCTTCACGGGCGAAAAGGGCCAGGCGCCGGGCGGGCAGGGCAGGGTCGGGTTCATCCTGCTCGAACACTTCTCCCTGCCGGCCTTCACCCAGGCGTTGGACACGGTGGTCACCGCCAACCTGATCCAGGCGGCGTCCTTTACCTATCGCACCTTCACCCTCGATGGCGGCTCGCGGGTCAGCGACCTCGGCCTGGTGATCTGCCCGGACGCGCCGCTCAATGCGGCCGCCCTCGACGACCTCGACCTGCTGGTGGTCTGCGGCGGCCTGCGCACCGTGCTGCGGCCGATCCCGGAGCTCAACCAGATCCTGCACAAGGCCGCGGAAAAGCACGTGGCCCTTGGCGCCCTGTGGAACGGCGCCTGGTTCCTCGGCCAGGCCGGGCTGCTCGACGGCTACCGCTGCGCCGTGCACCCGGAGCACCGCGGCGCCGTGGCGGAAATCGCCAAGGACAGCCAGGTCACCAGCGAAAGCTACATGGTCGACCGCGACCGCCTGACTGCCGCCAGCCCGTCGGGCGGCTTCCACCTGGTCCTGGAATGGATCAACAGCCGTTGCGGCCGCGGCCTGGTGGATGCCGTGGTGGACATCCTCGCCTTCGAGGAATCGCGCTATCGCCGCGCCCGCCCGACCCTGCACGAAAAAATGAGCGAACCGCTGCGCGAAGCCATCAACCTGATGAGCGCCAATATCGAGGAGCCCCTCAGCCAGGACCAGCTGGCGCACTACGTTGGCCGTTCGAAAAGGCAGATTGGCCGGCTGTTCATGACCCAGTTGGGCACCACGCCTGTGCGTTACTACCTGGAACTGCGCATCACCGAAAGCCGGCGCCTGCTGCAGCATTCCGACCTGCTGCTGATCGATGTGGCGCTGGCCTGCGGCTTTGTTTCGCCGAGCCATTTCAGCAAGTGCTACACCTCGTTCTACGGCTATGGGCCGTCGAAGGAGATTCGTTATGGGTTGGTGAAGGGCGGGAAGGCGAAGAAAGTCGAGTAGGTACTTGCGTTGATCTTGCTGGCCTCATCGCCGGCAACGCCGGCTCCCACAATGTCCGCGGCGACACTGCAACCTGTGGGAGCCGGCGTTGCCGGCGATGAGGCCCTTAAAGTCTCAGCGTTTCGTCAACCAATCACCGCCTGCAACACCACCTCCAACGGATGCCGCAACTTGCGATCGGCCATGCGCTTCACCTGGCTCCGGCACGAGTACCCGGTGGCCAGCGGCTCACCATCCTTGTCCAGCTTGCCCGCCCAGGATTGCTCGAAGATGGTTTTCGACGTTTCCTGGTTGCGCGCTTCGTGGCCGTAAGTGCCGGACATACCGCAGCAGCCAGTGGCCTCGGTCGCCAGCTTGAGGCCCAGGCGCGAGAACACTTGCTCCCACTGCTTGGTACTGGCCGGCACGTTGGTCTTTTCGGTGCAGTGCGCCAGCAGGCGGAAACTGCCACCCTTGCCGCCACCTTGCTCCGGTAGCACGTCCACCAGCCATTCCTGCGGCAGCAGCACTTTCGGGCTGCCTTCCAGGCCCGGGACCTTCTGGTATTCCTGGCGATAGACCAGGGTCATCGCCGGGTCCAGACCCACCAGCGGCACGCCGCAGTCGGCCAGGGCCTTGAGCTGGGTGCCGTTGCGCACCGCGGCCTTGGCGAAGGCGCCGAGGAAGCCCTGCACATGCAGCGGCTTGCCGTTGGCGCTGTAGGGTGCCAGGTAGATGCGGTGACCAAGACGGTGGGCGAGGTCGATGAACGACGCCAGCAGCGGCGTTTCGAAGTAGCGGGTAAAGGCGTCCTGGACCAGCACGATGCTGCGCTCGCGCTGCGCCGGGGTCAGTTCGCGCAGGGCCGGCACGCTGGCGGCGCGCACACCGCAGCGCTTGAGCGTGGCCTGGAAGTTGAAGCGGCTGATCAGCGGGCTGTCGACCATGCCGATGCGTTCGGCCAGGAGGCCGCCGACGAACTTCGAACCCATCACCGCGTTGTACAGCCCCGGCGCGTAGGCCAGGTAGGGGATGGTGAATTCCAGCGAGCCGATCAGGTAGTCACGCAGCGGACGCTGGTAGCGGTTGTGGTACAGCTCGAGGAAGCGCGAGCGGAAGTCCGGCACGTTGACCTTGATCGGGCACTGCCCGGCGCACGACTTGCACGCCAGGCAGCCGGCCATGGCGTCGTAGACCTCGTGGGAGAAGTCGGCCTGGCCCTGCTTTTGCGCGCGCACATTGCGCAGGCGCTGGGGCAGGCCCTTGAGCCAGGAAACGCCGTTCGGCTTGAGCACATCGACATTCGCCGCGCCCTGCAGGCGCAGCCATTCGCGGATCAGCGAAGCGCGGCCCTTGGGCGAGTGCTGGCGCTGGCGGGTGGCCTTCCACGACGGGCACATGGCGTCGTCGGGGTCGTAGTTGTAGCAGGCGCCATTGCCGTTGCAGTGCACCGCGCTGCCGAAGCTCTGCCACACGCGCTCGTCGATCTGCCGGTCGTGCTCGCCACGCAGCGGTGCTTCGTTGACCTTGATCAGGCCCTCGGCGCTGTCCGGCGGGGTGCAGATCTTGCCGGGGTTGAGCTGGTTGTGCGGGTCGAACGCGCCCTTGAGGCGTTGCAGCGCCGGGTACAGCGCGCCGAAGTAGGCCGGCACGTATTCCGAGCGCAGGCCCTTGCCGTGCTCGCCCCAGAGCAGGCCGCCGTAGCGCTGGGTCAGCGCGGCGACGGCGTCGGAGATCGGCTTGACCAGCGCGGCCTGGGCCGGGTCCTTCATGTCCAGGGCCGGGCGCACGTGCAGCACGCCGGCATCGACGTGGCCGAACATGCCGTAGGTCAGGCCGTAGCCATCGAGCAGGGCGCGGAATTCGGCGATGTAGTCGGCCAGTTGCTCCGGCGGCACCGCAGTGTCTTCGACGAACGGCTGCGGGCGCACTTCGCCCTCGACGTTGCCGAGCAGGCCCACCGAGCGCTTGCGCATGGTGTAGACCCGGGTCACCGCCGCCGCCCCTTCGGCCAGGGTGTGGCCCAGGCGTTCGACGCTGGTGTCCTGTTGCAGGTGGGTGATGAAGTCCGCGACCCGCGCGTTGACTTCGTCCGGCTCGTCGCCGCAGAACTCCACCAGGTTGATGCCCAGGGTGGGTTTGGCCGGATCGGCCGGGAAGTATTCGGCAACGCTGTGCCAGACGATGTCCTGCATCGCCAGCATCAGCACCCGCGAGTCCACCGTCTCGATCGACAGCGGCTTGTGCGCCATCAGTGCGTTGGCGTCGCGCAGGGCATCCATGAAGCTGGTGTAGCGCACGTTGACCAGCACCGCGTATTTCGGAATCGGCAGCACGTTGAGCTTGGCTTCCACCACATAGCCCAGCGAGCCCTCGGCGCCGCACAGCACGCTGTTGAGGTTGAAGCGGCCGTCATCGTCGCGCAGGTGCGCGAGGTCGTAGCCGGTCAGGCAGCGGTTGAGCTTGGGGAAGGTGCTTTCGATCAGTTCGCCCTGGGTTTCCTGGATCTCCCGGGCCATGCGGTAGACCTCGCCGACCCGGCCGGGCAGGGCGCAAGCGGCGTCGAGGGTAGCGTCATCCACCGGCAGGCTGTGCAGGCGCTCGCCGCCGAGCAGCACGCTGTGCAGCTCCAGTACGTGGTCGCGGGTCTTGCCGTAGGTGCAACTGCCCTGGCCGCTGGCATCGGTGTTGATCATGCCGCCGACGGTGGCGCGGTTGGAGGTCGACAGCTCGGGGGCGAAGAACAGCCCGTGGGGTTTCAGCGCGGCGTTGAGCTGGTCCTTGACCACCCCGGCCTGGACCCGTACCCAGCGCTCCTCGACGTTGATCTCGAGAATCCGGTTCATGTGCCGCGACAGGTCGACGACGATACCGTCGGTCAGCGACTGGCCGTTGGTCCCGGTGCCGCCGCCACGCGGGGTCAGCTTGACCTGGCGGAAGCGGGGCTCGGCCATCAGCGCGGCGACTTTCGCCACGTCATCGGCATCCAGCGGGAACACCGCAGCCTGGGGCAGGCGCTGGTAGATCGAGTTGTCGGTGGCGAGCACGGTGCGGGTGCCGTAGTCGGTGCTGAACTGGCCGCGGAAACCGGCGGCACGCAGGGCATCGAGGAAGGCGGCGTAATCGGCGGCGGGAGCGCTCACCGGCAGTTGGGCGATCATCGGCGGATGGCCTCTTTTATAGGGGGCTAATCATGAATACCTGAGCCCAGGGTATGGTCCTGGTGCGGTCAGGTAGTGGATGATGCCAATGATTCCGCAGTGTCGCGTCGGACACAAACGGATAATCGCGCGGCCTTTGATGAGTTTTATGAATGAATTACCGCAACCTGACCCCATCCATGTCCCTGCTCCTGGCGTTCGAGGCAGCCGCCCGGCATGAAAGCTACACCCGTGCCGCCGAGGAATTGTCCCTGACCCAGAGCGCGGTCAGCCGCCAGGTGCAGAGCCTGGAGCAGCAACTGGGGGTGATCCTGTTCCGTCGCGAAGGGCGCACGGTCAAGCTCACCGACGTCGGGCGTCTGTACCAGCGCGAGATCAGCGAGGCCCTCGGGCGGATCCGCAGCGCCACCCTGCACGCCATCGCCCATCAGGTCGGCGGCGGCAGCCTGCGCCTGGCGACGCTGCCCACCTTCGGTTCGAAATGGCTGTTGCCGCGCCTGCACGAGTTCTACCGGCGCCACCCGGAGGTGCTGGTGCACATCAACTCGCGGATCGAGCCGGTGGACTTCGCCGCCAGCGGCATCGACGCCGCCATCGTCGTCGCCAGCGGCGACCAGCCCGGTCTGGTCTGTCATCGCCTGCATGCCGAGGAACTGGTGGTGATCCTCTCGCCGGCGCTGGCGGCCACCCGTGATGAATGGACGCCGCGCGATCTCAGTCGGCAGCCGCTGCTCAGCGTCGCCAACAACCCCAATGCCTGGGGCGACTGGTTCACCCACCACGGCATCGCCCACCAGGCCATGCGCCTGGGGCCGAGCTTCGAACTGACTTCGCACCTGATCCAGGCGGTGCGCGCGGACATCGGCATCGGCCTGGTGCCGCGCATTCTCATCACCGACGAACTGGCGGAGGGCAAGCTGGTCAGCCCGGTGCTGCCCTATGCCAGTGCCCGTGGCTACTACCTGGTGTACCCACCGAGAAACCGCGCGCTGCCGGCGCTGGAGGCGTTCAGAGGGTGGTTGCTGGCGGAGTTGCCGGAGGATTGATTTGGTGGCTTGCCAGCAATGGCGCTTGCCTGGAAATTGCATGGAGGCTGCCATGCGCTTGCCTTGATCCTTGTGGTGTTCTTGAGATCGAGCGCCGCCCGCGCGGCGCATCGCGGCTAACAGCCGCTCCCACATCTGTTGCAACGTACCTATGCCTGTCAGGCCATGGTTGACCGCCTTGTTTGTACGACTCGGTACCGAGTCGAGCCCAACAGCCTCCCCGCGATAGATCGCCATGAGGCAAAGGCTGACGACTCAAATCCAACAGGCCATGGCACGTTGCAACAAATGTGGGAGCGGCTGTTAGCCGCGATGCGCCGCGCGGGCGGCGCTCGATCTTGAGGGCGCCAGATAAACACCAGCATGCACCTGTCAGCCCTGATGCGATTCCCCGACAGACGATCAGACCTTCACCCCTCCAACACCATCGGCAAATACATATTCCCGATCACCAGCAACGGCCGCCGATCCTCTTCCAGCGACGAATACAACGTCAGCGAAAACACCCACTCACCCCCTTCACGCTGCGGATTGGCCTGGGTGCGCCAGGTGTTCACCGCCGTCTGCAGGTTCCCCGCCGTACTGCCATCGAGGATCTGGTTGGGATACAGGTACACCGGCGTTTCCCCGACCAGCCCGTGGCTCGGGTCCAGCGGGTCGGTGGCCAGTTCATAGGCGTAGGACACCCCGGCGGTGATGCTTAGCCCGCCGTCCTGCGCAGCGTCTCCGAACAAGGTGTCGAAGGCTGCCTGCAAGGCCGCGCTGACCGTGGTCGGCGTGCTGCTCAGCGGTACGCGCTGGTCCCAGGCATTGAGCGGCGTGGCCACGCTGGCGGCCTCGACCCGGTCGGTCTGGAACACGAACGCCGGGTTGGTCGACGGTCCGTCGGCGCCCAGCAGCTTCTGGTTGCGCTGGACCAGGATCGAGCCGGTCGCGTTCTGCCAGTGGGCGACGTTGAGCCCGCTGAAGACCAGGCTGAAGGTCGGCCAGGACGCCGGCACATGGGCATCTTCCGGCACCGCGTAGCGCGATTCGCTGGCCGAGACATCCTGCCGTTCCAGTTGCACCATCAGCCCGGCGGCGGTCAGCGCCCAGACCTGCGGCCATTGACCGTCAGGGCCGATGCCGGCGCTCAGTGCGGTCAGGCCCAGGCTGTCCACTTCGCGGCTGGACTGCGGCCCGTCGCGGTCGGTGACCCGTGCCTGGAAGCTGAACTGGTCGGTATCCGGTGCCTGCAGCCTGGCTTGCGGCGCGCTGTCCTGGCGCACGTTCCAACTGCTAGCGACGGCGCTGGCCAGATCGCGCAGGGTGTTGGCGGCATTGCTTTGCACCGGCGTCAGGACGCCGCTGTCGGGCAGCTCGCCGAGGATTTCCCAGAGCCCATCGGCCACGGCGATATAACGCGCCAACTGAACGAACAGGTCGGCGTCCTCCAGCGCCAGGCGCAGCATCTGGTCGGGCCGCAGGTTGTAGCGAAGGGTCAGGCTGACATCGTCCTGCTCGGCATGCTCGTGGGAGTAAGTGAAGCGGTGGTCCCACAGCGGCAGGCTGGCCAGATCCACCGTCGCGCTGGCCCGCAGGGTGCTGCGCGCCCGGCCCTGGCGCAATTGCGCGCGCAGTTCGGGGTCGAGCGCGGTGGCGCTGGCGCGCTGCTCGACGATTACCGGCAAGGCCGGGAAGTTGCGCAGCGGGATCGGTACCGACACCTCGCCCAGGTCGCTGTTCATCGCCGTCGGCAGGTTGCTGCCGCCCAGTGGCGGGACGAAGGTCAGCCACTGCGAGGCGGCATAGCCGTCGGGCAGGCCGGCGCTGGTGATATTGCGTTCCAGGTCGGTGACGCCGAAGGCCATGTGCGCGGTGACCGCACGGTGGGTAGCCGGGTCCGATTCGGTCAGCAGCAGGGTGATGAACGGCGAGAAATCGGTCAGCCAGCACTTGCCCGCGCTCATGCTCCACGAGCGCTCTTCGCCGCCACTGGTGACCTCGATGCCGCCATACATGTCCGCCGGCAGCAGCTCGCTGCCCGGGTTCTGCCAGGCCGAGGCGACCGTGCGATTCAACTGCACCAGGGTCGAGGCGCTCCAGGCCCGCGACAGGCTGACGCCGAGTTGCTGTTGCAGGGTCGTGGCCGCTGCGGCCTGGCCTTCGGCGGCTTGCTCGTCGGTGATGTCCAGCACCGGCGCCAGGCCCTCGGGAATCGCCCCGGCCAGTTGGCGCTTGACCGCCACCAGGTCGCTGAGGGTCTGGCGGGTGTCCGGGCTGCGGTACAGCGCGGCAACGTTGCTGGCGCCGAGGATGCGGTCCATGTCCGAGAGGAAACGCCCGGCCCAGGGCTCCACGTCGATGCCCTGGAAATCATGCTGGGCACTGGCCTGGGACAGCGTGCCATCGGGCAGCAGGGCATTGAGGGCGACGCCCTGGCGGCTGACCAGGCTCTTGTACAGCGGCGTCAGGGCGAAGAAGCGCGGCTGTGGCGTCGCCGCACCGGGCACCTGGGTGGCACCGAAGATATCCAGCGAGCGGATGCCCGCCGTACCGAAGTCCACCGCCCACAGGTCGCGGCTGTCTTCCAGGGCGCGGCCAGTGGCGATGCGCAGGTCGGGCAGGGCGGCGCGCATGGCGGCGATAAAGGCGTTGAAGGCCAGGCCGCCACCCTGGTCCTCGGCCACCGGCACCTGCGGCGCCGGGATCGGGCTGCTGCTGCGCGACACACCGCCGTCGTTGCCGCTGGCGAAGTCCGGGTTGATCAGTTGCTCCGGGCGGCTCAGGGTCAGGTTCACTTCGAGCGGGAAGGCCGGGCCCGGGTAAGGCCCGCTGGCACCGATCGGCAGGCTGATGAGCGCGCCGGCCGGCGGTACCAGGGCTGGTGCGTTGGCGGCGAACAGCGGCTGGTCGGCGTTGGCCGGGGTTTCCACGATCTCCTGGGCGCTGACCTGCACTCCGGCTTCGGCGAAGCGCACGATCAAGCTGTTCAGGCAGTCGTTGGGTTGGGTCTGCACACTGGCCTGGCCTTGCGGGGCGACCAGGGTGATACCGCTGGCGATCAGCTCCGGCGTGCCGACGTTGGCCAGGGCGAAGGCCCCGGCACCCACTCCGAGCAGCCCGGCGATCGCCGAAGGCGCGGTGGCGCTGCTGAATTGCGCGGCGGCGCAGATCAGCAGGGCGCCGGGGTTCAGCGCCTGGCTGTCGTCGCCAATGCCGGCCAGCAGGTCCGCCAGGGTCGCCGTTGGCGCCTGCTGTTGCAGTTGCGTCAGGGTGGCGCCCAGGCTTTGCCCGCTGGCTGCGGTGGTCAGGCTGTAGGAATGGCCGTCGACGCTGATGTCCAGGGTCACGCCGCCTGCCAGCACCAGCGGCATGTCCAGGTTGGCCGTGGCCAGTGCCTCGCTGCTTTCGGCGAAGCGCGGGGCGATGGCGTCGAGGCTGTCGCCAGCCTGGATCGAATAGGGCACCCGTACCCGCGTCGCGTCGCTCGGCCAACTGACCCGCCCGGGCAGGGCGAAGGCACCATCGCTCGGCACCGCCAGGTCCGGGTTGGCCGCCAGCAGCAATTCCGCCGGGCAGGCATGGGCATCGGCGAACTGGTGCAGGGTCTGCGCACCGTCGGCGCTGATCCCGGCACCGTCGTTGAAGTCGCCGAGATGGAGCAGGGCGCCCATCTCGAACAGATTCGCCGTGGTGGTGTTGAGCGCGGCCAGCGCCGCCTGGTCCAGGCCGCTGCCGTTATGCCCGAGGCTGTCGTCGCTGCCGGCGACCCACACCGTGCTGGAGATTAGCTGGTCGGCCTGGAAGATCGCCGGTAGCGCCTGGTGACTCTGGCCCAGGTCGTCGACGCTGATATTCACCCCGAGTTCGGCGAAGGCACTGCACACCTGGTCCAGCGAGCGGATCGGCGTCGGCGCATCGGCCTCGGTGGCGCTGACCGACACCAGTTCGGCTTCGGACACCGCCACCGAGAAGGTCACGCCGGGAGTGAGGATGGTCAGGCTGGCGTTGTCCCCGGCCAGCAGCCCCGGCAGGGTGCCGAGGGCATTGGCCAGGGTCGCCAGGTTGGCGCTGCCGTCGCCGGTATTGCGGGTCAGCGCCGGGGACACCTTGAGCATCGCGCCGCTGCGCAGCGGCAGGTCAGCGTTTTCCGGCGCGGCCAGCAGCGCTTCGGCGCTGATGGTCGGCCAGCCGTCGGGCCGGTGCAGGCTGACGATGCCCTGCGCCGTGTCGTTCTCGGCGAACAGGGCATAGGCCGGCACCTTGAGCTGGGCGCCGACGCCGAACAGCGCCTGCACCGGCACCTGTGCGTTGGCCAGGCCCATTTCCGCGTAGCGCAGGTTGTAGTCCGTCACCAGCGAGGCGAGGGTGGCATTGACCGGGGCGCGGGCTGCCCGCAGTTGCGCGGCGCTGGCGCTGAAGGCCTGGGACGCGGCGGCGAAGCGCCACAGCGGGCACTGGTCGATGACATGGGCGGCGCTGGTATCCAGGCTGGTTTCCACTGCCGCACTCAGCGGTTGGCCCAGTTGGTAGTAGGCCTTGGCATAGGCCTCGGCCTGGCGTCCGGCGGTTTCTGCGGCGGCATCGCCGGGCTGGCTCGGCGACGGCATCACCGTGGCCGGGCGCGCTTCCAGGCTGATGCCCAGGGTCACCTGGCTGTCCTTGGCACTGACCGACCAGGCGCTGACCTGCGCCGGCCAATCGCCGACCCCCAGCAGCGGATCGGTGTAGCCGCTGGGCAGGCTGACCTGGCCCTGGCCGGCGGGGTTGGCGCCGGTCTGGTTGCCAAGGATGTCCTGGAAGTTCAGCACCACCTCGGCCGCCGGCAGGCTGTCGGCCCAGCCGAAGCCGCGGTAGGGATCGGCGTCCGGGTCGGGCAGGCCAGGCACCCGGGGCAGCGGCGACGGCGTGGCGAAGCGGTACAGCGGCACGATCTGCTCGTACAGCCAGTACGGATCGGCCTCCTCGGCCAGGCGCTGGTCGCGCAGCACGCCGCGGCGTACCAGGCGCTGGCGCTTCCAGGCGGGCGGGGCGTCCTTCTCCACCGGGGTGGGCGGCGCCGGCATGCCCGAGGCGGCCATGGCGAAGGGTGAATCGCCGCTGGCCGGAATCTGCGCACCGAGCAGGCTGAACAGGCGTCGGGCCTGCAACTCGGCGTCGCCTTCACCGTCTTCCGGTGGCGCGTCCAGGGTCAGGTTGAAGCCGACGCTGCCGGCCGGGACCAGGGCCTGCAGCAGCATGTCGTCCTCGTTGTGGTCCTCGGCGTAGAGGGTGCCGATGGTCGCATCCAGCCCCGGCGCCACCAGCGCGCAGGTGTTGAACGGCAGCAGGCTGTGGCCTTGCGGCGCACTGGCCTGCTGGCTGCCGGCGATCACCAGCAGATCGATGCTGGCCACGCCATTGGCATCCAGGGCACTGGCCGGCAGGCCCTTTTCCAGCCCCAGGGTGTAGCCGGTGCCGCCGACCACGCTGCCTTCCCAGAGCAGGGTGACGAAGCGTTCCAGTTCGTTCAGCGACGCCGCCGGCGCCGGATCGCCGTCCCGGGCCAGGCTGTTGACCCGGCCGAGGGTGATATCCGGCGAGCGCGGCACGCTTTCCGTGGACAGGTTGGCCTGGATCAGCCAGGTCTGTTCCGGCGTGCCGTCGAGCACGCTGACCCCGGCGGCATTGCCGGCATTCGGCGCCGGCAGGGCCAGCACCTTGACCACCGTACCGTCGCCTTCACCGGCCGCCAGCCAGGCGCGCAGGGCCAGCAGGGTCGGGCGTTCGGCCTCGTCCACGCCTTGCAGGGCGAACAGGGTCAGGGCGTCGTTGATCTGCTTGATCGCCACCGGAATGCGACAGGCCCAGGTGGCGCTCTCCACGCTGACCGAATCACGCCCGGCGCTGGCGCCTTCGGCGGTGGTCAGCAGGTCGTAGGCCACGCTGGAACCGGCCAGGGCCTTGGCCCGCAGGTCCGCCGGCAGCGGCCAGAGGGTCGGCTGGGAGCCCACGGGCGGGCCGTCCATGCCGGGAATCGGCAAGGCCACCGGGGTTTGCAGTTCGATGCGCTGGGTCAGGCCGTAGGCTTTCGGCGACAACCCGGCCAGGGCCATGGCCGCCGGGGCCTTGGTTACCGGCAGGGTCAGGCTGGTGGCCGGGCCCATGGCGATGATCTGCGCGTTGCTGTAGCGGTAGTTGAGGCTTTCCACCACCTCGGTAGGCACCGCCATGCCGACGGGGATATCGCTGCGTGCGAGGAAGCGGCTGTTGGGCACGGCATCGGCGCCGGCCACGGTGCTGTCCACCAGGCTGATCCAGCTGCTCTGGGCGGTCAGGGTCATTTCCAGGGCCGGTTCGTCGGCCTTGTCCGGCGAGGTGTCGACGGCCAGGTCGAACTGCTGGCCGGTGAGGTCGTAGAGCGGGGTGGGTTGCTGCGGGTCGGCCACCGCGTGGCCCTGGGCGTCGGTCACCGGCTTCGGTGCGCGCAGGCCGGCCATCAGCGAGCGCGAGCCCTGGTTGACGATACGGGGCAGGGCAGCGCCGCCAAGCAGTTGTTCGAGCAGTTGGTCGATGATGATCACCGGTACCTGGGTCACGCTCAGCACGGTATCGATGGCATACAGCCCGGCCTGGTTTTCCAGGCGCGTGGCGGCGTCGGCGATGGTCAGGCCATAGGTGTTGGCGAGCAGGGTGAAGCTCAGGCTCTCGCCTTCACCCGCCTTGGCCACGGCATCCGGCACCGGCACCAGGGCCAGCGGGGCGAGGAAGGTGGCCGGGCCGGCCCAGGCGAGGATGGTGCTCCAGGCGTATTGCCAGGTACCCACCGCCGGGTCGTTGCTGGCGGTCCAGGTCACGTCCAGCAGCAGGCGCCGGGCCAGGGCATCGAGGCTTTCGCCGGACGCGGCATACAACCCGCTGGTGACAGGCAGCACCCAGGCACCGGCGGAGCCGCTGACGGCAGCGAGGAAGTCCTGCCAGTCCGGTGCTTCCGGTGGCGACAGTTCGGGGTAGACCTGGACCAGGGCGAGGGTCGCGGCGATCAGGTCAAGGGTGTCGCCGGGCTGGGTGGTGTAGCTGCTGGTCGGCTGCACCGCGTTGAAGCCCTGGGGTACTTGCAGCACCTGGTCGGGCGGCAGTTCCTGGCTGTCCGGGGTCAGGTCGTCGCGGGTCAGTTGGGCGATCAACGCGGCGTTGCCGTCGAATATCGCCTGGGCATACCAGTCCGCCGGGATCAGCCGTGGCCGGCGATAGCGCACGTAGGCGGTGGCAGCGGCCAGCAGGCGCTCGGTCGGAGCATTGCTCCAGGTCCGCGCCGGTAGGTCGAAGGGCGCCGCCGGGTCGAGCAGCTCGGCGGAATCGCCCAGGCCGCTGCCGTCGGCCTCGAACAGCAGGCTGCTGCTGGCCAGGTTGAACAGGCTGGCGATGGCATCCAGGCTTTCGCCGCTGGCGGCCTGGTGGACCAGGGCGCCGAGGTTGACGCTGGTCAGGGCGAAGGCCTCGTTGGCGTTGTCCTCGGCCAGTACTTCCGGGGCGATGCCGAGGTTGACCGGCAGGCGGCTGCCCACCGGCGCCGTGGCCAACTGGTGCTCCAGGTCGGGGTTGAGGAACAGCAGTTCCGCGCTGCTGGCCCCGAGGGCCTGGGCCACGCTCTCCACTGTGTCACCGGCGCGCACCGGGTAGTCGATGGTGGCGCTGGCAAAGCCCGCCGCCAGTTGCGCCAGGGACTGGCCCTGGCCGCTGCCGTCGTCGGCGACGCTGATCGTGGTGCTTGCCAGCAGGTCGCCGGCCTCCTGCACCGCGGCCTTGGCCAGCATCAGGCAGTAGTCGCGGAAGATGAAGGTCGGGAACGACTCGTAGTGGGCCGGATCATCCTCCTGCGGCCGCGGCCCGCTGGCGCCGCCCACCGGCAGGTACTGGCCCATGTACTGGGCCAGGTCCCATTCGTACCAGGGCCCGACCGGATTGGCCTCGGCGAAATTCAGCGTGCCGCCCGGCGTACCGCTGCGGGTCAGACCCGGCGGCAGCGGCGCGACCATGCCGCCGACCTCGGTGACCGCGCCCGGATCGGCGCCCAGCAGCAGGTGCAGGTTGGTGGCGAACAGAGTGTCCAGATTGCTCCAGGAGAAGGCCGCATCGGCGCTTTGCGGGTCGTCGAGGGCGGCGGCGAGCAGGGCCAGCTGGCCGGCGGTCAGCGGATCGCTTTCGCTGCGCGGGCCGTCGGGGATGGCGTACAGCGCATACAGCAGCACGGTGCGCACCCACAGGTCCGGGGTCAGGCTGTCGGTGTCCTCGGCGCTGGCCGCCAGGGCATGGTGCAGGGCCGAGCGGTTGGCCTCGGCGCGGGCGTTGGGGGCCTGCGGATCGACCCCGGAGTTGGCGCAGAGGATGAACGCGGCGCGGTAGTCGGGCGTCGCATCGGCCTGGGCCGGGCCGCTCCACGACACCGGCAGCTCGCCGATGGAAATGCTCGGCAGCAGGTACAGCAGGGCAGTGCGCGGCTGGCCGTCGGGCCATTGGCTGCGGCTCGGGTCCCAGTCCCAATCGCTGTCTTCGACCACGGCCAGGGCATTGCTGGTGCGCTTGCGCAGCAGCACCTGGTGCAGGTGCTGGGCGCTGAGCACCTGCACCCGCTGTGCGCGATTGCGCCGTGCCCGTGGCCCGTGGCCGCCGGCCAGGCTGCCGGCGCGTCCGGGGCTGGCCAGCAGGCGGCTGTCCTGGAAGCCCTTGGGGTCGCCGCCGGGGGCGACGATCCACGGCGTCTGCTGCACCGAACCCAGGGTGAAGGACAGCTCCAGCGAGACATGGAAGCTGAAGGAAATCTTGATGAACAGGACCTTCACCTTGGCCTCGGCGCGCACCGAGACCTTGAGGGTGAATTCGGTCGGCCGGTAGCACTCGAACAGCGCGCTGACCTGGGCATAGGCCTCCAGGCTCACCGACACCTTGATCACCTTGAAGTCGACGTAGCCGTAGACCTTGCCATGCAGGGCGGCGATGCCCTGGGCACGGAAATACTGGGCCGACGGCAGCCCGGCGCTGGACGGGTTGAACCAGCCGAGCACGCCCTGGAAGATCACCTGCACCTCGACATAGGCGCCGCCGCCGAGGATCCCGGCGCGGATTTCCTTGCCCACACCCACGGCCAGGCCGATGCCCAGTTCCAGTACCGGCGAGAAGGTGCCATTGCTGATGCGCGGCACCTGGCTCGAGGTAACGCCATCGAGCAGGCCGAAATACACGCCGCCGCGACCGATGAAGACATAGGCCTGGACCGAGAACGAACGACTGAAGTCCTGGTTGTAGGGGAAGCCCAGGTCGACCTTGAAGTTACCGTTGGTGTAGACCTCGATCACCACCGTGCCGAGGGTCAGCGAGGCGATGCCGATCTGGAAGGTGCGGAAGGCATCCGGCAGGCGCAGTTCGACGCGGAACATGCCGACGTCGTCGGAAATCTTCTTGTACAGGATCTCGAAGCGCAGCCCGGCGAGGCTGCCGGCCTTCTCGCCATTCAGGCCCACCGACAGGCCGTAGAGGATCGGGTCGTTGAACAGGAAACCGAGGTCGACGGTATTGGCCATCAGGCCGATATCCAGGCCGATCAGCCATTGGCTGTCGGCGGAGAAGGCCACCCCGTTGCTGCGGGTGGTCGGCAGCTTGTCGGGGTTCTCCACCGGGGTCATGAACTGCTTGAGCAGGGCCAGGTTGCCGGCCACGGTGTCCACCGGGTTCTGCAGGCGGATGCGCTGGCCGATGCCGAGGTAGCGCAGCTCCACCAGCGACGAACCGGTGCCCGGCACGGCCGGCGGCGGGTCGTTGACCACGTCCCAGGCCAGGGCGTCGTCGCCGGTAAACGACTTGCCCAGCAGCGAACCTTCGAGGATCAGCTCGACCTTGCCGGCACCGGCGCGGGTATAGCGCACGCCGATCGCCGAGAGGGTGCCGAAACCGAGGTCGACCTTGGCCTTGTAGACGAACTCCACCAGGTTGTTGGTCGGGTCGAGGGTGAACACGAAGCTCGACAGTTCGATGCGCTTGAGCACGTCCCACGGTGAGTCGAGGGTGAAGCCCAGGGTCGGCGCGGCGAGGTTGACCAGGTACTCGAGCATGTCGCCCAGGGTGGTGCCGCCCAGTTGCACCGAGACCACCTGGTGGCGCGGGTTGGTGGTGCTGTCCTTGTCTCCGCGCCAGGCGGTGATGGCCTGGACCCAGATCGTGTCGACGTAGACCTTGAGCAGGTAGGTCGGCTCGTCGACGCCGACGTCCATGCCCACCTCGACGCCGATGCGGTTGATCGAGAACTCGCCGCTCAGCCGCCCCGACGCGGGTTTTTCAGGGGGAGCGCTGCCGTCGCGGGCGATATCGATGCTGGCCGCTGCCGAAACCTTCAGCTCGGTGCCGAACAGGGTCGGGGTCCAGCGCATGGAGATGGTGCCGCCCAGTTCGTAGGACTGGTCACCGGTGGAGAAGCTGACGTCGAGACGATCGACCATCAGCACCGGCACCGAGGCCGGGGCCTTGCCCAGGCCGAGGAACTGGGAAACCAGGTCGGTGAGGTTGATGCTGGTGCCCTGGTAGAGATGGCCTTCGAATACCCAGCCGCGAGGACTGCTCGGGTCCTGAATGGGGTAGCTGGCGGCGAGCATCAGCCGCGGGCTTTCGTAATCGTCGGCCGCCGCATCCGGGTAGAACGAAAAGACGCCGGACAGCCCTCCGCCGACGCGGCCGTTCTGTACCGCGATCCAGAAATCGACCTGCTCGAGGACCAGGTCAATGACGATAAGGTCGACGCTCCAGCCTTGGCGCAGGTCCGGCAGGCCGGTGGACGGATCGAGGAAGACCACGGTGGTGTTGGCGTTGTAGGTCTGGTTCAGCGGATCGGCGAAGAACCCCAGCGCCGAGACCACCGCGCTGCTCAGGCCGCCGGCGGCGGGGCCGGGAGCGCCGAAGTAGTAGGTGAAGGCCTGGCCGATCGGAATGTAGTCGCCGGCGCGCATGTTGCCCTGGATGAACAGGTCGGGCAGGGACACTGCGATATCGACATCCACCTTGTCCTGCGGATCATTGCCGCCGAAGCGCAGTGAGCCGCTGACCGAGCCGGACACGCTGCTGACGCTCTTGCCCGCGCTGTCCTTGCTCCAGCCCCAGGTCCAGCGGGTGCCGACGTTGTGCAGGGTTACGAAGGGGACTGGCGGTGTCCATTGCTGGTCCGAGCCGATGGATACCACGAGGAAGTTCAGGGTGGGGAGTATGCCGTTGCCGGGGGAGGAGAAATACAGTTCCACCGAGCGGAAACTGAAGGTTTCCATCAGTGGGAAGTTGTCCGGCAGGGGCAGCGCCGGCAGGCCGAAGATGGTGGTCAATTGCGCCATGCCGCGCACCACCGAGGCGTGCTGCGGATCGAAGGTTGCGGTCATGTGCCACTGCGGACCGGAGGTGAGCACCTGGGTGGTCACCGTGGCCACCAAGGCGTCGGGCCCGCTGCCGAGGATGACGGTGCCGGTCAGGTTGGCCACCGAGAAGCTGGTGCGATCCCAGACCGCTTCGTCGAGATCGTCGCGCACCAGCAACTCCAGCCCGAGGCCGCGCAGGCTCAGGCCGCCCGGGCCGCCCAGCGTGCCGCCGTTGGCGGCGATGGGGACGTTGGCCGAACTCGTGGCTGCGGCGCGCAGGGTCATGACCGGTATACCGGTCCAGCTCGCGGGCATCGTCAGCGGGCCACTCAGGGCCAGCGGCCAGGGCGCCAGCAGGTCGGCGAAACCGTCGAATATCGGCGAGTCGGGCAGCGAGCCTGACAGCAGCAGGCTGGCGTTGGCACGGCTGTCGGCTCGGAACACCGGTGCGTTCAGCCCCAGTGACAGCAGGAACGACGGCCCCCAGAGTACGGCGGCGTCCTCGGTCTGTACCCGTTCGCTGTCCGGCAGGCAGGCCGGGTTGAAGAAGCTTTGGAAGGTCCAGCCGGGCTCGGTCAGCGCCATGGACAACTGGAAGATGCCCCCCGTACCGTCCTGCTCGGTGTACAGCAGGGTGATCCAGGCGCTGAAGCGCATGCCTTGCGGGTCGCCGGGCTGCCCGTAGCGGCCGTTGCCGTTCAGGGTCACCCGGTCCAGCCCCTGGCTGAGGGTGGTGGCGCTGACGATGTAGCTGGCCGATACACCGAACAGCTCCAGCACGCCACGCAGCCCCGGCAGCCCGGGATCGGCCGAGACCGTCCAGAGATCGATGGTTTGCGCCGGGGTGATGGCGGCCTTGAGAATCGCGTAGGTCGAGGACAGGGACATTTAGCGGCGACCTCCCGACGGTGCACCCGGGGTGCCGAGCCTGGGAGCCAGGCGCTGGGCCCGGGCCGGCGCACGAGCCTGGCCGGGAGCGACCTGCCGGGGCTCCACCCGGGGCGAGGGCACAGGTGGCGGTGGTGCGGCGCTCTGCATTGCCGGCTTGGGCTCGTCTACACCTTCGCGATGCACGAAGGTGAACGATTCCAGCAACTGCTCGGCGGTGAGCACCTCCACGGATTTGTCCTTGGGTAGGCGGTTGCTCGACACACCGCGGAAATCGATGAGAAAGCCCACGGCCTGGGGCAGCAGGGTATAGATCCAGTTCATGCCCGGGGCATAGGCGAACTTGTCGCTGTACGGCGGTGTGCCAAAGGCGGTGAACGGGGCGTAGGCGACCATGGGCGAGGACACCACCGAGCTGTCGTAGTAGCGCGTCGAGTAGAGGTTCTGGGTGGTCAGGATGGTTTTCATGCCGGTCTGGTTGTAAGTGGTGGTGTCCAGCGCGAAGTCGATGTAGGCGGTGGTGAAGTGACGGCCGTTGCCGACCAGCGGGTCGGTCCACCAGGTCTTGCTGGTGTCGGCGTATTGCAGAAACAGCTGGCTGGTTTCCAGGGACGGGTGTCCGTAGTTGCTACCGGTGTCCGCGCTGGCCACCACGGTCTTGCCGGACATCAGCCGGGCGTAGTTCTCTACCACGCTGCGGGCCTCCACGCTGATCGGCTTGCTTTTCGACGGCAGGCCGAAGGTGGTCTTGCGGCTGCCATGGTGCGGCAGCAGCGTCATGTAGACGTTCTGCCCGGTCCCGGTGACGAGGCAGTTGATGTACTGGAAGGTCGGGAACGTCGCATCGCCGCCGATGATGGCCGTGGTCATCTGCCCCCCGGCCTCCACGCCCACGACCAGCACCAGGCTCTTGGAGTTGGCCTGGTCGCCGTTGGGCTTGGCGGAAATCTGGTCTTCCGGAGTGCCGACCGCCTCGCCGTTGTAGGGCGCATTCGCCGCTACCAGGAACACCAGGTAGTCGTCCCCGCCCCAGAGACTGCCAACGCCGCCGGTGGGCACCACGGTGCTGGCGCCTACCGGGAAGCCCTTCACGTCCTCATCCGGTTTGGCGGTGCGCGCCTTGATCAGGGTGAGCAGGTTCTCGCTTTTCTTGTCCACCGTGGCGGTGTCGGCGTACCAGCTGTAGCGACCGCCGTAGCGGCAAAGCCCGATGGTCATGTCCGGGAGCAGGCGCAACAGGCCTTGCAGGGGATCCTTGCCGCTCTCGCTGCCAAAGAACATGTTGATGTGGTCGCCATCCTTGTGCGAGATGAACACGGCATCGATACGCCCGTTCGGCGATTCCCGCTGCAGGGCCATGTTCTTCAGGAACTCGAGGGTGGACGGGCCTGCGACATCGCGCTTGCCGAGCGAACCGAGGTCGAACAGGGCCAGTGCGGTGACCTTGCCACTGGCGTCATAGACGACGAACAGTGTCGACATGCCTTGCCCGACATCCAGGGAATAGAGGCGGAAATGACTGCTCATCGGGATCGTCCTTGAGTCCTGATTCAGATAACCGGCGGCGTACGCCGTCCGGACCGTGCGAGGCGCCGTGCATCCGGCGTGCGCCTGGCCACCTGGCGTGGTGCCGGACCCGCCAGCAACGCCTGCTGCTTCTTCTTGTCCTCATCCTTGAGATACGCCGCATACCAGCCCAGCGAAGTCTTTGGACTGCCCGGCGCGCCGAACAGCATCAGGTCGGCATTGCCCGGCGGGAAGCTCCAGGCCAGCACCGAGAGGGCGAAGCGGCGCATGCGCAGCAGGTAGTTGAGGCGGTTGTCGCTGTCGCGCCAGGTCTCGAACAGGAAGTTGCGAAAGCCCAGCTTGAGCACGCCCTGCAAGGGCAGGCTGCCGTTGAGGGCGTTGGACATGCCCAGCTTGATCCCCAGGTACACCGGCGGGTCGCCCGCCACCGGCTCCGGCCCCCAGGCGGCGAGCAGGGTGATCTTCAGGCCGATGGCACCGCTGAGGGCGCCGAGGGTGCCCATGTCCAGAGCCAGGCTCAGGCCGAACCAGGGCGCGGCCAGCGGTTGCTGGTCCAGCGGTGCGCCGATCGAGGTGAAGCCTAGGCTTTCCGGGGTCGCGCCTTGCGGCGGCTGGCCGGCTGCGGCCAGGTCGGGGGCGGCGACCAGGCCGTCGAGGCGCAGCGGGAAGTTCTCCAGCAGCGATGCCGGGCGCGCCAATGATGCACCCGGCCCGGTATCGAAACCGACCCCGGCTTCGCCGGAAGTGAAGTGCTGGTTGGCCGGGTCTTCCATGGAGAAGGACATCGCCACTACCAGACCCTGGAAACTCAGGTAGCCGTTGACCGCCTCGCCGGGGCCGTAGCCGAACAGGTCGAACTCGGGGATCTCGACGAAGGCCAGCCGTCCCGACAGCACGAAGTTGGCGGTGAGCAGGCCGTCCACCGGGGCTGCGGCGGTTTCCAGGCGACAGTCACGGATATCGATGGAGGCCAGGGCCGCGCCGTTGCTCTGGAATACGTTGTCGCCCAGCAGGCTGAAGGAGTAGCTCGGCTGGCCGCCGATGCGCTGGTAACTGCCGGTGAGGATCAGGTTGTTGCCCCGTGCGCGGTCGACCTTGGCCAGCCACGAGGCGAACAGGCGGTTGACCATCAGTTCGGCTTCGGCGGAGAAGTCCACCACCCGCGCATTGTCGAAGCGCACCCGCATCGACAGGGTCTTGTAGCCGAAGGGAATGGTGGTGGAGGCCACCAGGTCGTCCGGGTCGTTGTAGTCGATCAGGCCGAACGCGGCGGTCTGGCCCAGGGCGATCACGCCGTTCTGCGGCGTGTACGGGGTCAGCGAGAAACCGACGTGATGGGCATAGAAGCGCGAGCGGTCGACCCCGGCGGCCATGAAGCGCAGGGCCGAGGGCATGTCCTGGAAGTCGATCGGCGCATTGAGGAACAGCACGCCGTTCCAGCGCGGGTTGTCCAGCACCTCGTGGTAGAACAGCACCAGCGGGTCGCTGTCGCCGATATCCGGGTCGAGCACTGCCAGGCGTGCCTTGGCGATTACCGCGTCTAGCGCCGCCAGGGTCGGCGCCAGCGTGCCGTCGGCGGCCAGCGCCACTTCCGGCCAGCACCAGGCGCCAGGGTCTGCCGCCAGTTCGGTGATGGCCCGGCCGCAATACTTGAACAGCATCAGGGTCGGGCTCAGCACATCGCTGCGCCAGGAGCGCGGCGACAACTGGAAGGTCCAGCCTTCGATATCGGCGCGCAGCAGGCCGGCGGCCGACTGGGCCTGGGCCAGGTAGTCGCCGGCACTGGCCGACACCGCCGCGTCGAAGGCAGCTTCGTTGGCGAACTCCGGGTAGCCGAGGGCGCTCAGTGCGCTGTTGATCGCCTGGGTCTGCGCCGCCGGAACGCCGGCGGCCAGCAGGCGCGGGACGGCATTGGCGGCGGTGAGCTGATAGGCCACCGAGCTGCCCTGGTCCATGAAGGTGTCGACGTCGGCCACCACCATGAACAGCTGGTTGGATTGCAGCGCTGCCTGGAACGGCGGCTTGACCTCGGTGAGGATCAGTTGTCCGGTGTCCGACTGCGGCATGTTGGCGAACAGCACCCCGGCCCAGGCCGACTGGGTTGGGTCGAGCACGGCGATCAGGCCGCTGGGGGTAACGCCCAGGGGCGGTGTGTCGCCAGCGGCGGCCTGGGCGCCGAGGCGCAGGCGGCCGGTGGGGGCGCTGCGCGGGGCTTCCAGAGGCGGCAGGCCGATCAGCGTGCGCCGGGTGGGGGCGAGGGCGGCGTCCTCCAGATGGGCGGCCTGGTCGATGGCGTCCGCCGGGATCCGTGCGTACACCCCCATGGGCCACACCACCGGCGCGCTCTGCTGGCTGGCCTGCAAGGTCGGCAGGGTGGCGGCGTTCATGTTCAGGTAGGCGAGAAATCCCGCCACCGGCACCTGGGCGGCGTTGAACAGCGGCGAACGTGGCGGCTGCGCCTCGTAGCTGCGGCCATTGCCGCCATCGGAGAGCACGGTGGCCCAGGCAGTGGTGCCAAGGTCGCTGAGGTTCGAACCGCCCGCATCCTCGCCGGCCGGCGGCAGGTAGGCCGCGCCATTGGCCTGGAACAGCAACAGCGACGGGCTGTCTTGCGGCAGCACCACGGTCTCGGTGCCGGAGACACCGAGGATCACCCGGCTGTTGCCATCGCTGCCGCGGGCCTGCTGCGGTGTGCTGAAGTCGAACAGACCGTCCGGTGCCAGGTGCCAGACCAGGTTGGCACTGGCGACGTCGGCGGCATCGAACAGCGGCGTGCGCCCGAAGCTCAGGCGCGCACCGGGCAGGTCGCCGCTGCCGGCCCGTGGGGTGACCTGGGTGGCATGCCCGGTATTGCTGCGCTGGGCGTATTCCAGGGTCGGCGCGGCACCTTGCGCGGTGGCGAAGACCAGCGCGCTGCGTTGCGGCAAGCAGGGGTTCAGCGGGTCGAAGCTTAGCGCGAGGTCGAAGGGCGTGGCGTCCAGCTGGCGAAACAGCGGCATGTCGATCAGGTTGACCTCACCCACCGGACTTTCGGCATCGGCCTCGCCGTAGCGCAGCATCACGCCCAGGCGCTGCATGTCGTCGGCATCCGCGTCCAGGCCATTGCTGGCGCTGATGGCGAAGGTCAGGCAGCCCAGTTGCGTCCCGGTCAGGGGCAGCGGGCATTGCGCCCCGGTCGCGGCATACACGCCGCCGCTGGCAAAGAACGACATACCGGCCGTGTCGAACAGCAGGCTGTCGCTGCCGGCTTGCAGGTCGCTGCCGCCCTTGACCGCCACCGCGTACTGACCGAGGGCGAAGCGCATGTCGCGTACCACCCGCCAGTTGCCGCTCGGCGCGCCGACGGGCAGGGCGTCGATGCCCTGGGTTTGCCACTGGCTGGCGCTGTCCGTCGGGTTGGTGATCCACAGCAGGCGCAGCCAGCCCTTGGGTGACAGGCGTGACCACAGCGCGCGCAGGTCGGCGACGAACGCCGCCGGGTCGCTCGGCGCACTGCCGAGAAACAGGTAGGCGCCCCCCGTGTCCGCCCAGGTCTGCGCCAGGCTGGCACTGGCGCCGAGGTCGCTGCCGGGGCTGGCCAGGTAGCCCGCCCAATAGCTCTCCAGGCCGCTCTCGGCGAGGGTGGAAAGGCGGTACAGGCCCGCCGTGACTTGCTCGAACACCGGTACGCTCATGACGGCTCCCTGTCGCGAGGCGGTGATGGATCAGGGCTGCTGGGTGGTGACGGCATCGCCTGGCAGCAGCGGTAGCGACAGCGGTGTCCAGCCCGGCGCGTAATTGCCCAGCCCGGTCCAGTCCAGGCGCAGCGGCCAGGCCGCGGTGCCCAGCGCGGCCGTCGGGTCGAGCACGGCGGCACCCAGCCCGCGCAGCACACGCACGCCATTTACCGGCAAGGCCGCCGGCACCGGCATGCGCCCGGCCTGGGCCAGCAGGTTGGCCACTGTGGTGCCCACCGGCACCACCAGCGGCGTGCCGTCGAGGGTCACCCGCAGGCAGGCCTTGGGTACCGCGCGGCCGCGGAAGAAGGCCACCGGCACGGTGCCGCCGGGGACGTTGCTGGCGCTGTTCAGCGCGGTGAAGCTGGCGGCGGCGGCGAGGGTGAAGTTGTTGGTCGTGGTGGTCACCGCCGGGTCGCTGGCGCTGGCCAGGGACGATGGCGAGAACAGCCGGTAGAACGGCGTGATGAAGGTCGGGAAGTACAGGTCGGCGGCATCGGCGACCCCGCCCATCTGCTGGGTGGTGGCATGGGACGGCGGCGGGTTGACCGACAGCGCGCCGCCGCTGACCAGTTGGCCGATAAAGGAATCCCAGCCGGTGCTGATCACCCCCGAGCTGTCGACGAACTGGCCGACTGCATAGTCTACCGTCGGCCCGGCGACATAGCCGTTGCTCCACTTCAGGTCCGAGGAACTCGACGAGATGGTCTGGAACGGGCTGGCGGCGACCCGCAGGATCATCCCCGGGCGCAGGTCGACCGAGCCGAGGGTGACCCCGGTGGCGATGGACGGGAACGACAGGCCGAAGCCGTAGTACAGCGACTCCTCGAAGGTCTGCGGCATGACCCGGGCCAGGGCGTCCTGCACGGCGATGATGCCCCAGGCCGCGGCGCCGGCCGTTTCCAGGGCCTGGAGAAAGGCCACGTAGGCCAGCAGCAGGCCGCTGCGCACGGGCTGGGTGTCGAAGGTCCAGGGCGAGTCGGCACCGCTGGAGGCGATGGCCAGGCTGTAGGGGTAGCTGTTGCCGCTGGCCGCCGCCAGGGTGAATGGCCCTTGGGTGATGGGCAGGCCGCTGAGGCTGCCGGTCTTGCCGATCTGCGGCAGGTACAGGGTCAGGTCGCTGGCCGGCGCGCTGCCGTTGAGGGCGGTGCCCAGCGCCTGCGCCGGCAGCAGGTGCGGGAAGCTGGTCGAGGCGGCGGCGGTCGAGGGAATGAAGGCGCTCTGGTACAGGACCCGGGCGCGGCCAGACGGACCGATATTGCTGGCGCCGAGTACCGGCTGGTTGGCCTGCACCACGACCTGGAGGGCGGCGTCGGGGCTGGCCGGCACATAGGCCCAGCTTTGTTCAAGTACACCGCTGGTGGAGGTGAAGGCCTGGTCCACGCTGGTGGTTCCGGACACGGTCTTCAGCACCGAGACCCGGTAGCTCTGGCTCTCGGCCACGGCACTCCAGCGGGCGCTGAGGGTGGCGCCGTCGTAGTCGACCAACAGCTCCGGCACCGGTGTGGTGGCGAGGGCGAAGGGCGCACTGGCCGGGCCGATCAGGGTGCAGCCGCTGACCACCCCGGCGCTACGCAGGGTGACTAGCGCCGGGTGACCGCCGTTGGCCAGTTGCGCCGGGGTCAGGGTGGTACTGGTGGTGGTCAGGTCGAGCTGCTGGCCGCCAGGCAGGCCCAGGCGATAGCCCGGCGCGCCGGCCAGGGCGGCCCAGCTCAGGGTGCCGCTGGCGGTCACGGCGTCGGTGTCCCAGCTGCTGAATTGCGGGATCGCCAACGGCGCGGCCAGGGCCGCGGTGCTGCTGTTGCGCGCTACGCCGCGGGCCGGGGCCAGGCCGACGCTCAGGGTTGCAGCGCCAGTGTTTGCCGGCAGGGCCAGGCGCGCGGTATTGCCGTTCACCGTGAGATTGCTGCTGGCGACGCCGTCGAGCAGCAGGGTCACCGTGGTGCTGTCCGGGGCGACCAGTGACACCGGCGCTTGCCAGGTGATCTCCAGGCTGCTGCCGTCGGCGCTGACCACCAGGCTGGTGAAGCTGGCGCTGCCGGTGACCAGCGGCAGCCACTCGCCCTCGGCGCCGACGCCGCCGTTGTTGTTGGCGATGATCTGCGCTACCCAGTTCTGGCTGGTATCCAGGGGCGTCGCCAGGGTGATGCTGCCCGAGGTGGCACTGGGTTCGCTGACGGTCGCCGACAGGCTTTGTCCGCTGCTCAACGACAGGGCCTGCAGGGTGTAGCCGGTCACGCCGGGATTGCTCGGCAGGGTCCAGGTGAGGTTCAGTGCGCTGCCGCTGTAGTCCGCCGAGGTCAGCACCGGAACGGTACTGACGATCGGCGTCAGCGGGCTGACCAGCCCGGCGCCGCTGGCGGTAAGGGCGGTAACGGAAAGCTGGAAAATCTCGCTGTCGGCCAGTGCGGCGGGCAGCGGCAGCACGGCTTGGGCGGCGTTGCCGCCAGCGACATACAGGTCGTAGCGAGTGCTGCTGGCGGCCGCGCTGGCGCTCAGGCGGTAGCCGACGATCTCGCTGGCGGCGGAGCCGGTCCAGCGGGCGGTGATGTGGTTGCTGTTGCGGTACAGGTTGGTCTTGGCCAGCACCGGGCGGACCATCGAGGTCGCAGGAAACTGTGCCTCGTCGGAGCGCGCGCTGGCGCTGTTCTCGCCGACCGCGGCGACCCGCACCGTCCACTCGGCGTTGTCGCCCAGGCCACCGCCCAGTTGCGCGTTGTCGACCACCGTCGAGGTGGTCTGCGTTCCGGCGACGGGGATGGTGTAGAGGGTGCCGATGCTCTTCGACAGCACCACGATCTCGTAGCCGGCAGCGGCCTGCCACGACGCTTGCCATTCCACCCGCAGGGCCTTGCCGTCATACAGCGCGGCATCGAGGGTCGGGCGGGCGGTGGGCAGGATCACCGGCGCGCTGTTCTGCCCGGCGCTATCGCCCCATTGGGCCTGGACCACCACCTGGTAGGTGACGTCGGTGTTCAGCGGCTGGCTCAGTGTCAGTGCGCCTACCGTGGTGATGCGGCCCTGGAACACCTGGCTCTGGTAGGCCAGCACCGGTTCGCCGCCACCGAGCCAGGCGAGCTGGATGACATAGCCGGTGACTCCGGTGTCGGCCGAGGGGGTCCAGGTGACGCGCACGCTGCTGCCGTCGTAGATGGCGGAAACGATGCTCGGGTCGTTGGCATTGCTCAGGGATTGTGCGTGGGCGGCCATGTGCGCCTCCGGGAAAAAGGTCTGGGAAGGAGAGAGTCGGGAAGCCGGGCGACGGGGGAGACGCGATCACGTCTCCCCCGTGGGCGTCACTGGTCGTTGTCGAAGTCCTTCAGCCATTCCTTGGGCAGGCTGCGGCGGATCTCTTCGGCGCTGCGCACCGGTTGGCGGTTGCTCACCGAAGCCAGCGACTGCTGCATGTTGGCGTCGCCGGTGAGCAGGCCGCCGGCGTAGTAGGTGCCGGAGGTGGGGTAGGGCTGGGTCAGCAGGTTATGCACCTTGCCGGTGTATTTCTCCGCCTGCACCGAGGTGACTACCGCCGTGCCGTCGAGGGTTTTCAGCACATCGCCGACCCGCAGCAGGTTGGCCTGCACCGGCAGCCCGCTGTCGAGGATCATCGGGTGGGTGCGGGTCACCAGCACGTTCTGCTGTTTATCGGTCTTGATGCGGATCATCGGGTGCGCTTCGGTGCCCTGGGTGGTGCCGTAGACCTCGCTGGTCTTGCCGTCGGCGCTTTTCACCGACTCGCCGCCCTTGCCGGTGAAGGCTTCCACCGCACGGGTGCTGCCGTCGGCCAGGGTGATCTCGGTGCCTTCGGCCAGGCAGCCCTGCATGATGTACAGCGGCGGGATGATGTTCACTCCGGGGGTGCCGATGTAGGTGCGGTCACTGGTGAAGTTGAGGGTGCCGAACGGCGGCTCCTGGCTGCCGCTGCCGTTGAGCGCGACATAGGCGGTGACCCACAGGTAGGCCTGGGTGCCGTCGTAGTAGTTGATGCAGTTGCCGGTGTTGGGGAAGGCCGAGGCCGGGTAGTTCCAGGAAATGGTCGAGCCATTGACCGTCCAGTACTGCGATTCGAGCACCGTGCCTTGCTGGAAGTACACGTTGCAGCCGCCGCCGGTCGGGTTCTGGATGTAGATGCTGGTGACCCCGGCCGGTGGCGAAACCACGGTGTTGGGGAAGGTCGCCGAACCCGACAGCGGGAACACGAAGTCGGTCGGGTGCGCGTTGGAGTTCCAGTAGTCGCACTCCTGCTGGCTGCCGCGGTACCAGCACAGCTTGATCGCGGTGGTGTTGGCCTTGGTGTTGGTGCAGCTGGTTTCGTAGCTGCCGGTGCAGTTGCCGTTGCTGCGCACGCAGTAGTTGGGCTGGTTCAGGCAGGCGCTGCTGGGGTTGAGGGTGTCCTGGAAGGTCTGGGTGTAGACCACCGGCGGATCGATCGGCCCGGCATTGGCCGGGTAGTAGAGGAACAGGCCCTTGGCCTGGGTGGTCGGGCTGCCGTCGGCGTTCGGTACCCGGCCGGTCACCTGCACGCGGAAATCGGTGCCCTGGCCGTACTGGGTGCTGGACTGGGTGGCGTAGACCTTGCCGGTTTCCACCTCGTACAGCTCCATGACGATGGAGGTGGTGGTGGTACCGCCGGCCACCGAGGAAATCCCGGTGGCCTGGTAGCCCGGCTGGCTGTCGGTGGCGGCCAGGGTCATGGACTTGCTGGCGGGGGCGCTGTTGTCCTGGGAGAAGGTGGCGATGAAGTTGAGGTTCTGGATGCCGCCGCTGTTTTCGCTGCTGGCGGCCACGGCCCTGGCCGGTTTGCCGCCGGATTTCTTCAGCTCGGCCAGGCCGCTGTTACGCCCGGCTTTCAGGGTGCGGAACAGTTGCGGCGAGTTTTCCGGGGTCTTGCCGGCGCGCTGGAGGGTTTCGGTGATGTAGCGGTAGTGCAGCGGGTTGGCCAGGTTCAGGCGGTAGGGCGTGCCGGGGCGAACCTCGGCGTCCAGCGCCTTGAAATCGGCCTGGGTCCTGGCGCTCAGGGCCTTGGGGGCTTCCTGGTAGGACTGGGGCTTGACGCTCAGCGCCTTGGGCGCTTCCTGGGCCTGGATCGGAGTGCTTGCCAGTGAGGTGAACACGGCCAGCGTGAGAAAAGCGTGACGCACAGCTCGAACGAAATCGCGAGTCGCCATGATGTCTTCCCTGAGGTGGTGACAGGCGACTCACTGGCACGGTGTGCCACTTCCTTGTGAGCGCCGGGTGCTCGAAAACATAGTTGCGGGGGTAGCAAACTGCAAATGAATATTTCAGTGTTTTTTTGCTGTGGAAATAGCTTTGTGTGCTGAGGAAATGCCCGTGAACGTTGGGTGAGGGCGGGTTTTGTGACTGGTTGGTCAGGTGTGCGGATGGAAGAATCCGGGGGTTGTGGCAGGGGGGGCTGGAAGACGTGATGTGGCTGCCGGGAGTCGATTTTCACGGCATTTCTCGCAGGAAGGCCAAACCCATGGTGAGCTGCCGTTGGCTCAGCTGGATCGGGCGCTTTGTTGAGGGTTTTGAATGGGTCGCCGGCTATGGATGCGTTTCTGGTACATACATATCTTTAATTTAAAGATATGTAGGAAATTTCCTGCCATGTCATCAGATTTAATTACTTTTAATGTCAGGCTATTCGGCTTTATCTGAATATTCGGGATTTCCAGGAAGTTCAGGAACGCTGCCAGAAGTCTTTTGTAACGACAGGCTCTATAAGAATTTTCCGAGCGTTACAGAGAATATTCCTGCCGTTGTTTTAGGGGTCGAAATCCATACGTCAGATGTTTTACTGTGCGCGCCTGAAAACGGACCTGCGCGCGAAGGAAGTTGCACTCGACTTGCCTTCAAGTATTTC
>Ga0222427_100542_pt1 | contig 50798 bp, 41 predicted proteins | sample 2B20Ametagenome_FD_182890 | JGI IMG/M metagenome (GOLD analysis project Ga0222427, IMG submission 182890) | Enriched microbial communities from leaf-cutter ant dump, University of Wisconsin, Madison, United States - 2B20A (version 2) | ecosystem: Environmental > Terrestrial > Nest > Insects nest... | reverse complement strand
GGAATTCGGTCAGCGTCAGCACGATGTCGGTGGCGGTGATGCCGGGCTGGGCGCGGCCGGTCAGTTCCACGCCGACGATGTCGGGCAGGCGCATCCAGGACGCGCGGCCCAGCATGACGTTCTCGGCCTCCAGGCCGCCCACGCCGATGGCGATCACGCCCAGCGCGTCCACGTGCGGGGTGTGGCTGTCGGTGCCGACCAGCGTGTCGGGGAAGGCCACGCCGTCCTGCGTATAGATGACGGGGGACATCCGCTCCAGGTTGATCTGGTGCATGATGCCGTTGCCCGGCGGCACGACTTCGATGTTGCGGAAGGCCTGCTTCGTCCAGTCGATGAAATGGAAGCGGTCTTCGTTGCGGCGGTCTTCGACGGCGCGGTTCTTGGCGAAGGCGTCGGGATCGTCGCCGCCGTATTCCACGGCGAGCGAGTGGTCCACGATGAGCTGCACCGGCACCACCGGATTGACCTTGGCGGGGTCTCCGCCCTTCTCGGCGATGGCGTCGCGCAGGCCGGCCAGGTCCACCAGCGCGGTCTGGCCCAGGATGTCGTGACAGACCACGCGGGCCGGGTACCAGGGGAAGTCCAGGTCGCGGCGGCGTTCGATTAGCTGCTTCAGCGAATCCGTCAGCGTGGCCGGGTCGCAGCGGCGCACCAGGTTCTCGGCCAGCACCCGCGAGGTGTAGGGCAGGCGGTCGTAGGCCCCGGGCGAAATCGCCTCGACGGCGGCGCGGGTGTCGAAGTAGTCCAGGCGGGTGCCGGGCAGGGGCTTGCGGTAGTTTTGGTTCATGCCTCGGTGCGCTGCAGGTTGCCCTGCGCGATCTGCTGTTCGATGTTGAGACGGGATGCGCGGATGTGGCGGCGCATCAGGATTTCAGCCAACTCGCCATCGCGGTCGGCGATGGCGTCAAGAATGCGGTGATGTTCGGCGTAGGCCTGCCGGGGGCGGTTGGGCGTGGTCGAATACTGGATGCGGTACATGCGCGCCAGCTGGTAGAGCTCGTCGCACAGCATGCGGAACAGCATCTGGTTGCCGCTGCCCTTGACGATACGGTAGTGGAAATCGTAATCGCCCTCCTGCTGGTAGTAGCCCAGGCCGGCCTGGAAGGCCTCGTCGCGCTCGTGCGCTTCGAGCACGCCGCGCAGCTCCGCGATCTCGGCGGGCGGCATGCGCTCGGCGGCCAGGCGGCAGGCGGTGCCTTCCAGCGATTCGCGGATTTCGTAGAGTTCGGAGAGTTCCTGGCGGGTCAGCGACACCACCCGGGCGCCGGCATGGGGCACGCGCACCAGCAGCCGCTGGCCTTCCAGGCGATGCAGGGCCTCGCGCAACGGACCGCGGCTGACGCCGTGGATGCGCGCCAGCTCGGGCTCGGAAATCTTGCTGCCGGGGGCGATCTCCCCCTTGACGATGGCGGACTGGATCTTGCGGAAGATGTGTTCCGAAAGCGTCTCGCTATCGCCCGGGGCGGCGCCTGGCAGCGTCAGCACTTTGCTCATGGTGTCGACAATTTTTCCGTATTTCGGCAAAAAAATCGGAATAACGCGCGGTGAGGCGCAAGATTGTCAACAATTTACCCCGACACCCCGCCAGGCGCAAGCGGTCGGGCCCGCCTCGGGGCCACGGCCGCCGGGCAGGGCGCCTACTGCTTGTGGTGCACCTCCTGCAGGCCGTAGACCTGCACCGGGATCCCCACCTGCCGCGCCTTCAGCTGCAGGGACAGGTACTGCGAGTAATGCCGCGACTGGTGCAGGTTGCCGCCATGGAACCAGAGCGCCTCCTGCTGCGTGGGCTTCCACATATTGCGCTGCTCGCCTTCCCAGGGGCCGGGGTCCTTGGTGGTGTCCGAGCCCAGCCCCCAGCACTTGCCGACCTTGTCCGCGACGTCGCGGCTGATCAGGTCCGCGGCCCAGCCGTTCATGGAGCCGTAACCGGTGGCGTAGACCACCAGGTCGGCGGGCAGGGTCACGCCGTTCTTCAGCACGACGGCGTCGCGGGTCAGGTGGCTGACGTCGGTGCGGGATTGCAGCTTGATGCTGCCGTCGATGATCAGGTCGCACGCGCCCACGTCGATGTAGTAGCCGGATCCGCGCCGCAGGTACTTCATGAACAGGCCGGAGCCGTCGTCGCCCCAGTCCAGCATGAAACCGGCGGCTTCGAGCTTGCCGTAGAACTCCGCGTCGCGCTCGCGCATCCGGTCGTACAGGGGGATCTGGAACTGCGCCATGATCTTGTAGGGCAGCGAGGCGAAGGTGAGGTCGGCCTTGCGGGTGGTCATGCCGTCGGCCAGCGCCTGCTCGGAATACAGGCCGCCCAGGCCGATGTCCATCAGCGTGTCGGAACGCACGATGTGGGTGGACGAGCGCTGCACCATGGTGACGTTGGCGCCGGCTTCCCACAGCGCGGCGCTGATGTCGTGCGCGGAGTTGTTGGCGCCGACGACCACGACGTTCTTGCCGCGGTAGGCGTCGGGGCCGGGATGGCGCGAGGAGTGCTGCTGTTCGCCCTGGAACTCGTCCTGTCCGGGAAAGCTCGGCAGGTTGGGCTTGCCGGACATGCCCGTGGCCAGCACCAGCTGCCTGGGCCGCAGCACCACCGGCTTGCCCTCGCGCAGCACGGTGACTTCCCATTCCTGTTTCTGCTCGTCGTAGCGCGCCGATTGGCAGACGGTGGAGGTCCAGTAGTTGAGCTCCATGATCTTGGTGTACATCTCCAGCCAGTCGCCGATCTTGTCCTTGGGCGCGAAGATCGGCCAGTTCTCGGGAAAGGGGATGTAGGGCAGGTGGTCGTACCAGACCGGGTCGTGCAGGCACAGCGACTTGTAGCGCTTTCTCCAGCTGTCGCCGGCGCGTTCGTTCTTTTCGATGATGAGGGTGGGCACGTCCAGCTGGCGCAGGCGCGCGCCCAGCGCGATGCCGCCCTGGCCGCCGCCGATGATGAGCACGTAGGGCTGGGTCTGGTAGCCGAGTTCGGCGGCCTCCTGCTCGCGCTTTTCCAGCCAGGTCTGGCGGTCGCGGCTGCTGCCGTGCTCGGCGCCCTTGGGCCGGCGCACGCCGCTGGGCTCTTCGTGTCCCTTGAGCTCGGACATGGTGGTCAGCAACGTCCAGATCTTGCCGTCCTTCAAGCGGACGTGGCCGTAGCCGCGGGCGAGGTTGGTCTCGATCTCGATCCAGCCCTGCAGCAGGCCGCCGTCGTCGGACACGGCCTCTTTGGCGTCGCGCCCGAAGCGCACCGGCTCCACCTGCGCCAGCTGGCGCGCCAGCATGTCGCGGATCTGGTCCTGCCCCTCCAGCGTGCGCAGGTTCCAGGTGAACAGCACCAGGTCGCGCCAATAGCATTCGTCCTGGAACAGCGCCGCGACGGCGTCGATGTCCTTGTCGCCCAGCGCGGCGTTCAGCCGGTCGAGCACCGCGTCCAGCGCGGCGCCGGCATGATCGGTCTGCATGTCTTGTCTCCTTGCCCGTGACGGGCGGTCGTGGTCGTGGCGGGCCGAAGCGCGGCCCGTGGACGGCCCCGGCCTGTGCCGGCCGGTGGGCGTCGACAACGATCAAGCAATCGCCGTGCCAGCGCCGCCGCGCCGGGCGCGGGAGAGGGGCGCTTCGGCCGACCGTGGCGGCGCGCCACAGCTGTGGCGCGCGGGGTGTGGCGTGGCACGCCGGTCGGGAAACAAGGGGTGTGGAACGCTCGGCGGCGGCGTCAGGAGCGCGAGGACAGACCGTAGCGCCGCAGCTGGCGGTGCACGGTGGAGCGGTCCACGCCCAGGCGGCGAGCGGCCTCGGACACGTTGCCCGCGCAACGCGCCAGCATGGCGCGCAAGGCGGCTTCGCCCGGACTGGCGGCCGTGGCCGTGGCCGCCAGCGCGTCGGGCAGGTCGCCGGGTTCGATCACGCCGTCCTCGCACAGCGCCGCGGCCACCGCGATGGCGTTGGCGAGCTCGCGGATGTTGCCGGGCCAGGAATGGGCTTTCAGCGCCAGGAGGGCGGCCGGCGCCAGCACCGGAGCGCCGGTTTCGTCCTGGTGGCGCGCCAGCAGGCGGGCGATCAGCCATTCCAGGTCGTCGCGCTCGCGCAGCGGCGGCACCGTGAGGGTGGCGGCGTTGATGCGGTAGTACAGGTCTTCGCGGAAGTGGCCGTCGCGCACCCGCGCCGCCAGGTCGCGGTGCGAGGCCGACACCAGGCTCAAGCGCACGGCGCGCGGGGTATTGGCGCCGATGGGCGTGACCTCGGATTCGGCCAGGACCCGCAGCAGCCGGCTTTGCAGCGCGAGCGGCATGTCGCCGATCTCGTCCAGGAACAGGGTGCCGCCGTCGGACTCCTCGATCAGGCCCTTGCGGCCCTTGGCCGCCGCGCCGGTATAGGCGCCGGGCAGGTAGCCGAACAGCTCGCTTTCGATCAGGGATTCCGGGATCGCCGCGCAGTTGACCGCAACGAAGCGCCCGGCGCGCTGGCTGCCGTCATGGATGGCGCGGGCCAGGTATTCCTTGCCGACCCCGGTTTCGCCCTGCAACAGAATGGGCAGCCCCTGCCTGGCCAGCTTGGCGGCGCGCCCCAGCAAGGCGGCCATTCCGGCGTCGCCGCCGTCCAGGCCGCGCAGCGCGGCGGGCGCGCCCCGCACGGCGACGCTGGCGCCGCGGGCCTGCCGGTTGGGTTCGATGGCGTGGGCGAACAGGGCGTTGCCGTCGCGCGCGGCGATCAGGCGCTGCTGCGGCGCATGCGCGCGGGTGTAGCGGGGCAGGTCGTCCAGCCGCAGGTCGAAGAAACGGGTGACGGGTTGGCCGATCAGGTTGGCGGGATTGCGCCAGTCCAGGCCGGCGGCGCGGGCCAGCAGCTTGGCTCCTGTATGGGTCATGCCGAGGATGCGGCCGGCGCCGTCGAGCGAGATGGCGGCTTCGGGATCCACGTCCAGGAACTCGGGCGAGCGCGCGAAGCGCAGCACCCATTCGTTGCTGGTGCGCGCCATCAGGTTGGCCATTTCGATGCGCCGCGTAGTGCTGGTGACCAGGTGCAGCGCCAGATTCTGGCTGGCTTTCAGAATGGGAGAGCTGAGCAGCGAGATATCGAGCACGGCGGCCAGCTCGCCGTCGGCGCTGTAGATGGGCGCCGCCGTGCAGGACAGCGGCGTGTGGGTGTTGTCGAAGTGGTCGCTCTGGTGGATGGTGAGCGCTTCGCCGCTTTCCAGGCAGGCGCCCACGGCGCAGGTGCCGGCGCGCCGCTCCGACCATTCCGATCCCAGGTAGAGGCCCGCCTTGCGCAGTTGGGCGGTCTGCTGGGCGTCGCCCAGGAATTCCACGGTGACGCCTTGCCGGTCGGCCAGCAGCAGCACGTAGTTCTGCCCGGCCACCTGCCGGAACAGGTGGTCCAGGCCCGACCGCGCGATCGAGATCAGCGCTTCGGATTGCTGCCGGTGTTCGCGCAGGTGGCCATCGGGCACGATATAGGCTTCGCACGCGTGCGCGGGATCGAGCCGGTACTGGTCCAGGCAGCGCAGCCAGCTGCTCACCACGTGGGCGTCGCGCTGGGTGGGGCGGCCCAGGCCGACCTGTTCGATCTCGCGGATATGGGCGGAGTGCAGGGAATTCGGCATGTCGTCTCCATTTTTCATGGGGCACCCGATCTGCGCCGAGTCGCAAAGCAGCATGCACAGAGGACGACACGCCTGTAAATGGTGGTTATCCAGCAGATCGGGGGAGCCGGAAACGGGGGGCGAAAGCCGGGCGTTTTCAGACCCCGCAGGCGTACATCATGAACTGGCGGAACGCTTCGGCCGGCTTGGCCACGGCCGCGCGCGGATGCCACAGCAGGCCCACTTCCATCGGCGGCACGGCGTCCAGGATGGGCACGGCTTCGATCTTCCGGCCTTCCAGCGACCAGGGGCGGTAGACCATGTCCGACAGCATGGTGACGCCGAAGCCGTGCGCCACCAGCCCGCGCAGCGCTTCCATCGAGCGCGTCCGGAACGCGATGTCGGGCTGCAGTCCGCGGGCTTGCCAGTAGGCCCGCGCGGACCGCTCGCCTTCGTCCATCTCCAACAGGATGTAGGGATGGCGCGCGATATCGGCCAGCGCGGGCGGCGAGGACGCGCGCAGCAGCGGGTGGCCGGATGCCGCCCACAGCTGCCGCCGCGACCGCACCAGCACTTGATGGCCGAAGCGCTCGCGCCGGTCCACGTTGGAGAGCAGGGCCACCCCCAGCTCGACCTCGCCGCTGGCCACGGCCGATTCGATCTCGGGGCGGTCCAGGTCGAACAGGTCCAGCACCACGTCCGGATAACGCCGCCGGAAACGGGCCAGCAGGTCCGGCAGGAAATAGCCCAGCACTGTGTAGGACGCCGCGATCCGCACCGACCCGCGCAACGCATAGCGCTGGAAGCCGGGCTCGCGCAGGGCGTCATCCAGGGAATCGAGCACGTCGCGGGTGCGCTGGTGGAAATTGTGCCCTTCGGGCGTCAGCGTGACGCCGTGCGGGTGGCGATCGAAGAGGCGCACGCCCAGCTGGGCTTCCAGGGCCAGGACGGCGTTGGTGACGGCCGATTGCGAGACGTGCTCGTCGGCCGCCGCCATCGAGAACCGGCCGGTGCGCGCCGCCGCCGCGAAGTAGCGCAACTGGCGCAGGGTGACATCGTTAGCCATCTGTTTATCGCATATCAGGTACCTGAATATATGAATATACGATAGCCAGCGCCATTCCTACACTGCGGAAAACATCAAAACCCGGAACGCAGGAGACAAGCGTGAACGCCTCACTTCCCACTGGCGCGGCCGATACCCATGGCCTGTCGCTGGACGACAAGTACACCCGCACCCAGGGGCGCATCTACCTGAGCGGCACGCAGGCCCTGGTGCGGCTGCCCCTGATGCAGAAACAGCGCGACCGCGAGGCGGGCCTGAACACCGGCGGCTATGTCTCGGGCTACCGGGGTTCGCCGCTGGGCGGGCTGGACCAGGCGCTGTGGAAGGCCAAGCGTCACCTGCAATCGCACGACGTGGTGTTCCAGCCGGGGGTGAACGAAGACCTGGCGGCCACCGCCGTCTGGGGATCGCAGCAGCTGAATCTGTTTCCGGGGGCGACGCGCGACGGCGTGTTCGGCATGTGGTACGGCAAGGGGCCGGGCGTGGACCGCTCGGTGGACGTGCTCAAGCACGCCAATTCCGCCGGCACCTCGGCGCGCGGCGGCGTGCTGATGCTGGCCGGCGACGACCACGCCGCGAAGTCCTCGTCGGTGGCGCACCAGTCCGAACACGTGCTGATCGCCAGCGGCATCCCGGTGCTGTATCCCTCCAACGTGCAGGAGTACCTGGACTACGGGCTGCACGGCTGGGCCATGAGCCGCTACACCGGGCTGTGGGTGGCGATGAAGTGCGTGACCGACGTGGTCGAATCCAGCGCCTCGGTGGACGTGGATCCCGGGCGGGCGCGCATCGTGCTGCCGCCGGACGCGCTGCCGGAGGGCGGCCTCAATATCCGCTGGCCGGATTCGCCGCTGGCCCAGGAGGCGCGGCTGCTGGACCACAAGTGGTATGCGGCGCTGGCCTACGTGCGCGCCAACAAGCTGAACCGCATCGTGCTGGATTCGCCGCGCGCGCACTTCGGCATCATGACGGCCGGGAAGGCCTACCTCGACGTGCGCCAGGCCTTGAACGACCTGGGGCTGGACGAGGCCGCCTGCCGCGAGGCGGGCATACGCGTGCTGAAGGTGGGCTGCATCTGGCCGCTGGATGCGCAGGGCGCCCGCGAATTCGCCACCGGCCTGAAGGAAATCCTGGTGGTCGAGGAAAAGCGCCAGATCCTGGAATACGCGCTGAAGGAAGAGCTCTACAACTGGCGCGACGACGTGCGGCCGCGGGTGTACGGCAAGTTCGACGAGCGCGAGCACGGCGGCGGGGAATGGTCCACGCCGCGCGGCGGCTGGCTGCTGCCGGCGCGCCACGAGCTGTCGCCGGCGCTGATCGCGCGGGCGATCGCCGCGCGGCTGGACAAGGCCGGGCTGTCCGACGCGCTGCGCGCGCGCATCGCGGCGCGGCTCGCGGTCATCGACGCCAAGGAGCGCGAGGCCGCCCGGCCCACGCTGGTGGAAGAGCGCAAGCCCTGGTTCTGTTCGGGCTGTCCGCACAATACGTCTACCCGCGTGCCGGAAGGCTCGCGCGCGGTGGCCGGCATCGGCTGTCACTACATGGCGATGTGGATGGACCGCAAGACCGACACCTTCAGCCAGATGGGCGGGGAGGGCGTCGCCTGGCTGGGCCAGAAGGACTTCACGTCCGAACGCCACATCTTCGCCAACCTGGGCGACGGCACCTATTTCCATTCGGGGCTCTTGGCGATCCGGGCCGCGGTCGCGGCGCGCGCGTCCATCACCTACAAGATCCTCTACAACGATGCGGTCGCCATGACCGGCGGGCAGCCGGTGGACGGCGTGCTGACCGTGCCGCAGATCGCCGCGCAGATGCAGGCCGAAGGCGTGGCGAAGACCGTGGTGGTGACCGACGAACCGGAAAAATACGCCGCCGCGGACGCCTTGCCGCAAGCGGTGGAAGTGCATCACCGCGCGGCGCTCGACGACGTGCAGCGCGCGCTGCGCGATATCGCCGGCACGACGGTGCTGATCTACGACCAGACCTGCGCCACCGAGAAGCGCCGGCGTCGCAAGCGCGGCGACTATCCCGATCCGGCCCGCCGCGCCTTCATCAACGAGGCCGTCTGCGAAGGCTGCGGCGACTGCTCCGCGCAGTCCAACTGCCTGTCCGTCGAGCCGCTGGAAACGCCGCTGGGCACCAAGCGCCGCATCAACCAGTCGTCCTGCAACAAGGACTTCTCCTGCGTGGAAGGCTTCTGTCCCAGCTTCGTGACGGCCGAAGGCGCCGCCCTGCGCAAGCCCGGCGCGGTTGCGGGGGCGCCCACGTTGCCGGCGGCGCCGCTGCCCGGCCGCGTGGACATCGCCGCGGGCGCGGCCTATCGCGTGGTGATCGCCGGCGTGGGCGGCACGGGCGTGGTGACCATCGGCGCGCTGCTGGGCGCGGCCGCGCATATCGAAGGCAAGGGCGTGACCGTGCTGGACATGGCGGGCCTGGCGCAGAAGGGCGGCGCCGTGCTCAGCCACGTGCAGCTGGCCAACCGCCCTGACGATCTGCACGCCACGCGCGTGGCGCTGGGCGAGGCGGACCTGGTCATCGGCTGCGACGCCCTGGTGTCGGCCTCGCCGGAAGTGCTGTCGCGCTTGCGGCCGGATCATGGGCGCGCGGTGGTGAACAGCACGGCCGCGCCGACGGCGGCATTCCTGGCGCAGCCGGACTGGCGCTTTCCCGGCGAACAGGCCGAGGCGGCGCTGGCGCGCAGCACCGGCGGCAACTGCGATTTCATCGAAGCGGGGCCGCTGGCCGAGGCGCTGCTGGGCGACGGTATCTACGCCAACCCCTTGTTGCTCGGCTATGCCTGGCAACAGGGCGGCTTGCCGCTATCGCTCGACAGCCTGAGGCGCGCGATCGAATTGAACGGCGTGGCGGTGGAGAAGAACCTGGCCGCGTTCGAACTAGGCCGCCAGGCCGCGCACTTCGGCGCGGCGGCGCTCAAGCCCGCGCCGCGGGCCCAGGCGGCGGCGTTGCCCGAATCCCTGGACGGGCGGATCGGGCGCCTGGCCGCGCACCTGCGCGCCTACCAGGACGAGGCCTACGCGGCGCGGTTCCTGGCCGCCGTGGAGGCCGTGCGCGCCCGCGAGGCGCTGCTGGCCGACCCGGGACGTTTCGAGGTGACGCGCTCCGTCGCCCGCAACCTGGCCAAACTCATGGCCTACAAAGACGAGTACGAGGTGGCCCGGCTGTACGTCGATCCGGCGTTCAAGGCCCGGCTGCGGGAGCAATTCGAAGGCGAGCCGGGCAAGGACTACCGCTTGCGCTATCACCTGGCGCCGCCCGCGACCGCGAAGCGCGATGCGCGCGGCCGGCTGCGCAAGCGCGCCTACGGCCCCTGGATGGAGACCGTGTTTCGCGCGCTCGCCACGATGAAGGGGCTGCGGGGAACCTGGCTGGACGTGTTCGGCAAGACCGCCGAGCGCCGCATGGAGCGGCAGCTGGCCGCCGATTACTTCGCCCTGGCGGAGGAGTTCGCCCGGACGCTGGACGCCGGCAATCGCGAGGCGGCGCTCGCGCTGGCGGCGCTGCCGGACGAGATCCGCGGCTACGGCCACGTCAAGGAACAGGGTGTCGAGCGGGCGCGCTCGCGCGAGGCCGCGCTCTGGGAACGCTACCGGGGGCGGGCGCGGAAGCCCGTGGCGGCCTGAGGCGCGGGCGTGGTGTACGATCCCCGACGTTACGGGACGCCGCCCCGCCCCAGCCAGCCCGACCATGGAAAACCTCCTACGCAAACTCGACCTGACTTCGCTGCGGCTGTTCGTCGCGGTGTGCCAGGAGAACAGCATCGCGCGGGCCGCCGAGCGCGAGTTGATCGCGCCCTCGGCGGTCAGCCGGCGGATCGCCGAGATGGAGGCGCTGGTGGGCCTGGCGCTGATCGAGCGCCATACGCGCGGCGTGAGCGTGACGCCGGCGGGGCAGACCGTGCTGCGCCATGCGCGGCGCATCATCGGCGATGTCGAGGCCATGGGGGCGGAGCTCTCGCGCCTGTATGCCGGGGTGAAGGGCCACGTGCGGCTGGTGGCGAACCTGTCGGCCATCGTGCAGTTTCTGCCCGAGGACGTGGCGGCGTTCCAGCGTCTGTTTCCCGAAGTGGACATCGACCTGGAAGAGCAGCACAGCCCCGACGTGTTGCGGCTGGTGCGCGAGCGCGCCGCCGATTTCGGGATCTGCAACCGCATCCCCGGCGCGCAGGGCGTGGAGCAGCTGCCCTACCGCCGCGACCGGCTGGCGGTGATGCTGCCGGCCGGGCATCCCAAGGCCGCGGCGCGGCAGCTGAGCCTGCGTGACATCGCGGGCGAAACCTTTGTGGGCCTGCGCGAGAACAGCGCGCTGACGCAGCTGCTCGCGGCGCAGGCGGCCGCGCTGGGCGCCACGCTTGCCGTCAAGATCCGCGTGGCGAGCCTGGACGCCCTATGCCGCATGACCCACGCGGGCCTGGGCGTCGCGGTCATGCCGCAGCAGGTGGCCGAGCTGTACCTGCAGTCGCTGGACGTGGTGGTGCGGCCCTTGTCCGACGAGTGGGCGCAGCGCCAACTCTGCATCGTCCTGCTGGACCAGGGCCAGTTGTCGGCCACCGCGGCCACGCTGGTCAAGTTCCTGGCGCAGCAGGGCTGACGCCATCTCGGTTCGCGATGGCCGTCGTGCCCAGAGGGCACTTCGGCGATCGGCGCCATCTCCTTATAGTCGAAGCGCGTCATGCGACGGGACGGGGCAACGAGACCCCGCTGCGCTTCACCAGGAGACAATATGACCCCCCCCATCCGATTCCTCGCGAGCTGTATGCTCGCGCTCGGCGTGCTGGCCCCCGGCGCACAGGCGCTTGCGGCCGACTACCCCGAACGTCCGATCCGGCTGATCGTGCCCACCTCGCCCGGCTCCACCGCGGACGTGGTGGCGCGCGTGGTGGCCGAGACCCTGGGCAAGACGCTGGCCCAGCCCCTGATCGTGGAGAACCTGGCCGGGGCGGCCGGCATTCCGGGCACCCGCCAGCTGGTGGCGGCCAAGCCCGACGGCTACACGCTGGCCATCGTGTCGTCCAATCACGCCATCAATCCCAGCCTGTACAAGAGCATGCCGTACGACTCGGTGAAGGACGTCACGCCCATTTCGGTCATCGGCACGACGCCCCTGGTAATGGTGACGGCCGAGAACTCGCCGTACCGCGACATCGGCGCGCTGCTGGCGGCCGCGAAGGCGCAGCCGGGCAAGATCAACTACGGCTCGTCGGGCAGCGGCAGCGTGCTGCACCTGGCGGGCGAGCTGCTGAAGTCCCGCGCCGGCGTCGACATGATGCACATCCCCTATCGCGGCGGCAACGCCTTGATCACGGACGTCATGTCCGGCCAGATCCAGGTGGCGTTCCTGGCGGTGCCTTCCGTGCTGGCGCAGGTGCAGGCGGGCAAGCTGCGCGCGCTGGCCGTCAGCACGCCGGAGCGTCTTGCCGCGCTGCCCGGCGTGCCGACCCTGGACGAGTCCGGAGTGAAGGGCTATTCCTACGACGCCTGGATCGCGCTGATCGGGCCGGCCGGGCTGCCGGCTGACATCGTCCGGCGCCTGCAGGCCGCCACCGAACAGACCATGCGGGACCCGGCCGTCCTGAAGACGCTGGCCCCGCAAGGCTTCGTGGCGCAAGGCAGCAGCACCGAGGCCGCGGCCCGGACGCTGACCGAGGAAATCTCCAAGAGCCAGGCGCTGGTCAAGGCCGCGGCCGTCACCCCTGAATAGCACCGGCAATATGGCTACCTACGTACTCGATGCGCCCGCGCGGCTGCTTTTCCTGTCCTGTGATCCCGAGAAAGTGGCGGCGCAGCTGGCGGGCACCGTGCTGGCGCGCCGACAGGCGGAGCCGCTGCGAGACGACGTCTCCACCGACGAGATCACGCCTGTCCCGATCCTGACCCATTTCGACGAGGCGCTGGGCCGCTATCCCTACACCGGCCTGCGGGCCGGCGATGCCCTGCCGGTCGGGCCGGACGCGATCCGGCGGGCGGGCGTGAACGTGGTGGTGGGCGGCAAGCGCTACGGCAAGGGCTCGTCGCGCGAGCACAGCCCCATGGCGGAGAAGTCCGCGGGGGTGCGCCTGGTGATCGCCGAGAGTTTCGAGCGCATCTATCGGCAGAACGCCGACAACATCGGCCTCTACACCAGCACCGACATGAGCCTGGCGGAGCGCCTGCGGCAAGGCGAGGCCGTCACGGTGGACGAAATCGTCGCGGATCGCGACGACCTGGCCGCCGCCATCGTCAGGGCAGGGGGGCTGCTGGCCTTCGGCCAGGCCAGGCTGGGCGACGTTGAGCCGCAGCCCGTCGCCGGCGATTGTGCGCCCCGCACCCTGTTCGAGAAAATCATCCTGCGCCACCTGTTGCGCACCGCCGTGACGCCGGCCTCGTCCGAGCCGGGCGGCGGCGTGTTCGTCCGGGCCGACTGGCGCTTCATCCACGAGTACTACACCGGCATGGCGGCCCATATGCTGCATGCCCGTTTCGGCAAGCCGCTGCGCCTGGTCGACCGCGAGCGCATCGTGGTGTTCGAGGACCACACGTCCTACGTGGACGAGAGCCCCAACCATGTGCGGGCCGGCATCGTTCCCAACGTGCGCGTCATGTGCCAGGCGCAGCGTGATTTCGTCGACGCCTACGGCCTGCGCCAGCACCGCACGCTGACCGAGGCCGAAGCCGCGCGCGATACGGGCGGCAACGTCGCCGGCATTTCCCACGCCATGATGGCGGAACGCTATGCACTGCCGGGCCAGGTGGTGGTGGGCACGGATTCGCACACGCCGCACAGCGGGGCGCTGGGCTGCGTGGCCTTCGGCGTGGGCACGACCGACATGGCCAACGCCTTCGTCACCGGCGCCGTGCGGCTGACGATGCCGGCGTCGTTGCGGGTCGAGCTCGCGGGCACGCTGCCGCCGGGCGTGACGGCCAAGGACATCGTGCTGCACCTGCTGGCCCTGCCGGCGATCCGCGCCGGCGCGGGCGTGGGCAAGGTGTTCGAGTTCACGGGCGAGGCGGTGGCGGCCCTGTCCATCGACGAACGCGCGACGCTGACCAACATGACCGCCGAGCTGGGCGGCCTGACCGGGATCGTGGCGCCGGATGCCGAGACCGTGCGCTTCCTGCGCGAGCGGCGCGGCGTGGACGTGGCGTTGGAACCGTGGATGCGCAGCGATCCCGGCGCCGCCTACGCCGCGACGTTGCGGGTGGACTGCGGCGCCTTGTCCGCGCTGGTGGCGGCTCCGGGCGATCCGGGCAACGGCGTGCCGCTGTCGTCGTTGCGGGACCGTCCCCGCGTCGACATCGCCTATGGCGGCTCCTGCACCGCCGGCAAGCGCGAAGACTTCGATCGCTATCACGAGGTGCTGGCCTGGGCGGTGGCGCGCGGCTTGCGCATCCCGTCAGGCGTCACGCTGTATCTGCAATACGGCACCACCGCGGTGCGCGACTACTGCGTGGCGCGCGGCTACGACCGGACGTTCGCGGCGGTGGGCGCGCGCATCCTGCAGCCGTCCTGTGGCGCTTGCGCCAATTGCGGCCCGGGGTCGTCCACCGACGCGGGGCAGGTGACGGTCAGCGCCATCAACCGCAATTTCCCCGGGCGCTCGGGCCCCGGCAGCGTCTGGCTGGCCAGTCCGCCCACCGTCATGGCCAGCGCCCTGGCGGGCGAGCTGGCCTCGTTCGCGGAATTGCAGGCGCGGCACGCGCCCTGAGTCAGTCCTGCGGCCGCGCCGGCCCGTCGGTATGGCGGCGCGACAGCAGCACGACGCCATCGGTGTCGGCGTACAGCCAGTCCCCGCTGTGGATGTCGACGCCTTGCAGCTGCACGCGCGTTCCGGCGACTGCCCGCGGCATGTCGCGCGGCCGGTTCGGCAGCGTGCCCAGGGCGTGGATGCCCAGCGGCATGCGCGCCAGCGCCTGCGTGTCGCGCGCATAGCCATTGAGCAGCACGCCGCTCCAGCCGTTCTGCACGCCCATGGCGGCCATGCGGTCGCCCAGCACGGCGTGCGCGGCATGGCCCAGCGCGTCCACCGCCAGCACGCGGCCCAATCCCGGTTCGGCCAGCAGGCCGGCCAGCGACAGGGCGCCGTCGGCGCCGGGCGAGGGCACCGCCACCACCTGGCCGAAGTACCAGGGCCGGCCGCCGTAGGAGCGGAACACGGGCGGGAGCACGCGCAGCCCCCAGGCGGGATCGTCCATGCAGTTGTCGCACAGGTCAGCCGTGCTCCAGGTGACGTCGGGCGCGTTGCGGTAGCTGGGCGGGGTGAAAGGCTGGGTCATCGTCGGGCGGCCCGTCGCGGGCAGGGAAAGGGGATGCCCATATTGCCACGCCCGGCATGCCATTAGGGATTCCCGCCACTTTGCGCCGGACGAAACCCAGGTTACGCCTGGGGCCGCGATTCGCGAGGATAAGCCGGGCCCGCGCCGCCGGCCCAGGTTCAGCGCGAGACCGGCAGCTGTTCCAGCGCGCGCTTGAAGTCCGGGTATTCCTTCAAGAACTCCTGGCTGTGCGCGCAGCGTTTCATCAGGCGGTCGTCCACCGTCAGGTTCAGCACGGTCGCGCCGTCCCACTGGCGGGGACGCTTGCGCACGTGGATCAGCACCTTTTGCGTGAACTCCTGGTAGGAGTCATGCGGGTTGCATTGCTCGTAGTCGGTGGAAATCCGCTGGGCGATGCCGGCTTCCAGGCCCGCCTGCCGGGCCTTTTCCTGCAGCCACGAGGCGGGCAGGGTCTGCAGGCTGCCGTCGCGGTAGCCGCCGCCGATGTCCGAATGGGCGCCGATGAACCAGCGCTGCTCCACGGGCCGGTCGGGCGGACGGGGATCGGAATCGGCCAGCCGCGTCCACAGGGTGGGGAAGTACGGCTCGCGGTACTCGTTGGTGGCAATCGCGTGATAGGCGTTGCGGACGTGGTTGCTCAGTTCGGTGTCGTGGAAGTTGTAGAACGTGGAGAAGCCGGGGAAAGGGATGCCGCCCACGGGGATGCCCAGGCTGCCCACCGTGTCCCAGACGCCGACGAAATGCAGGTCGGTCTCGCGCGAGAAGCGGGCGCGGAACTCGATGGCTTCGAGCGATACGGGTTTGCAGTCGTCGCGGTACAGGGCATAGGCCTCGGCGACGTTGGCGTCGGTGGGCTCGTTCAGCAGCCCGCATTTCCGCACCATGCCGGCCAGGCTGCGGGCGGAGTAGGCGCCGCGGCTGAAACCGAACAGGAAGATGCGGTCGCGCGGCGCGTGCCGCTGGCACAGCCACCGATAGCCGGCGCGGATATTGGCCGACAGCCCCGCGCCGAAGGCGCCGCCCATGAACTTGTCGATGGCGGCCCACAGGCCCTGTCCTTGCGTGCCGACCCCTTCGATGTACAGCGTTTCCTGGGTGCTGGTCTCGGGCGCCGCCTTGTAGAGTTCGTAAACGTTGGTGCGGTCGTTGGGCTCGTTCCAGGTCCCGTCGAAGAACACGGCAAGATTCTTCACCATGATGGTCTCCCCACAGATCGGTTCTTTCGATGCGTCTGTTGCTGGCAGGGGTCCGCTCCCGCGCGAGCTACGCTAGCACGCGCCGCGCGCGGCGCCGGGCGCGGGGTTTCCCTGCTGGGAGGATGTACACCGCCCTTGTGACTATGCACCCGGGAGCAATCTCACGGGCCGGCGCGGGCCCTCCGGCCGGGACGGACGCGGCCGCCCGAACGCGACGTTCCGGACAGTCCGGGCGCGGCCAGGACGGCTACGGCGTCAGGAGCAATCCGTGGCGGCGCGGATGGTATCCGAACCGCGCGCCTTCAGGAGATCCTGCATGCAACCGCCGGCCCGCCGGCTACGCCGCGAGAGATGGCGGCCGGGCCATTTCGGAAAAGCGCCGCAATCGGGTATGTTGCGCCTTCCTAGCCCTTCAATGAGAAAAAACACGATGGAACGCCTGGCCATCCTGGGTGCGTTGCACGAAGAAATCGCCGACCTGCTGGCGGCGATGGATCCCGGCGCGGCCGTCCACCGCATCGCGATGCGCGATTTCCACGTAGGCACCTTATGGGGCACGCCCTGCGTGATCGCGCTGAGCCGGATCGGCAAGGTGGCGGCCGCCGCGACCGCGTCCATCGTGATCCGGGAATTCCAGGTGTCCCGGGTGATCTTCACCGGCCTGGCCGGCGGGCTGCATCCGGACGTGGAGGTGGGCGACGTGGTGGTCGCCCATAGCCTGATGCAGCACGATATGGACGCGCGGCCCCTGTTCGGCCAGCACGAGATCCCGCTGCTGGGCCGGGTGCGTTTCGAATCGGATGCCGAACTGAGCAAACGCTTGCTCGACAGCGCGGGCGATTTCGTCCGCGGCCGCGCCATCGAAGGCGCGGCGCGCGCGCAAGCCCGCGTCCATGGCGGGCTGATCGCCACCGGCGACGTGTTCGTCAGCCACGCCGAGGAGGCCCTGGCGTTGCGCGCGCGCTTGCCGGATGCGCTGTGCGTGGAAATGGAGGGCGCGGCGATGGCGCAGGTCTGCTACGAATCCGGCATTCCTTTCGCCGTGCTGCGGGTGATCTCCGACCGCGCCGACCACGCCGCGAAGACCGACTTCACCGCGTTCCTGGAAAATGTGGCGCGGGTGTACACGGCAGGCATCCTGGCGCCCTTGCTGAAGGCGCGGGCCCTGTAGCGCGGTCGGGTCTAGCGGCCCGTATCCGGGTAGTTCGGCCCGGGGTCGCTGAAGCCGCCGCTGCTGTAGGGATTGACCGCGCCGGGGTGGGGCGGGCCGCCTTCGCCCGGGGCGCAGCCGGCCAGCAGCAGCGCGGCCGCCAGCGCGGTGATCAGGTGCTTCAGGGGGGATGTCATGGTGATCTCCTGCGGCTGCCCCTCGACAGGCGCCTCGTGTGCAGCGTATACGGATGATTATAGGACCGCATCCTGGCTATCCAGCGCCAGCGTGCCGCAACGGCGGGGACGCAGACTTTCACGCCGCGGTTGTCGGCCATCCTTCGACGCCTATCCTGGCGCGCGTCGGCCCGCCGGCTAGGCCGCGGTCTTGGGTTTGATGCGCGGCCGGGCGCAGCCCTCCTGGTAGGCCTGCACCGCGCGGGAGCCGGCGGGCTGGAAGTAGGGATGGGGATAGCCGGCCTCCCGCAGGGTCGTGTGCAGGCGCTGGCCCCACACGCATTGCGCCCGCGCTTCGTCCCACAGCCGCGTCGCCAAGTCGCGCTGGCCGTCGCGCCAGAGCGCCAGCCCATAGTCGGCCACCATTTCCTCGTCGCGCGGGATGTCGCGGTAAGACTGTTTCATCAGGGCCAGGCCGCCCTGGGCGTCGCCGCGCAGCGCCAGGATCCAGCCCAAGGTCGCCTGGTTGTACGGTTTGGGGCCGACGCGGCGGACCGACTCGCGCGCCTGCGTCTCGGCTTCGGCCAGGTACTCGGGGAAATCGGCCAGGTAGTAGGCGATGCTGTTGGCCCAGTCCGGCCCGCTCCGCGTCCTGGCGGCGCCGCGTTGCAGCGCGCGGGCGTCGGCCAGCGCGAATGCCGGCCTGCCCAGCAGCTTTTCCAGCGCGTAGCGGTCGCGCAGCACCGCCGGGTCCAGGGGCTTGAGCGATTCCGGAAAACGCCACTGCCGCGCGCGGTCCGCCCAGGCCCGCGCCTCGTCGCCGCGCCCCGCCAACAACAGCAGGCGCGCCAGGTTCAGCTGTTGCCGGGGCTGCGCGGCGCAGCGCATGGCATCGATCAGTTGCCGCGCGCCGTCGGCGTCGCCCTGGCTGAACTTGCGGTTCACGGCGTCCAGCTCGCCGAAGCACCGGCTGTCCCCGGTCATGTCGCTGTCGATGGACAGCGACAGCGTGCCCGCGGGCGTCGCGTGGCTGAAGTAGGCGGTGTTGCCCTCGCGGCTGGTGTAGCCCAGGTCCACCCATTGCTCGCCCCAGCGCATGCGCATGGTCGTGATGTAGGGCCAGCCCGCGACCGGCTCCTTGTCCTTCCCGCTCGAATGCAGATGGAAAAAATGGCCCCAGGGGCCGTCGCCGATGCGCCGGATGAGCGTGAAGTCGTCGGGGGAATGCGCTTCCCGCGTCCAGACCCAGGCCGTGCGGCCCTGCGCGTCCGTCACGCCGTGCAGGATGCCGTCCTGGGTGGGCGTGCCGGCGATGTCCTCGCCCTTGTCCGTGAGGAACAGGCGGTAGGGCGTGCCGGCGGCGAGGGCGCTGCCCTGGCGTTGCTCCAGGGTCAGCGTGAAATAGCGGCCGTGCGGGCCGGTGCCGTACTGGGGCAGGTCGTCGGGCGGCGTGGCGGCCAGGGGGGCGGGAGGGGAGGCCAGGACCTGGCCGAACAGCAGGGCGCCGGCGAGCAGCGCGAGGTATCGGTGTAGCGTGTGCGTCATGGGAACGGCGTGTGGGACTCGCGCCTGGGCGGCCGCCGCGGTGGCGGCGCCCATCGGAACGGGCGGGCACGGATGATGCCCAGGCGGCATGATGCGCGCCCGACCGGGATGTGGCAAGAATCGCGGCCCGGGAGCGGCTGGAGAGCGCCGGTCGCGCGATGCGTTTTTCGCCCGGATGGTCCTGCCGCGGTCGCGCGAGGGCGGGGTTTTGAGCTAGGATTAGCCGCAGAATTTCTCCCCCTCCGCCCTCTCTGGAGACCTCCCGCATGGCCGACCTCAGTTCCTTCGCCATCACCAAGAAATGGCCCGCGCTGCACCCCGATCGCATCCAGCTGTACTCGCTGCCCACGCCCAACGGCGTGAAGGTGTCCATCATGCTGGAAGAGACCGGGCTGCCCTACGAGGCGCATCGCGTCAGCTTCGATTCCCGGGACCAGTTCTCGCCGGAATTCCTGTCGCTCAGCCCGAACAACAAGATCCCGGCCATCCTGGATCCCGACGGCCCCGACGGCAAGCCCCTGGGCCTGTTCGAGTCGGGCGCCATCCTGATCTACCTGGCCTCGAAGTCTGGCCAGTTCATCCCGGCGGACACGGCGGGACGCTACGAGACCCTGCAATGGGTGATGTTCCAGATGGGCGGCATCGGCCCGATGTTCGGCCAGCTGGGCTTTTTCCACAAATTCGCCGGCAAGGACTACGAGGACAAGCGCCCGCGCGACCGCTACGTGGCGGAATCCCGGCGCCTGCTGGCCGTGCTGGACGAGCGGCTGGCCGGTCGCGACTGGGTGATGGGCGACCAGTACACCATCGCCGACATCGCCATCCTGCCGTGGGTGCGCAACCTGGTGGGCTTCTACGGCGCGGGCGAGCTGGTGGAATTCGCCCAGTTCAAGAACGTCGCGCGCGTGCTCGACGCCTTCGTCGCCCGCCCGGCCGTGGCGAGGGGATTGACGATACCGGCCTGAAGCCTGCCCCGGGGGCGGCGGGCCGCGGCGCCGTCCTACAATGGCCCGGACCCGAATCCCGACCCCAAGGCCCCTCATGGAACTCCGCCAGCTCCGCTATTTCGTCCGCGTCGTCGAGGCGGGCAGCATCGGGCGCGCGGCGCAGTCCATCGGCATGGTGACTTCCGCCCTCAGCCAGCAGATCAGCCGGCTGGAGGGCGAGCTCTCCACCCGGCTCCTGCAGCGCAGCGCCAGCGGGGTGCAGCCCACCGACGCGGGCCTGGCGTTCTTCCGGCAGGCGCAGCTGGCGTTGCGCCACGCGGACGACGCCATCCAGGCCGCGCAGCAGGCCCGCCTGGCCGGCCACGTCAGCGTGGGCCTGCCGTCCACCACGGCGGCCATCCTGGGCGCGCCGTTCGTGCAGGCCATGAACGAACGCTATCCGGACATCCGCCTGCATCTGGTGGAGGCGCTGTCGGGCCACCTGAGCGACATGCTCAACGGCCGCCAGCTGGACCTGGCCATCGTGTTCCAGGCCGAGTCGGCCCGCCGCTGGAGCGTCATGCCCCTGCTGGACGAGCCGCTGTTCCTGCTGGCCCGCCCGGACATGCCGGAGCTGCCCGCCGGCGACACGACGCGGATCGACGCCATCGCGCACCTGCCCCTGGTCCTGCCCAGCGGACGGCACGGCCTGCGGGCGCTGGTGAACAATGCCTTCCTGCAGCGGGGGCGCGCGCCCCAGGTCGCGGTGGAGGTGGACGGCCTGCCCATGCTCATGGACGTGGTCCAGGCCGGGCTGGGCGCCACCATCCAGCCCAGTTCCGCCATGGCGCGCATCGCGCCGGGCCAACTGCACATGGCGCGCATCGACGACGCGCACCTGTTCCGTCCCAACCTGCTGGCCAGCCTGTCCGAGGACGAGCTGTCGCCCGCCGCGCTGGCGGCCCGCCTGGTGCTGGCCGACGTGTCGCGCGCGCTGGCGCGCGCGGGGAAATGGGCGGTGGTGGCTCTTCACGATTCATGAAGACCTGTTGACGCCTGGCTGATATCGGCGGATCGCCGCGCCCGATACAGTCCCCTTCTTGAATGAGGGACAAGGGCATGGTCGACGTCTTGGTGATAGGAGGGGGCAACGCGGCGCTGTGCGCGGCCCTGATGGCGCGCGAAGCCGGCGCCAGCGTGCTGCTGCTGGAAGCGGCGCCGCGCGAGTGGCGCGGGGGCAATTCGCAGCACACGCGCAATCTGCGCTGCATGCACGACTCGCCTCAGGACGTGCTGGTCGAGGCCTACCCCGAAGAGGAATACTGGCAGGACCTGCTGAAGGTGACGGGCGGGCAGACCAACGAGCACCTGGCCCGCCTGGTCATCCGCGAATCGTCCACCTGTCGCGACTGGATGCGCCGCCATGGCGTGAACTTCCAGCCGCCGCTGTCCGGCGCCCTGCACGTGGCCCGCACCAATGCCTTCTTCATGGGCGGCGGCAAGGCGCTGGTGAACGCCTATTACCGCAGCGCCGAGGCGCTCGGCGTCCAGATCCGCTACAACGCCCCGGTCGATTCGCTGGAACTCGACGGCGGCCGCTTCGTGGCGGCGCGCATCGGCGACGAACGCATCGAGGCGCGGGCCTGCGTGCTGGCCGCGGGCGGTTTCGAATCCAACCGCGAATGGCTGCGCGAGGCCTGGGGCCAGAACGAGCGCGGCGAATGGCCGGCCGACAACTTCCTGATCCGGGGCACCCGCTACAACATGGGCGTCCTGCTGAAATTCATGCTGGATGCCGGCGCCGACGGCATCGGCGATCCGTCGCAATCCCATTGCGTGGCCATCGATGCCCGCGCGCCCCTGTATGACGGCGGCATCTGCACGCGCATCGATTGCGTGTCGCTCGGGGTGGTGGTGAACCGCGACGCCCAGCGCTTCTACGACGAAGGCGAGGATTTCTGGCCCAAGCGCTACGCCATCTGGGGGCGCCTGACCGCCATGCAGCCGGGCCAGATCGCCTACTCCATCATCGACGCCAAGGCGATCGGCCGGTTCATGCCGCCGGTGTTCCCCGGCGTGCAGGCCGATACCCTGCCGGAGCTGGCGCGCAAGCTGGGCCTGGATCCGGCCGCCTTCGAGCAGACCGTGGGCGACTACAACGCCGCCTGTCGCGTGGGCAAGTTCGACCACACCGCGCTGGACGATTGCCACACCGAAGGGCTGACGCCCGCGAAGACGCACTGGGCGCGTCCCATCGACACCGCGCCGTTCTACGGCTACGCCCTGCGGCCGGGAATCACCTTCACCTATCTGGGCCTGAAGGTCGACGATACCGCCGCGGTCCGGTTCAACGACGTGCCCAGCGACAACCTGTTCGTCGCTGGCGAAATGATGGCCGGCAATGTGCTGGGCAAGGGCTATACCGCCGGCGTGGGCATGTCCATCGGCACGGCCTTCGGCCGCATCGCCGGCACCCGCGCCGCCGCCGCCGCGCGCCACCCGAACTCCGCCGGAGCACTCCATGAAGCAGCTTGAAGCCCTGGCCCGCGAGGCGCAGTCTTTTTCCGAAGCGAAGCCGGCCATGGCCGAGCAGACCATCCATTGGCACGGCGGCGGCGCGAAGCCGCAGGTCGGCGCGCTGACGGACGACGAAACCGAAGTCGCGCGCGTCATGCAGATCTGCAATGCCTGCCGCTACTGCGAGGGGTTCTGCGCGGTCTTCCCCGCCATGACCCGCCGCCTGGAATTCGGCAAGGCCGACATCAACTACCTGGCCAATCTGTGCCACAACTGCGGCGCCTGTCTGCACGCCTGCCAGTACGCGCCGCCGCATGAATTCGCGGTGAACGTGCCGCAGGCCATGGCCCGCGTCCGGGTGCAAACTTACACCGACTACGCCTGGCCGGCCGCGCTGGGCTCGCTCTACAAGCGCAACGGCCTGGCCTTGTCCCTGGCCACGGCGGCGGGGCTGGCGCTGTTCCTGGCCCTGGCGGCGCTGATGGCCGGCGGGCTGTTCCATGAGCCGCTGGCCGGCAATTTCTACGCCGTGTTCCCGCACAACACGCTGGCGCTGATGTTCGGCGTGGTGTTCGGCTTCGCGGTGCTGGCCCTGGGCATCGGTGTGGCGCGCTTCTGGCGCAACGTCAGTCCGGGCGCGGCAACGGGCGCGGCGGTGGCCGAGGCCGCCCACGACGCCCTGCGCCTGCGCTACCTGGACGGCGGCCACGGCAAGGGCTGCAACAACGCGGACGACGCCTTCACGCTCTGGCGGCGGCGCTTTCACCACTTCACGTTCTACGGCTTCATGCTGTGCTTCGCGGCCACCAGCGTGGCCACGCTGTACCACTACCTGCTGGGACAGCCGGCGCCGTATCCCTTCTTCAGCGCGCCGGTGCTGCTGGGCACCGCGGGCGGGATCGGGCTGCTGATCGGCCCGGCCGGGCTGCTGTGGCTGAACGTCAAGCGCCATCCGCTGCAGGGCGATGCCGCCCAAAAGCCGATGGACCGCGGCTTCATCGCGCTGCTGTTCCTGACCAGCGCCACCGGCCTGGCCTTGCTGGCCGGCCGCGACACCGGCGCCATGGCGCTCCTGCTGGCCATCCACCTGGGCGTGGTCATGGCGCTGTTCCTGACCCTGCCCTATGGCAAGTTCGCGCACGGCATCTATCGGTCCGCCGCGCTCTTGAAGTGGTCGATCGAAAAGCGCCAGCCCAACAAGCTGCAGCTGGGCTCGGATTGAACGGCCGAGCGGCCTGAAGCGGACGCCGCCGCGGGGCGGCGCCGCCATTCATAACAAACCAGGAGACTTCAATGTTCCGCACCCCCACGTTGGCGCGCCTCGCGCTGGCCGCCTGTCTGCTGCCGGCGCTGCCGGCGGCCCAGGCGCAGTCCTTCCCCTCGAAGCCGATCACGCTGGTCGTGCCGCATTCGGCCGGCGGCACGTCGGACATCCTCGCGCGCACGGTCGCGGCCGAAGCCGCCAAGACCCTGGGCCAGACCATCGTCATCGACAACAAGGGCGGCGCCAACGGCACCATCGCGGCCAAGCAGGTGGCCACGTCCGCGCCCGACGGCTACACGCTGCTGCTGGCCACCGCCAGCACGCACGGCATCAACCCCTCGCTGTACTCGCGCATTTCGTACGACGCGGTGAAGGACTTCACGCCCGTCACGCTGCTGGCCACGGTGCCCAACGTGCTGGTGGTGGGCAAGCCGGTGCAGGCCGCGAACGTGCAGGAGCTGATCGCGTACGTCCGCTCGCAGGGCGACCGGACCAACATGGGCTCGGCGGGCGCGGGCACGCCCGGCCACCTGGCCGGCGAGATGTTCAAGAGCGCGGCCAAGCTGGAATTCACGCACGTGCCCTACAAGGGCGGCAGCCCGGCCATCACCGACCTGATCGGCGGCCAGATCGACTTCATGTTCACCACGATTCCCGGCGTGCTGCCGCACGTGAAGGCAGGCACGCTGCGCGCGCTGGCCGTGACGTCGCCGCAACGTTCGCCCGCCATGCCCGATATCCCCACCATGGCGGAATCGGGCCTGCCGGGCTTCCAGGCGGTGTCGTGGCACGGCATCGTCGCGCCCGCCGGCACGCCGGATGCCGTGATCGCCAAACTGAACGAAGCCCTGAGCGGCGCGCTGGCGGCGCCGGCCGTCAAACAGCGCCTGATGGAAGAGGGCGCGCAGGCCTCCAGCCTGAACACCGCCGCGTTCGGCGCCTTCATCCAAAGCGAGATCGCGGCCTGGGCCAAGGCCGTCAAGGACTCGGGTGCCACCGCGAACTGAGGCCGGCGTCATGCAGGGCGGTGTCTTAGAATGGCGCATGCTGATTACTGCCCTGCTCACCATGCTGGCCCTGGCGTCAGGTAAGGCCGCCGCCTTCGATCTTTCCTGCGTCTACCCGGACAAGACCGACCAAGGAGTGTTCGACAACGCGGAACATTGCGCCCGCGAGGAAAGCGGCGGCATCGTCTTCAATCCCGAGTACCTGCGCAGGATGCAATTCGGCGACGACCGCCTGGCGCCCGCGAGCGTCGCCGGCAACTGGCGCTGGGTGCGGCCGGATGGCCATTCGGTGCCTGTGATCACGTACGACAATGGCCCGGACGACTTCGAGGAAGGGCTTGCGCGCGGACGCCGGCCCGACGGCATGGCGTACTACGACAGGCAATTGAACCTGGCGCTGGCCACGCCGTATGCCTGGGCCGAACCCTTCAGCGGCGGCCTGGCCGCCGTTTGCAGCCGCTGTGTCATCGTGCCGGAGGGCGAGCATTCCAGGGTGGTGGGCGGCGATTGGGGCGCGATTGACCGCAAGGGCGCGCTGGTGCTGCCGTTGCGGCCAGACCCGGCCTCCTTGCGCAGCGAACTCGAAGCCGCCAGAAAGCGCTGAACGTTGCCCGCCGGTCAGCCGCCCGCCAGCAGCTTGCCCAGCGTCGCCATGCCTTGCTCCATTTCCGGGTTCCAGGGATGTCCGCCGTTCAGGCGGAGGAAATTGCCGAACGCGCCGGAGGCCGAGAACAGCGGGCCCGGCGCGATACTGATGCCGTGGCCGAGCGCGGCGCGGTGCAGCTTCAGCGTGTCGATGTGCGGCGGCAGTTCCACCCATACGAAGTAGCCGCCCGCGGGCCGCGTGGCCCGCGTGCCCTTGGGGAAGTACCGCGCGATGGCCTGCAGCAGTTCGCCCTGCTGCTGTGCCAGCGCCTGGCGGAACTGCCGCAGGTGCCGGTCGAAGCCGCCTTTCTCCAGGTACGCGGCGATGGCCGCCTGCGTGGGCGCCGCGGTGGCCAGGCTGGTGGTGAGCTTGTTGCGCATGATCTGGCGCGTGTAGCGGCCCGCGGCCACCCAGCCCACGCGGTAGCCCGGCGCCAGCGTCTTGGAGAACGACGAGCAGTGCATCACGATGCCGTCGCGGTCGAATGCCTTGGCGGGTCGGGGCCGGTTTTCGCCGAAGTACAGCTCCCCGTAGACGTCGTCCTCGATCAGCGCCACGTCGTGCTGCGCCAGCAGCCGCACGAGCGCTTCTTTCTTGTCGTCCGGCATCAGGCTGCCCAGGGGATTCTGGAAGGTGGTCATGAGCCAGCAGGCGCGCGGCCGGTGCCGCAGGATGGCCGCTTCCAGCGCCTGCAGGTCGATGCCTTCGCGCGGGTGCGTGGGCACCTCGATGGCGTGCAGGTGGTTGCGTTCCAGCGATTGCAGCGCCGCGTAGAAGGTGGGCGATTCGACGATGACCGCGTCGCCGGGCTGGGTCACGGCCGCCAGGCTCAGGTTCAGCGCGTCCAGGGCGCCGTTGGTGATGATGATGTCGTCGACCGGCACCGACAGCCCGTCGGCGAGGTAGCGCAGCGCGATGGCCCGGCGCAGCGCGGCGTCGCCCGGGCTCAGGTCGTCGATCGATCCCCAGGGATCCAGGCGCTGGACGGTGGCCGCCATGAACTTCGCCAGCCTGCCGTAGGGCAGCAGCGAAGGGCTGGGGAAGGCCGATCCAAAAGGCAGCATGTCGCGGCGCAAGGTGGCGTTGAGCACCTGCAGCACGTTGTCGCTGACGTCCACCGGATGGCGGCCGGCGCTGGCGCTGGACAGGCCGTCCGGTTCGGGCAGCGTGGCGTGCGGCGCGCGCAGCACGTAGTAGCCGGAGCGGTCGCGCGCGCGGATCAGGCCGCGCGCCTCCAGCAGGTAATAGGCCTTGAACACCGTCGACGGGCTTACGCCGCGGCTGGCGCTGGTCTGCCGGACCGAGGGCAGGCGGTCGCCCGCCTGCAGCAGGCCCGATCGGATCGAGGCGGTGATTTCTTCTGTCAGCCGTTCATAGCGCTTCATGGCGGGTCCGTGGGTGAGGGCGGGTTCAGGTCGACATGCCGATGGATCTCATGACCAGGCGCAGCGCATAGGCGGCCGCGCCCAGCGCGGCGACGCTGCATGCCCAGATTATCGCCAGCCAGAGCAGGCGGCTGCGCCACGAAGGCAGGGGGCGTTCGGAGGCGTGCATCAGTGGAACTCCTCGCCGGTGCGGACCTTGCCTCGGAACACGTAGTACGACCAGGCGGTGTACATCAGGATCACCGGGATGATGGCCAGGGCGCCCACGAGCGCGAAGCCCAGGCTTTGCGGCGGCGCGGCCGCGGTCCAGATGGACACGTCGGGCGGAATGATGGCGGGCCAGATGCTGATCCCCAGGCCGCTGTAGCCCAGGAATACCAGGGCCAGCGACAGGACGAAGGGGCCCGCGCCCGGCGCGCCCCGGACCCGGCGGACCAGATCGAACGCGGCGGCGGCGACCAGCACGGGCACGGGCAGGAACCAGAACATGTTCGGCAGGCTGAACCAGCGCTGCGCGATCTGCGGTTGCGCGAGCGGCGTCCAGGCGCTGAGCGCCGCGATCACCGCCAGCAACGCCAGCGTCAGCGGGCGGGCGATGGCGCACATCTGCCGGTACAGCCGGCCCTCGGTCTTCATGATCAGCCAGGTGCAGCCCAGGAGCGCGTAGGCCAGGACCAGGCCCACGCCCGTGAACAGCGAGAAGGGGCTGATCCAGTCCCAGGGGCCGCCCTGGTAGACGCGGTCCACGACCGGGATGCCTTCGATGTAGGCACCCAGCGTGACGCCCTGGAAGAAGGTGGCGCAGACCGAGCCGAGCACGAAGGCGCGGTCCCAGAAGGGGCGGTGGTGCTCGTCCGCCTTGAAGCGGAATTCGAAGGCCACGCCGCGGAAGATCAGGCCCAGCAGCATGAAGACCAGCGGCAGGTGCAGGGCGTGCAGGATCACCGAGTAGGCCAGCGGGAAGGCCGCCAGCAGCCCGGCGCCGCCCAGCACCAGCCAGGTTTCGTTGCCGTCCCACACGGGGGCCACCGTGTTGACCATCACGTCGCGTTCGGCGCGGTCCGAAATCAGCGGGAAGAGGATGCCGATGCCCAGATCGAAGCCATCCATGATTACGTACATCATCACGCCGAACAGGATGATGACGGCCCATACCAGTGCAAGGTCGATGCCCATGGCGTCAGACTCCCGAATGCTTGCGTTGCGCGGGCTCGACGCCCGCCAGGGTGGAGGCGGCCGACAGCGGCCGCGACGGCTGGCGCGGTTCGCCAGGGCCGCCCGACAGCGGCGAATGGCCGGGGGCGGGGCTCGGGCCCATGCGGATCAGCCGCAGCATGTACGACACGCCGGCGCCGAACACCAGCAGGTACACCACCACGAACAGCGCCAGGGTCAGCGTGAGTTCGCCCAGCCCGTGCGGCGTGGCCGCGTCGGCGGTGCGCATCACGCCGTACACCACCCACGGCTGGCGGCCGATCTCGGTCACGTACCAGCCCGCCAGGATGGCGATCAGCCCCGACGGCCCCATCCACAGGGCGAACCGCTGCAGCCAGCGCGACTCGAACATGCGGCCGCGCCAGCGCGCCCACAGGGCCCAGCCGGCCAGTGCGATCATCAGCATGCCCAGCCCGGCCATGACGCGGAACGACCAGAACACGGCCGTGGCGTTGGGCCGGTCTTCCGGCGGATACGACTTGAGGCCGGGGAACTGGCCGTCCCAGCTGTGCGTGAGGATCAGGCTGCCCAGGCGCGGAACGTTCAGCGCGTAGCGCGTTTCCTCGCGTTCCATGTCGGGGATGCCGAACAGCGTCAGCGGCACGCCGGCGCCGGGCTCGTTTTCCCAATGGCCTTCGATGGCCGCGATCTTGGCCGGCTGGTGCTTGAGCGTGTTGAGCCCGTGGAAGTCGCCCACCACGGCCTGCAGCGGCGCCACCAGCAGCAGCATGCCCATCGCCATCGAGAACATCTTCTTGACGGCGGGGCTGCGGTCGCCGCGCAGCAGGTGCCAAGCGCCGGACGCGCCCACCATGAGGGCGGTGGCGAGGAAGGCGGCGATGCCCATGTGCGCCAGGCGGTAGGGGAAGGAGGGGTTGAAGATCACCGCCAGCCAGTCGGTGGGCACCACGCGTCCGTCCAGGATCTCGTAGCCGGCGGGCGTCTGCATCCAGCTGTTGGAGGCGAGGATCCAGGTGGCGGACACCAGCGTGCCCAGCGCCACCATCACGGTCGAGAAGAAATGCAGCCCCGGCCCCACGCGCGACCAGCCGAACAGCATCACGCCCAGGAAGCCGGCTTCCAGGAAGAAGGCGGTCAGCACTTCATAGGCCAGCAGGGGCCCCGTCACGCTGCCGGCGAAATCGGAGAAGAAGCTCCAGTTGGTGCCGAACTGATAGGCCATCACCAGGCCGGACACGACGCCCATGCCGAAGTTGACGGCGAAGATCTTGGTCCAGAAATGGTAGAGGTCCCGGTAGACGGTATTCCGGGTGCGCAGCCACAGGCCTTCCAGCACCGCGAGGTAGCTGGCCAGTCCGATGGTGATGGCGGGGAAGATGATGTGAAACGAGATGGTGAAGCCGAACTGTATTCGGGCAAGCAATAGCGCGTCGCTATCCATGGCGGTATTCCTGACGGATGTTTGTCCTACGCCATGAAAGTAGGACTTCCGCCATTAACAGTACAGATTCAGAAATAACTAAAAAAAGCGGATCAGTTTGACGAAGCATTCCCCGGAACACTGATTTCTCATAGGGGAAAACCGCTGTTATCTGAAACTCGGGGACGCAACGGAGTTACAAAAAAATCAGCACAGCGGGCCGGCTGAGCCGTCTGCTCCGGTCTCCGGCTACAGCGTGCGGGCGGCGGCGGGCAAGGGGGCGGGACGCTGCGCGCGCTGGCTCAGCCACACGCTGGCCACCACCACCGCCATGCCCGCGAGTTGCGCCGGGCTCAGGCTCTGGCCGAGCAGCCCCCAGCCCAGCAAGACGGCGGTCACCGGGCTGAGAAAGCCCAGCGACGACACCACCGACGGCTCCAGCCGGGCCAGGCCGCGGAACCAGATGACGTAGGTCAGCGCCGCGCCGATGAGGCCCAGGTAGGCGATGCCGAGCACGTTCGGGACGGTGAGGGCCGGCAGGGCGGGCTCCGCCAGCCAGGCGACGGGCAGCAGCAGCAGCCCGCCCGCCGTCAGTTGCCAGGACGTGAACGCCAGCGCCGAGACCGGCGGCTGCCAGCGGCGGCTGAGCACGGTGCCCAGCGCCATCGAGGCCGCGCTCGCCAGCCCGGCGGCGATGCCGGTGGCGTCCAGGGCCGCCCTGGGCGTCAGCACCAGCAGCGCGACGCCGACGATGCCGGCCAGCGCCGCCGCCACGGACAGGCTGCGGACGGGCGTGCCGAGCAGGGCGCGCGCGAGGAGGATCACCACCAGGGGCTGGATGGCGCCCAGCGTGGCCGCGACCCCGCCAGGCAGGCGGTAGGCGGCCACGAACAGCAGGGCCCAGAACACCGAGAAGTTCAGCGCGCCCAGGATCAAGGCGCGCAGCCACCAGATGCCTTGCGGCAGGACGCGCACCGCCGCCAGCAGCAGCAGGCCGGCGGGCAGGGCGCGCAACATCGCCACCGTGAGCGGATAGCCCTGGGGCAGGAGTTCGGTGGTCACCACGTAGGTGCTGCCCCAGATGGCGGGCGCGAGGGCGGTGAGGAGCAGGTCGGCGCTGCGGTGCTTGGCGGTCATGCAGACAGCTTAATTGAGTCCCCGCCAGAAGATAATATGCATTCCAATGGCAATATCATTCGCTGGCAGTAAATAATCCATGGACCATCTCACGGCGCTCAAGGTATTCCGGCAGGTCGTCGAGCAGGGCGGTTTCGCGGCCGCGTCGCGGCACATGGGGCTGTCGCCCGCCGCGGTCAGCAAGAACGTCGCCGAGCTGGAGGCGCACCTGGCCGCGCGGCTGCTCAATCGCACCACGCGACGCATGAGCCTGACCGAAGCGGGCAAGCGCTATTACGAACAGGTCTGCCGCATCCTGGACGACCTGCGTGAGGCCGAGATGTCGCTGGGGCCGATGCAGCAGGCGCCGACCGGAACGCTGCGCGTGAGCGCGCCGATGTCGCTCAGCCTGACCCGGCTCTCGGCGGCGGTTCCGCGCTTCCTCGAACGCTATCCCGGGCTGTCGCTGGACCTGAACCTGGACGATCGCCGCGTCGATATCGTCAAGGAAGGCTACGACCTGGCGATCCGCGGCAGCGACAAGCTGGAGGATTCCAGCCTGGTGGCGCGGCGCCTCATGACGCTGGAGCACGTGCTGTGCGCGGCGCCCGCCTATTTCCGGCGCCATGGCGTGCCGGCCGAGCCGGCGGCGCTGCGCGGCATGGAATGCGTGCGCTTCACGCTGTCCGGGCATGCGGACGAATGGATTTTCCAGCGCGAGGGCCAGGTCCAGCGCGTGCCGGCGCGGGGGCGCTACAAGGTGAGTTCGAGCCTGGCGGTGTGCGATGCGCTGCGGGCTGGATTCGGCGTCAGCCTGGTGCCGCGGGCCTACGTGCAGCGCGACCTGGACAGCGGGGCGCTGCAAGCGGCGCTGTCCGACTGGACACCGGTGGAGACCTATGTGTACGCGGTCTATCCCTCGCGCCGCCACATGGTGGCGAAGGTGCGCGCTTTCGTGGATTTCCTGCTGGAGGAGCTGGGCCCGCCGCGGGCCTGAACCCGCGGCGGCCGGCCGGATCAGCCTTCGCGGCGCCCGCCGGGCTGGCTGGCTTCGCGCATGGCCGAGCAGGCCGATGCCATCTGGTTGGAGAGGGTGGTCCAGATCTGGGCCATGGGAGAGGCGTCCAGGCCGACGCCGCCGCCCGCGGCCTGCTTCAGCCAGCCGGTCATGGCTTCGCTGATGCCCGCGGCCAGCGCTGCCTGCTCCTCCAGCAGCGCGTGCGTAAGGGCCTGGCTGGCTTCGAGCTGGCTTTGCCACTGCTTGCGGGTGGCTTCGCCCAGCGCCGGGGCGATGTCCTGCCAGTTGCCGGACTGTTTCAGCGGCGCCAGCGTGGACAGGTAGCGAGCCGCGCCGTCGTCGGCCAGACGACGGCCCAGTTCGAGCCAGCGCTGCTGGCTTTCCTGCGCAAGCTCGGCCATGCGCTGGCAATAGGCGGCGTTGGCGCCGGCGAGGCCCTGGGGCATGGAGGCAGTTGCTTTCTTCATCATCCGTCCTTTTAAAAGAGTGGTAAGGGGCAACGAATACACGGCCTCATGCCATCTGGCTGAGGGTCTTGCGAAAACGGGCCAGCGAGAACGCGAACAGGATCGAGCCTATCAGGGCCAGGGCCAGGAACGGCTGCCAGACGACGCCGATTCCCGCGCCCCGGTACAGGATGGCCTGGCCGAGTTCCACGAAATGCGTGGTGGGGGCGGCCAGCATGATGTCCTGCACGAACTGCGGCATGCTTTCGCGCGGCGTGGTGCCGCCCGACAGCATCTGCAGGGGCAGCAGCACGAGCACCAGCAGCATGCCGAACTGCGGCATGCTGCGCGCGAGCGTGGCCATGAAAATACCCATGGAGGTCGTTGCGAACAGGTGCAACCCCGCCCCGGCGAGGAAAAGCGCCACCGATCCCTCGATCGGGACGTGCAACAGGCCGCGCACCACGAACGTCAACGATAGCCCGGCGGACGCCAGGACCACCAGTCCCATCGACCAGACTTTGGCGACCATGATCTCGGTTGGCGTCACCGGCATGACCAGCAGGTGTTCGATGGTGCCGTGCTCGCGCTCGCGGATGAGGGCGGCGCCCGTCAGGATGATGGACAGCATCGTGACGTTGTTGATGATTTCCATCAGCGCGCCGAACCAGGCCTGCGTGAGGTTGGGGTTGAAGCGCATGCGCACGGCCAGGTCCACCGGCAGTTCGGTCGGCGCGCGGTAGCGTTTGACGAATTCGTTGATCTCGTCGTTGATGATCTGCTGGATGTAGCTGCTGCCGGTGAAGGCCTGGCTCATCCGCGTCGCGTCCACGTTCAGCTGGATCTCGGCCGGCCGGCCCGCCAGCACGTCGCGCTGGAAGTTGGGCGGGATGCCGACGGAAAAGGTGTAGCGCCCCGCGTCCATGCCGGCGTCGGCCTCGGCCGACGTGATCAGCTCCGGCGGCGTGAAGTGGGGCGGATAGAACGCCGAGACGATGCGCGCCGACAGGGGCGAGACGTCCTCGTCCACCACGGCGATGGGGGCGTTGTGCAGCGTCTCGGGCACGGCGGTGGCCGCCGTGTAGATCATCAGCGTGAACGACACGAAGATCAGGATCAGCATCATCGGGTCGCGCGCCAGGCTCCACAGTTCCTTCACGCCCAGGCGGTAGATGTTGGCCAGGTGCCTCATGTCAGGTCTCCTGTTTCTTCAGCAGGAGCGCCGAGGCGCCGAGGACGATCGGAATCGCGGCCAGCAGGGGCCAGAACGAGCCCTGCAGGTTCGAGAAGTCCAGGGCCTTGCTGAACACGCCCCGGCTGATCGTGAGCATGTGCGTGGCCGGATAGACCTGGCCGATCAGCCGCCCCGCGCCTTCCAGCGACGAGACCGGGTTGAGCAGCCCCGCGAACTGCACCGCCGGCACCAGCGTGCCGATCATGGTGAAAAACAGCGCCGCGATCTGGCTGCGGGTGAAGGTGGAGGCCAGCAGGCCGATGGCGGTGGCCACCACGTTGTAGATCAGCGCCGCCAGCAGCAGCGTGGGGAAGCTGCCAGTGATGGGCACGCCGAACAGCGTGACGGCCAGCAGGGTCATCAGCAGGAAGTTCAGCATGGCCAGCGCCACGTAGGGCGCCTGCTTGCCCAGGAGGAACTCCAGCCGCGTCACCGGCGTCACGTATAGATTGATGATGGAGCCCAGCTCCTTCTCGCGCACCACCGCCAGCGCGGTCAGCATCGCCGGCATCATCAGCAGCAGCAGGGGAATCACGGCCGGAACCATGGCGGGCAGGCTGCGCACGTCGGGGTTGTATCGGAAGCGCGTTTCGACGCTGACGGGCAGCGTGGCGTCGGCGCCCAGGCGCTCGCGCGCCTGTTGCATCAGCCAGCCCTGGTGCATGCCCTGGACGTAGCCGCGGATGGTCTCGGCGCGCTGCGGCATCGCGCCGTCGATCCAGACGCCGATCTGCGCGCTGGCGCCGCGCTGCACGTCGCGGGCGAATCCCTGCGGGATTTCGATCGCCAGCGACAACTCTCCGCTGCGCATGCGCGCGTCCATGTCGGCGTAATCCTTGATGGGCGGATGCTCGATGAAGTAGCGGGAGCCGGCCAGGTTCAGGCTGTAGTTCTGGCTCAGCCCGGTCTGGTCGCGGTCCATGACCGCGTAGCGCAAGTCCTCCACGTCCATGCTGATGCCGAAGCCCATCACGAACATCAGCAGCAGCGATCCCGCCAGGGCCAGCGTCGCGCGCACCGGGTCGCGGCGCAGTTCCAGCGACTCGCGCCACATATAGCTCAGCATGCGCTGCAGGCTGAAGCCCCGGCGCTCCGGCGCGGCGGCGGGCTCGGGCTCGGCGGGGCCGGCGGCGTCGGGCGCCGCGTCTTCCGCCTTGGTGCCGGCGCCGGCGTCGATCAGGTAGGCGATGAAGGCCTCTTCCAGCGTCTTCGCGCCGCGCATCCGGGTGATCTCGTCGGGCGAGGCGCTCACCAGCACCTTGCCCGCGTGCATCAGCGACATGCGGTCGCACCGCTGCGCTTCGTTCATGAAGTGCGTGGAGATGAAGATGGTGACCTGGTCCTGGCGCGCCAACTCGATCAGCAGCCGCCAGAACCCGTCGCGCGCGACGGGGTCCACGCCCGAGGTCGGTTCGTCCAGGATCAGCAGTTCGGGCCGGTGCACCATGGCCACCGCCAGCGACAGCCGCTGGCGCACGCCCATGGGCAGGTTCTCGGGCAGCGCGTCCAGCACGTCGCCCAGGTCGAAGCGCTCCACCATCTCGTCCACGCGGCCCGGGATATCGGCCTCGGGCACGTGGAACAGGCGGGCGTGCAGCACCAGGTTCTGCCTGACGGTCAGTTCGCCGTAGAGGGAGAAGGCCTGCGACATATAGCCGACGCGGCGGCGCGTATCGATGTTCCTGGGATCGACTTCCTCGCCGAACAGCCAGGCCTGCCCTTCGCTGGCGGGCAGCAGGCCCGTCAGCATCTTCATGGTGGTGGACTTGCCGCAGCCGTTGGAGCCCAGGAACCCGAAGATCTCTCCTTTGCGGATGCGGAAGTTGACGTGGTCCACGGCGACGAAATCGCCGAATTTCATGGTGAGGTCGCGCGCTTCGATGGCGATCTCGGCATCGTCGCCGACTTCCAGCGGCACGATCTCCACGGGCTTGTGGCCGCGCCGCTTCGCCTCGGGCAGCAGCGCGATGAAGGCCGCTTCCAGGGAGTCCGCGCTGGTGCGCTGTTCCAGTTCGGCGGGCGTGCCGGTGGCGAGCACCCGCCCTTCGTCCATGGCGATCAGCCAGTCGAAGCGCTCGGCCTCGTCCATGTAGGCCGTGGCCACGATCACGCTCATGCCGCTGCGCTCGGCGCGGATCTGGTTGATCAGGTCCCAGAACTGCGCGCGCGCCAGCGGGTCCACGCCGGTGGTGGGCTCGTCCAGGATCAGCAGGTCGGGGTCATGGATCAGCGCGCAGCACAGGCCGAGCTTCTGTTTCATGCCGCCGGAAAGCTTGCCGGCGGGCCGCGACAGGAAGGCCGACATGCCGGTGCTGCGGGTCAGGCTGTCGATGCGCCGGCGGCGCTCGGCCTCGTCATGGCCGAACAGCCGGCCGAAGAACTGCAGGTTCTCCTCGACCGACAAGGTGGGATACAGGTTCTTGCCCAGGCCCTGCGGCATGTAGGCGATGCGCGGGCACACGGCGTCGCGGTGCCGCCTGCCGGCCATGTCGCCGCCCAGCACCTCGACCTTGCCTTCCTGCACCTTGCGCGCCCCGGCCACCAGGGCCAGCAGGCTGGACTTGCCCACGCCGTCGGGGCCGATCAGCCCCACCATGCGGCCGGCGGGTATGTCGAGCGTGATGCCGTCCAGCGCGACCGTGCTGCCGTAGCGCAGGCTGACGTCGGACAGCGTGACGACGGGGGCGGTCTCGGCGGGGGCCATCACGGCACCTTGACTTCCAGATTGGCGGGCCATTGGGCGTCCGCGTCAAGCTTGAGCCAGGCCACGCCGGGCAGGCCGGTCTTGACCTGCTTGAGGTGGCGCTGCAGCAGCTCGGGGCTGATCTGGGCCTTGACGCGGAACATCAGTTTCTGGCGCTCGCTGGCGGTTTCCACGGTCTTGGGCGTGAACTGGGCCGTGCTCGCCACGAAGGAGACCTTGGCGGGAATGACGTATTCGGGCGCGGCGTCCAGGATGATGCGCACGTCCTGGCCCATGGCCACGCGGCCCGCCGCCTGCTCGGGCAGGAAGAAGGTCATGTACACGTCGGACAGGTCCACCATGTTCAGCACCTTGCCGCCCGCGCCCAGCACTTCGCCGGGCTGCGCGACGCGGTATTGCACGCGGCCGTCGCGCGGCGCGCGCAGTTCGCTGTCGGCGATGTCGGCTTCGATGCGGGCGATGGTGGCCTGGGCCGCCGTGACCGCCGATTCCGCGCCGATCTGGGCGGCGCGCGCGGCCTCGATGGCGGCCTGGGCCGCGTTCACCTGCGCGCGCGAGGCATGCACGGCAGCCTGGGCGCTGCGCACGCGGGCGCGGTCGTCGTCCAGCTCCTGGATGGACGATGCGCCTTCCTTGGACAGGGCTTCCGAACGGGCCAGGCGGCGCCGGGCCGCGTCCAGCTCGCTTTCGCGCTGGACCACCACGGCCTCGGCCGCGAGTTTGTCGCTTTCCCGCTGCGCCACCTGGGCGCGGGCGCTGGCGGCCGCGTTGATCGCCTGCTGGTGCTGGGCTTGGGCTTCTTCGCGCTGCGCCTGCAGCGTATCGATCTGCATGCGCGCCAGCGGCTGGCCCGCGGTGACGAAATCGCCTTCGACGGCCAGCACTTCCTGCACGCGACCCGCCAGCTTGGCGGCAACGTCGATCTCGGTGGCCTCGATGCGTCCGTTGCCGCTGATGAAGCCATCGCCCGGCCCGGTATCGGAGAGCATGCGCCAGCCGTAGTAACCGGCGGCGGCAACGGCCAGGGCAACCAGGACGGGGATCAGTTTTCGGGTGGGCAGGCGCATCGGAGGATCCTAGGTTCTTGGTTATCGGGGGCTGGCTTCGGTCGTGCCGGCGGCGGCCTGGGCCGGAAGGGAGGCTTGCGTGCCGCCGCCCAGCGCCGCGTACAGCCTGACGCGGCTGGACAGCAGCGCGCGGCGCGTCTGCGCGAGCTTCTGCTGGGCCGCGAGCAGGTCGCGCTGGGCGTCCAGCACTTCCAGGTACGGGGAGGCGCCGTGGTCGTAGCGCAGCTGGGCCAGGCGGGCGCGCTCGCTCTGCGCCGCCACGGTGGCGCGCAACACCTCCACCTGTTCCGCCAGCCAGCGCCGGGCGGACAGGGCGTCGGAGACGTCCTTGAACGCCACCTGTATGGTCTGTTCATAGCTGGCCACGGCCTGGTCGCGGCGCGCTTCGGCCAGGTCCACGGTCGCGCTGCGGCGGCCGGCGTCGAAGATCGGCAGGCTGATGCTGGGCGCGAAGTTCCAGGCGCGGCTGCCGCCCGAGAACAGCCCGTCGAGCTCGGCGCTGGCGGTGCCGAACGCGCCGGTCAGGGTGATGCTGGGCAGGAAGGCCGCGCGGGCCGCGCCGATATTGGCGTTCGAGGCCTTCAGCCGGTGTTCCGCGGCGACGATGTCCGGGCGGTTGACCAGCAGTTCCGAAGGCAGGCCGGGCGGCAGGTCGCGCATGACGGCGTCGTCGTCCAGGCGGGGCGGCAGGCGGGGCAGGTCCAGCGGCGCGCCCACCAGCAGCTCCAGCGCGTGGGCCTGTTCGGCGCGGGCCTGTTCCAGGTCGGCGCCCAGGGCCTTGGCCTGCTGCCACAGGGTTTCGACCTGCGTGAGGTCTAGCTTCGAGATGGAGCCCACTTCATAGCGGCGGCGGAAGATGCGCAGCGATTCCTCGCGCGAGGCGATGGTCTCGCGGGTCAGCGCCAGGCGTTCGTCCAGCTCGCGCAGCGACAGGTAGCTGTCCGCCACTTCCGCGATCAGGCTCAGCGTGGTGGCCCGGGCGGCCGCGTCCGAGGCCAGGTAGTTCTGCAGGGCGGCATCCTTCAGGTTGCGCACGCGGCCCCAGAAATCCAGTTCCCAGCTGGCCATGCCGACGCCGACCTGGTATTGGCTGGAGACCTGCGGCTGTCCGGTGAAGTTGAGGTCGCCCGGCACGCGGGCGCGGGAGCCGTCGGCCTGCACGCCGATGGTGGGGAACTGGTCCGCCCGCTGGATGCCGTACAGCGCGCGGGCCTCTTCGACGCGCAGCAGCGCGTTGCGCAGGTCGCGGTTGTTGTCCAGGGCGGTGGAAATGAGGCCTTGCAGCACCGGGTCCGGGAAGTAGGAGCGCCAGGCGATTTCGGCAGCCGCCGTGGCCGGGGCCGCGGCGCCGGCGTCTTCGGGCGCGTACGTGGCGGGCACGGGGAGGGCGGGGCGGTCGTAATCGGGCGCCAGCGAAACGCAGCCGCTGACCAGCAGCGCCAGCAGGGCTGCGGGGGCAAAGCGCGCGGCGATCGTGGCCGGAAACGGGCGGCGTGTCATGCGAAGTCTCTCCAGCGCGTGGCGCCGGGGGCCGATCCGGGGCAGGCAGGCTAGATGGCACGCCTCGGGACGGACCCGACACCGAAGTCATGTCCGTATTGTGCCTATGCCTGCCTGCATATTCATTGACCAGGATCAAGTTAGCGACTGACCGGTCGGTTTTTAATGAGCCGTATGCAAGAAGGGAGCAGCAGCATGAACACACAGCGTCGTCGTCTTCCGCAGGCCGTGCGGGTCGGGCAGATCCTCGACGCCGCGCTGCAGGAGTTCGCCCACGCCGGCTATGCCGGCGCCAGGATGGACGACATCGCGTTGCGCGCGGGCCTGTCCAAGGGCGGGCTGTACGCCCATTTCGACAGCAAGGAAGCCGTGTTCGAGGCCCTGCTGGCGCGCCACCTGAGCCCGTCCCGGCTGGACGTGGACGCCGTCGTGGACGGCGCGGCGACCCCGCGCCATCTGGCCGAGCGCATCGTCAACCACCTGTACGTCAGCCTGGGCAACCCCGCTATGGTCAGCACCCTGCGCCTGCTGCTGGCCGAAAGCGGCCGTGTGCCGCACCTGGCCGCGCGCTGGCGCAACGACACCGCCGCGGCCCACCAGGCCGACATCGCCCGGCTGCTGGAACGCGCCCGGGCCCGCGGCCTTTGCGGCGACTGCGTGGCGCGGGACCACCCCTGGCTGTTGCTGTCGCCCATCGTCCACACCCTCGTCATGTCCGCGCTGCTCGGGCCCGGCGAGCGCCTCGACCTGCCGGAGCGCCGCCAGGCGCACGTGGCGTTGATCTGCGAGTTGCTGAAGGCGCCAGCGGCGCCCGGGCAACCTGGTCCTGGAAGCGGCCCCGCTTCTTGACGTTGCCAGCGCCTTGGTGTCCTATCCAGGCTGAGCTTGCGGCAGCCATGGACGACCTATGCGGCGAGAGGCGATATGCCTATAACGGGAATGACGGCCGGAACGCCGTCCTGGCGTTACCTGCCGGTGGCGCTGGCCCTGGTGCTGCCCGTCCTCGTCTGCGTGGGATGGACCTGGCTGCACGCGAACCAGGCGCAGCGCCTGGAGGCCGGAACCGCGGCCCGCATCGTGCGCGTGCAGGCCGAAAGAATCCTCTCCCAGTCCCGCGACATGCTGGAGCGGGTGGCGGCGCTGGCCTCCGGCCCGTGCCTCGAACTGCTGCCGGACCTGCAGCGCTGGGGCGCCCTGAATCCCTATTTCCGCTCCCTGATCCTTGCCCGCGACGGCCGCGTCTATTGCTCGTCGGCCCTGGGCGGGGTGGACGCCTCGGTCGACGATTTCAGCCGCTGGCCCGTCCGCATTTCGGCCGACGGCTGGCCGCGGACCGTGGCCGGCACGCCGCTGGCGCCCGACCGCCCCGCCGTCCTGTTCGGCAAATCCCGCGAGGACGGCTACAGCGGCATCGTCGAGGTCGACGGACGCTACGTGCAGGATCTGCTGGATGCCGTTGCCACCATGGGCGATCTGCAACTCGAACTCATCGTCGGCCAGGGCGCTCCGATCCGCAGCGAATCCTGGGGGCGCGGGCCTCGGGACGCCATGCCGCTGTACCACGACACCCTGACCGAACCGGGCGGCGCGACCCTCACCGTCAACATCCGGGGGCCGTCGGAAGCAGTGGTGCAGGCCTGGTCGCGGTCCATGCTGACCTACCTGCCGGTCGCGTTGCTGGTCGGCGCGGGCCTGGCGTTGGGCGCCTACCGCCTGCAAGCCGTTCGCCGGTCGTTCCGCGAACAGTTGCGCCGGGCCATGCGCGGCAATGAATTCCACGTGCATTACCAGCCGATCTACGGCCTGGCCACGGGCCGCTGCGAAGGCGTCGAGGCCCTGATGCGCTGGGAGCGGCCCGGGGTGGGCCCCGTGCGCCCCGACGTCTTCATCGCGGCGGCCGAGGCCGACGGCATGATCATCGCGCTGACCCGCCATCTGCTGGCCCTGATCGAGCGCGACGTGCGCGCCTGGCCGACGCCGCCGGACTTCCATATCGGCGTGAACATCGCGGCGGAGCACCTGTCCAGCGCCGCGCTCGTGTCCGACGTCCAGGCCTTCGCGGCGGGCGTCGCCGCGCGCCGCCCGCTGATCGTGCTGGAGATCACGGAACGCAGCCTGATCGCAGACGACGGCCAGGCCCGGCGCAATATCGACATCCTGCGCGCCCAGGGGCTGCGCGTGGCCATCGACGATTTCGGCACCGGCCACTGTTCGCTGTCATACCTGCAGAAGTTCCCGGTGGATTACCTGAAGATCGATCAGGGGTTCGTGCAGGCCATCGAAACGACGGGGGAAGAGGCGCCGGTCCTGGACGCGATCATCACGCTGGCGGGCCGGCTGGGGCTGGCGGTGGTGGCGGAGGGGGTGGAAACCCAGCACCAGTTCGACTACCTGCAGGCGCGCGGCGTCGCCTTCGTCCAGGGATACTTTTTTGCGCGGCCGATGCCCTCGGCCGAGTTCGCGCGGTGGTACGCGGGCGGCACGGCGCCCGGCGCCGCGGCCTAGCGCCCTCAGGCCGCCTTGCCGCCGGGCGCGGCCTTGGTGAAGAAGAGGTCGGTGATGGTCTGGCTGTCCATGGGTTCGCCGCTGATGGCGCGCGCCAGCAATTCCGCGCCCAGCAGCTGAACCGAGAACACGAGGTCGGGCTGCACGCGGCGGATCTTTTCCAGGTGCTTGCTGGTATTGACCAGCGCCACCGTCTTGGCGCCCGCATCGCCCGTGGCTTCCTTCGCGGCCAGAACGATGAACGCGTTCTCGGCGTCGTCGTCGCGCAGGGCCAGCACGTAGCGGGCGCGGGCCACGCCCGCGTTGTGCAGCACGTCGACGCTGGACGCGTCGCCCTCGATCAGGTCGGCCGCCGCCGGGTATTCGGACGCGCCGCCGGGGGGCACGATGACGGTGACTTCGTCGCCCCGGCGGCGCAGGCCGTCGTAGACGCTCAGCGCCAGGGGCGTCGCGCCCGCGATGATGATGTGATTCTTGCGCATGGCGGTGGAGAACCTGCCTTTGACCAGCCGTTTCAGATTGCCGCCGATCACCGGCCCGGCGATCGCGCTGATGGAGGTGGCGAAAATGGTGATGCCCAGGATGATAATCGACGCGGTGAACAGCCGGGCGGTGCCGCTGTGCGGCGTGATGTCGCCATAGCCCACCGTGGACATGGACACGATGGAGAAGTAGAAGGCCGTGCCGGCGTCCAGGATCGGCGGGTTGAATTCATTGCCCAGGTAGAGCGCGCCGAACACCGCGTAGATCAGCAGCGACAGCATGCTGACCACCGCGAACAGCGAGCCGGCGGTGACGCTGGCCCGGTCGAACCGCCGCCAATAGGCGATCAGGGCGATGACGAGGACCAGGGTGTAGATGCCCAGGCCAGCGCGGCCGTGGTCGTCCAGGATGGCGAAGGTGCCGATCCCGATCAGCAGCACCAGCGAGAACGCCCAGGCGATGCGGGCCTTGAGGATCAGGCCCAGCGCGATGACTTGCAAGCCCATCCCCAGGACCAGGCGCGGGATTTCCAGCAGGCCGACGACCCGCATGACCTCGTGCCAGTTGTCGATGGCGAGCCAGAACGAATATTCCCGGGCGCGCACTTCGCGCAGCACCGGGTGCATGAAGGCGTATCCGTCGAGCGCCACCAGGATGGCCAGGCACCAGTTGGGCGGGAACAGCGCCAGCACCTTGCGGACGCGGTGCATGAGGGGAACGGGCATCATCGGCATTGGGGGGATCCTTTGGCGCCCATTTTAGGATGTGCTTGCCGCGGGGTCTCCTATACCTGATATGTATAGAAGACTATCAACAAAGAATTACTGGAAACCTGCCCGAAGTCCTAAACTTCGTTCATCACGCGGCTATCCGCAAGGATCGCCGCTGATAAGGGCGATGCGCCCGCCGGTTTGCGTAGGCGGACGAATCGTCCGGCGTTGATCACGTTGCAGCTTGCGCGGGGACTAGAGACCCCGCTCGGGTTCACGGCCTGGCCGTGCGTGAGCAGTATGAGGCACGAATGTTGGAATCGCGTGGGCCAGGTAGTAGGCATCAGTGCCGGCTGATGACTCCAGGTTCACGTGTTGTTTTAGCGCGGCGTCTTAACCTTTCGAGGCAGCGCCGCGTTTTTTTCGTCCGGTCGCCGCCCGCCCGGCGCGTCACGAGGACGCGTCCGCCGTTTCCCGGCGCCAGTCGTCCGGCGCATCCGGCCGGCCCTCTTCTCCCATCCCCCGAATGTCCAGGTCGAACGCGATGTCCGCGGCGAACATGTAGCCCCAGCCGTGCACGGCGCGGATCGGCAGGGCCATCTGCTTGGCGGCCGCCTTGCGCCGCAGGCGGCTGATCATGACGTCCACGAAGCGGCGGCGCGTCATGCCGTCTTCGGCGCCGTCCGCGCCGTCGGCGTGGAAGGCATCGCGGCTGACCTTGCGGTCGGGGGAATTCACCAGGCGCGACAGGAAGTCGCGCTCGCCGGTGGTCAGGCCCAGGGTCTGGCCGCCGGGGCTGATCAGCGTCCATCCCTTGTTGGCCAGGCGCCAGGTTTCCTGCGCGGACTCTCCCGGCGCGGGCGCCTCGGGCGCGGCGTCGGCGTTTTCGTGGGCCGCGCCCCGGCGCACCAGCGCCTGCAGCGCCGCGGCCAGCTCCAGCCCGGAGACGTCGGGGGGCAGGCAGGCGTCCGCGCCGCACAGCAAGGTGCGGATCCGGCTTTCGGCGTTGGGAAACGCGGAGATGGCGACGATGCCCAGGCCGCGGTCCGCCGCCCGCAGCCGCACGGCCGCGTTGTGGATGTCGGGTTGCGGCGCTTCCAGGATGATCAGGGGACAGGGGCGGCGGAAATACTGTTCGTACACCTTGGCCAGGTCGTGGCAGAGGCGGACGTTGAAACCCAGGTGCGACAGGGCCTCGGCAAGTCTGGCATGTCTGGCGTCGTCGTAGCCAAGAAATATGACATCCAGCGTGTTGTTCATTGATGCTTCCAGGACGGGGGCGTCCGGCGGTGTTGTTCGAATGGGCGCGCGGCCAGCCTGGTGCCCAGGTCGTTGCGGCCGGCTCGCGGCGTTTCCCGCGTCGATGCCGCTTGGAAGTCACGCCCGTGTTTTATTTAAACACGGGCGTGTTTTTTTGTGAAGATACGTTTCTGTAGTTTCCGATGGTAACTTAGGTGCGCCATCAATTGGCGGGGAAATGCTTGAAATACTGTTTGTTTTGAAATTAGGGACAACAACGTATTAAGTATCGTCGATACATTATTTTCTACTTCAGATACATCAAGGGCCTAAACTTGCGCAGCTTTTTACCTCCCGCGCTGGCCGGCGCGCGCGGCCGCGGCCGGCCTCCGGCGTAGGCGCAGCCATCTAAGTCAATGATAGATATGGGTTTTGCGGCGCGTCTGCGGCCCGCGCCCCGGCAGGCGCGCGGGCGCAAAGGCCCTGCGGCCGCCCGCTGCCGCGATTTGCGGATTAGCCCGGCAATTGGGGCGCAATCCGTTTATTTGGCGTCAGTATCGGGATGCTTTAATCAAAAACATAAATCCATATTAATAATGTCTCAGGTCGATCGATTGGACACGTTTAGCCATCGTCTGCGCAACGCAAGGATGCTTCAGGGATGGACTCAAAAGGACTTGGCGGTCGCAAGCAACCTGTCGCAAAGCGCTATCGGCAACTACGAGAGCGGGCAGCGCCAGCAGCCGTCCAGCGACGCCCTGATCAAGCTGACCCGCGCCCTGCGCGTCAATCCCATGTGGCTCAGCATCGGCGAAGGCCCGATGCTGAATCCGGACCCGGAAGGCGGCGCGGCCGGCCCGGGCGAGATGCCCACGCCGGCGGCCTGGCCCTTCGAAACCGTCTCCTACGCGACCTACTGCCGCTTGAGCTCCCAGGAAAAGCGGCAGATCGAGCTGGTGCTGGCCGCCTACATCAAGGCACGCGGCGAATAGACCCCAGGGGCTGGGCTGGCGTCGTCGGGCGCAGCCTTGCCCCGGCGCCGGCCGCCGGCGCCTGCGCGCCGTCGTCCGCCGCCCCGCCGGTGTCCGTGCGCAGCCGATTGCGCAGGCGCTCCACCGGGTCGGCGATCAGGCCGTTGAGCAGCGCCGAGAAACCGATACAGCCCGTGATGACCAGGGCCGCGAACAGCATGGGCTGATGCACGTTGATCTCGTCGAGCAGCCAGGTGAAGAACATGATCACCAGCGCATGGCAGATGTAGATGGGGTAGCTCAGTTCGCCGATCACCCGGTCCAGCCGGTGGCGGGACTGGAACAGGAAGGCCAGCGGCAGCAGCGCGGCGAAGAACATCACCGCCAGGCCGTCGCGCACGGTCGGATTGATGCCGATCGAGAAGTGCAGCAGACAGTAGCCGACCAGCGCGGCGACGCCCAGTTCGGGCAGGCGCTTCACCTTCAGCGTCCAGGCCTTGTAGCGCGGCAGCAGGACCTGGTGCGACAGCGAGCCGATCAGGAACAGCGCCAGTTCGGTCGGGAAGAAGCGGTAGGTCCAGGGGTCGCTCAGGCCGACGCCGGTGGCGATCAAGATCCCGCGCAGGGCGAGCGACGCCGCGAGCAGGGCCAGCAGCCGGCGCGGCGATCCCAGCACGAAGGGCGCCACCAGGTAGAAGCTCATTTCCACGCCCAGCGTCCAGGCCTGGGGCACCAGTAGTCCCTGGTACAACGGCACCTCGCTGCGGGCGAAGCTGCCCGTGAACACCAGCGCGGAATGCTCGATGCCGAAGAACATCAGCCAGTCCTGGCCCATGATGAAAATGTTGGACAGCACCAGGAACAGTTCGGCGCTGAAGGGCAGGGCGTCGTAGATGCGGAAGAACGCGCCGCCGCTCACGATATGCGCAAGCAGCGTCATGGCCGCGACGGCCAGATAGATCGGGAACAGGCGCAGGAAGCGGTTCGCGTAGAACTTGCCCACGGCACCCTGGTAGTGGTCGGTGGCGGTCAGGACATAGGAAATCAGGAAGCCGGAGATGACGTAGAACAGTTGCACCGCCAGCCTGCCGCCGACCAGTTGGTCGGCATAGCCACCGCCCAGATGGTCGAGCACCACGGATAATGCCAACAAGGTTCTCAAGAAGCCCATCGCCGTGTCTCCAGGAATATTTTTTTGAGGCCCCGCGGGGAGCCGGACACCTGCGGTACTTGCGGCCGACTCCCCATTCCTGGAGCTGCCAGGTCCTGCCGGAGGGGGACCCGTACTGATTCTGCGCGTCGGTCGCCACCCCCGCCATGCGGCTTACGATGCAGCAAGCCCCTGCCATCGGAGCGAGGCGGCCCGCGGCCCCGTGCTGCTTTTGGATACGGCTGTTGGGCGGAGAAGACAGTCGTCCTAGTCCAAGGCGGTTACAGTGGGGGGACGCAATTCTTTGGAGTCCCGTTCATGCCTATCCTGATGTCTACGCGTTATCGGCTGCTATGCCTGGGCCTTCTGACCGCGGCATTGGCGGGATGCGCCGGATCGCCCGGCGGCGCGCGGCCGCAAGGCGCGGCCGCGGCCAATGCCGCCAGCAGCGCCGATTCGCTGGCCCAGACCAGCTGGGAACTGCTGCGCTGGACCGAACCCGGCGGCGCGCTGCGCGATATTCCCCATGGGGATAACGGCGAGCCCGTGCGCCTGACGTTCCTGGCCCAGGGCAAGCAATACCGCGTCAACGGCTTCTCCGGCTGCAACCGCTACATGGGCTCGTACAAGCTGGAAGGCGGCAAGCTCTACATCGACGCGCCCGCCACCACGCGCATGGCCTGCGCCTCGCCCGAGCGCGCCCGTCTGGAAGCCGATTACCTGCGCGGCCTCTCCTCCATCGACACCTTCACGCTGGACAACGGCGGCGCCCCGCGGCACCTCACTTTCAACCTGCGCGGCGGCGACGTGCTGGAATTTGCGCGGCGCCAGGATCCGCCGACGCCGTAGGCTTCCGGGAGCCCCCCATGACCGTTTTCGCGCTTTCGCGCCGGCTGGCGCCCTGCCTGCTGGCCGTCGGCCTGGCCGCCTGCTCGTCCCAGCCCCATCAGGCCGGGGCCGGGCAGGATCCCCGCTACCAGCCCGCCGCGGCTTCGGATTTCCTGGCGCAGACCGGCTGGGACCTGGCGCGATGGACGAAACCGGGCGGCGCCCTGCGGCCCGTGCCGCATCCGTCCACCGGTTCGCGGCCGCTCACCGTCAGCTTCATCCATGAGCGCGGCGCGCCGCGCATCGCGGGCTATTCGGGCTGCAACCAGTACACCGCTTCCTACACGGTCGCCAACGGCCTGCTGATCGTGCGCGACCGCCCCGTGTCCACGATGATGGCCTGCGCGCCCGGCAACATGGGGCTGGAGCGGGATTTCCTGGCGTCCATGGCCCGCATCACCGCCAGCTCGGTGGACAACGCCAACAATCCCCAGCGCATGACCTGGGTGCTGGATACCGGCGACAGGCTGGATTTCGGCCGCCGGACCGATCCCATCGCGGGCGGCCAGCAGGGGCCGACCAAGCTGGTGTACGTGAACGCCGAGAAGGTGCCGTGCAGCACCAGCGCGGGCCGCGCCATGTGCTACCAGGTGCGAGACAGCGCCGCGCAGCCCTGGCAGCCTTGGCAGGGGGAAATCACGGGCTTCCAGTTCCAGCCGGGCATCCGCTACCGCCTGCGCGTGGTCGAGCTCCCGGATCCGGATCCGGGGGCGGACCCGTCGTCCGTCCGCTGGGTGCTGGACGCCGTGGTCGAGCAGGAAATCGTCTCTCGTTGAGCGCCGTCAAGGCGGGGTGGGGGCGGCGCAGGGGCCAGCGATTACTATTACGGGTTTCCCGCCCGCTTTACGCCGTTTTTCCATGACTTCCGTCGTCAATATCGCCGCCTACAAATTCGTTTCCCTGGACAGCCTGCCGGCGTTGCGCCTGCGCCTGCTGGAGGAGGCCGGCCTGGCCGCGCTCAAGGGCACGATCCTGCTGGCCGAAGAGGGCATCAACCTGTTCCTGGCGGGGGCGGCCGAAGGCATCGACGCCTTCCTGAAGGCCCTGCGCGCCGACGCGCGCTTCGCGGACCTGGAAGTGAAGTTCAGCCATAGCACGGCCGTGCCGTTTCGCAAGCTGCTGGTGAAGATCAAGCGCGAGATCATCCGTATGGACCACCCGGCCATCCGCCCCGAGGCGGGGCGCGCGCCCGGCGTGGACGCGCAGACGCTGGCGCGCTGGCTGGAGCAGGGGGTGGACGACGCGGGCCGGCCGGTGGTCATGCTGGATACCCGCAATGCCTTCGAAGTGGACGAGGGCACGTTCAGGAACGCCATCGATTGGCGCATCGAACGCTTCACGCAGTTTCCGGCCGCGGTGCAGGCGCACCGCGCCGAGCTCGAAGGCAAGACCGTGGTCAGCTTCTGCACTGGCGGCATCCGCTGCGAGAAGGCCGCCATCTACATGAACGAAGCCGGCATCGAGAACGTCTACCAGCTCGACGGCGGCATCCTCAAGTATTTCGAGGAAACCGGCGGCCCGGGCTACGACGGCAAGTGCTTCGTCTTCGACGAACGCATTTCGCTGGATCCGGCGCTGGCGCCCAGCAGGGCGTAGCGGCAGAGGACGCCGCCGCAGGAGCCACAATGACGAAGAGCCCGCCTATCGGCGGGCTCTTCGCATGCGGCGCGGCCTTGCGGGCTTAGCGCACGCGCATGCCCGGCTTGGCGCCGGGGAACGGCTCCAGCACGTAGATGCCGGCGTCGACCGCCTCATCGGCATGGCTGGCAGCCAGCACCATGCCTTCGGACACGCCGAACTTCATCTTGCGCGGGGCCAGGTTGGCCACCATGACGGTCAGCTTGCCGATCAGGTCTTCGGGCTGGTAGGCCGACTTGATGCCGGAGAACACATTGCGGTGGCGGCCTTCGCCCACGTCCAGCGTCAGGCGCAGCAGCTTGGTCGAACCTTCCACCTGCTCGCAGTTGACGATCTGCGCGATGCGCAGGTCGACGCGGGCGAAGTCGTCGATGGAGATGGTGTCGGCCAGCGGTTCGCCGCCAGGCACCACCACGGGAGCGGCGGGCGGCTCGAACAGGTCTTCCAGCATTTGCGGTTCGACGCGCTGCATCAGGTGCTTGAACGGCGCCACGCGTTGCGGCAGCACCGCGGCGTCCGCCCAGGTGAACGGCGCCTGGGCGCCGAAGAGCTCCAGGGCCACGCGTTCGGAGAGGGCGGGCAGCACCGGCGCCAGCATGACGGACAGGGCCTTGAAGCCGGCCAGCGAGCGCGAGCAGATATCTTGCAGCTTGGCCTTTTGCTCGTCGCTGGCGTCTCCGATGCCCTTGGCCAGGACCCACGGCTGCGCGGTGTCGAAAGCCTGGTTGATGCGGTCGGCGTAGGCCATGATCTCGCGGATCGCGCGGTTGTACTCGCGGGCCTCGAACGCGGCGCGGATGGACTCGGCCTGTTCGGCGTATTCCGCGGCCAGCGCGGCGGTGTCGCCGGAGTAGCCCAGCACGCCGTCGAAATGCTTGGTGATGAAGCTGGCGGCGCGGCTGGCGATGTTGACGTACTTGCCGACCAGGTCGCTATTAACGCGGGCGATGAAGTCCTCGGGGTTGAAGTCCATGTCTTCGACCCGGGCGTTCAGCTTCGCCGCGATGTAGTAGCGCATCCACTCGGCGTTCATGCCGATCTGCAGGTAGCGCAGGGGCGAGATGCCGGTGCCGCGGCTCTTGGACATCTTTTCGCCGCTGACGGTGATGAAGCCATGCACGTTCACGGCGTCCGGCGTCTTGCGGCCGGCGAATTTCAGCATCGCGGGCCAGAACAGCGCGTGGAAGTACACGATGTCCTTGCCGATGAAGTGGACCTGCTCGGTGCTGCCGGCGGGGTCGAGCAGCGCGTCGAAATCCAGGCCCTTGAGCGCGCAATACGACTTCAGCGAAGCCAGGTAGCCGACCGGCGCGTCCAGCCACACGTAGAAGTACTTGCCCGGCGCGTCGGGGATCTCGATGCCGAAGTAGGGCGCGTCGCGGGAAATGTCCCAGTCGCCCAGCTTGGCTTCGCCGTCGTCGGCGCCCAGCCATTCGCGCGTCTTGGCCAGCATTTCGGGCTGCAGGTGCTTGCCGCCGGCGGCATTCGAGCCGGTGGTCCATTGCTGCAGGAATTCCACGCAGCGCGGATCGGACAACTTGAAGAAGAAGTGGTCCGAGGATTTCAGCACGGGCGTGGCGCCGGTCAGGGCCGAGTACGGGTTGATCAGCTCGGTGGGCGCGTAGACCGCGCCGCAGACTTCGCAGGAATCGCCGTACTGGTCCTTGGCGTGGCACTTGGGGCATTCGCCCTTGATGTAGCGGTCGGCCAGGAACATGCCCTTGACCGGATCGTAGAACTGCTCGATGGAGCGGGTTTCGATCAGGCCCTGGGCCTTCAGCGCGCGATAGATGTCGTGCGACAGCGCGACGTTCTCGGCGGAGTCCGTGGAGTGCCAGTGGTCGAAACGGATGTGGAAGCCGTCCAGGTACTGCGGGCGCTCCGCGGCATAGCGGGCCACCAGCGCCTGGGGCGTAATGCCTTCCTTCTCGGCCTTCAGCATGATCGGCGCGCCGTGCGCGTCATCCGCACCCACGAAGTGCACCGTGTGGCCCGCCATTCGCATCGAACGAACCCAGATATCGGCCTGGATGTACTCCATGATGTGGCCGATGTGGAAAGATCCGTTGGCGTAGGGCAGCGCAGTGGTGACAAAAAGGGTGCGAGACATGGTTGTCGATGGAGGGTTGAGGGAAAAGGGGGTTGGCCGGCCATTTTAGGGCAACGGCGGGGACTTGCCGGATGGGGCGTCCGGAGGCGGCCCATCGATGGCCGATCCGCCTGTCGCGGCGCGCGGATCAGGCGGGAATCAGGGGCGGGAGGGATAGGCGGGAATGCCGGCGTCGCGGCCCTGCGGACGCGTGCCGCCGCGGCCCGCTTGCGCCGCGGGCATCGGGGAAGCCGCCGTCAGCGGATTTCGCGGGCTTCGACGTCGATCACGTCGCCGCGCGGCTGCGTGGCGAACGGGGCGGCGCCGGACTGGAACGGCCCCGGGCGGGCGCCTTGGCGCTGGCTCCAATAGGCGCGAACGCCGAAAGGCTTGCCGCGCACCTTGGCGACCACGTACAGGATCGCCACGGCGATCGCCGTGGAAAGCATGAAGACCAGCGCCATCGCCATGCCGATCAAGGCCAGGGCGGCGAATAGGACGGCACGAAAGAAGCGGATAAGTGTGTTGGTCATGAAGATCGGATGCAAAACGCAGCGAAAGGTTCCCGGGTATCCGCTATCCTTTAGGGGATGGCGGCCCGCAGAAGCCGCGCTGCCTACGGAACCACAGTGATATGAGTATAACGATAGAACACATCCGCGCCGCGCTGCGCGCCGCGCAAGACCCGAATACCGGTTTGGATTTGGGTGTTTCTGTAAAAGATCGTGACATTCAG
>Ga0222427_100541_pt1 | contig 50904 bp, 42 predicted proteins | sample 2B20Ametagenome_FD_182890 | JGI IMG/M metagenome (GOLD analysis project Ga0222427, IMG submission 182890) | Enriched microbial communities from leaf-cutter ant dump, University of Wisconsin, Madison, United States - 2B20A (version 2) | ecosystem: Environmental > Terrestrial > Nest > Insects nest... | reverse complement strand
ACTTCATTCCTTGGTTTTTCTATTTGGTCGACCAATTAATTGGTTTACCAAAAATAAACATTCAATTGGGTATTCAAAAAGTTATTTCAAATTAAATCATTTTATCTTGGAATTACCTCTAAATCAACCTTCCAATTAAGCAGTTGGAACTATATCTTAATTACCTTCTTCATACTTGTCACTTTTCCAGCATTTTCAACAGATAGCATATAAGTTCCCGCTTGAATATTTTGCACATCAATTTCCTGCAGTTGGTTGCCACTTACTTGTTTGGTCAATATTACCTGCCCTTGAATGTTGATGATCTTAATCACATCTCCATTTACCGCACCAGTAACACTAATATTGTTTTTCGTCACCGGATTAGGATAAACTGTCACTACATTATCTAAAGCTATCCTTACAGATTTCACCTCACTTGGATGTTCCGTTCCATCCTGATCTACCCCTACCAAACGATAATAGTTAAGGCCATTGACTGGATTTAGATGCGTGTAGTTATAGTTAAAAATTCCTGCTTTGTTATTGGCTGAAACAGAATAGATTTTCTCGAAACCATTAACGTTTCGGTGTTGCAAAACATATTCCTTCAAATTTACCTCATCGGTAGTTTGCCAGGTCAGTTTTACGTTATTTAAGCTTTCTTTAGCCGTAAAATTTAATAATCGTAATGGCAAGGTGGTATTGGCTTCGCCCACTACAAAAGGAGAAAATGTACTTGTAGTAATGGTAGCAGTGTTTGCGGCTGCATTTCCAGTACCTGTAAAAGTTCCGTAAGCATTCGAAGTATAGGCTGCGATACCAATTTGCGCATTACTAAAATTGGCAAAATCAGTTCCCTCCAGGGAATTATCCCAACCTAGGGTTACATCTACGTTACCAGTTCCCGAAACACGGTTGATGTTCCAAACGGCATCAACCATTCGTAATTTTTGTGTAGTGGTTAGCGAAGTTCCACTAGGAGTAGCGTCGGTAGTTGCGCCTTGAAACACGTTGATCTCAAAGTTTGAACTTGAGGTTGGGTTGAGGGTTATAGGCATATAATTGGTTGCTGTACCTACTGGAATTAAGGTAGGTACGGATATACTATTTATTTTTAAGGTACCCAAAGCAGCACCGCTAACCTCTGTTTGAATATATTTTAATGAGCCTCCTCCTATAACAGCTGTATTTCCATTGGTCAGTTCCAAAGTGGCATTCGACGGGATTACCAATTTACCACTTGTTAGCGTTAGAGTTCCGGCAACCGTTAAGTTCTTACTGGCAGGCAATGTTAAAGACGTACCCGTAGAAACAATCAGGTTATTATAGCTGGTTAAAGCATTCGTTCCTGATATAGATGTTGCTGGTTTAACAAAATTCTGATTGCTTCCACTGTAAATCACTGTTCCATTATTGATAAAATTGACACAATTTATTTCTGGGTTGTTGTTGGTTAATTCCAAAGTAGCTCCAGCTTGTATATCAACTGTCTCACAAGCGGCAGTCGAACCTTGTGTAATTACTTGAGTAGATCTTGAGGAAGTAAGTTTTGCACCATTTTGAATCATGAACACACCAGTTCCACTTGTAGATCCAATAACCAAAGCACCATTATTACTAACAATATTCCCACTGGCAAGGGTTAACCCCCTAAATTTCATCCCGGTATTTAAAGTACCTATTTGTCCAGGGTTTAGTGCGAATATACCGTAGCAAACTGTGCCATTTCCATTCCATTCGCCTGCAAGGGTGATATCCCTTGTATCTCCAATAAATTTTAGATAACCAAGTGTACTAGAATTAGTAAATTGGTTTGCATTTGTTGTGGTAGCGCTAGTTTGATCTGAATAAAAAACTCCATCAGCTCCTAAACCAACTACCGGAGTAGCATGACCGTTATAAACCCTTACTTTTCCGCTAACATTCAAATTACTTGTATTTAATCTTACCGAACCGTAGACTGTTCCCGTAAAACCCCAATGTAAGTCTCTACAATAAACATCCGGAGCGTCTATATTAACAATGTGCCCTGTTTGTAAATAAACATTGTTAGTAGATGTAGGTGCCGTTGTAGCTGCCTGCCAAGCTCCACCTACTCTAGTTTGCCATATTGCTGGGTTAGTCCAGTCACCTCCCGACACAGAACGATAATCGCCGTCAGTTGCTATCTGAGCAAAACCAACTGCTGCAAAGCAACTAAAAATCATTAAAAGTAAAATTCTTTTCATATGCGTTTAATATTTGGTTATAGGTTAAGGAGAGTTGGTAGTCCCTTCCATTATTTCTTATAGGTATTCTGTAATGTTAAAATCGTTGAACCAGAGCGTTTCATCTCTTAGCACTTCTGGCTGTAATGTTCTTCTGTAAATCCCCCACTTAGGGCGGCAACTAGTAGTATTCTTTCGCCACATTTCGATATTGGTAAATGCTTGTTTTAGCAACAATTTACCATCGTTAATCCTTGTAATTTGTATTTCATACTTGCCATTAAAAGAGAAGGTAGCTCTTTCTGTTACTTCCACCCATTGGCCCCTAAAATCGGCCAAAGGAACAGCGGCAATATATTTTTGGGAAGTGGCATCGGTATCACCAGTGTGAATGACCTGTAAAATATCGCCTCCAGCTTTATATCTAGGCGTCAGTGTAATGATAGGAAGTGTATTGTCGCCGTCAATAGGTTTAAGCTGATGGATATGGGTAAAATCGCTAGAAGGTTTGAAACCTGCATCCAATTTAAACTTCCATTTGTACAGGACTTTCTCATCTTTACTGGCCTTTAAATTTTCGGACGACCGGTCATAAGTCTTGATTTCATTACGTTGCCTATCCGAATCTTCGCATTTATCGTTATCTGGTGTCACATGAATTTTGAATGCGAAAACCGTACGTTTTAAGTCTTGGTCGTAAACTTGGGTAATATGCCTGCCAAAAGCAACGTGGCTACAGTCAGGCGCTTCAATGACATCACCTGTACCTCCAAAAATATTATTGATCAACTGGTAAGTGTCTATCGAAGCATTGGCCGTTAAAGTAGTTCCCTCTGTATTGGTAGGTTGGTTACCGTTACCAGTGGCCCCTTCCTTTTCTAGAATAGCACTTTTTTGTTTACTACAGGCGCAACTGAAGAAACAAAAGCACAACACATAAAGCCATTTTTGTGTATTCATACAGAACATAAATTTGGTTGACCAATATTTGGTTGACCAAATTTATTGAAATAAACTTACGAAGCAAATTTTTTAGAAAATTTTAACAGATGTGGTTTGAAAGCAGAAAAACCTCGTAGGTTTTTGAAACCTGCGAGGTTGATGCATGAATACTTTCTAAATAAAATATTATTTTCTGGCGAAGCGTTCTTCTGCTTCGTTAACGATTTGTTGCACTACCTTTTGTAAGGCACTGGCTTTATTTCCAATCACAGGATCTTTATCATAATTGGTAAGATAAATGATATTTTTAGTAGTGTCATCGTATACAAACTGAAATTCGTAGCGTAACACTTTTGGGTCTTTCAGATCAGCCCCCGTATTAGCTACAGTATCCGGAATGTGAAGTAAATCCTGTTCATCAATTTTACTATGTAAGTAGATGATGTTATTGGTGCGCAATTTAAAATTCTCTTTGATTACACGATCGCGTTGATCTAAAAACTGATAGTTACCGGTTTTCGAATCGTAACTATTTTGCAAACTATCACCAACTCCCCATTTATAGCTAAGGCTTAAAAATGCTACCGCTCTTTTACCACCGCTTCTTAATTTCATTATATAGTAACCGCCAACAATCACGATCAATAACACTGAAGCTATTTTTAAGATGAATTTTTGTTTGGCATTCATTATTTGGCAGCGGCTTCCTTATCTATCAATGTCAATTCTATTTCCTTTTGCATTTTTCCAATGGCACTTTTCATGCGCTCACTTCCAGTAAAACTAGGCAGATAAGTCACTTCTTTAGATTTCTTTTGATAATTGAATTTAATGAAGTAGCGCAATTGTTTAGGATTGTTCAAGTCTGCTTCGCTATTCGCGATGACACTTGGTAAATTCCAAAAACCTTGAACATCGGCAATGCTGTCTAAGTATTTAATGTCTCTTTGGCTTAATTTAAAGTTACTTTTAACCAATGAATCGTTTTTATTTAAATATTTAAACTCGCCCGTAACCGAGTTGTAGCTATTTTCTAGTTGCTTGCCTGTTCCCCATTTATATTCCAAGGAAACGAAATATTTCTCTTGAAATGGTGCATTTTTAATCATTGGAGCATAATAAATGGCACTGTAAATTACAAATGGCACTACTACACTTAATATTAAAAAAATCTTTTTAGCTCTTGAACTCATAATTAATCTGCAACAAAATTCCTCGATGCCTCGTCGTTAAATTCACCTTCCCATTTGGCTACTACTACAGTTGCCAAGCAATTACCAATTACGTTTACTGAGGTTCTTGCCATGTCCATTAACTCATCTATCCCTAAAATAGCGGCGATAATAAACACTGGCAGGCCAAACTGTTCAGCAGTAGCAATCAATACAATTAACGACGCTCTTGGCACGGCTGCTACACCTTTTGAAGTAATCATCAAGGTAAATGCAATAGCCAATTGTTGTCCTATGCCTAAATGCATGCCCGCAGCTTGGGCCACAAAGATAGAAGCTAAAGAGAGATATAAAGAAGTTCCATCTAAATTAAAGCTATATCCTGTTGGTATAACGAAAGAAACAATTTTACGCGGCACACCAAATCTTTCCATATTGCTCATGGCCTTTGGCAAAGCGGCATCTGAACTTGTGGTAGCAAAAGCGATAGAAACCGGTTCCTTTACTGCTTGTATAAACTTTTTGATGGATATTTTTAAGAAAAGCATAATGGGTACAAATACCACCAATACAAATACAATGAGTGCAATGTATAAAGAACCTAAAAGCATGAATAGATTCTTTAAAATATCGACTCCTAAATGTCCTACGGTATAGGCCATGGCCGCACCTACCCCAATAGGTGCAAAGTACATGATGAGGTTGGTAAATTTGAACATTACTTCCGATAGGCTCTCTGCAAAATCGACCAAGGGCTTTCGCTTCTTTTCTTCTACCATGGCCAAACCAATACCAAAAATCACTGAAAACACTACAATTTGTAACACTTTGTTCTCATACATTGATTTCACGACGTTTTCTGGAAATAGTTCGTAAAAGAAGTGCGCAAATTTATAAACACCGTGTACGTTTCCTGGTAGTGCCTCTAATTCAGTATCAACTACTTTAGCTGTCGGCAATTGTTGTTGAGGCATCTTCTGAATATCTACTCCAACTCCAGCATGAGTAATATTAATGACTGCCAAACCAATGAAAATAGCGCATGAGGTAGCACAAAAGAAGTATAACATTGATTTCCACGCCATACGACCTACTTGCTTAAGATCCGAATGGCCTGCAATACCGTAAACCAGCGTACCAAAAAGAATTGGCCCTACAATGGTTTTAACTAACTTAATGAAACCTTTGCTAAGTGGGTGTAGTGCCGCCGCAAAATTTGGGAAATCGACCCCTACAAAAACACCAAGAAGCATACATACCAATATCCAGGTGGTAAGATTTCTCTTTACTAAAGCATACCCCACCAATACCGCTGCTAGGCTCCAGCGTGCCGACTTCATCACTAGCTCAGATACTTCTACAATCTCAAATTCTTTTAATAATGTAAGAATTAACGCAATGGTAATACAAATTAAGGTGATGAAACCTATTTTAGTTTTTTTCATTTTTTGTTTTTTAAAACTGTAGGTAGGCTATTGTTACAATAGCTTCTTTTCAGCTTGTTTTGGTGTCTTTTTATTCAAAAGGCACACCGTCTATTTGGCTTATTTTGGTTTTTTCTAACTTTAACCACGGGCACTTTTAAGTTACTCGCTGGATATGCTTAGACCGACAAAAATAAATATTTGCTTTTAGCACACAAACATTTATTAATTTAGCCAGCGTTTACGGTGTAACAATTTAATGTGTCACTGTTCTAATAGACATACAAAAACAGTAAATGGACCGAAAAGATCAGCTTTTTAAGGAAATTTTCGATAAAAACTCAAAGAAGATATTTCACTTGTGCTACGGTTATACAGGCGACAAGGATTCGGCTAATGATCTTTTACAGGAAACGTTTCTGAAGGTTTGGCAAAACCTAGATAAGTTTAGAAACAAGTCATTGATATCTACTTGGATTTATAGAATTGCAGTGAATACCTGCTTAACTTATCTACGTTCTGAAAAAAGACAGGCCAAAGATGAACTTACCGATAATATTATAGAGAATAAAATAGAAGAATATTCGGAAAAAAATGAACAGGTTGCCTTGCTATATAAATCTATATCGAAGTTAGAAGAAAATGACCGTTTAATTATCACAATGGTATTAGATGAGCTTCCTTACAATGAAATAGCTGAAATATCGGGCATCAGCGAAGGAAATTTAAGAGTTAAGATCCACCGCATCAAACAGAAACTTACTGAAATATACAATCAACATGCAAGAATTTGATCACATAGAGGCATTATGGGCTAAGCATACCGTTGATGTAAAAATCTCGGCCGACGATATGCTCAAACAGGCTAAGAAAGATGTAAGTAACATGCGTACCAAATCGTTACTAAACATTATTGGCATGGCATTTTCTATTTTTGCCGTAGCGGCCATCTGGTTTTTTTACGACTTTACTTCTCTTTCGACACATTTTGGCATTAGCATTATTGTTTTGGCGGTAGCGGTTTACACGATTATTTTATACAGTAACCACCGCGTAATTGCCCGTAATGATTTCACTGAAAATCCACATATTTTCCTTCAAAAGTTAAAAGTATATCAACTACAAAGGCATCAGCTTTACAACCGCCTATATTGGTTCTATGTTATTGCACTTTCTTTGGGCATGGCTTTATATTTTTATGAGGTTTTACACAACCTACAACTGTGGCTGCAAATCTTGATCTTATTTTTAAGCTTTGGTTGGGTGGTGTTTTGTTCTACTTTGGTTAGAAAAGCAGTCATCAAAAAAGACAGAGAGAGAATTTCACTTTTGATCGAGAAATTTGAGCGCATCAGCAATCAGTTTAAAGAGACAGAATAATTTGGCATAACTTTCGTTCTTGTATGGTTAAATGAAACCATTAAAGAAGAATATCATAATGCTGGCGGTGTTTTTATTGGCCACCGCTTTTATACCTCACGAACGTATTTATCCTGAAACGCTCGATTGGGACACCCATTTTAGGGGCACGCCCGATGCCAATTCGCAATACGCTGCGGTAACCAATACCATTTGGCAATATGGTTATACCGCCAGAACCAGAGGGAACAACTTAACTATTGATTTCAGTTTTTTAGGCGGAGTTGATGCCAATAAATCGTGGGTAAAGAGAGAGCGTATTAGCAATAAAAATACGAGTAGGATTTTGCTAAACCACGAACAGGGGCATGTTTATATTAACTTTCTTCTGTTAAAAAATGGCGAGCAAATTTTGCGCAATCAGCAATATACTGTACAAAATTATAAGCGTTTGGTAGATAAAACCGCAAAGGAGCTTAGTAAATTCTATAACAACATGCAGGACCGTTATGATGTTGAAACCAAACACGGTTCCGATTTAGAAGCTCAGCAACGCTGGAATCTTTATTTCGAAAATGAATTGAGTAAGTTATAAACAAAAATGAAAGCCACATTAAAAACAAAAGGGACGAGAGTTTTTATTCTCGTCCCTGATATGATAGTCGTTTAGTTAATTTCTCCAGGCTTTACTTCTGAAGAAGAGAAACTATTTCCAGACAAACGATATTTCAATGTTTTTACCAAAGTAGAGGTTTTACCGCTATCTGATTGTACAATAGGCACTGAACGGAACAAATCGCCATTTTTAACAAAGAATTTATCATCTCCCTGATAGCCTTTCATGGTACTAATTCCTGGAAAACTGATCTTATTAAAATCGTTATTGAATTCATAAACATTTACATCGGCTACATTTTTGCGCACCAGCGATTGCACATAAATCTCCGGATTGCCGTCGTTATCTAAATCCATATTCCAAGCATCGGTAATCACGCCATTTCGCTCCACAGAAATTGATTTGTAGTTGTTCCGAGCTGAATCGGACATTAAAATCAAAAATCCGCCTACGCTATCCACTCCTTTACCCCAACTTACTACTTCAAAATAATATCCGGGCTTTATTTCAATACTTTTATAAAATGGAAATGGATTGGGTGCTTTTGTTTCTGCCGGGGTTAGTTGGGTTTGTGTAGCTTTTTCATTTTCGCTACAAGCCATAAACGCCACAGAAATTGCACCAATTGCAAATACAGATCTCAAAAAATCCTTTAAAAACATCTTATTAATTTTAAAAAAGCCAATTTATGTGTTTTGTGCATTTAATGCAAAGGACTATTTAACTTTAACATCTGCCGCACCGTTGTTTAAAACGGTTTCCATAACTACGCTACGTTTCCCGCTAGGAGTAATTACAATGGTTTTAAGTACCTTTTTTGCTCCCTGAGGCACATTAATATTTAAGGGCTGAGTGTATTCTGCAGCATTTTCCGAAGGGCGGTATCCATCTAATGTGTAGTAAATTTTAGCACCTAAAATAGGAGCCGCCAAAGTAATCACATGGTTTTCGCCATTTACGGTTTGCGCCGGCTGGCCTACTGCCGTTGGCACCCAATAATTGGTACTGGTTTGATCTAATCTCGCCAAATGTAAAGGCAAGCGTTCGCCACTGAAATTTTTAAGATCTTTTTTGGCTAGTGGTGTCCAGGCAATTTCAGATAGTGCATAAACCCTTGGAAAAATCATAAATTCCACTTTTGATGGGGTTTCAATATACTCTGTCCATAAGTTTGCTTGTACGCCTTTAATGTATTTTTTTTGATCTTCGGTAAGCACGTCAGGCACTGGATTGTAGTTATAAACCTTGATAAAATCAGAATAACCTTTACCTGTTCTGCTGATGGTAAGTGGCTCATCTTCGGATAGGGATTGCTTGTGATCGAAATACAGACCGTTAGATCCAGGAGTCATCAACACATCATGGTTTTGTTGTGCAGCTTCTATCCCTCCTTTTTCACCTCTCCAGCTCATCACCGTAGCATTAGGTGCTAAACCGCCTTCTAAAATTTCATCCCAACCAATGATCGAACGTCCTTTGCCATTCAAATACTTTTCTATACGCTGGATAAAATAGCTTTGAAGTCCGTGTTCATCTTTAAGTCCTTTTTCTTTGATCAATTGTTGGCAAAATGCAGACTCTTTCCAATATTTTTTTGGCGCTTCGTCGCCACCTATATGAATATATTTAGAGGGGAAAATGGCAACCACTTCATCCAATACATTTTCCAAAAACTTGAAAGTATTTTCTGAGGGTACAAAAATATCATCAAAAACACCCCAAGTTTGCTGTACTTGTTTACCGGTTCTAGGGCCCGACCATGGTGCCTTTTCTCCAATAGGCGTATCTCTTTCAGGAAAGCAGCTTAACTCAGGATAGGCCGCAATAGCAGCTGAACCGTGTCCAGGTAATTCAATTTCCGGAATAACATTGATATATCTGGCCGCAGCATAGGCTACAATTTCTTTGGCTTCGGCTTGGGTGTAATAACCTTTATAAACTTCATTATCGGTTCCACCGCTGCCTGGATAATTGCCAATAATAGTTCCGTTTCTACTGCTACCAATCTCAGTAAGTTTTGGATATTTCTTAATCTCCAGTCTCCACCCTTGATCTTCGGTTAAATGCCAGTGAAAGTTGTTCAGTTTGTATTGCGCCATTACATCAATATACTTTTTGATGAAAGAAAGCGGGAAAAAATGACGACCAACATCTAAATGCAATCCTCTGTAACTGAAGCGGGGATAATCATTAATTTCGGCATTTTGGATATTAATAGTGCCTACATGTTTTTGATCAGGCACCAACTGCATGAAAGATTGCAGCGCATAGAATAATCCGGCATCTTTGCCAATCAATTTAACGCTGTTACTGCTAATTTTAATCTGATAGCCTTCATTTGGTAGCTGATCTGCTCCTACGCTGGTAAGCTCTATTGCTTTTTGTCCAGCAGCTAGAGTTTTAACTAATTTCAGGTTTAATCCCTTGGTAGCGGCAAATGATTGAAGTGTTTCTGCAATTTTGGCATTTTTTGGATTACTATTCAGCAAAACAACGTTCTTATCAAGAAGAAAGCTTCCACTGCCTTTCTGTACAGACACTGGAGCAGGAATAATCCCCATGTTAACATCGGTTTGTGCTTGAGCATTTAGTAAAAAAAATGCAGCAACAGCCGTTAGAAATAATTTTTTCATCAATTTTGGTTTATGATATTTTGGTTTTAGTTGAGCGCTATAGTTAAGCACTATAATTATTTACAAGATAGAAATTTTTAAAGCGCAGTGGAAAAGAAAAAGTTAAAACATAAAAAAAGCTTTCTAAATGTCTTAGAAAGCTTTTAAAATATGGTGGATATGCTAATTACTTAGCATCAACTTTGGCAGCTAAATATCTTTCAGCGTCTAAAGCAGCCATACAACCTGATCCAGCCGCGGTAATTGCTTGTCTGTAATAGTTGTCTTGTACGTCGCCGCAGGCAAAAACACCTTCTACATTTGTTTTAGAAGTACCTGGAATGGTTTGTAAATAACCTGTTTCGTCCATATCTAACCAACCTTTAAAGATGTCGGTATTTGGTTTGTGACCAATGGCTACAAAGAAACCTTCTACATCTAAAGTCGTGGCTTCTTCTGTTTTATGGTTGAATACTTTTACACCAGTTACATTTTTACCGTTTCCGATGACTTCTGTAGTTTCTGTGTTATAAAGTACTTCGATATTTTCTGTGTTCTCTACGCGGTGAACCATCGCTTTTGAAGCTCTAAATTCATCTCTACGTACCAACATGTAAACTTTTTTACAAAGTTTAGCCAAGTAAGTTGCTTCTTCAGCAGCAGTATCACCACCACCTACAATGGCTACGTTTTGACCTTTGAAAAAGAAACCATCGCAAACGGCGCAAGCTGATACACCAAAACCATTGTATTGTTGCTCGCTTGGCAAACCTAACCATTTAGCTTTGGCTCCGGTAGCAATAATTACGGTATCGGCCAAAATAGTTTTGGTTTCATCTACCGTTACTTTATGTGGTAAGGAAGAGAAATCAACAGCGCTTACATAACCAAAACGGATTTGCGTACCAAAACGCTCAGCTTGGTTTTTAAAATCTTCCATCATTTCTGGCCCCATAATTCCGTTAGGATAGCCTGGGAAATTATCTACATCGGTGGTTTGGGTAAGCTGCCCGCCCATTTCCATACCGGTGTATAATACGGGTTTTAAATCGGCTCTAGCGGCATAAATAGCTGCAGTGTAACCTGCTGGCCCCGACCCAATAATGAGGCACTCTACGTGTTCTAATTCTTCTTGTTGAGACATTGTGTGTAATTTGTGATGCAAATTTAATCTTTAAGCCCTAAAGCGCAATACTTGTGGAGAAAGATGAAATTGTGGAGATAATTTGTTTAGTGGCTAGGGACTAGTAACTAGGGGTTAGTAGCTAGGAGTTAGTATTACAAAGTGGTTAACTGTTTTATTGAACCATAGCCAACCTCTCAACTTTCGGACTATTTAACTTTCCAACCTTTCAACATCAATCTACTTCCCTTTATTAGCTTTAAGTAAGCGTACAAAGTTGCCTCCTAATATTTTATGGATGTCGGCTTCGTTATAACCTCTTTTTAGAAGTGCAGCAGTCACCTTCGGAAAATCAGCCACACTATCGATTCCTTGAGGGAAGGATTCAGCGCCATCAAAATCAGCACCAATACCCACATGATCTACCCCAATCAATTTTACGATATGATCAATATGATCTACTACCTTCTCAACACTTGGCCTAATTTCATCGGCTTCTACCTTATGCAAACTGATTAAGGTGTCAATAGCTTTTGATCGACCATATTTATCGCTAAGGGCCTTCAGTTCATCTTTATATTTCGCTAAAAAGGTTTGTTGTTTTTTTGAATACGTAGAATCGAGGAAACCGCTATAAAAATTCAACGAAATTACTCCGCCATTTTTCCCTACAGCCTTGATCTGGTCATCTTTTAGGTTTCGCGGGATGGGATTAATGGCATACACACAACTATGAGATACCAAAATAGGTTTCTTGGATGCATTGATGGCGTCGTAAAATGTTTGCTCACCCACATGAGATAAATCTACTAATACACCAAGGTCATTTAGTTTTTTGACTACCGATTTCCCAAAATCGTTTAAGCCCGGCTTATCAACTTTACCCTTACTTTCCTCAGCTGCCGAACTTGCCCAAGGGGTGCTATTGTTCCAAGTGAGGGTTAGATAAATCATTCCTCTTTTGGCCAGACTTTCGAGTTTGCTTAAATCGCTTTCGATCATATGACCGCCTTCTACTCCTATCAACGCGGCCATTTTATTTTGTTTCACGGCGTTTTCAAGCTCTTGAGCATTGGTAGCCAAAGTAATTTGATTAGGATATCTTTTAATAAGGCTATACAAGGAATCAATTTGTCTATTGGCTAAATCAAAACCGCCTTTTTCGTCACACCAGATAGAAAAAACCTGCACATCTAAGCCGCCTTGTTTTGCTCTTACCAAATCAAAATTACCAGTACGTTGCAATTGTCCAACATCTATCCCCGATTGTATCTGATTGTAAAGAATATCGCCATGCGTATCTACCATGATTGCTTTTCGATGTATTTCATTAGCAGTTTGCGCATAAGTACTCAGAGCCAGCATAGTGGCAGCCAATAAGGCTAGTTGTTTCTTCATGTTATTCTATTGCTTGTATTTCTTCGCGGGTTAGTTTACTTGTACTGATCAATTTATCGTTTTCAAAAACTTCTTTGGTTCTCTTTTTTAAGTTATACCAGGTCCCGTCCTTCAATCCGTTTTTGAAATGACCATATATATCCCTTCTGCCTTTATAATTAAAGAGGGCAATGTCGCCATTTAATTTGCCATTTGAATAGGTACGATAACCTAATACCTTACCATCTGGAAAATAGTCTGTCCATTTACCTTCTTCCAATCCGTCTACATATGAACCTTCTTGCGAGATATACCTATCTGTTTTTGCATTCTTAAAATTGGTAAAATTCTCATCGTTATAATCAAAAATACTTCCATAGAAAATAAATTTACCATGTGGAACGGTAAGCTGTTCATCTTTATAAGATCCTGAAAGCATCAAATTATCATACAAATCGTAACGTTTCAATGTCCATAAATTCTCCCCACTTAATTTACCGTACACGCCATAAGAGGTTGCCCTCTCCGCATCAGTTGTAATTCTATTCCCGTTAAAATAAATAGGTTTAGCCTGCGAAAAGGCCTGCAAGAAAGTACAGCAGCATAAAAATATCAGCAGTTTATATTTCATTTTCGTTTAAGTTTGAATTACGCCTACGTTAAAGTTTTTTCGAATAGGTGACTGATTAGCGGCTTCAATTCCCATAGAAATGACATTACGGGTTTCGAGAGGATCAATTACCCCATCTACCCATAAACGCGATGCGGCGTAATATGGTGTAGTTTGAGCATTATATTTATTGGTAATATCGTCCAATAATTGATTTTTTTTATCATCAGCAAGTACTTCTCCTTTGGCTTTCAAGGCACTTTCCTGAATTTGCAATAATACTTTAGCAGCTTGTGTCCCACCCATTACGGCTATTTTTGCGCTTGGCCATGCATAGATTAGCCTTGGATCGTAAGCTTTGCCACACATGGCATAGTTGCCTGCGCCGTAGGAATTACCCAGTACCACCGTAAATTTTGGCACTACCGAATTGGCTACAGTGTTTACCATTTTAGCCCCATCTTTAATAATACCGCCCTGTTCTGACCTACTGCCCACCATAAAACCCGTAACGTCGTGCAAAAATACCAAAGGGATTTTCTTTTGGTTACAGTTCATGATAAAACGACTGGCTTTGTCGGCACTATCAGAATAAATTACGCCCCCAAATTGCATTTCACCTTTTTTTGATTTGACCACTTTACGTTGGTTGGCCACAATACCCACTGCCCATCCATCTATACGCCCTAATCCGCAAATGATCGATTGTCCGTATAGTTCCTTATATTCCTCAAATTCAGAGTGATCTACCAAACGTAAAATAATTTCCTTCATGTCATAAGGTTTCTCGCGGTTATCTGGCAGTATACCATATATATCTTCTTGCTTTAATTTAGGCAAAGCCGATTTTATACGATCAAAGCCAGCATTTTCAGGGGCGCCCAACATACTCATGATATTTCTGATACTGTCCAAACAAGCTTGGTCATTAGGATGCTTGTAATCGGTAACGCCTGAAATTTCGCAATGCGTAGTCGCCCCTCCCAATGTTTCATTATCAATATCTTCGCCAATGGCCGATTTTACCAGATACGAGCCGGCCAAAAATACCGAACCTGTACCGTCAACAATCATGGCCTCATCGCTCATAATGGGCAAATAGGCTCCTCCTGCTACACATGAACCCATAATGGCTGCAATTTGTACAATCCCTTCTGACGACATGATCGCATTGTTCCTAAATATACGCCCAAAATGTTCCTTATCTGGAAAAATTTCATCCTGCATAGGCAAATAAACCCCGGCACTGTCTACCAGATAAATAATTGGCAAACGGTTTTCCATAGCTATTTCCTGCGCACGTAGATTTTTCTTTGCCGTCATTGGGAACCAAGCTCCGGCCTTCACCGTAGCATCATTCGCTACTACCACACATTGCCTACCTGATACATAACCTATTTTTACCACTACGCCTGCACTTGGGCAGCCACCTTCGGCTTCGTACATCCCCTCGGCGGCAAATGCACCTACTTCAATAGCAGGTTTATCTTTATCTAGTAAATAGGCAATACGTTCTCTTGCCAAAAGCTTTCCTTTTTCTTTTTGTTTGGCCGCACTTTTCTCTCCGCCGCCTAGGTAGACTTTCTTTAGTTTTTCTTTCAATTGGTAGACTAACTGTTTATTATAGTCCTCATTCTTATTAAATGACAAATCCATACCGGTTTTTATTTTGGTTTTTGGTCTTAGCTGCACAGTTTCACAGCCAATGATGCTAAAATAGTATTTTAAGCGTTGTATTAGCATGAAATGGCCTATATTTTTTATGTTACTAATTGCTGGAAACTCTGCTTTTGCCCAAAAGTTCAGCTTTCCAAAACTGTTAACGCAAAGCGACAAGATCAATCATCTGGTTCCCAAAAACTGGAAGGTATTGGATTCTGCTTATGGCGATTTGAACCATGACCAAAAACAGGATTTAGTACTCATTTTGGAGTACTACCAAGCTGTTGATGAGGACCGAGCTTATGGCAATTATGAAATAGAATTAATTACGGAAACCCAGAAACCAAGAATATTGGCCATTTATTTTAAAACGGGAAACAGATATCGATTGGCACTACAAAATAATGACTTCATCTTACGTTCAGAAGAAGGTGGTAAAATGGGTGATCCTTTGAAAGGTCTTAGAGTGAAAGAAAATAAGCTTACCTTATCTTTTGAGGGTGGAAATGAATGGCGCTGGAAGCTCAATTACCAATTTGAATACTTGCAAAAGCAGTGGAATTTGGTGACCGCTAATAATGTATATTACAATAAAGATTCAGGCGAAATGGTTGACAAGCAGTATGATTTTGTTGATCGTACCATTAAAACTGTAGTAGGGAGTATTTTTAAACGTAATATTTCCAATCAAACGGAGGAAGATATTCTAGTTTTTTCGCAGCCCAGAACTTTAAGTGATTTTAAAAAACCTTGGACCTGGGAAGTGACCAAGGATAATTATTTGTAGCAATAGACCATCATTTTGAGCGAAAAGCAGTGAAGTCGAGAAATCTTTGAAACAGCTTCTTTTTAAAACTACTCAAAGATTTCTCTATTCTACGGCCGAGTTAGGTAAAATACCCTATCCTTTTATAGCATTGATAATATCATATTGTGTAATGATGTCAAATCTACCATCTTCCAGTTCGACTAAAACAGCACTGTTGTCTTTATTGATCAAGGAAGATAATCTGTCAATAGACGTATTTAAATCTACAAATGGGAAAGTTGCTCCCATTACAGTTTCTACCGTAGCAGATTTTACGCTTGGATTTTCCAATAGGGCACTTAAAATATCGCTTTCTTCTAATTTACCTACCAACATGCCTTTTTGGGTTACTGGTATTTGAGAAATGTTCATCGTGCTCATGGTATTGAAAGCCTCTGAAACAGTCTTCTCGCAATCGATAGTTACAATTTCTCCCGTTTGCTTTTTAGCCAAGATGGTTCTGGCCGTTAACTTTTCATCTTTTAGGAAGCCGCGTTCACGCAACCAGTCTTCGTTATACATTTTACCCATATAACGGCTACCATGGTCGTGGAAAATTACAACTACCACATCATCTGGTTTCAATTGGTCTTTTAACTGCAATAAACCAGCTACTGCTGCTCCTGCAGAGTTCCCTACAAAAATACCTTCCTGACGGCAAACTTCTCTGGTCATCAAAGCAGCCTCTTTATCGGTTACTTTCTCAAATAAATCGATAACATTGAAATCTACGTTGGCAGGTAAAAAATCCTCTCCAATACCTTCAGTGATGTAAGGGTAAATCTCGTTTTTATCGAAAATGCCAGTTTCTTTATATTTTTTGAAAACCGAGCCGTAGGTATCAATCCCCCAAACTTTAATGTTAGGGTTTTTCTCCTTTAGGTATTTTCCTGTTCCAGAAATGGTTCCACCTGTACCTACGCCAACTACCAAATGGGTAATTTTCCCTTCAGTTTGTTCCCAAATTTCTGGACCTGTTTGCTCGTAATGTGCTTTCGAGTTACTTAAATTATCGTACTGATTAGGTTTCCAAGAATTGGGTACTTCCCTTTCTAAACGAGAAGAAACTGAGTAATAAGAACGGGGGTCTTCTGGCTCAACGTTGGTAGGACAAACAATTACCTCGGCGCCAAAGGCACGCAAAGCGTCTACTTTTTCTTTCGATTGTTTATCGGTAGTGGTAAAAATACATTTATATCCTTTAATGATTGCCGCCATGGCCAAGCCCATCCCGGTATTGCCCGAGGTTCCTTCAATAATGGTTCCTCCTGGTTTTAGCTTACCACTCCTTTCTGCATCTTCAATCATCTTTACCGCCATACGGTCTTTAATAGAATTGCCAGGATTGGTAGTTTCTATTTTAGCCAGTACAGTAGCTGGAATATCTTTAACGATGTTATTCAGTTTTACCAATGGCGTGTTACCAATGGTTTCTAATATATTGTTATACCACATGCTACAAAAATACAGAACAGCAACAAGTATTTCAGCCTATAAAACTTATTTAAAATTTAATTTTAAAAAGACAAAATAAACCAAATTTAGTTATTTAAACTATAAAAATTATATACTATATATACTATAAATTTGGCGAAACCCACTAGCTAGTTTTCCTTTCAAGAGGAACCCCATACCTTATCGAGACAAAGTGATGTGAGATATTATTGAACCAATTTGAATAACTTTCCAGGCAAAGCAACAATAATTCCTTTCATTTCTAAAGTGAGCAGGATGACCGCGAGCTTGCTTTGAGCAATATTTGTTTTTAGAGCCAGTTCATCAACCGGTAATGCGGTTGGCAATAATGCTTCACAAACCATTCTTTCCTCGCGGCTTAGATCCAAAGGTAACTGTACCTGAACTACAGGCTTGGGTAGCGCATTTTGATCATCCCAACCTAGGTAATAAATTAAATCCTGCGGATGATTAATAAGTCCTGCCCTATTGGTCTTGATCAGAAAATTACAACCTTCGGAGAACTCGTCATTTACTCTCCCTGGAAAGGCATATATATCTCTGTTGTAAGAATTCGCTATTTCGGCCGTAATTAAAGCACCTCCTTTGATAGAAGCTTCTACTACGATTGTCACGTCGGCCATGCCCGCAATAATGCGGTTACGTTTTGGAAAATTTTCCCTATCAGGTTTAGTTCCCGGTAGGAATTCTGTAAGTAGGCCACCACATTTTAGCATTTTAGCAGCCAATTCTCTATGGGTAGTAGGGTAAATCCTATCTAACCCATGCCCCAAAACACCAATAGTGGCTACTTCCTGCAATATACTTTCTTTATGCGCCGCGGCATCTATTCCGTGAGCTAAACCACTTACCATGAGCACTTCATAAGGTTTTAATACTTCTATCAATTGCTTACAAAGCATTTTGCCGTAGGCTGTAGCATTTCTGGTGCCCACAATGCTCACTATTTTTGACGCGTTGAGATTGGCCGTACCTTTATAATACAATAGCAAAGGCGCATCGTAGCAACTCTTTAAGCGTTTAGGGTAATCATCATCTTCATAGAAAAGCACTTTTATTTGATGCTTTTCTATAAATTCCAGCTCTTTCTCGGCTAAGGCCAAGGCATTGGTCTGCAAAATGGCGGTGGCTGTCTTTTTACCAATTCCTTCTATTTCTAGCAATTGCTTCTGGTTAGCGGTAAATACAGCCGCTGCGCTCCCAAAATGTTGAAGAAGCTTTTTAGCAATTAAAGGCCCCACCCCTTCAATAAGGGTAAGGGCAATTTCATATTGTTTACTCATAGATAAATTATATTACTGAAATACAGCAATTTAAAAATAAAACTATAAAAATAGTTTGAAAACTATTTTTATAGTTTTAACTTTATACAACAAGCAAGATAATTCATTATGAGAGAATTAACAAAAGCAGAAGAGCAGGTTATGCTTATTCTGTGGGAACTTAAAGAGGCCATTGTAAAAGATGTGATTGACCAAATGGAGCCTCCAAAACCGGCCTACAATACAGTTTCTACTGTAATTAGGGTGTTGGAAGGAAAAGGTTTTGTTGACCACAAAGCTATAGGTAATACACACGTTTATTTTCCTTTAATCAGCGAGGAACAGTATAAGCACTTTGCTTTTGATAAAGTGATGAACAATTATTTTGAAAATAGCTATGAAAGTTTGGTGTCTTTTCTAGTGAAAGAGAAAAAAATGGATGTTTCTCAACTAGATGAAATTATAGCACTTGCTGAACAACTTAAAAATAAGAAATAATGGACGGGTTATATTATTTATTGGAAGCAAACCTGTATTTGGCTGCTTTCTACCTTCTGTATAAGTTGTTATTACAAAACACAACTTTCTATCATGCCAACAGATATTTTTTGGTGTCGAGTATCATCGTGGCATTTTGCATTCCATTTATCCAATTTGGCTTTTTAAAACCTCCGTTAATGGCCATAGAACAAATTCAGGTTAGCGAAGTTCCCCAACAATTTGTAGAAGTTACCGAAGTAGAACAAGCTAAAGTTTGGACTATAAACGACTATCTTTTGTATGGCTATTTGACTTTAGCCATTGGTTTAGCAATTAAGTTCCTTTTTGCGATCTCAAAAATCATCATGTTGTATTTTAAGCATGAAAAACATGAATTGGGAAAATACACTTTAGTAGAGCTACCTGCTGAACATGCTGCATTTTCATTTTTTAATGTTCTTTTCATCCATCCAAACATGGCAAAAAATAATGCAGTGTTGACCCATGAAATGATACATATCAAACAAAAGCATAGCTTAGATATTATCTTATTGGAGCTTTTGAAAATTGTATGCTGGTTTAATCCCGTGGTGTATTTAATGAAAAGAGATTTAACACTCCTGCATGAATACATTGCCGACGAAAGCACAACAGCCAAAGATATTTCCAAACATGAATACGCCATGTTTTTAATCGAAAACTCAATGGCCTCATATTCTCCTTCCCTTGTCAATCAATTTTTCAATCAATCAATATTAAAAAGTAGAATCAACATGTTAAACAAAGAAAAAACGGCAAACTGGGCTAGGCTCAAGTACTTGCTGGCCGCGCCATTGGGCTTGGGCCTGTTATGCGCATCCACACTTAGCTTTAGCAAAAGCTATGGTTATCTAGAAATTGGCTCCCAAAAAGAAGTTACACAGGAAACAACACCGAAGCAGGAAAAAAAGACGTACTATCCTAAATTTAAGCATGACAAGGATGGCAATTATATTTCGTTGGAAGAACGTGTAATTGTTGTTAACGGCAAAATAATAGCTGATAAAAATAAATACTACGGCACTGCTGAAGCTGACAAAATCATTTTTCTAAATAGCGCTGAGGCCACGAAAAAATATGGTGCTGAAAAAGGGAAACATGGTGCTGTAGAATTATATGGAGAGAAAGTAGTGCATACATTTCCGCCTCCAATATTAAAATCTGCGAAGAATAATGGACTACCTGCTCTATCTCCAAATCCTCCAAAGGAGATTAAAAAAAATCCGGGTAAACTGTCTCCTCCAGCCATCGAAGCTCCACCTAAGGGCAAAAAGCTTAAAAAATTCCCACCGCCAATGATCAAAGCTGATGAAATTAAAAAAACAGGGACCATAAAAGAGGTTAAAGTAGAAGAAATAGAAGTTACCCCAAATAAAAAAGTAGAAGAAATACGAATTGAGGAGAAAAAAGCAAACGAAGAAGGGTCAATTTCCTATTCATGGAGATATGAGAAACATCCTCAAAAAAAAGTAGAGGGCGTAAAGCTTGAAAAAATCAAGTCCGAAACTTCTAACGAAAAACCAATTGCGTTGGATATAAAATATGAGGCAGAACCGGTTAAAAAGGTAGAGGGTGTTAAATTAGAAGAAGTGAAGGTTTCTGAGCTTAAATCAAATTCCAAAAAAGGAAATGAAAAAGTTAAAGAAGCTAAATCAATCAAGATTAAAGTAGAACCTTCGGAAACACCTACCAAAAAAGTGCAAGGAGTTAAAATTGGGAAAGTTAAATCATCAAATACAACTAAGACCGTATTTGAAAAGCCAAAAGCTTTTTACACCAACAAGGCTTGGAATATATACAAACCTCAACCAATAGAAAATAAAGACGACCGATGCTAATTCTTTGTTATTGTGGGATATACACCACATATTTAGTCTCAAAGAAATCTTCTTCAAAATAAGCTGAAAGTGGATATAATTCTGCTTTCAGTTTTGATTCTTTAATCTCTTCAGTTAAATCGCCTCCTTTTAGATAAAGAATACCATTTCGCAAAGCATTGATGTTTTCGTTGGCAAATTTACCTCTTACCCAAGGATAAAAATCGGCCAAACGCGTTACGGCTCTTGACACTACGAAATTATACTTATCGGTAATTTGTTCAGCTCTGCTATGCGAAGCTTTCACATTGGTAAGCCCTAAAGCTTTTGCCACCTCTGTAACTACCTTAATTTTTTTGCCAATAGAATCTACCAAATGGAACTGTGTTTCTGGAAATAAGATAGCCAGAGGAATACCCGGAAAGCCTCCGCCAGTGCCTACATCCAACACCTTTTCTCCGGCCTTAAATGTGCAGAACTTGGCTATACCCAACGAATGCAATATATGGCGCTCATATAGTTCTTCAATATCTTTCCTAGAAATTACATTGATTTGCGAATTCCAAAAGCTATATAAATCAAAAAGCTGCTCGAACTGTTCAATTTGCTTTGGGTTTAAATCCTTAAAGTATTTAAGAATGATATCGGGTTTTACCATTGGGCAAAGTTAAAGGTTAAAGTGGAAAGATAAAAGGGATTAAGGACTAGTAATTAGTAGTTAGTATAGATTGTTTTCCTGCAGATTTCGCTAATTTAATCGCAGATGGTTTAGCAACTCCTTGTTCTCTGTCCCTTTATCCTTATTCCTTGTTCTACTTCCACTGTACTTTTTTCACAAAAACAGAGAGAATAGCATTAAATACTAAAAAGGCCATCAGTACGATATCCAAAACAGGGAACCACCATCTCAATTCACCATAATTTAACCTTTTCAGTAATTTAGGGTAAACAAAACATCTGATGATTAAACTCAGCAAGAAAACCCCCACTGCAATAAAATGCGTAGCAGGCAGAATGGCTAAAGCTATTACCAGTGCGTAAAAGCAAAACTGTATGGTAATCTGTACCGAAAGCATAAACTTATGTTTGGGTTTATAGAATTTTCCGGCACCAATATGTCTTTTCTTTTGACGCAGATAGGCTAGAAACGTAGTTTTAGGTTCACTCCAAACTTGAGCCTCCCTGTGGATTTGAATAGTAGTATTATCGGGTCTCGCATTGGCATTTACAAATAAATCATCATCGCCAGAGGGGATATGCATATGCGCCGCAAAACCTTTATTCTTAAAAAAAAGCGATTTTTTATAGGCCATATTCCTGCCCACTCCCATATAAGGCATACCTTTTAGTGCAAATGACAGGTAGTTAACAGCCGTGAAAAAAGTTTCAAAACGGATCAACACATTTAGCAGTGATTTTCTTTTGAAATAAGGAGAATAGCCCAGTACTATTTCAACATCATCGTCTGCCGGCTGCTGCATTCCCTTTAACCAATGAGTTGAGGCTGGCTCACAGTCTGCATCGGTAAATACCAACCAATCGTAACTAGCAGCTTTGATTCCCATGGTTACGGCAAATTTTTTGCCCGCAATAAACTTACTGCCTTCGGCAACGTGAACTACTTTCAAATTGCTGTATTTCTTTTCTAGCTCTTCCAGTAAATCAGCTGTACCATCCCACGATCGATCATTTACCACCACGACTTCAAATTTTGGATAGTCTTGCTCAAATATGCTGTGCAAGTATTTTTCCAAATTCTGTATCTCGTTACGGGCACAAACAATTACACTAAGGGGTTTGCTGCTTGCAGTGGGCAAGTCGCCAATACGATATTGCGCTAATTTTAAATGTACACCTAAAACATAGTAAAGATGTATCAGGAAACAGATGGCCAGAGCGCTTAGCAAGCAAATTTCGAGTATGTTAAATTCCACGATGGTATTTTAAAGCAAGCAAAGGTCTGCTTTTTAATTCAATTTGCGTGTATTGTTGAAAAAATTGGGGAGAGATTAGGAGTTAGGAGCTAGTGGTTAGTAGTTAGTGGCAAGCTGCTTAAAGATGGTTTCGTTTCTTACAGTAGCAAAAATAGCGGCGTCATTACAAGGAGCGAAGCAATCTCATGATTTCCCGCAGATGCCGCAGATTTAACCGCAGATTTGTTTTTAGAAAAGCAGTTGCAGCGGTGCTTAAGTTCGTACAGTCCCGCTTTTCGTTGCAATCTTTTTGTGACTGCTGCTACTTCAAACCTCGTAGGTTTTTGAAACCTACGAGGTTTATTTGGCAACTGCTACAAAAAGTATTTCCCTGCCTACCGCAGGCAGGCACTACAATCGGGTTTAGGTACTTTTACCTGTGCAGCGAAATTGTTTGATAAAACCTTTGCGGTTAGTTTATCCTCGCAAAGAAAAAAGAGTAACGCTAAGAACGCAAAGTTGGTGTTTTTATACAGCCTTGGGTTATTTAAACCCGATTGTAGCGGACACGAGCAGCGGCTCTAGCAGTGCGAAGTAAAGCGGAAAGCGGGACTTACTTAGATCGTTGCTGTTACCTTGCTTTTCCAAGAAAATAATATTGCTGCCCAATAATTGGCTTTAAGCGTTCAGCTATTTGACAATTAATCTTTACTTTTGTCGGATTTTTGAAGAGGAAAGCAAGGCATGAAATTTAACTTACAGGCAAAGGACACAAACTCTAAAGCAAGAGCAGGCGTAATTACCACCGCTCATGGCGATATACAAACCCCTATTTTTATGCCTGTAGGCACCGCAGGAACAGTGAAAGCGGTACATCAGAAGGAGCTAAAGGAAGACATCAAAGCGCAGATCATATTGGGCAATACCTACCATTTGTACCTACGTCCAGGCTTGGATGTTCTGGAACCCGCTGGTGGTCTTCATAAATTTATTGGATGGGACAGACCTATTTTAACTGACAGTGGCGGTTATCAGGTTTACTCATTAAGCCAAGTGCGAAAAATTAAGGAGGAAGGGGTAACTTTTCGTTCACATATTGACGGCTCCAAGCATTTGTTTACGCCAGAATATGCCATGGATATACAGCGTACCATAGGCGCCGATATCATTATGGCCTTTGACGAATGCACACCCTACCCTTGCGACTACAAATACGCCGCAAACTCGATTAACATGACCCATCGTTGGTTGAAAAGATGCTGCGAACGTTTTGATACTACCGAACCTAAATATGGTTACGACCAAACTTTGTTTCCTATTGTTCAGGGCTCTGTTTATAAAGATCTAAGGGTAAAATCTGCTGAGTTTATTGCATCCATGAACCGCGAGGGCAATGCCATTGGTGGGCTATCTGTAGGCGAACCTGCTGAGGAAATGTATGCGATGACAGAGGTAGTTTGCGACATTTTACCTTACGAAAAACCTCGTTATTTAATGGGCGTGGGCACACCAATCAATATTTTGGAAAATATTGCGTTAGGAGTAGATATGTTTGATTGTGTGATGCCTACCAGAAATGCCAGAAATGGCATGTTGTTTACCAGAAATGGCATCATTAATATTGGCAATAAAAAATGGGCTAATGATTTTTCTCCTATTGATGCTGAAAGCGATCTTTTAGCAGACCAGGTGTATTCTAAAGCTTATTTAAGGCACTTAATGCATAGCAAAGAGATTTTAGGCTCACAAATTGCCACTTTACACAACTTACATTTTTATTTATGGTTGGTAAATGAAGCGAGAGAAAAAATAATTAGTGGCGAGTTTTATGAGTGGAAAAACAAAATGGTTACTATCTTAGGTACAAAACTCTAAATGAAATTTTTCCTCAGACGTTCAAAAATTATAGATGCCTATATCATTGGCAAATACCTAGGTACTTTTGTGTACACTTTAGCCGTATTTGTGGTGGTGATCGTGATTTTTGACCTTTCGGAAAAATTGGATGACTTTTTGGAAAACGACATGACAGTGTGGGAGATTTTTTCCCAATATTATGCTGGTTCTATTCCATTTTATGTCAACATGCTGTCGCCGTTGATGAATTTTATTGCGGTAATTTTCTTTACTGCAAAAATGGCCGACCAAACAGAAATTGTACCCATTTTAAGTGGCGGGGTTAGTTTTAACCGTTTTTTAAGACCTTATTTCATCTCTGCTTTTATCATTTTTGCTTTAAACTTGGGCGCTAACCTTTTCATGCTGCCTTATACCAACAAAATCAAAAACAGCTTTGAAAATCAGGTCATCAAGAAGAATGACCCTTATACCAAGTCGAATATTCACATGAAAATAGATGAACATACTTACATCTATATCGATAATTTCGACAACCGGAGCAATATAGGCTATAGATTTACGCTAGACCGCTTTAAAGGCGATGTATTGGAAAAAAAACTGATGGCTGAACAAATTAGTTATGATTCGGTAAAGCGGGTTTGGAAACTGAGCAATTACACCATCCGTAATATTGATGGCCTGAAAGAAAGCATGGTTTACGCCAATAACAAAACCAAGGACACCGTTTTGGATATGAAACCAGACGACTTCTCAATATATGATAACGTGGTGGAGAGTATGACCAGTAGGGAGTTGTCGGACAAGATAAAAAAAGAAAAAATTAGAGGCTCTGGAGTAATGAATGACTTACTTTTTGAGCAATACAAGCGCTTTATACAGCCTTTATCGGCCTTTGTGCTTACCTTAATTGGCGTAGCCTTATCTTCTAGAAAAGTACGTGGCGGGGTAGGTTTACCATTGGGAATTGGAATTGTTTTAAGTTTCTTATTTATTGTACTTAATCAGTTTGCCAAAATGTTCTCTACTAAGGGCGGACTGCCTCCTCTGATTGCCAATTTACTACCCGTAATTATATTTGCAGCTTTAGGCCTTTATTTATTGCGTAGAGCGCCTAAATAAAACATTCTTATGCCTAAAATTGAGCTTATTACCGAAATCAACGCTTCTATTGAGGTTTGTTTTGATTTGGCAAGAAGCATTGATTTGCATCGAATTTCTACTGCACACACTTCTGAAGAAGCTATTTCTGGCACCACTAGCGGACTTATCGGCTTAAACGAATATGTAACTTGGAGAGCTACTCATTTTGGGATTAAACAAACCCTTACCTCTAAAATTACAGGCTTTGAAAGGCCCTACTATTTTGTAGACGAGCAAATACAAGGGGCCTTTAAATCTATTCACCATGTCCACAAATTTGAGGAAACTAATGGGTTGGTGACCATGACGGACTTCTTCGAATTTAGCACTCCTTATGGAATATTTGGGAAGCTTTTCAACGTCATTATCCTCACCTCTTATCTACGGAAATTGCTTGTTAAAAGGAACGAAATCATTAAGCAATATGCGGAAACAGACCAATGGAAATTGGTATTAGATGAACGCAAATACGTGTAAAAAACAAATCAAATTGATGTTCAATTTGGACTGACACCTAGCCTCGCATCCTACTGCAAAGAGGCATTAAAAACCTCTCAAAACCCACCTCAAAAAACCATAATTCAAGTATCAATTCCGACTCAAAAACAGGTACTGAAAACAGGCAAAAAACATGTGATTTCCTAAGCAAAAAACAAAGGTTAAAACAAGTTACTCCAACACCATTTCGGTGCCTATCCAAAGGCAAAAAACAATCTTAATTCAAGTGGCAAAAAAGACAAAAAATTAGCTTTTCAATTTCACTCCAAAGGAGCCAAAATCAACCTAACATTTCACTCAAAACAGCTCCCTAAAACCTTAAAAAAGTTTCCAAAATCAATCGTCATTAGCATCATATTTTTAGCAAACAACCCTAGCAAACGAATCTCTGAGCAACCCCAACTCGGGCTAAACCAGGCCTTCAAAACAAAGTCTATTTAAGGGCCACAGCTCGTAAAAAACTCGTTCAAAAATTCATAGATTTTAACATAAAAAAATACACTATCTACTTTAAATACAGTTATAAATCTCTGAGAAAATTAGTAGTCCATCTTTAAAAAAATAGCTCCAAAATAAGTTCAAATTTTTATAATAGAAGGAAATATTCTATCATTTTCAAGTATATTTTTTAAGCTACAGCCCAGCAGGAAATTCTAAATTCAATATACATTTTCAAAAAATGAGCAAATTTTACAGCAAAAAAATAAGCATAAATAGTGTACAAATTATATCAATAAAATAACCTATCTTAGAAATCGAAAATCAAGCAAAACAACATTAAAAACACCTGAAACAAACTCAAAAAAACACACAAAACATCTTTCCAACATAAAAACAATAATCAACTATAAATCAATACAATTAAAAACATCAAATAAATAATTAATCAAACAAAATTAACACTTAAAAAGAAAACAAAAACTAATATTTTTAGCAAACGTTTTATCCCACTCATATTTAAAATAAAAATCAATTGAAATTCAGAATATTACTCATATCATTATTAAGTTTTTGTTCACAAGAGGTTTTTTCGCAGTTTTTTGACGAAAGTCAAACACCGCTTAGTGTAAAATGGAGGCAAATTGAACATGGCGGCTTTAAAATCATCTATCCAAATTCACTCGAAAAAGACGCTCAAAGAATGGCCAATACACTAGCCTACATCTACCCTACTGTAGCCAGGAGTTTAGGCGAAAGCAAAACCATTATCCCTGTGGTACTACAGAACCAAGGAACCACCTCAAATGGCTTTGTACAACTAGCTCCAAAAAAATCACAATTCTACACTATGTCCTCTCAACAGTTCGACAGTCAGGAGTGGTTAAACAACCTTGCTATTCACGAGTTGAGACACGTGGTACAGTTCAATAAAATCACTGGAAGCACGGGCTTCCCCTTTCCCGAAGAAGTGTATTTTGGTTACATCGGAGTAAGCACTCCACTTTGGTTTTTGGAAGGCGATGCGGTGAGTACCGAAACCTCACTTACCTACTCGGGCAGAGGCCGCCAACCCAACTGGATCATGCCCTTCAGAACTTCACTTCTAGAAGGCAAAAACTTCAACTATTCGAAGGCATATTTTGGCTCCGAAAAAGACGTTACTCCGGGCTATTACCAACTGGGTTATTTGATCAATTCTAATCTCCAAAAAAATTACGGGAACAACATCGGAAATGAACTACTTTCCGACCTTAACAAACGGCCACTAAGATTCTACCCTTTTTCACAAAGTCTTAAGAAAATTACGGGCAAAAATACTAGGCAATATTATCTCAAAACACTCGAAGATCTAAGCGCTGCTTGGACCAAACAAAACGACCAAAATCAATTCATCGATTACAAAAGCTTAAATCCTAAAACTACTTATGCTACCAACTACCATTTACCTACTCAGCTACCTGGACAAAACATCTTAACCATTAAGCAGAGCAAAAGTGAAACACCGGGTTTTGTGGTCCTTACTCCTGACGGAAAAGAAAAGGTATTATTGAAAATTGGCTACCAAGAACAACCATGGTATAGCTATGGAAATGGTAAAATAGTTTGGGATGAACGCAGAGAAGATCCGCGATACAAACAACGAAGCTATAATGTGATTTGCATTTACGATGTGCAAAGTGGCAAAAAACATCAGCTCACTCATCGAACTCGTTTGTTTGCACCTAGCATTTCGGCCAACGGCCAAAAGCTAATTGCAGTGAGAGTAGACCTCAGTGGTCAAAACACCTTGGTGAGCTTAGATATAGCCACCGGAAAAGTGATCGATAGCTTAGCTAATCCAGAAAATTATCAGATCCAAACCCCCTCCCTCAATCACGATGGCAGTAAAATTACCTGGGTTACCGTCACCGAGAAAGGAAAATCGCTTTGGTTAAAAGATGGCCAAAATACAAGCCAATTAATTAGTAATACTAGGCAGCAATTAAGCAGGCCAATATTTTTTGATGATAAAATCGCTTTTAACGCCCATTTTAGCGGCATTGACAATATTTATGAAATAGACCCCGCCTCGAAAAATATAAGCGCTCTCACGGCCTCTAAATACGGCGCTTTTAACGCAAGTTTTTCAGAAGAGGACAAAACACTTTTGTTTAACAACTATCAATTGATGGGATATGAGGTTGCTAAAACCCAACTCCAACCCATGCCCATACCTGAAGACCGCTTTGTATATTTTGGCCAACCAACAAAAGCTGAAGATTACGTTTTTGCCAATGTTCCTGATAGCACTTTCCGTTCCAAAAGCTACAGCCCACTTAAGCACATGTTTAATTTCCACAGCATTAGTCCCACTTCCGACGACAATGTGGAACGTGTAGGTCTGCAGCTGAAATCCGACGACCTACTCAATACCACCAGCGTGTACGCGGGCGTTACCTACGAAAGTTCACTACGCCGTTTTGAATATAACGCGGGATTTAGATACAAGGCACTTTATCCAGTCATCAATATCAACTATCGAAATAGGCCACGCTTAGCAAATTACCGCTACCAAAATACCATCCATCAGGCCAAGTGGCGTGAAGATTATATTTCTCTTACCACTTCCCTGCCTTTAAGTTTCAATTCGTTCAACCATCTGTTTAGCTTTGTTGGGGAAGCGGGCACTTATTACGTAAACCGACATTTCAACCCTGTTGACGACAAAAGACTGGTAAATACCATCGAATTTCCAATGAGCTACCGAATAAGCTTTAACCATCAGGTTCGGAGTGCAGAAAGGGATATTGCACCAAAATGGGCACAACTTGTGGAACTCAAATACCAAAATCTGCCATTTGACCGCAGCCTAACTGGACGTCTTTTCGCCTTCGAAAGTTTCTTTTATTTCCCTGGGTTAGCAAAAAACCACACGCTATTGGCAAGTTTCAGCTATCAACAAAACAGTGGCACCTTTAGGACGGTTAACGATATTCCTACCGTTTATGGTTACAACCAAATCAGGGCAAAAAGCTTGTTAAAAAACACTTTGCTGCTTAACTATCGTTTTCCTTTCCTATTCCCCGACCTCGAAATTGGTCCTTTTGCCTACATTAGAAACGTAAGGGCAAACTTTTTCAGTCACTACGAAAATATTGGCAAAGAAACCAACTTGGCGCAGCCCAAAACTTTTGGTATCGAATTACGTAGCGACATGAACCTTTTACGCTATCAACCCGTTGCCGATGTGGGGGCCCGCTTAATTTTTGTTAACAACATCTACAATCAAAATCCTATATTCGAAGTGTTATTCAACTATTATTTCTGAAAACATGAAAGGCAAAACCATATTTATCATTGTCATTACCGCATTATTGACCTTGTTTTTAGTGGCCAACAACGATGCTGTTGAGTTCAATTTCCTGATTGGGAAACCTGTAGAAATATCAAAACTCATTGTCATTGGTATCTGCATACTCATTGGCTTCATTTTGGGCTTTATTGCTGGTCGTCCACGCAAAACCTATAGCAGCTACAACGAGGAAGTAGAGAAAAACTATGCCAACGAGCAGAAAAACACTTTAAGCGACGAAGACAGAGACTATATCAGTTAGTTTTTTTTTTTGAAAAACAGCGTCGAGAAGCTTTTGGAAAAATATAGTCCTGCTTTTCGGCTTTAGTCCCTTGTTACGCTTCGGGCGCTGCCGCCTACAATCAGGTTTAATTGGCAAAGGCAGTAGGGTAATGGCCAATGATCAATTATCAAATGGCAAAAAGGACATTAAAGCGCTATCGCATTTAACATTCACCTGCCAATTGCCAGATTTCTCTTCTATTCGTTCGTCGAAATGACGAAACGCAAAAACAGTAGGACTATTTAGTGAACTAATAATCAAATTTAAATAGTCAATATCATAAAAAAAGCCGGCATTGCTGCCGACTTTTTTACTATATAACTAACCCTAAAAATTATTCGTATTTGTAAACTACTGTTTTGCTTGAAGTAGCTAAACTTGCTACGACATAAAGTAAGCCATTTGGAGCAGCTTGCATGTCGAATGCATTGATCTTTTCATTAATAATCTTACGTTCGGTATTCCAGTTATTGGTGATTTTGTTTAAAGTTTTCACCACTAACGACGTTGCATTAGCATAAGCAAAATACAGATTGTCTTCCTTGTCAACCACTAGCGCAAAAGTATCTGAAACCGCACCGCTCAACACGCCATTGCCTATCTCCTGCCATGTATTGGTACCAGCATTGTATTTCATTACATGGTTCATTCTATTGGCTCCAGAACCTACTTGGAAGGCCAAATAAGCCTGTCCCGTTTTATCAACTGCTACTGCTACCGATTGGAAACCCACCAAACCGTCAGGTGCTGAAAAAGAGGTTGGTCCTACAGCAGTCCATACATTATTGGCAAATTTGTAAAGTGATGGTCTATTAGCGCCCGTGGTTCTTTCCATAAGCCCTAGGTAAATGTTTCCATCCAATCCTCTAATTAAATTGTTCTGGAACATTGTTTTTCCGGTCAAGGCACCTGTTGCATCACCCCAAGCACTGTTTTTGTAACTGGTTACATAAACTCCCCTTTGCGGAATACTAGGATATTCTGTGGCATTGCTTTGTTTAGTCATGGAAATCATCGGCACATCGCTTGCATCCATTGCCATCGTTAGGTAATCTACCTTCATTGGGGTAAATCTACTATTCCCAATAGCCGACCAAACCCCACCTGTATATTTTTTAACGGTCCCCCTTTGTTCCGCACCAAAATAATCCTTATAAGCAACATACAGCTCCCCAGTGCTATTAAAAGCAATAGTCTGTGCATCGGCTCTAAAATCAGAAATGCCCAGTTTATCGCCAAGGTTTTGCCATTGACCGCCTACATATCCCATTACTGCTACTTTTCTGTTATCTGTGGCAATGGTTAAACCATCTTCTCCTTTGCCTGTACGTTGGTAAATGAAATAAGGCATACTGTTGACCGGGTTGATTGCCATTTTTGGAGATGCTGCCGTTGGCACTGTTAAATTATCTCCAAATAGCTCCCACTGTTTGCCCAAAAATACCACATTTACCTTGTATTCAAACGGTGTAGTTAATGATGGCTCGTTAAAGGTATAGGCAACTTGACTATCAAAATTATTTGCAGTTACTTTACTTTGTTGATCAACGGCCCCCACTTTTAAACTGGCACCTGCTGTTGTTGTAAATCTTGCTTTAAGTCCTAAAAAAGAAACCGTTTCAGGAATTGCAACTTCCACTTCAAGCCCTCTAATTATTCCTACATAATCAGCAGGTAAGCTTGGATTATCTTCCTTATAGAAGCCATAGCTGGTCAAGGCAATTTTCTTGTTTACCGTTACCGTATAACTTCTGGTACTTTTGTCTTCTGCTTTTACCCTATAGCTTTTTGCAGTAGTAAAATCTTGTATGGTAATGCCCGATTCCTGCACTTCGTTACCCACTTGTACAATCGTCCTCGGGTTATCTGTTTTAAAAATGGCCTTTAACTCGGTGACATCTACCTCTGTTGGCAAAACAATTTCGATATTGCCATCAGTAATTACCCCTTGGTATTCCTTTTCTACATTCTGGACATCTTTTATCTTAAAAGAAAATGATTCGATACCCTTGGCGTACATTACTGGATCTTTTTTACAACCAGCCATTACCGCTATTAAAAGCAGCAACGAAACACCTAGTTTGTTAAAAATAGTCTTCATGTTATTTGTTTAAAGTCTTAAAGTTTTCTGGCATTAGTATGGCTTTAATACCAGGTTGGTTGATGATATATTTTTTTGCGTACTCGGCAATTTGTGCAGGAGTAATACTGTTTACCATTTCTTCATATTTGGTGAAATAGCTAAAATCTTTGAAACCAAAATAAAACTGATTTCTCAATGCCGTACTCCAAAACAAGTTCTTATTCGATTGTTTTTTGTAGCCGTCAATCTGCTGTATTTTGATATTTTTCAGGTCTTCCGCAAAATAATCCGGCTGGCTGGCTACTTTTTCCAATTCCAGCTGCGCCTGTTTTACCAAAAAGTTTGCTGCTTCCGGCGCACAGCTAAACGATACACGTGAGCGAATTAATGGATTAGGAATACTGGTAGAAGAAACCGATACACCTACCCCATAAACCCCCGAATTTTCTTCGCGAAGGTTCAAACGCATTTTTACTTTCAGCACTTCCTGCAATAGTGTTTGCACCAAAATATCTGGATAGTCATATTTTACGTCATTACTTTGGTAAAAAAGGTTCACCGTGCTTTTAGGTGCTTTTCCGGCATACATTAAAATATCTTTTGCCTTGCTACCTCCCGTTGGGCCTTTGTACTTGGAATCTTTGGTATAATTGCCCGATGGCAGACCTCCAATGTACTGTTCTACCATTGGCTTAATACTGTCGAGGCTAAAATCGCCAACAATTACAAACTGGAAATCTTTGGCCGAACCGAACCTGCTTTTAAATACAGGAATGATGCTTTCGAACTTCACTTCTTTGTTGATCCGCTCCACAGTAATGTCCGAAGCAAAATCTTCATCGCCTTTAAGTAATTCAGAAATGGCTTGGTTGTACTCGTAATTTGGAGATAATTTGGCATTTTCCAATCCTTCCAGTGCTTTACGCTTAGCTTGGTCAAAAGTTACTTTATCAGCATTTGGATACATCCATTTCAGGTACATCAATTGGAACATGGTTTTGGCATCTTTCCAATCGGCATTGGTGACCACACCTTCTCTATTTCCAGATAGAATAAGCACCGCTGAGGCTGAATTTCCGGTTAGAAATTGGGTCAATGCCTTTCTTCCAAACTTGCCTGCGCCACTTAATCCAGTAACCGATTTTACAAATTGTGCCGTAACATACTGACTGGAATCAAGCGCATACATTCCGCCTTCTCTAAAGCCTGAAATGGTTAAATAATCTTTCTTTTCCTTAGTTTGCTTAATGTAAACCGTTGTTCCGTTAGATAATGACCATTTGGTTACGCCAATTTCAGACAACTGTTCTTCTTTGGTCACCTTGCCTGTTATTGGCTGTTTCTCCAATAATTGTTTAGGTATCTCCACTTCATCTTTCCAAGGAGACACTTTTTGCTTAAGTGCGTTAGCCATTAAAGTTTTTAATTGTGCTTGACTTGGCAATAGGCCTTTATCTTTTTCAGGCGCCGTAAGCAATACTACCATGTTGTTTGGGGTAAGCTTGGTTTTTAAAAAGTTAAGTAAGCTTAATGAGTCTATTTTTTGGGCATATTTAAGCGCAAGCGCAGTACGTTGAGGCTTATCCATCATTACACTACCTACATAAAAATCCTCATGCATCTCGTTCAAATAGGTTTCGGCCTGGCTTTTTTCTTCTTTTGCTCCCCTCCTAATAGCAGCCATATACTCTTCGCGATATTTTTCGATTTCTTCCGACGTGAAACCGTATCTCAGGATGCGCTGTAGTTCTAATAGGTAGTTTTCAATACCACTTTTCACTTGATCGCGATATAGCGAAACACCACCAGCAACCACGCCATTCTTTAACACTATATTGCTAATGGAAAAGCTGCCATCCTTAAAATTGTCGCTCAGCTGCGAAACTCTGCTAAACCTGTTTTTTGCCAAGGCATTAAAAAAGCTTCGAGTTTGCTGTTGCTGATAATCTTGTTCGGTTTTAATAGCACCCGATGATTTAATTTTATGAAAAAAGCTTAAATCAATGGTTCTGGCTTCTTTATCTGTAATGATAGAGAACAAGGTATCTTTATGGCTTGGCAGCTCATAATATACCCGTGTATCCTTGCTTATGGCTTTATACTGCGTAAACTCAGCTTTAATATATTGTTCTACCTTTTTAGGGTCAATATCCGTCACAATAGCGATAGCCATTAAATCTGGCCGGTACCATTTCTGATAAAAATCGACAATGGTTTGGCGCTTAAAGTTCTTCAGGATATCCACCTTACCAATTGGCAATCTTTCGGCATATCTTGACTTATTGAACAGCACTGGCAGGTATTGATCTCTCAATCTGTTTTCAGCACCTTGCTTGCTTCGCCATTCTTCAATCACCACCCCTCTTTCTTTATCAATTTCTCCGGCATCGAAAGTTACGCCAAAGGCCCAGTCGGCCATAATGTCGATAGATTTCTCCAGATTTTTCTCTTCTTCTGTGTTGATGCTGATTTTGTATACGGTTTCATCGAAACTGGTATGTGCATTTAAATCGGCTCCGAATTTCACCCCTTTCGATTCTAAGAAGGTAATTACATCATTCTTAGAGTAGTGTTTGGTTCCGTTAAAAGCCATATGTTCCACAAAATGGGCTAAACCAAGCTGCTTTTCGTTTTCCTGCAGGGAACCAGCATTTACAAATAGACGTAAAGTTGAGGTTCCAGGTTCTTTATCGCTTTTGTAGATGTAATAGGTAAAGCCATTGGCCAATTTCCCTTTTACCAAATTTGGATCTTGCTTAAGGTTTTGGGCAAAGCCTACTGCACCAAGTGCTATTAAAGTAAGGAGCGCTGTTATTTTCTTTAAATTCATTGCGCTGCCTATTTTTTAGTGATGATTAATTCTTTCTGCAATTGATCAGGCCCTGGCAATCCAATCGTATAGTTTTTGCTATTGCTCAATAAACGAATGGTAATGGTATTGTTTTTTGCAGGATCTACTGGCCCGGCAATCCATTTAATGGTTATAGGGCGCTCAAAAATACCGTTAGGAAAGTTTAAGGTATTGCCTTGGGTAATCAGTTCAAAATCGCGACCAGCCAATAAGCCATCCCCTACAATCACTTCATATTTAAGGTCAACGGGTTCAAATTGCAATTTGGTACTGAAGTAAACTTTATAATCTATTTGGTCATTTCTGTCTATAGCCACTTCAACCGTTGATCGATTCGCTACATGGATATGAAAAAATGGATGATCATAAGGTTCAAATTCATCTTTACATGATGAAAATATCGTTATACTTAGCAATAACGACAATATATATGTGTATTTAATCTTTTTCATCTAACTTCTAGTTATATCCGGGATTTTGTTTCATCCCTTTATTGGCATCTAATTCTTTGGTGGTGATAGGCAATACGAATTTGTTGTTAGGATAGGTTAATGTACAAACGGTAGAATTACAATCTACTCCACGTACTAAATTTTCCTTTCTTCTCACAATATCATATAAACGATGTCCTTCAAAGCATAATTCTCGATTCCTTTCATCTGCAATTAGTTTATACAAATCATCGGCAGATGGATTACCGATATTAATAATTCGATTAGGATGGGCTCTTTGAGAGATTATACGTAAATCTTCTTTGGCGTCATCATAGTTTTTTAAATTCCAATTAGCCTCGGCCCTATTCAGATATAACTCAGACAATCTTATCACTTTTATGGTATATGCTCCGAGAGTATATTTAGAGGTATATGCACCCCTAAAAACGTTTAATTTTCTGACATCATCGACATCAAACGTATTTAATAGCTTTAAAGATGCCCCATATTGGGATGAAAACACACTAACTAGCTCTGTATTACTAACTTTTTCAAGGCTAATGCCAGATAATTGAAATAATATCTCTGATTTTATTGAAGATGTATTTGCATTAGGCGTATAAACAGAAAACAGCGAATTATATTCAGTGGCTGTAGCTAGCTTATACCTAGTGTCTGCAATCACTGAGTTTGAAGTGTTCAAACAATTTTGCCAGTCACCCTTGTATAGATATACCCTGGACAGTAATCCAAGTGCGGCCTGATAATTTACCAATGCCTGATTGGTAAAATTATTATATTTATTTAACAGAGGCAAAGCATTTGACAGGTCCAGTATGATCTGATCATAAGTTTGCTTCATTGTCCTTCTAACTATACTTTCTCCAGGGGATGGCGTTTTGGTCAGCACGGGCACACCAAGATGAGAAGCATCTGCCGTAAAATTATAAGGCTGAGCGTAAACTTTGCTCAAATCAAGATGACATAATGCTCTTAATACCAACGCCTGCCCTTCTATGGTTTCAATTTGGCTTAATTGATTTGGAAATTTTTCTTTTAATGCGGGCAAAGCGTTAAGCACATTATTGATATTGTTCAGTGCTTCAAAAATACTAAGCCAAATATGACCAGTCACCAGGGCATCATCTTCTGGTGTACTACTAAAATTAAACGACTGTGTCATAGATTGGGGTAGAGAAGTTGGGGTGTAAACCATGTTATCTGAAGCCACATCGCCGTGCATTCCAAATTCATTTCTATGGTAATCTAAAACCAATCTGTATGCCCCCACCAAGCCCAATTGGGCGCCATTAACATCCTCGAACAACACTTGTTTACCAATTCTGCCAATCGGTTCCTTTTCTAGAAATTTCTTACATGAGGCTAAACTGAATATCAGCGTTGCCAATAAGATTATTTTATATATTAACTTATTCATATTAATCAATTTTAAAAGCCTACGTTCAAACCAAAAGATAATATCAATGGTTGTGGATACGGGTTAAATGAATTCCTATATCCGTTGTAATTCTTTTTAACCTTATACGGTGTCCAAAAAGCTACATTGTCTGCCTGAACATAAACATTAGCTCGTCTTAAGCTTATCTTACTTACCAGTTTAACAGGGAAATTATAATTCAGGCTTACATTGGTAAGTCTAAAAGCAGTACGATTATGTAAAAAACGAGTAGAGTTTCTGGCATTATCTGCATTTTCTGTTAAAACCGTCTTAGGCACCAAGGTCAAGTCTCCTGGTTCTCTCCAGCGATCTAATTGGTTTCTTGATTGATTATCATCGGCTAGGTTTCTACCATCTGATTCTGCTTCTCGTTGTAAATTACTAAACAGGTAGCCTCCTACCGTATATTGCAATAATGCTTTTAAAGAGAAAGATTTATAATCGAAAGTATTAGTCATCCCACCAAAAAATGTAGGGTCTTGTGTTCCTGCCAATACGCGGTTGTTCAGATCAAAAACTTTAGTAATATTACCGTTTGCATCATACCATAATGGCCCGCCATCTCTAGGATCAACACCTGCCCAACGAATTAGATAGTTTGTTTTGATGGGTTCTCCAACTTTTCTAATCGTACTACCAAATATCTTCTCATTATTATTATAAAGCTGGAGAATAGTGTTTTTATTTAATGAGAAATTAAGACTGGTTTTCCATTCAAAATCCTTACGCATAATGTTTTGGGTGTTCAAAGTAATCTCCACACCTCTATTTCTGATTTTGCCTACATTTTGAAGGATACCTGTAAAACCAGTGGTTCTGGTAACATCTACATCATCAAGTGCATTTTTGGTTGTATTTTGATAAATCTCAACATCAAGCGCTATTCTTTTAAACAAGCCCAAACTAATGCCTCCATTTATAGCAGTTGTTGTTTCCCAAGACAAAACAGGGTTTTCGCCACTAGTCATGGAAGCACCCAGCATTTCGTTATAAATATTATTGGTTACATCAAAGCTATATATGCCTTTAGATTTGTAGGCCCCAATCCTAGAGTTTCCGTTGGTACCATAGCTCAATTTAATTTTGGCAAAATCTATTTGCTTAACCTTCCAAAAATCTTCATTACTAATATTCCATGACGCACCGATAGACTGGAAAGTCGCCCATTTAACATCAGATCCAAAATCAGAATTAGCATCCCTCCTAAAACTACCAACTACATTATATTTCTTATCAAATGAATAAGTGAATTGTCCATAATATGAAAGTTCGCTCTGTTCTGATGCCGAACTGTTTCCATATCTAGTCTTTGCGTAGGTTACTTCTCTAATTTTATCGTTTGCAAAGCCCCATCCATACGCTGTGGCCGATCTTCTACCACTTTCCGCTGCCTCCGCACCAAATAAACCACTAATGCTATGCCTATTAATTATCTTATCAAAATTTAACCTATGTTGCGAGTTCCATTTTAAATTGGTGCTCTGTCCCTTGCTAGCGTCGCCGTTATCTAAACTACCAGCAAAGGTGTACATAGATGCGTAACTACTTTCGCTAAGAGAAGTATAATCTATCCCGTTGATAGTTGTATACTTCAACCAATTGGTAATTCCGATCGAACCACCAACGTTAGCATACATGGCCATTGTTTTTTGGTCATCATCATTGAGTTTGGCTTCCGCTAACCTATTATAGAACTTCTTAACATAAGAACCATCTGGATTAAAGGGTCCATCTATAGGTTTGTTGGTGTAATAGGTGTCTCCAGCATTAAACATATTGTTAATCACATAGGAAGCTCCCATCTTAAAGAACAAATCAATTGATTTACTGATATTTTGATCAATATTTATCCTGCTAGAAAAACGCTGGGTCTGATTATCAATCATGATCGGTTTTTCGTTGAAATAAGCACCAGAGATATAATATTTTGTTTTTTCTGTCCCTCCTCTAAAAGATATATCATGCTGCATGGTTATCCCATTTCTGAAATAAACATCATACCAGTCCGTATCATTTCCTAAATCAATTACCGGATTTGCAGCCAAGCTAGAATTCGCAAATGACTCCGCTAAAAGTTCACGATATTCACTTGCCGACAATACATGAAAACGATTATTATTTAAAAGATTTACTCCCGTCCTAAAAGAGTAATTAACATTGTTCTGTCCAGCAATACCTTTCTTTGTGGTAATTAAAACTACTCCATTAGAACCATTTGCTCCATAAATAGAAGTAGCTGTCGCGTCTTTAAGGATGGTAATTGTTTCGATATCATTTGGGTTAATGTAGGTCAATGGGCTGATACTGGTATTTGCTCCGGGTATCATATTCGTTTCATCGCCTGTATACATTGGCACCCCGTCAATTACCCAAAGTGGATCTCCAGATGCCTGAAATGAACCTTCGCCCCGTATTCTTGTTTGAAACCTAGGACGTGCGCTTGAAGTCGTTTGGTCTTGCATTTCTACCATTACTCCCGGAACTACACCTTCCAACAACTGATCTATACGATTTAAAGGTCTCATCTCTAAATCTTTTCGGGTTAATTGAACGGCACTACCTACTTGGCTTTCTTTGGTTTCTTTCGTACCATAGGCCGTAACAATCACTTCTTGAAGGTTACTGGCAGTTTCCTTTAAAATTACATCAATACTAGTTTTACCCAATACAGGGATTTCCTCAGTACCATAGCCTATCACTGAAAAAACTAATGTTCCATTTGAAGGCACCTTAATAGTATAAACACCATTAGCATTCGTATTAATGGCTCTTTCAGATCCTTTTACGCGTACTATTGCCCCTGGTAATGGCTGCGGTTCTTTCCCAGCGCCTTCATATGACCTTACCAAACCCCTCACTGTAATTTCCTCTTGCAAAGCGTTTGCTTTTTGTCCGGTTAGAATTACTGTTTTATCAATAATCTTGTAATTTACGTTGAGCTGTTTGCTAATTTGGGCTAAAACATCTTTAAAATCTTCATTTTTAACGTCAAGGTTAATGGTTCCTTTTTGATCTGCTTTGGCATCATATAAAAGGAAATAGCCAGTTTGTTTTTTAATACTTTCCCATACTTGCTCCAAGCGCTGGTTTTTGGCGTTGATGCTCACCTTCTGGGCATAGCCCGAAGCTTTTACACCAAATGAAGCGAGTATAATTAGGTATACGGTTAGTTTCATCATTAATAGTATTTTTCTATTAAATAGTTTGCTTGTTCCCGACCGCTTGCCGAGAAGAAATTGTTTCATATTTTTGCTATGTATTGGTTTTAAAATTTGATTGGATTCGAAACTCATCAATTTGATAATGACCATACTTTTTGTCCGGAAGCATTGGCGTGCTTTCGGATTTTTTATGATGGCCATTGTGGCAGCTTTGTATTTTACATCATATTTAAGGGTTAAAGTTTACGGTTACTATTCTATCTGTTAGGTTAAATTTTGCATTAGTTAAAGTGCCAAGCATTTCTAGCACTTGGTTAAGGGTAGCCTGCCTGCGTATATTTCCTGTAATGGCCTGCTGGCTAGGTTTACCATGATATACCATTTCTACATCGTACCACCTAGATACTTGATCAAGAACCTCTTTGATATTATCTTCTTTAAAATAAAAGACGCCTTCTTTCCAAGCAATGGATTTATAAACTTCTGTTGGTTGTACTGAAATCTCGCCTTGTTCAATCACCGCTTCCTGTCCAGGCTTTAACAAAGTATGCTTGTCACCTTCGCTAATACTTACAGAACCTTCCAATAAAGTAGTTTTACTACTATTGCCATAAGTATTGATATTAAAGTGCGTACCTAATACTTTTACTTCGGTATCATTAAAGCTTACAATGAAAGGTTTAGAAGGCTGATGAGCTACTTCAAAATAGGCTTCCCCTTTTAATTGCACCCTCCGCTCATTACCATCGAAATTTTGAGGGAAACTTAAATAGGAAGAGGCATTTAGCCAAACTTTTGTTCCATCGGGCAATACCACTTTGTACTCGCCAGCACGTGGCGTACGCAATGCATGACGATTGGTTTGTCTGCCCTTGGTATGATTTGCAGTAAAATACAAGGTTCCATCTTTTACATCAAAGCCATGATCTTGGTCATGATCTGAATGTTTTTGATAGCGGCCCAAATTTACCACGGCACCATCTGCAAGTTGTAAAATCGCTCTTTCGCTTCCAGGATTTATATCATAAGCCAAAACCGCTTCTGGGTTAACCAATTTTTGCTGTGCATAGTAGAAGTAGGCTGTGATTGAAGAAGCAATGAGCAACACTGCAGCTACACGTGGCCACCATTTGGCAAAACGTAGCTTCTTACCTTGGCCGCTACTGATATTAGCATTGAAACGTTCCCATTGTGCATCAACATCTGTACTTCTTAGCTGATCAATATCTCGTTCAATCTTGGAAGTTTGTCGAAATGATTCTAAGAGTGATTGGTTATTGGGGCTTTCTTTTAGCCATTCATTTAAAATCTGCTGTTCTTTACCTGTAATTTCATTTTTCAGATATTTAAGAATCAGTGACGATATGTATTCAAAATCTCTATGGGATGTCATATAACCTATAGAAACCTGAAAATGAAAAAGGGGTGAAAGACTTGTGTGTTTTTTTTAAAAAAAATATATTATTTCAGCATAAAAAATATGGCAATGGCAAAAAAATCTGGATTTAACCTAACTTTTAACAATTGGAGACCACGTTTCTTTTGTGTTTTTACCGTATTGATACTTATTCCCAAAGTATCGGCAATTTCATGATTTTTGAGCCCTTCCAAATAGCCCATTCTAAATATCTGCTGACAATTGGCAGGTAAAGTTTCCAATACTTTATTAATTTCAGCAATCACTTCTGATTTGATCATCAGATTGAGCGCCACAGCGTCCTCTATGGGTTCGCTATCTTGCTGATTAAGATAAGAATATTCTAGTTTTTGCCTACGTAGTCGATTTAGAGAGGCATTTTTAACACTTTGGTATAAAAACCCATTTACAGAACTGATTGCTTGTTTTTCCTCGGCACTAAGATTCCAAAAGGTCATAAATGTTTCTTGAACCACATCATTGGCCGCTTCAGAATCGTTCAGTAGTTGGCCTGCAAAATAACATAGTTTGGCATAGTTGTCCTTAAACAACCGCTCAAAGTTATCGGTATTTTCTGCTGATTTGCTCAAAGAAATTCGCTCTGCTGAATAGTTTAATTATCAAATTTAGTTGTAATCCATCAGTAAAACAAGTCCCTAGCAATTGGGGGTAGCAAATACAGTAATGCCTTTACAATTCGTTTACGCTATTTGTCAACTATACAAAGGCGTTAAAACTAAATTTAAGCTCAGCTTTTTAAGCGCGTATTTTCATCACTCATCAATCTACTTCCTTCGACTTTTTCCATTTGAAGTAGTCTCTCATCAAAATAACACCATACCAATGCCATCAATAACAGGGCAATTAAAATGATAATGATCAATATTTTTTGGTTTTTGTATTTAGACATGAGTTCCTTGCATTAATTGATTACTTACATTTTGCGACGTGCAACCGTGTAAGTAAATCTCAACTTAGAAAACAGCAAATACAATTTTTTGGGCGGACAAAAAGCGGACAAGTGCAACGAGGGTTATGAAAAATTTTGACAAGCAATGCATTTTCAACCTATATCAAAGAAAGAATATAGGTTTCAATTGTTTGTTTAGGTTCTAACGGCAAACGTAGTTTTAAGCGGCGCTTACTTCGGGCTACGCTGTCAGCGCTAATTCCCAAAGTATTCGCAATTTCCTTATTGCTCATTTGCAAAAATATCAAACTAGCCAAACGTTCCTCTGCCGAAGTTAAATCAAATAAAATAGCATGTATACGGGGGTAAAACAGTGGGTAAACTTTATTAAAATCCTCTTTAAATCGTCGCCATTCTTCGTCGGTCACCAATACATATTCCAAAAGGTTTTTATTGAGCAATTTTTCATCAAAGCTATCTTTAAGTTCGTTTTTCTTGAGCGACTGACTTAAATTCTCAATCAGCTTATCTTTTTCCACCATTTGACTTCTAAACTGCTGCAGACTCTGTTTGGCCTTTTCTACCACGGTACGTGCCTGTGTACCTTCATAAACTCGCTTTTGCCTTTCTAATCGTACTTTTAAGCTTTGTCTATTATAAAGTAGCCAACCTATAATACTGATCAATATAATCGCTATTAAAATGGCTGTCCTAGTTTGTTTAAGATTTTGGATACTGGTGTTCGCTTCCTCTAATTTCTTCTGTGTATTATCAAACAAAATTCTAGCATTCATCGCAGATAATTTGCCGTTATTAACGACTTGGTCTAATTCCTGCTGATAATGCCCATATTGATGCTGGTAAAATACGGAACTATCTGTTTGGCCTAGATAAGCATAGGCTACCGCTATACCTTTGACTGCCTTTACTTTATCATCCAATTTCTTACTTGTAACAGCAGCCTTTAATGCCTCTTTAAATGCAAGCAAAGCTGTAGCGTATTGCTTTTGGTCTAAAAATATCTCACCTCTGGCATTTTGTGCAATAGCTACATTATTATATTGTTTGTATTTAATCCCCGACTGTAGTTGTTGGTTAATTAAGGGTAGTGCCGTTACAGTATTTCCTTGGTAAAAATAACATCTACCAATATTGCCTTTAGCAATTGCTTTCCAAAGTTCATCAGATTCAGGAGTTATGGGCTTCTTCTGAATAGTATCAATAATTTGTTGATAGTAATTGATGGCCTTTTTATATTCACCTAGTGCAAGATGTGAAGCTCCCAATACATCCAGCTGGAAAATATAAACCATTGGGTCCCATTCGTAAACTTTCACCTTTTTAAAGGTGAGGCATTTTTCTCCATATCTGATACTCTCGCGAAAGTCCTTGGTTTTATAAAGTGCTAAACTTGCACCTAGAAAACGATTCTGCACATAAGAAAAATATTGATGGCCTATGCCCCTTTGCAGTTCTATAGCTTTTAAATTGTAAAGTAAATAACCACCTTCATAATCAATATCAGCAGCCAGTGCATAAATTTCTGCCAATAATTGGTCGTCTTTCAAATTACTCGCCAGCTTAATGGCTTCTGTAATCTTTAAACTATCTTGACGAGTTAGTTTGACATTAAATACCCTCCTGCCCAGTATGTCGAACATACATAGTCTAGCCCTTAATCGCTTATCAGGATTTTTTTGAAGATACTGATCAAATTCAGTAGCAAATTTCAGAAAACTATTGACGTTAAATTTGTTTCTAAGGATTACATAGCTAGCTTCTGCACTATCGGTTTGTGCGGTACCTTGTACAGACCAAGCCTGCTCAAATGCCTTCACATAATTTTCCTGAGCCAAAACATTTGCACAAGAAACAAGCGTAAATATCAAAATGAGGGCTAATCGGGACATATCTTAAACCAAAGATAATATTCCTAATTATTTAAACCTGTAAAACACAAAAGCTAATCTTCATAATCTTAGTATCTTTGCAAGCTAATTAAGCAAGATGATAGCAATAGGCAAATACAATAAACTACGCGTAGCCGCAAAAAACAGTCAGGGTTTAAGCTTAACCGATGGTACCGATGAAGTACTTTTACCGTTTATGGAAGTGCCAAGTGATGTAAACTTGGGTGATGATGTAGAAGCTTTTATTTACCTCAATAAAGATGGCAGTACCGTTGCTACTTTAAAGGAAGTATTGGCAACAGCCGATGAATTTGCATTTTTAACGGTAGTTAGTGTAAATGATGATGGGGCTTTTTTAGATATAGGAATTGATAAAGATGTTTTTGTACCCAAAAGGGAACAAAAAAGACCAATGGAACTTGGCGAAAGTTATGTCGTATATGTTTACCTTGATGAATTTTCGAATAGGTTATTAGCTTCCTCTAAGGTAGATCAGTTTGTTGAATTGCATAATTTTGATTTTGAAGAGGGCGATGCTGTTGACCTCTTGATTGTAGATAAATCTGATTTGGGTTACAACGCTATCATTAATAACGAATTTATTGGCCTATTATACCATAACGAGGTTTTCTCAGTAATAGAACCTGGGCAAAGAACCACTGGATGGATCAAGAAAATTAGAGTGGAAGGTAAAATTGACCTCACCTTACAACCTTCGGGTTTTGGGCATATCTTAGAAACGAAAGATTATATTTTAGAAGAACTTCGTGTTGTTGGCGAAATTAACTTAGGAGATAAAAGTACACCTGAGGAGATTTACAACAGGTTTCAGGTAAGTAAAAGTGCATTTAAAAAAGCAATTGGTGGTTTGTATAAAGAACGCCTGATTACACTTTCGGATCATCAAATAAAATTAGTGAAGTAAGCTATAAACGGTCGTCATTCGTCATTGCGAGGTACGAAGCAATCTTAAAGCGATTTATAAATTCATAGCGGATTGCTTCGTACCTCGCAATGACGAAACACATGTAAAAAACAAAAGGGATCGAAATTCAATCCCTTTGTTTTTAGCTTCAGCGGACTAACTCAAAGCCTGCTCAATATCTTTCAAAATATCATCAATATGCTCTAAACCTATCGATAAACGGATAGAACCTTGTTCTATCCCTACAATATTACGCTCTTCTTCTGTAAGTTTACTGTGCGTACTCGTAGCCGGATGTGTTGCAATTGACCTTGTATCGGCTAAGTTAGCAGAGATAGAGAACATTTTCAAGCCATCCATAAATTTACGTGCACCTTCTATCCCACCGTTAACTACAATAGTTACAATGCCCCCACCCTGTTTCATTTGCTTTTTAGCAATACCATATTGTGGATGCGACTCCAAGAAAGGATATTTCACCAACTTAATTTTTGGATGTTTCTCCAAGTATTGCGCTACTTTTAAAGCATTTTCACAATGACGGTCCATGCGAACAGCCAAGGTTTCCAAGCTTTTCGACAAAATCCACGCATTGAAAGGTGATAATGATGGTCCGCTGTGGCGAGCAAAAGCAACAACTTCTGCAACTAGTGCCTTGCTACCCAAAATAATACCTCCTAAAGCACGCCCCTGTCCATCAATATATTTAGTTGCCGAATGGATAGAAATATGCGCACCCAACTTCAGTGGCTGTTGCAGGTAAGGGGTAGCAAAGCAATTATCTACCACTAACAAAACATTATGTTTTTTTGCCAACTCGCCTAAAAACTCCAAATCAATAATATCGATACCAGGATTTGATGGTGTTTCCACGAAAATCATTTTGGTATTGGGCTTAATTAGGCCTTCCCAATTTTCTGGCTTATCTAAATCAGCATAATCGAAAGTAACACCCCATTTAGCAAATACATTGGTTAGCAATTGATGGGTTGATCCAAATACCGAACGGCTCGAAACAATATGGTCACCATTTTTAAGGAAAGCCGCAAAAGTGGTAAAAATAGCTGCCATCCCCGTTGCCGTTGCAAATCCGTCTTCAGCACCTTCCAACAACACCATTTTTTCAATAAACTCTGAGGTATTAGGGTTAGAATAACGACTATAAACATTCCCTTCCTTCTCGTTTGCGAATAAGGCACGCATTTCTTCGGCATCATCAAACTTATAGCTTGAAGTAAGGTAAATAGGCGATGAGTGTTCTTTGTGCGAACTTCTTTCGGTTTGAGTGCGTATGGCTATGGTTTCAAAATTATCTGACATGATAGTATTTAGTATTTAGATGTGAGTATTTAGATATTGCGTAATAACCTTACGCCTTAAACCTTTAACCTCACACCTTATTAATCGAGTATGTAAAATTTATAGTTGCCGATCTGCCTAAGATGTTTGAAACAGAGCAATATTTATCAAAAGTCATTTGTAGGGCACGTTCCACTTTCTGCACACTCAAATCGCCGTACAGGTTAAAATGGATATCGATCACATCAAATATAGGAGGCATTTCTTCGTCTCTACGTGTGGCTTTAATGTTGATTTTGATATCGTTTAAAGGTTCTTTTTGTTTGGTAAGTACATTCACCACATCAATGCCACTGCAACCACCCAACCCTACCAATAGCATTTCCATAGGACGAAAGCCCTTACCTTCTCCACCAATGGCAGGTTTTGCATCTAACTGAACGGTAAAACCATTATCGTTTTCTGCCTCAAAATTAAATTTTCCGCTTTTGCGGACTAAGTTGATTTCCATTTATTTGCTATTTGTCGTCATGCTGAATTCATTTCAGCATCAGTTTAAAAAAGATCCTGAAATAAATTCAGGACGACGAACGGTACTAAACATCGTAAAAAACTAAATTCTCTTTTTCTAGATCTGGCAATTGCGCTTCCTTATCGAAAATAGCGAATAAAGAAGATCCGCTGCCACTCATTAGCGCAAATTTAGCTCCCGCTTGGTAAAGCTTTGTTTTTATTTCGTCAATTTGTGGATATTTTGCAAAAACAGAAGGCTCAAAATCGTTAAAAATATGAGCTTGCCAATCTTGTAGCGGCAAATGTATCAAATCTTTTAAAGAAGTGGAAGGCTGTTTTACGTTTATATTACTGTAAGCCTGCGCCGTGGAAACATGTATAGGTGGTTTTACCAATACCAAATAATAACCGGACAGGTCTACCAACAGTTCTTCAAATTCATCGCCTTTGGCAAAAGCAAAAGTAGGTTTATTCTTAATGAAAAAAGCACAATCAGCTCCCAAGGGGCGGGCATAAGCTTCCATTTGTTCATCTGTTAAACCTAGTTCAAACTTTTGGTTCACCAACTTAATCAAAAAAGCGGCGTCGGCGCTACCTCCACCCAAACCTGCACCCACGGGAATATTTTTCAATAGAACAATCTGCTGGTTAGGGAGATTAAATTCCTTTTGCAGTGTTTTAAATGCTTTTAAACAAATATTATCAGTAGCATCGCCCGGAATATCAATTCCTTTAATCAGCATCGACGTTTCTTCCGCATCCACTAATTCTACTACATCATAAATTTTAATAGGGTAAAAAACAGTCTGCAGGTTGTGGTAACCATCCGTCCGCTTTTCGGTAAGGAACAAGCCTAAATTTATTTTTGCATTGGCAAATGTTAACATCCTAGGATTTTAGATTGACGAATTACGATTGATAAAAGAATAAAGAGCAAAGATAAAAGAGCAAAGACTATAACGTACAACTTAAAACTTATAACTTGTAACTATAATGTCCAATAATTTTCCAATCGAACAATACGTCTTCTATCACCTGCCCTGCTCCTATATTATGTACAATTAAATATCGCTTGCCATCACCAGATTTTCTATTGACCACTAAACCGATATGTGTTTGCTTCCCATTTAAATCCCAACATACAATGTCTCCGGGCAAATAGTCTTCCGGTTTCTTAGTCATGGGTTTCTTTATTCCTTTCCTACCAAAAAATACCATTAAATTAGGTACACGTCGATGGTCTATATTTCTATCGGTAGTTTTCATGCCCCAGTTTTTTGGGTAAAGCCTGAAATTTGCTTTCATATCTTCATGAACTTCCTTTTGTAAATCTGTTCCTAGTTTACGATAAGCCCTAATGACCACATCTGTACAAACACCTTTCCCTACAGGCACATCGCCGTTAGGATAATCAATCTTAAAATATGCGGGGTCGTAAACCACTCTATCTTTAGTAAGCTCAAGAGCAGCGTTCGACAACTTTAAGGCTTGCTGGTTTTGAGCAAAACTATGGGTGCTTAACCAACAGGCAATAACAATTAGTAGGATAATTTTTCTGAACATCATGTTGAACAAATCTAAGGCATTTAAAGCAATTTAAGACACTTCCTCAGATTGAAAGCCATAAAAAATCATCGTGTGGAAAAACATAAACTATTCCTTCCTATTTAATCTTTAAATTTGTATTTTAATTTAATACAGCCTTCTAATCGATGCGTTATTTCGAGCGAAACAATAGTGTAGTCGAGAAATCTTTTAAGTATGTTCAAAGATTTCTCCATTCCGCTACACTTCAGTCGAAATGACGACCGTAAAACTGTTAAGATAATAACATGAAACAATATTTAGATTTGATGCAGCATGTGCTGGACAACGGCACACAAAAACACGATAGAACCGGAACCGGCACCATTAGCGTATTTGGTTATCAAATGCGTTTTAATTTACAGGAAGGCTTTCCGATGGTGACCACCAAAAAACTGCATTTAAAATCTATCATCCACGAACTGATTTGGTTTTTGCAGGGCGATACCAATATCAAATATCTTAAAGACAACGGAGTGCGTATTTGGGACGAATGGGCTGATGAAAACGGCGATTTAGGTCCTGTGTATGGTTCGCAATGGCGTAGCTGGCCAAAACCTGATGGAGGCCATATTGACCAGATTACCCAAATCATCAATACCATTAAAAACAACCCCGATTCAAGGCGCATTATTGTATCTGCTTGGAATGTGGCTGAGATTGAAAATATGGCTTTGCCCCCTTGTCATGCTTTTTTTCAGTTCTACGTAGCTGAGGGAAAATTAAGTTGCCAGTTATACCAACGTAGCGCCGATATTTTCTTAGGTGTACCTTTCAATATTGCTTCATACGCTTTATTAACCATGATGGTGGCACAAGTATGCGGTTTAGAAGCCGGCGATTTCATCCACACCTTTGGTGATGCCCATATTTACAATAACCACTTGGAGCAAGTTAAACTGCAATTAAGCAGAGATCCGAAACCGCTGCCAACCATGAAAATCAACCCTGAAGTGAAAGATATCTTTGATTTCAAATTTGAGGATTTTGAGTTGATAAATTATGAAGCACATCCTCATATTAAGGGAATTGTAGCGGTATAAAATTATATCGTCATTGCGAGGCACGAAGCAATCTATTTCGTTTAAAGATTGCTTCGTGCCTCGCAATGACGCAACTTTGAAAGAAATGAACCAAATATCCATCGTAGTAGCCATATCAGAAAATAATGCCATTGGCAAAGACAATCAATTGCTTTGGCACTTACCTGCCGATTTAAAGCATTTTAAAAATATCACCACTGGGCATACCATTATTATGGGGCGTAAAACCTATGATTCCATTGGTAAGCCACTTCCAAATAGAAGAAATATTATCATCACTCGTCAAACAGGTTTACAATTAGAAGGTGTTGAAGTAGTAAATTCTTTAGAAGAGGCATTGGCGCTATGTGAAAACGAAGCAGAGATTTTTGTTATCGGCGGTGCCGAAATTTATAGACACGCCATTAGTATATGTCACCGCATTTACCTCACACGCGTGCATCAAGAATTTGAAGCCGACGCTTTTTTCCCTGAGCTAGATAATGAGACATGGAAAGAGGTCGAAAAAGTAGACCACCTACCCGACGAAAAGAACAAATTCGCCTATACTTTTTCCACTTTAGAACGCCGCTAACACAAAATCAAGTCTTTTAAGTACTTGTCCTAACAAAATTACATTTAGGAGTTCTATTATTTAAAAAAATAATTAGATTTGCCGACTTGTTAAAAAACAGCTTATTATAAAATAGATTTAAACAAACAATGCAAGGTAAAGGTTTTATAAAATTCATGGCGATACTTTTAGGTATTGTCTGTCTGTATTCACTTTCTTTCAACATCATTACTTACAACGTAGAGAAAAAGGCTAAGGAATTTGCAAAAGGCGATGAAGCTAAAGAAAAAGCATACTTAGACTCAATGGCTACCGAAAAGGTATATCC
>Ga0222427_100540_pt1 | contig 50987 bp, 38 predicted proteins | sample 2B20Ametagenome_FD_182890 | JGI IMG/M metagenome (GOLD analysis project Ga0222427, IMG submission 182890) | Enriched microbial communities from leaf-cutter ant dump, University of Wisconsin, Madison, United States - 2B20A (version 2) | ecosystem: Environmental > Terrestrial > Nest > Insects nest... | reverse complement strand
GCCGCCGCGGCTGACGATGCCGGTGACCCGCTTGGCGGTCAGCGGCACATAGCGCAGCAGCACGCCGGCGTGGATGGTGAAGTAGTCCACGCCCTGCTCGGCCTGTTCGATCAGGGTGTCGCGGAACAGCTCCCAGGTCAGGTCCTCGGCCACGCCGTTGACCTTTTCCAGGGCCTGGTAGATCGGTACGGTACCGATCGGCACCGGCGAGTTGCGGATGATCCACTCGCGGGTTTCATGGATGTGCTTGCCGGTGGACAGGTCCATCACCGTGTCCGAACCCCAGCGGATGCCCCAGGTCAGCTTGGCCACTTCTTCCTCGATCGAGGAACCCAGGGCGCTGTTGCCGATGTTGCCGTTGATCTTCACCAGGAAGTTGCGGCCGATGATCATCGGCTCCAGTTCCACGTGGTTGATGTTGGCCGGGATGATGGCGCGACCGCGGGCGATTTCCTCGCGGACGAACTCAGGGGTGATTTCCTTCGGAATGCTCGCGCCGAAGCTGTGACCGGCGTGCTGCTGGTCGAGCAGGCCGGCGGCACGGGCTTCCTGCAGCTTCATGTTTTCGCGCAGGGCGACGTATTCCATCTCCGCAGTGATGATGCCTTTGCGCGCGTAGTGCATCTGGCTGACGTTGGCCCCGGCCTTGGCCCGGCGCGGGTTGCGCACGTGGGCGAAGCGCAGCTTGGTCAGCTCGGCGTCGGCCAGGCGCTGCTGGCCGAAGTCGGACGACAGACCGTCGAGACGCTCGGTATCGCCACGGTCGTCGATCCAGGCCGAACGCACGTCCCCCAGACCCTTGCGCACGTCGATGATGACGTTCGGATCGGTGTATGGGCCGGAGGTGTCATAGACCAGCACCGGGGCATTGGCTTCGCCGCCGAAATCGGTAGGGGTGTCGTCGAGGCTGATTTCCCGCATCGGCACGCGGATGTCCGGGCGCGAGCCCTCGACATAGACTTTGCGCGAGCGGGTGAAAGGCTGTACGGATTGCTGGTCGACCTGGGCGGATTCGCTCAGGTTGGTCGGGTATTTTTCTTGTTTGGTCATCACAGGCTCTCCAGACGGGTTGGATGTCGGAGTGAACCTGATGAAGGCACGGACGCACCGGGGGCGGTGCTGTGCTGAATACGGAGATGCCTGTTGCCATCGTGGCTGACTCGACATTCCCGGACCCGGCACAAGAGGGCTCGCGGGAAGCGAGCAATCTTGTTCCCTACGCAGGCGCTAACCTGATCAGGTTCAACGGGATCCGGAATTTTCCGATCTCAGCCTCAACGCAAGGCACCCCGACAAGAACCCGGCCACTCTAGACCAGAGTGAGGACAAACGCCAACTCTCCAAGCACATGCATGACAAATGGCGCAAATGTCAGATTGTTGCAAGATGCCTGCGCAACTACACTCGCAAGTTCAGAATTACCCTCTTCGTTCAAGGATCGCCCTATGCTGCGCAAACTTTCACTGGCGCTTGCCGTGTCTTGTGCTTCCAACGGATTGGTCTGGGCAGCAGACTTGCCGCTGTCGAGCAGAACCGATCTGGTCAGCGTCTACAACGAGGCGGTGAACAACAACGCCGACCTCGCCGCCGCCCGCGCCGACTACGGTGCCCGTCGCGAAGTGGTGCCCCAGGCCCGTGCCGGCCTGCTGCCGAACCTCTCCGCCGGCGCCGAGATGATGAACACCCGCACCAGCATCGACCAGCCCTCGGTCACCGCCAGCCGCAGTGGCAATACCTGGAGCGCGACCCTGGCCCAGCCGATCTTCCGCGCCGACCGCTGGTTCCAGTTGCAGGCTGCCGAAGCGGTCAACGAACAGGCGGCACTGGAGCTGTCGGCCACCGAGCAGAACCTGATCCTGCAAAGCGCCGAGAGCTACTTCGCGGTGCTCCGTGCCCAGGACAACCTGGCCTCGACCAAGGCCGAGGAAGCAGCGTTCAAGCGCCAGCTCGACCAGTCCAACGAGCGCTTCGATGTCGGCCTCTCCGACAAGACCGACGTCCTGCAATCCCAGGCCAGCTACGACACCGCCCGGGCCAACCGGCTGATCGCCGAGCGCCGCGTGGCCGACGCCTTCGAAGCCCTGGTGACCCTGACCAACCGCGACTACAACTCGCTGCAGGGCGTGGTCCACAGCCTGCCGGTACAGGTGCCGACGCCGAACGACGCCAAGGCCTGGGTCGACACCGCGACCCAGCAGAACCTCAACCTGCAAGCGACCAACCACGCCGTGCAGGCGGCCGAGGAAACCCTGCGCCAGCGCAAGGCCGGACATGCCCCGACCGTCGACGCGGTGGCGCGCTACCAGAAGGGTGACAACGACAGCCTGGGCTTCACCAACCCGAACTACACCGGGCAGCGCTACGGCGGTGACGTGGAGCAGACCAGCATCGGCCTGCAACTGAACATCCCGATCTACAGCGGCGGCCTGACCAGCTCGCAAGTGCGCGAGGCCTACCAGCGCCTGAGCCAGAGCGAGCAGCAACGGGAAAGCCTGCGCCGCCAGGTGGTGGAAAACACCCGCAACCTGCACCGCGCGGTGAACACCGACGTGGAGCAGGTGCAGGCGCGCAAGCAGTCGATCATCTCCAACCAGAGCGCGCTGGAAGCCACGGAAATCGGTTATCAGGTGGGAACGCGGAATATCGTCGACGTGCTCGATGCGCAGCGCCAGCTGTACACCTCGGTGCGTGACTACAACAACACCCGCTATGACTACATCCTCGACAACCTGCGCCTGAAGCAGGCGGCAGGCACCTTGAGCCCGCAGGACCTGCAGGACCTGGGCCACTGGCTGAAGCCGGACTACAACCCGGACAAGGACTTCCTGCCGCCGGACCTGGCGGCGGCGGCCAAGGCCAATTTCGAGGCTCGCCCGTGAAGATTTAGCCCCCTGTGGGAGCGGGTTCACCCGCGATGAGGTCAGTGAGTTCACCGGCCTCATCGCGGGTGAACCCGCTCCCACAAGGTCCGCGCAAAGCCTTAACGGATCAGAACACCCAGCCCATCCAGCAAGCGTCGCAACGCCCCCTGATTGGCGCGCATCACCGCCAACCCCGCCTCGCCCATACGCCGCCCATCCTGCGGCAACTCGATCAGCCGGCGCACCTCGGCGGCCAGCCCCTCGGCATCATCGACCTGCTCCAACGCTCCCGCCTCGCGCAACATCGCGCTGATTTCGAGGAAGTTGAATACATGCGGCCCCATGATCACCGGCAAAGCCAGCGCCGCCGGCTCCAGCGGGTTGTGCCCGCCGGTGGGCACCAGGCTGCCGCCGACGAAGGCGATATCGGCCAGGGCATAGAGGAACAGCAACTCGCCCATGGTGTCGCCGAGCAACACCCGGGTCTGGGCGTCCACCGGTGTCCCCGAGGAGCGGCGCACGGTGGCGAACTGCTCGGCACACAACTGATGGACCGCGTCGAACCGCTCCGGATGACGCGGCACCAGGATCAGCAGGGCATCGGCATGGATTGCCAGCAGTTGCTTATGCGCCGCCAGGATCAGCGCATCCTCGCCATCGTGGGTACTGGCAGCGATCCACACCGGGCGCTGGGTCGCGCCCCATTGCGCGCGCAGTTCACCGGCCCGGGGCAGCAACTGCTCATCGATCTTGAGGTCGAACTTGATCGAACCGGTCACCTGCACCGCCGCCGACCGTGCCCCCAACTGGCGGAAGCGCTCGGCTTCGGCCTCGGTTTGCACGGCGAACAGGCTCATCTCTTCAAGCATCGGCCGGGTCAGCCCGGCAAACCGCGCATAACCACGGGCCGAGCGCTCTGACAGCCGGGCGTTGGCCAGGGCCACCGGAGTCCCGCGCTTGGCGCACTGGTGGATATGGTTGGGCCACAGCTCGGTTTCCATGATGACCCCCAGCTTCGGCCGGGCCTTGTCGAGGAAACGCGCTGCCGCCCACGGCAGGTCATAAGGCAGGTAGCAGTGCTGGATACGCGGCTCGTTGGCGAACATGGCGCGGATCCGCTCCGAACCGGTCGGAGTCATGCAGGTCACGGTGATCGGCAGCTGTGGATAACGTTCCAGCAGCGCGCGGATCATCGGCGCGGCGGCGATGCTCTCGCCCACCGACACCGCGTGCACCCAGATCCCGCCGGGTTTCAGCGGCGGCAGGCCGAAGGCAAAGCGTTCGCCGATGCGCTCGCGATACGCCGGCGCCTTGCGCCCGCGCAGGAACAGGCGCAGCGCGACCAGCGGCAGGCCCAGGTGGAATAGCAGGGTATAGAGGGTTCTGTTCATGGCGCGGGAGTTTACAAGGAAGCACTCGGCAATGCCTCCCTGTTGCCCTTCAGATCGCTATCGCCGGCAACGCCGGCTCCCACAGGTTTTGTGATCGCCATCGAACCTTGTGGGAGCCGGCATTGCCGGCGATAGGGCCCGCAGGATCACCCCATCTCCCGCAGATGCACCGCGAACCTTTCAGCCAACCATTGCGCCGCCGGCCCCAGCGGCTCATCACGGCGCCAGGCCAGTTCCACCACCAGCGCTGGCGGCCGCCATTCACAGTCCAGCTCGACCATATGCTGCTGATAGGTCGGGTACTGCACCACATGCCGCGGCAACCACGCCCAGCCCAGCCCGCGCACCAACAACTCGGACATCGCATAGAAACTGTCCGCCCGCCACACCAGCGGACTGGCCGGCTCGCCTCCGGCATAGCCACTGTCCCGCGGATTGACCAACAACTGCCGGTGCCGCGCCAGATGCTCGCAACTGACCCGCCCCACCTGCGCCAACGGATGCCCCACCGGGCATACCGTGACCATCTCGATGCTGCCCAGCACCCGCCGCTCCAGGGCATCGGGCACACGCTCGTGGTGGAACATCAGCCCCAGATCGGCACGCCGCTCCACCAACTGGCGCGCCACATCGCCCTGGGCACTGCTGGCCAGTTGCACTTCCAGCAGCGGGAATTGCCGCGACAACTCATCCAGGCTCTCGATCACCGGCGGATAGGGCATGGCCTCGTCCTGAGCCAGACGCAAGCGCGGCTCCTGCCCGCGCATCAGCGCCGAAGCGCGGCCGTCGAGACGCTCGCACTGGCGCAGTAATTCCCGGGCGTCCTCCAGCAAGGCGGCGCCGGCCTCGGTCAATTGCGGCTGACGGCCGCTGCTGCGCTCGAACAGGGTGAGCCCCAGGTCGGTCTCCAGCAAGGCGATCGCATTGCTCACCGCCGACTGCGCCCGCCCCGCTGCCCGCGCCACGGCAGAAAACGAGCGCTGCTCGGCCACTTCGACGAACAGGCGAACCTGCTCCAGACTCCATTGCGGTTGCACCATCGAACCTATCTCCCCAGCAGATAGGAAATGACTTTACCGCATCCAGCCAGGACCTAGAATGCGCAGGCCATCAGAGGAGCCCTAACCATGAATGCCTACGCCTATCTCGCCATCGCCATCTGCGCCGAAGTCATCGCCACCGCCTCGATGAAAGCGGTCAAGGGCCTCAGCACACCACTGCCGCTGGCCTTGATGATCTGCGGCTACGCGGTGGCGTTCTGGATGCTGACCCTGGTGGTGCGTAGCATTCCGGTGGGCATCGCCTACGCCATCTGGTCGGGCCTGGGCATCGTGCTGATCAGCGTCGCCGCCCTGGTCATCTACGACCAGAAGCTGGATGTCCCGGCCATGCTCGGCATGGCGATGATCGTCGGCGGCGTGGTGGTGATCCAGCTGTTCTCGAAAACCGCCGGGCATTGACGGCGGCAACAGGCTGTATACTTGCCCGCCTGTCCAGCTTGTCGAGGTAACTGCATGTCAACGGTCATTTCCACCGACGTCCTGATCGTCGGCGCGGGGGTCGCGGGTCTTTGGCTCAACGCTCGCCTGCGGCGCCTGGGCTACTCGACGGTGCTGGTGGAACGCGCCAGCGTCGGTGGAGGGCAGACCCTCAAGTCCCAGGGCATCATCCACGGCGGCGCCAAGTACGCCCTGCACGGCGCCCTGACCGGCGCCTCGGAGGCCATCGCCGACATGCCGCGGCGCTGGCGCGAGGCCCTGGCCGGCACCGGCGAGCTGGACCTGTCCGGCGTACGCCTGCTGTCCGAAGCACATTACCTGTGGTCCCCCGGCACTATCGCCGGCAACCTCACCAGCTTCTTCGCCAGCAAGGCGGTGCGCGGCCGGGTCGACCAGGTCAAGGGCGACCAGTTGCCGCCGGCCCTGCAGGATCGCGGCTTCAAGGGCAAGGTCTATCGCCTGGCCGAGCTGGTGGTGGACGTGCCGAGCCTGCTGCAGCGCCTGGCCGAACTGGCCGGCGACAGCCTGCTCGCCGGCGAACGCATCGAGCCGCTGCGCGAAGGTGATGAACTGGTTGGCCTGCGGGTCGACGACCGCGAAATCCGCGCCCAGCGCGTCGTCCTCAGTGCCGGCGCCGGCACCGCCGACCTGCTCGCCGACCTCGGCCTGAACCAGCCGGCCATGCAGCGCCGGCCGCTGCACATGGTGATCGCCAAGGGGCCGAGCCTGAAACCTCTGTACGCCCACTGCCTCGGCGGCGGCCCCAAGCCGCGCATCACCGTGACCACCCACCCGGCGGCGGACGGCCAGTGGGTCTGGTACCTCGGCGGCGACCTCGCCGAAGCCGACGGCGTGGCCCGCGAACCGGAAGCGCAGATCGCTGCGGCGAAGAAAGAAGTCGCCGGCCTGCTGCCCTGGGTCGACCTGAGCCAGGTGCGCTGGGCCACCCTGCGGGTCGACCGGGCCGAACCGGCGCAGTCCGGCCTGGTGCGTCCGGACAACGCCTTCCTCGCCGACCAGCAGCGCTTGCTGGTGGGCTGGCCGACCAAGCTGGCCCTGGCCCCCGACTTCGCCGACCGGGTCCTGCACGCCCTCGACCGCGACGGCATCAAGCCAGCCAACCTCCCTGCCCTGCCCGACCTGCCGAAGCCGCCGCTGGGCCAGGCAGAATGGGAGCGCCTGCTGCCATGACCCTGCCAACCCTGCACGATCTGCATCGCCCGCTCGGCAGTACCGGCCTGCTGGTTTCGCCGCTGGGCCTGGGCACCGTAAAGCTGGGGCGCGACCAGGGGGTGAAGTACCCCAACGGCTTCACCATCCCCGATGACGACAGCGCCCGCCTGCTGCTGTCCCAGGCCCGCGACCTGGGCATCAACCTGATCGATACCGCGCCGGCCTACGGACGCAGCGAGGAGCGCCTCGGTCCGCTGCTGCGCGGCCAGCGTGATCAATGGGTGATCGTCAGCAAGGTCGGTGAGGAGTTCGATGACGGCCAATCCAGCTTCGACTTCAGCGCCGCCCACACCCGCGCCTCGGTGGAACGCAGCCTGAAACGCCTTGAAACAGAGCATATCGATCTGGTCCTGGTCCACTCCAACGGCGACGACCTGCATATCCTGCAAGCCGAGGAGGTCTACCAGACCCTCGCCCTGCTCAAGCAGGAGGGCAAGATCGGCGGCTTCGGCTTTTCCGGGAAGACCGTCGAAGGCGGGCTGAAAGCCCTGGAACAGGGCGACTGCGCAATGGTCACCTACAATCTCAACGAGCAGGCCGAACGCCCGGTCCTCGATTACGCCGCTGCCCATGGCAAGGCGGTGCTGGTGAAGAAGGCCCTGGCCAGCGGTCATGTCTGCCTGGCCCCTGGGGTCGATCCGGTGAAGGCCAGCTTCGAGCTGCTGTTTGCCCACCCCGGGGTCAGCAGTGCTATTGTCGGGACCATCAATCCCCTGCATCTGGCCCATAACGTGGCGACCGTCGCCCAGGTGCTGCGCCAGCACTGAGCCGCCGCCGCGGCCGACCCCAACGCAAGAAGGAGCCGACATGCCGCGAACGCTGATCCGCAAGAACCCGAGCAACTTCAAGACCTTGCCCCTCCATGTCGAAGCCGGCCCGGAGGGGTTGAACTATCAGAGCATCGGCCGGCCGCTGAACTTCGCCCAGACCCTGCAACGGCGCAAGGCCATCCAGTTGCCCGACCACCGACGCTTCGCCGTGGAACTGGCCAACCTAGGCGTCTCGGTGCGCCTGACCCTGTGCTGGCAGCACCGTGATTACTGGGTACTGGTGCGCCAGCGTCGGCAGGATCGTGGCGATGTGGTGCTCAAGCTGATTTCCGGCTACGTGCCGGCCCAGGAACTCAACCTGCCCCTGCACACCGCCGTGCAGGAAGTCGCCGAGGAGTGCCTGCTGGAAACCCCCGAGGGCTGGCTCGGCGGGCGCTTCAACGACACCTGGCTGCCGGCCCCCTACGCGGCGGCCCTGCACTATCGCGAGGCGCTGTCCTTCAACCTCACCCCGCATACCGGCGCGGCGTTGCCGGTACGCTGCGGCAACCAGCAACTGATCGAGCGACCGCGCGCCTACGTGCACTTGCCGACGGCATCGCTGCAACTGATCTACGACCTGCGCCTGCAGGTACCGAAGGACGCCAAGTCGCTGAGCCTGTTCCATGTCGATGAGCGCCTCGAAGGCGACCAGTTGGTCGCCCGCCTGGACCGCGCGCGCCCCGACCTGTACCTGATGCCGCTGGAAGACGGCAAGCCGCTGCCCGAGCTGTACACCCTGAAAAAGGACCAGTTGGTGCCCGCCAGTACCCGCGGCCTGCACCTGGCGGAAAGCTTCGCGCCCCAGGACGGCTGGGTGGTCAGGGACGAGCGGATTCGCTGGAAGGACTGGGTGCGCCAGCAAGGCCTGACACCGAGCAAGCCGGCCAGTGGCTTGCAGCGGATTACCGGGAAGGCGAAGGCGTTGTTGCAGATGGCCCGGGGCGGGCTGAGCAAATAAGCCTGGAAAGCACCTGAATGAAGAAGGGCCTGCAATGCAGGCCCTTCTTCATTTCAGTTCTTGCGGATCTTCTCGACGATCGCCGTGGTCGAGCTGTTTTCCACCAGCCCCAGCACCTTCACCGTGCCGCCGTAGGCCTTGACGATATCCGCACCGACCACCTGGTCGATGCCGTAGTCGCCGCCCTTGACCAGCACGTCCGGCTTGACCTGGCTCAGCAGGTTTTCCGGGGTGCCCTCGGCGAAGCTGATCACCCAGTCCACCGCACCCAGTCCGGCCAGCACCGCCATGCGCCGGTCGACGCTGTTGATCGGCCGGCCCGGCCCTTTCAGGCGGCTGACCGAGGCATCGTCGTTGACCGCGACGATCAGCCGGTCACCCTGGGCCCGCGCCTGCTCCAGGTAGGTCACGTGACCGGCATGGAGAATGTCGAAGCAACCATTGGTGAAGACGATCTTCTCGTTGTGCGCGCGGGCGTCGTCGATCGCCAGGAGCAATTGCTCAAGGCCGAGGACACCGCGCTCGGAGCCTTCTTCGCGCTGGATCGCCCGGCGCAGCTCAGGGGCGCTGATGGCCGCCGTACCCAGCTTGCCGACCACGATACCGGCCGCCAGGTTGGCCAGGCCGACCGCGTGGGGCAGGTCTTCGCCGGCAGCGATGGCGGCAGCCAGGGTGGAAATCACCGTGTCGCCGGCACCGGTCACATCGAAGACTTCACGGGCACGGGCCGGCAGGTGCAGCGCCGGGTGATCCGGGCGCAGCAGGGTCATGCCGTGTTCGCCGCGGGTCACCAGCAGGGCACCCAGTTCCAGCTCATTCATCAGTTGGCCGCCCTTGGCCACCAGCTCGGCCTCGTCGGCGCAACGACCGACGATGGTTTCGAATTCGCTGAGGTTCGGGGTGATCAGGCTGGCACCGCGGTAAATGGAGAAATCCTTGCCCTTGGGGTCGGCCAGCACCGGGATACCGCGCTCGCGAGCAGCCTGGATCAGGCTCTGGTGGTTCTTCAGCGCGCCCTTGCCGTAGTCGGACAGCACCAGCACCTTGACCCCTTCGAGCAGGGTGTCGACTTCCGCACCGAGGGACAGCGGGTCGGTGGCGAAAGGCTCTTCGAAATCGATGCGCAGCAATTGCTGGTGACGGCTCATCACCCGCAGCTTGACGATGGTCGGCTGGTGGGCGATGCGCTGGAACACCGAACGCACCCCCGCCGCCTGCAGGCTGTTGGCCAGGCTGTCGGCCGCCTCGTCCTGGCCGGTGACACCGATCAGCGCTGCCGGCGCACCCAGTGCGGCGATGTTCAACGCGACGTTGGCCGCGCCGCCTGGACGATCCTCGATCTGCTCGACCTTGACCACCGGTACCGGCGCCTCGGGCGAAATCCTCGAAGTACCGCCATGCCAGTAGCGGTCGAGCATGACATCGCCGACCACCAATACCGGGGCTTGATCGAAACGCGGCATGGACAACTTCATGGAGAACCCATCAGACAAAATGAACAGGGGCGGGATATTAGCACAGGGCTAATGACACCACTTCAATCGGGGACCCGCCGTACCCAGAACAGCTCGTGGCGCCGGACTGCCTTGCGGAAGAACTCGTCTTCTCCGGTGGTCGGCCAACGGCGCCCGCTGAGCACGCGCTGGATGAGCCGGCGAGCGCGCCGCTTGAGCGCGAGCGGCCCCTGCAGGTCGTGCTGCATGCCCAAGGCCATGGCCTTGTCCAGTTGCAGCGCCGGATCCAGCAACGGACTCCACAGGCGATCCGCCGGCAACGCCTCGATCGCTGGCGGCAGGGCGATGCCCATGCCAGCAGGCCCCATGGGCCAGCGATCGTTGTCGTGCAGGTGGTTGGCGTAGAACAGCGCGGTGTGCGGCTTGCTGCGGCTCAGGGCGATGGCCTGGAATATCGCCTGGGTGGTGGCGACATGATCGGCGTGAGGGTCAAGTTCCGGGTGCGGCGTAATGATCACCTCGGGCTGATAGTGCTCGAGCAGGGCCACCAGGTCGGCCACCAGGTTGTTCCAGCTCGGCACGCCGTCCCTGTCGCCGGGAAGCGGCAAAGGGTTATGCCCGCGCACACTGCGAATATCGCTGTCCCCCGACTCTCGCGAGCCGAATGGAGTTTCCGGCGCTTGTGCCATGGGCGGCAATTGCAGGCAGTAGTAGCCCAGTTGCACGCAGTGACTGGCCTTGACCCCTCCCCACAACGGTACCGCGAGGCTGTCCCAGCTGCGCAGCCGGCCTTTCAACCGCGCGGCCTGGGCCAGGTCGAGGCCCAGGCGCTGCAACGACTCGGCCTCGATCTCGCCCTGGGTCAGGGTGACGATGCTGATGTCACTGCTGCGGCTGTAGAAACCGAAGGCGGCCAGCTCCGCGTCATCGGCATGGGGGGCCAGGATCATGCTGCGCTGGCGAGTGAAGTCCGGATTGGCCATGACATGCAGGGTACCGCTGTCGGCGAGACGGCAGCGACGGCCGCGCAGCGTCAGCTCGCCACGCTCCAGCAGCTCGCGCTGGCCGGAAAGATTGAGGTAGCGCAGGCCGTCCACACCGCGCTCGAAGTCCTGACGGTCGGACCCGATTTCAACAAAAGGATCCAGCCAGCGCCCAGGCCAGCGATGCCGCACCTTCAGCGCCAGCACCAGGGTCTCGCCCTCGGCCAGCGGCGCACTCAGGCGCAGGCGACCTTGCTCGAGGCTGACCGGCTGCGCGGGCGTCCCCTCGGGAAAGCGGTACTGATAGTCATCGCTGCCGCGATAGAACAGATGATCGGCAAACCACGCCTCATGGGCGATCCAGCCCAGCAGCATGAGCAATGGCACCAGCCACCAGGCCAGGGTTACCCCCAGCCCGATCAGTACCAGCAACGCCCCGATCAGAGTGAGGCGCTTGTTGCGCCGATGGGCCTTCAACAGCTTTTGCTTGCGCACGGTCATGGGTCAAACCTGATAAACCGGCACCGTCCGGCACCAGCGGTCCTTGTATTCGCGGTCGGCACGACCAAACGAGTAACGCAGCGGCTTGCCAAGTGCCCGGGCGTCCTCCCAGGCCTGCTGGGTGTTGACGAAGCTGAGCACGCTGCCAGGGCTGAACTCACGGCTCTGCGGGTCGACACCACCATTGATGTACTCCAGCGACACCCAGTTCGGGGCTTCGACCCGGTACAGCACCTGGATCGCCACCGGCGCATCTTCGAGCATCACCACCGAGCCGGTCATGAACTCGCGCAACAGGCCGAACACCTCTGCCAGCCCTTGCTTGCCCGGCACCTCGAAGCCCCAGCGACGCTCGAACAACCCGGTGTACATGGCCGCCCGCTCGGCAGGGGTGAAGTCGCTCATGGGGCGCAGGCTTCCGCCGGCCTCTTCGAGCAGACGCAGCTCGCGACGCTGGTTATAGCGAAACTTCTTCGAGTAATCCTCCGGCTCACGGGCCAGGGCCAGGCCCTCCGGCTGAGGGCGCAGCGTGCTGATCCGCCCGGCATTCAGCTCGGAGACATAGCGCATGCTGTGCCGCACGGGCACCTCGGCCGACTCGGCCACTGGCAGGATGATCTCGGCGTTGCCCATGTCGAGCAGGCCGCGCTTGCCTTCACGCTTGAGCACGTCCTTGGCCAGGGCGATATGCCGCCCCCAGCACGGGACCGCGGCAACGATCTGATCGCCGACCTGCCAGCCGAGATAGCGCACCGGCAACCCGAGAAAGCCGGACAGACGTGCGACCACCTCGGGATGGGTCGCGACACTGCCGCCGTACTGCGACCAGGCCTGGGCGTAGCTCGCCTGGTCGATTTCACTCCAGCCTCGTTCACGCCACCAACGCAACGCACTCAGCATGCGTCGACCGCTTGTGTCGGCTTGCCATCTTCGCCCTCTACGAACTCGCGGGCATGCAGACGGGCATAGTGGCCATTCTGCGCCAGCAGTTGCGGATGACTGCCACGCTCGACGATACGGCCATCCTCCATCACCAGGATGATGTCGGCCTTCTCGATGGTCGACAGCCGATGGGCGATCACCAGTGTGGTGCGGTTCTGCACCACGTGGTCCAGGGCCGCCTGGATGTGTCGTTCGGATTCGGTGTCGAGGGCCGAAGTAGCCTCGTCGAGGATCAGCACCGGCGCATCCTTGAGCAATGCACGGGCAATCGCCAGGCGCTGGCGCTGGCCGCCGGAAAGCAGCACGCCGTTCTCGCCCACGAGGGTTTCATAGCCTTGCGGCATCTTGCGGATGAATTCGTCGGCGTAGGCCTCGGAGGCCGCCTTCTGCACGTCCTCGATCGGCGCTCCGGCAAGGTCGCCGTAGGCAATGTTGTTGGTCACGGTGTCGTTGAACAGGGTGACCTGCTGGCTCACCAGTGCGATGTGGCGACGCAGGTTGCGCAGGGTGAATGCCTGGATCTCGTCGCCATCGAGGAGGATCTGCCCGTGCTCGTGCTGGTAGAAGCGCGGGATCAGGCTGGCCAGGGTCGACTTGCCGCTGCCCGAGCGCCCCACCAGGGCTACCATCTGGCCCGGTTCGACGACGAAGCTGATATCGTCCAGCACCTTCTTCTCGGTACCCGGGTACTGGAAGCTCAGGTTGCGGACTTCCAGACGCCCCTGAACCTGATCGCGCTCGATGGTGCCGGCATCGATTTCCGGCGCCTCGTCCAGTTGCTCGAAGATGCTTTCCGCGCCGGCCACACCACGCTGGATGGTGGAGCTGACTTCCGACAGTTGGCGAATCGGCTTGGGCAGCAGGCCGGCCATGGTGATATAGGCCACCAGATCACCGGCGGAGGCCTCGCCGCGCAGCAGCAGGACCAGGAACATCACCACCGCCATGGCGCTGTAGGTCACCAGTTGCAGGGTCGGGGTATAGACGGCGCCAGTCTTGGTCATCGACAGTTGTCTGTCGGTATTGCTCTGGCTGGCCTGCTGGAAACGTGCCTTCTCGTAGGCTTCGCCGCCAAAGCTGCGCACCACGCGGTAGCCGTGAATGGTTTCGGAAGCAACATGGGTGACGTCGCCCATCGAGACCTGGATCTTCTTGCTCTGCTTGCGGAACTTGCGGCTGGTGCTGCTGACCATCAGGGCGATGATCGGCAGGATGGCGACCATCACCAGGGTCAGCTTCCAGTTCATCCACAGCAGGGTGCAGAACAGGAACACCACGGTCATGCCTTCGCGAATCACCACCTTGATGGCGTCGGTGGCGGCACCGGTCACCATGGTGACGTTGAAGGTGATCCGGGAAATCAGATGCCCGGAGTTGGTCTGGTCGAAGTAGCGGTTGGGCAGTTCGAGCAGCTTGTTGAACAGCACGACCCGCAGGTCGTGCACCAGGCCAAGGGATACCCGGGCCAGGAAGTAGTTGCCGAGGTAGGAGCCGATGCCCTGCCAGGCAGCGATCGCCACGATCAGCAGCGGCACTGCCTGCAGCAATTGCAGCTCACCCAGGTAGGGATTGCCGGGGAACAGTACGGCTTCCGGGTTGGCCAGGCCGTCGACGAAGTACTTGAGGATGTAGGCCAGCATCGGCTGCGTCGAAGCGAAGATCAGGAAACCGGCGATGCTGAGCAGGAACAGCCCAATGTAGGGCCGCACATACGCCAGCAGGCGGAAATAGATCGCCAACGTTGACTGGGGGCGAGGATCAGGAGTGCTCATGGGAATCCGCACATGACAATGAGGCGCAGATCATATCACAGCGACTTTTTCCCCCCGATGAAAGCGAGCGCCAGGCAAGTCGGCTAAGATAGCCGGCTTCTTTGTCGGAGGTACCGCATGCGAGCTATGGATCACACCACCTACCTGGCCCTGCGCGAAGGCGCCCGGGTGCTGGAAGCCGACGGCTCCGGCGACAAGGTGCTGCGCTTGCGTGACGGAAAGATGCTCAAGCTGTTCCGGCGCAAGCGCCTGCTCAGCTCGGCGCTGCTGTTTCCTTACGCCGAACGCTTTGCCCGCAATGCCCGGACCCTGCACGAGCAGCAGATCCCCAGCCCGGACGTGATCGACACCTTCCGCATCCCCAGCATCCAGCGCGATGCGGTCTACTACTCGCCCCTGCCGGGCGACACTCTGCGCCAGCTGCTGGACGACCACACGCGGGCCCAGACGCTGCGGGCCGAGCTCGGGCGCTTCGTCGCCCATCTGCATGAACTGGGGGTGTACTTCCGCTCGCTGCACCTGGGCAACGTGGTGCTGACCCCCGACAACCAGCTCGGCCTGATCGACATCGCCGACCTGCAGCACCAGCGCCGCGCACTGCGCGATGGCCAGCGCGAGCGCAACTTTCATCACATGCTGCGCTACCCGCAGGACCGCCAGTGGCTATTGGGAGAAGATGCCGGCGCGACCTTTCTCGAAGGCTACCGCCAGGAACTGGAACGGGGCCAATCCAGGCCCCGTCCTCGTTTGCTGAACAACCTGAAACAGTTGCTCGGCTGACTCAGCGACCGATCACCACCACGGTCGCCTTCTTGCGGTTCTGGAAGCTGGCCAGGATCCGCATCTGATGCTTCTGCAGCCACTCGACCAGCCACGGTTCATCGGGGCGGGACTCAAACACGAAGTAGCTGTAGCGACGGACATCTTCGAGAGCCCGTTCCCGCGGGATCAGCCCCGGGTAGCCTCGGTCGGCGTAGTAACTGATACGACCGTCCTCGTAGTAGACCCTCGCCTTGGCATCGATGTTCGCGGCGATCCAGCGGCCGGCATCCACGTATTGCGTCTTGCGCGCACCCGTGGAGATCACATTGCTTAGCATCACCAGCATTCCCACTACCACCAGCACCTTGCCCAGTCGAGGGAAACGCCGGGCGAAAAGCATCAGCCCCGTCGCCAGCAACGGCACGACCAGCAGATTCAGGAAGCTGATATAGCGTGAGTTCATGAACTGCTGAATCACGAAGAACAGCAGCAGAATCACCAGATACAGCAGCGCCGCCCAGGCGAACGACTGATAGTCGCGCAGATAGGTGCGCAACGCCTGCCAGCTGGGACGGCTGAGAAACGCCAGCGAGAACGGCCCCATCAGCGCCACGAACTTGATCAGCACCGCCGCCAGCAACCCGAAGAACACGATCCGACCAGCTTCATCCCTGGAAAAGTCGTATGCCAAGCTGTTACCGAACTGTTCGGACAGTTGCGTGAATGCGTCCAGCACGCGATGAGGGTTGAGCATGCCGGCATAGTTTGCGACGCGCTCGGAGGACAGCCCTCCCTTCAGCATCAGCACCAGCAGCACGGCCACGCCGGCAAACAGCGGAAGCGAAGCGTACTGGACAAAGCGCTGCCAGTTTCCACGCAGCAACCCCACGCACTGCCACAAGCCCATCGCCGCCACCAGCATCACCGCCTCGAGACGGAACAGCATCGCGGCGCCAATCGCGACATGGATGGCCGCAGCACGCTGCCAGCCACCACGTTCCTGCCAGCGCAACGCGAACCACAACGCGAGGAAACTAAAGAACCAGAAGCCCTGCTCACGAATGATGTCATTGCGAAACTGGTTGGCAGCCGGCATCGCCAGGACGACCAGGCAAGCCCAGGTTGCCGCTTCCGGAACCCGCTGGCGCACACAGTCGACCAGCACGGCGCAGGTCCCCGCCATGAATAGCGCGCACCATAGATAGGCGCACCACTCCAGCGGCAAATGCGTGAGGGAATGGGTTCCGGCCAGCAGCAAGGTGAACCAGGGCCAGTCGAACACTTGCCAGGCTACCCTCGGCCCCTGCTCGCTCACCTGCCGGGCGATGTCCAGGTACAACGCAGCGTCGCGGCCGACTACAGCGACACCGAGTACGGCAATGAGCGACAGCAGCAGACTGCCGATGAACGCCAGGCGTACCGGGTACATGCTGATCGTCCTTGAAATGAAAGTACCCACTGCGGAATCCATACTGCCAACCGTCCCCATCGAAATTTCTAGACCATCATCAGACGCGTAGCCTTGCGCAGGTAAGTCCAGCGCATGGCCTGCAACGGACTCAGGCAGAGCGCCCGAGCGTAGAACCGACGCGCAGCACTGCCGTCACCCGACAGTAACGCTGTGCGAAACAGCGACAGATAACGCTGCGCCTTGTAGCGCGAGCGGAGGTCCTGGCATTCGGCGGGCAGGCTGGCGAACACCTCGTGCACCATGCCCAGCGCATATTCCTCTTCTTTTTCCCGGTTGTGACGCAGGCTGTCGGCGTGCTTGTAGATCCGCGCCAGCGGCACATCGGTGGTCACCACTTGAGCATTGACCACCAGGTAAGCGAACACCGGGATGTCCTCGCCAGAGCGCAGGCTTTCGGGGTACGGACGGCGCAATAGAAGCTCGCGGGCGAACAGCGTGCAGCAGTGCGATACGGAAATGCGTTTTTGCAGAAGGTAGCGCCGCGCCAATTCCCGCGGACTGAGGCGCGGTACCGGCGTGGGCGAGGACAGCCGCTCGCGGCCGTCGGGATAGACCGAAATCTGCCCGCCCAGCACCATCCCTACGCCGGGGTTGGCGCCCAACACATCGCGTAGTGTCGGAATCGCCGTTGACGTCAGTTCGTCATCGGCGTCCAGCAGCAGCACGTAACGACCGCTGGCTTGGGCAATGGCCCGGTTGCGCGCCGCTGCGACTCCGGCATTGGCCTGGTCGATGACCTGCAACTGGGTATATCGCGACGCGTAGTCGGCCAGAACTTCAAGGGTGTTGTCCCTGGAGCCGTCGTTGACCACGATCAGCTCCAGATCGTCCGCCCACTGGCACAGGACGGAATCCAGTGCCCGTGGGAGTACTCTCGCGTAGTTGTAGGTCGGGATGACAACGCTGATCAGAACATCACGGCTCGCCATATTCCGCCGCACCCTCTTTGATCACAAGGATGTCTTCCATGATCAAGTACTGCAGGTCGGAGCCGAAGAACATGTTCAGCGCATCGGTCGGCGAGCAGATCATTGGCTCGCCGCGACGGTTCAGCGAGGTATTCAGGGACACACCGTTGCCGGTCAGCACTTCCAGCGCCTTCATCATGTCGTAGTAGCGCGGGTTGTACTCGCGCTTTAGCACCTGGGCACGGGACGTACCGTCCTCGTGGACGACTTCCGGTACGCGGGTCTTCCACTCTTCCGCCACTTCGAAGGTGAAGGTCATGAACGGCGCCGGGTGATCGACCTTGATCATCTGCGGGCCGACGGTGTCCAGCATGGACGGGCAGAAAGGCCTCCAGCGCTCGCGGAACTTGATCTGCTCGTTGATCCGGTTGGCCACGCCCGGCACGCTCGGGCAACCGATGATGGAGCGACCACCGAGGGCGCGCGGACCGAACTCCATGCGACCCTGGAACCAGGCCACCGGGTTGCCGTCGACCATGATCCGGGCGATGCGCTCGGGCATGTCGTCGATCTTGCGCCATGCCGGCTTGCTCGGGTGACGGGCACAGGCGGCGATCACGTCTTCGTTGGAGTACGCAGGGCCGAGGTAGACGTGTTCCATCTTCTCGACCGGCACGCCGCGGGCATGGGACACATAGGCCGCCGCACCAACTGCAGTACCGGCGTCGCCGGAGGCGGGCTGGACGAACAGCTCCTTCAGGTCCGGGCGGGCGATGATCTTCTGGTTCAGCTTGACGTTCAGCGCGCAGCCGCCGGCGAAGGCCAGCTTGCCGGTTTCCTTGAGAATGTCGCCCAGGTAGTGGTCGATCATCTGCAGCGCCAGCTTCTCGAACAGCGCCTGCATGCTGGCGGCGTAGTGGATGTACGGCTCGTCGGCGATGTCGCCTTCGCGCTTCGGACCCAGCCACTCGATCAGCTTCGGCGAGAAGTAGAAGCCCTTGCCCTTCTCTTTATAGCGACGCAGGCCGATGACGTTGGCGTACTCGGTGTTGATCACCAGTTCGCCGTTCTCGAAGCTGGCCAGGCGCGAGAAGTCGTATTTGCTGGCATCGCCATACGGCGCCATGCCCATGACCTTGAACTCGCCGTCGAGCATCTCGAAGCCGAGGAATTCGGTGATCGCACCGTACAGGCCGCCCAGGGAGTCCGGATCGAAGAACTCCTTGATCTTGTGGATCTTGCCGTTCTCGCCGTAGCCGAAGAAGGTGGTGGCGTACTCGCCCTTGCCGTCGATCCCGAGGATCGCGGTCTTCTCCTTGAAGCCGGAGCAGTGGTAGGCGCTGGAGGCGTGGGCCAGGTGGTGCTCGACCGGTTCGATCTTGATCTTCTTCGGATCGAAGCCCAGTTGCTCCAGGCACCAGACGATCTTCTTGCGATAGCGCTTGTAGCGGCGGTTGCCCATCAGGATCGCGTCGAGGGCGCGGTCCGGGGCGTACCAGTAGCGCTTGGCGTAGTGCCAGCGGGCCTTGCCGAACAGGCTGATGGGGGCGAACGGAATCGCCACCACATCGACGTCGGACGGCTTGATGCCAGCCTGTTCCAGGCAGAACTTCGCCGATTCGTAGGGCATGCGGTTCTTTGCATGTTTATCGCGCACGAAGCGCTCTTCTTCAGCGGCGGCGATCAGCTTGCCGTCGATGTACAGGGCCGCGGAAGGATCATGGCTAAGGGCGCCGGACAGGCCAAGAATCGTCAATGCCAAGGGTCTAGCCTCTTCAATCGGTAAAAATGCGCCCCGGCCTCGTAGGCGGGCGGCGGCGAAAGGGCGGGATTATAACGCAAAGCGGGTGGGCAATAGGAGGGGCGGACTGTGACCGATCCTGATGGCCCCATCGCCGGCAACGCCGGCTCCCACAAGGTTGGCGGTGCACGCAATACCTGTGGGAGCCGGCGTTGCCGGCGATGAGGCCATCAAGGACGACGGATAAACCCGACCTTACTCGGCAATCAACCAGTCCATCCGCCAGCTCCCGCCAGTCTGCCCCAGGCACTGGGCCAGCCAAGGCAGGAATTCACGCAACTCCTCTTCCAGCCCCCACGGCGGATTGGCGATGGCCAGGCCGGAGCCGTTCAGGCTCTGCGGGGTGTCCTGCGGATGCACATACAGCTCGATGCGCAGCAGCTTCGGCGCACCGGTGCTGGTCAGATCCTGGTAGAAGCGCACCAGTTGCTTCTGTTCCTTGATCGGATACCAGATCGCCGCGACGGTCTGGCGCATGCGACCGATTGCCTCCTTCATCGCGGTGGAGCAGCGCTTGAGCTCGTCCGGCTGCTCGAACGGCGGGTCGATCAGCATCACCGCACGCTTTTCCTGGACCGGCAGCAGCGCCCGCGGCACATGCCAGCCCTCGCCCAGGTGCACGGCGACCCGCGGATCCTTCTTCATGTTGTCCTTGAGCAGCGCACCGTCTTCCGGGTGCTTCTCGTTGAGCAGCACGCGATCCTGCTGGCGCGCCAGGCGCCGTGCCAACTCGGGCGAGCCCGGGTAGTAGCGCAGTTCGCCATCGGCGTTCAGGCGCTTGACGATACGCAGGTAGTCGGCGGTGATCTCCGGCAGGTCGTCGCGCCCCCAGAGCCGGCCAATACCTTCGATCCACTCGCCGGTACGGGTCGCCTGATCGCCCTGCAGGTCGTACAGGCCCAGGCCGGCATGGGTATCGATATAGGCGAACGGCGACTCCTTGCGCGACATCAGGGCAATGAGGCGGGTCAGCACGATGTGCTTGAAGACGTCGGCGTGGTTGCCGGCGTGGAAGGCGTGACGATAGTTCATGGCAACTCCTGAGGGGCCGGGAAGTTTACCCGTTCGGGCGCCCGACGTCAGGTTGCAGCCGCCGAAACGACAGCGGCCCGCCTCCGTGAAAGAGGCGGGCCGCTGCTTCAACCGGCGTCAGTCATCACTTGTTGGCGTGATAGTCCGCGTCGGCTTTTTCGAAGCGCGCCACCATGGTGGACGACGCCCGGCCCATGCTGCTCACCAGCACGATGGCGAGGGTGGCGAAGATGAAGCCCGGGATGATCTCGTACAGGCTGGTGCCCGAGTAGTTCTTCCACAGGATCACGGTCAGGGCACCGACCACGATACCGGCCAGCGCGCCGTTGCGGGTCATGCCTTTCCACAGGACCGACAGCAGCACAACCGGACCGAAGGCGGCACCGAAGCCGGCCCAGGCGTAGGCCACCAGGCCCAGTACGCGGTTATCCGGGTTGGCAGCCAGGGCGATGGCGATCAGGGCCACGGCCAGGACCATCAGGCGACCGATCCAGACCAGCTCGCCCTGCGAAGCTTTCGGGCGCAGGAAGGTCTTGTAGAAGTCTTCGGTCAGGGCGCTGGAGCAGACCAGCAGCTGGCAGCTCAGGGTGCTCATCACCGCCGCCAGGATGGCCGACAGCAGGACACCGGCGATCCATGGGTTGAACAGGATCTTGGCCAGCTCGATGAACACGCGCTCGTGGTTCTCGGAGACCGGACCGGCCACTTCAGGATGCGCCGAGAAGTAGGCGATACCGAAGAAGCCTACGGCGCAGGTACCGGCCAAGCACAGGATCATCCAGGTCATGGAGATGCGACGGGCGTTGGCGATCGACTTCACCGAATCAGCCGCCATGAACCGCGCCAGGATGTGCGGCTGGCCGAAGTAGCCCAGGCCCCAGCCCATCAGCGAGATGATGCCGATGAAGCTGGCATTGCGGAACATGTTGAAGTTTTCCGGGTTCTGCGCCTCGATCGCCAGGAAGGTAGTGTCCACGCCGCCGGTAGCGAGCAGCACGAAGATCGGCGTCAGCAGCAGGGCGAAGATCATCAGGCCGGCCTGCACGGTATCGGTCCAGCTCACCGCGAGGAAACCGCCGACGAAGGTGTAGGCGATGGTCGCCGCAGCACCGGCCCACAGCGCAGTCTCATAGGACATGCCGAAGGTGCTTTCGAACAGGCGGGCACCAGCGACGATGCCGGAAGCGCAATAGATGGTGAAGAACACCAGGATCACCACGGCGGAGATGATCCGCAGCAGGCCGCTCTGGTCTTCGAAGCGGCTGGCGAAGTAGTCCGGCAGGGTGAGCGCATCACCGTTGTGCTCGGTCTGTACCCGCAGGCGACCGGCGACGAACAGCCAGTTGAGGTAGGCACCGACGGTCAGGCCGATGGCGATCCAGGCTTCCGACAGACCCGACATGTAGATGGCGCCCGGCAGGCCCATCAGCAGCCAGCCGCTCATGTCCGAGGCGCCGGCAGACAGCGCGGTCACCACGCTGCCAAGGCTGCGACCGCCAAGGATGTAGTCGGAAAGGTTCTTGGTGGAGCGATAGGCCATGAAGCCGATCAGCACCATTGCCGCGATATAGATCACGAACGTAATCGTGATGGGATTGTTAGTCATGTCTTGCGCCCTGGCGTTTGTTTTTATGTAGCAACAACCCTCGTGGGGTTGCACCCAGGCCGCGAACCCTATGTCACAACCCAAATTCGGTGCAACCTTTTTTACAAAGGCAGTTGCACCTTGAATGAAAAATCCGACAACAACACTTTTTTGCTCCTTTTTGGCGCAAAAAACACGGTTTTCATAAGAAAATGCACTGTTAAAAGCCGTTTCTGTCGTGGGGTTTTCATCGGCCTGATGAGTTGCACCACCGCTCGGAAAAATTTGGGTTGCACTAGGTTGCACCCAGAAACGCGCACCGCTAATCTTGGCCGCAGCTTAGCCACGCCCGGTGGCAATAAAGAGGATAAGAAATGGCGACGACCACCCTGGGGGTCAAACTCGACGACCCGACCCGCGAACGACTCAAGGCAGCAGCGCAGTCCATCGACCGCACGCCGCACTGGTTGATCAAGCAGGCGATCTTCAACTATCTGGAGAAGCTGGAGGGTGGCGCCACCCTGACCGAGCTGAACGGTCAGGCCGGACACAATGGCGATGATGCGGGCGACGTGCAGCCCGACCACAGCCACCAGTGCTTCCTCGAATTCGCCGAAAGCATCCTGCCGCAATCCGTGCTGCGTGCTGCCATCACCGCCGCCTATCGCCGCCCCGAGCAGGAAGTGGTGCCGATGCTGCTGGAGCAGGCTCGTCTGCCGGCCGCTCAGGCCGAAGCCACCAACAAGCTGGCCGCCGGGATCGCGGAAAAACTGCGCAACCAGAAGAGCGCCAGCGGTCGTGCCGGCATCGTCCAGGGCCTGCTGCAGGAATTCTCCCTGTCGTCCCAGGAAGGCGTGGCCCTGATGTGCCTGGCCGAAGCCCTGCTGCGCATCCCTGACAAGGGCACCCGCGACGCCCTGATCCGCGACAAGATCAGCACCGGCAACTGGCAGCCGCACCTGGGCAACAGCCCGTCGCTGTTCGTCAACGCCGCCACCTGGGGCCTGCTGCTGACCGGCAAGCTGGTCAGCACCCACAACGAATCCGGCCTGACCTCGTCCCTCAGCCGCATCATCGGCAAGAGCGGCGAACCGATGATCCGCAAGGGCGTCGACATGGCCATGCGCCTGATGGGCGAGCAGTTCGTCACCGGCGAGACCATCGCCGAAGCCCTGGCCAACGCCAGCAAGTTCGAAGCCAAGGGCTTCCGCTACTCCTACGACATGCTCGGCGAGGCGGCGCTGACCGAGCACGACGCACAGAAATACCTGGCGTCCTACGAACAGGCCATCCACTCCATCGGCAAGGCCTCCCATGGCCGCGGCATCTATGAAGGCCCGGGCATCTCGATCAAGCTCTCGGCCCTGCACCCGCGCTACAGCCGCGCCCAGTACGAACGAGTGATGGAAGAGCTGTATCCGCGCTTGCTGTCGCTGACCCTGCTGGCCAAGCAATACGACATCGGCCTGAACATCGACGCCGAGGAAGCCGACCGCCTTGAGCTGTCCCTCGACCTGCTCGAACGCCTGTGCTTCGAACCGCAACTGACTGGCTGGAACGGTATCGGCTTCGTTATCCAGGCCTACCAGAAGCGCTGCCCGCACGTCATCGATTACGTCATCGACCTGGCCCGCCGCAGCCGTCACCGCCTGATGATCCGCCTGGTAAAAGGCGCCTACTGGGACAGCGAGATCAAGCGCGCGCAGATCGAGGGACTGGAGGGCTACCCGGTCTACACCCGCAAGGTCTACACCGACGTCTCCTACATTGCCTGTGCTCGCAAGCTGCTGTCGGTGCCGGAAGTCATCTACCCGCAGTTCGCCACCCACAACGCCCACACCCTGTCGGCCATCTACCAGATTGCCGGTCAGAACTATTACCCGGGCCAGTACGAATTCCAGTGCCTCCACGGCATGGGCGAGCCGCTGTACGAACAGGTCGTGGGCAAGGTCGCCGATGGCAAGCTGAACCGTCCGTGCCGCGTGTACGCTCCGGTCGGTACCCATGAAACGCTGCTGGCCTACCTGGTCCGCCGCCTCCTGGAAAACGGCGCCAACACCTCGTTCGTCAACCGTATCGCCGACCACTCGATCTCGATCCAGGAACTGGTCGCCGACCCGGTCGCCACCATCGAACGCATGGCCACCCAGGAAGGCAGCGTCGGCCTGCCGCACCCGCGCATCCCGATGCCGCGCGAGCTGTATGGCAGCGAACGGGCCAACTCGGCCGGTATCGACATGGCCAACGAACACCGCCTGGCCTCGCTGTCCTGCGCTCTGCTGGCCAGCGCCCACACACCGTGGAAAGCCGAGCCGCTGCTCGGTTGCGCCGCCAGCCAGGAAGCCGCCGCCCCGGTACTCAACCCGGCAGACCACCGCGATGTGGTCGGCCACGTCCAGGAAGCCACCGTCGGCGACGTCGACAATGCCATCCAGTGTGCACTGAACGCCGCTCCGATCTGGCAGGCCACCCCACCGGCCGAGCGCGCCGCGATCCTCGAACGCGCTGCCGACCTGATGGAAGCCGAAATCCAGCCGCTGATGGGCCTGCTGGTCCGCGAAGCGGGCAAGACCTACGCCAACGCCATCGCCGAAGTCCGCGAAGCCGTCGACTTCCTGCGCTACTACGCGGTACAGGCACGCAACGACTTCAGCAACGACGCCCACCGCCCGCTGGGCCCGGTGGTCTGCATCAGCCCGTGGAACTTCCCTCTGGCGATCTTCAGCGGCCAGGTGGCTGCCGCCCTCGCCGCCGGCAACCCGGTACTGGCCAAGCCTGCCGAACAGACCCCGCTGGTCGCTGCCCAGGCCGTGCGCCTGCTGCTCGACGCCGGTATTCCGGAAGGCGTGGTGCAACTGCTGCCGGGCCGTGGTGAAACCGTCGGTGCCCGCCTGGTCGGCGACGATCGGGTCAAGGGGGTGATGTTCACCGGTTCCACCGAAGTCGCCCGCCTGCTGCAACGCAATATCGCCGGACGCCTGGACAACCAGGGCCGTCCGATCCCGCTGATCGCCGAAACCGGCGGCCAGAACGCCATGATCGTCGACTCCTCGGCCCTGACCGAGCAGGTGGTGATCGATGTGGTGTCCTCGGCCTTCGACAGTGCTGGCCAGCGTTGCTCGGCCCTGCGCGTACTGTGCCTGCAGGAAGACTCCGCTGACCGCGTCATCGAAATGCTCAAGGGCGCCATGGCCGAAAGCCGCCTGGGCAACCCGGAGCGCCTGTCGGTGGATATCGGCCCGGTGATCGACGCCGAAGCCAAGGCCGGCATCGAGAAGCACATCCAGGGCATGCGCGAGAAAGGTCGTGCGGTCTACCAGGTCGCCCTGGCCAACGCCGAGGAATGCAAGCGCGGCACCTTCGTCATGCCGACCCTGATCGAGCTGGACAGCTTCGACGAACTGAAACGCGAGATCTTCGGGCCGGTGCTGCACGTGCTGCGCTACAACCGCAAGGACCTGGACCAGTTGATCGAGCAGATCAACGCTTCCGGCTACGGCCTGACCCTCGGCGTGCACACCCGCATCGACGAGACCATCGCCAAGGTCATCGACAACGCCCATGCTGGTAACGTCTACGTCAACCGCAACATCGTCGGTGCCGTGGTCGGCGTGCAGCCGTTCGGCGGCGAAGGCCTGTCCGGCACCGGTCCGAAGGCCGGCGGCCCGCTGTACCTGTACCGCCTGCTGTCGACCCGTCCGGCCGATGCCATCGAGCAATCGTTCCAGCGCAGCGACGCCGGCAACACTCCAGACAGCCGCCTGCGCGAAGTACTGCTGAAACCGCTCGAAGCCTTCAAGGCCTGGGCTGCCAGCAAGCAACAGAACGACCTGGTGCAGACCTGCGAGCAGTTCGCCCGCCAGTCGCAGGCCGGTATCAGCCGACTGCTGGCCGGCCCGACCGGCGAGCGCAACAGCTACACCATCCTGCCGCGCGAGCATGTGCTGTGCCTGGCCGACAACGAAGCCGACCTGCTGACCCAACTGGCTGCGGTGCTGGCCGTGGGCAGTTCGGCAGTGGTGCTGGACGGCGAACCGGGCAAATCGGTGCGCTCGCGCCTGCCGAAGGAAGTCCAGGCACGGATCAAGCTGGTCAGCGACTGGAACAAGGAAGACGTGGTGTTCGACGCGGTCCTGCACCACGGCGACTCCGACCAGTTGCGCGGCATCTGCGAGCAGATCGCCAAGCGTCCGGGCGCGATCGTTGGTGTTCACGGCCTGTCGTCGGGTGAAACCGCCGTGGCGCTGGAACGCCTGGTGATCGAGCGGGCGCTGAGTGTGAACACGGCGGCTGCCGGTGGTAACGCGAGCCTGATGACTATCGGCTGATAGTCGGCGGAGAACGAAGCGGAGCGGGTTTTGCAAACTCCTGAAGGAGTTATGCGGAACCCGCTCCGTTTTTGTATTTGCGAAAAACTCGACCGTCAAGATTGAAACTGGAACCGCACTTCACAAACCACCACGGCCATTCATTGCAAGTTAGCTAAATTAAGTGGAGCCGATAGAAGCCGTAAAAAATCCTCACCTACATTAACGCGATTAACCCTTTATGAGTGCCACCTGAATTACACCTGCCGGTGGATGCTGACTATAGAATCCTTGCCCGCGACTCGCAACCTTCGATGAATAACTGATACATGCAGAATTATTTAAATTAAATATATAAAATCAAAAAAGCATCCATAAAGGAATCCCAATCACAACATTCACCCCCCATACAATAACTCCCGGAACCATAAACACCCAATTCACAAAGGACAAGCCTGACAAACCCCGCCCCTCACTACCCTCGTAAAAGTTAATGGCCCTCTGCACAATCACAATCAACCATAGCAAAACCCCGAGAATTACTGGCACCAAGACCCCGTAATACTCAAGCGCCATATGCAATGCAAACCAAGGATATCGCAACAAATCCGAAACAACTCGCCCAGCATCATAGTAGTTATACCATGAAGTTGAAACCCCAATCGCCACACCCGCGACTACGGCCGATGTCAAAAGCGGCGAAGGCCAGAAGCAACCGCGTCCTTTATCCCGAATGCATTTATCCAGCCTTTTCAATAAAAAATATAGAAACCACAAGAAAAATAAAGAGCGCCAAAAGGGACTTACACTCTCACCTGTAGCCCTACGATATCTTGACCAAGATTGATAACTCCAATAAAAGCCGTACAACCCAAAACTAAAAATCACCATTACAATTACTTTCACAACCGAAACAGCGTAAAACTCTGCATTAGCCTCTACAGACTCAGCAGATTGTTTCTCGGCGAACACATTTACCGACATACTACTTTCTCCTTTTTTATAGCACTGATCGCCATCGATTCCATTATCGATATGCAAGGTGAGCAGGCAGCGCCCGAATAAACCACAGAGGGTGTCTTTTCCGAGGACACGCGATGTAACTCTACCTGCAGGAAAAGCCATGCAAACCATGTCGCAAGATACTACCCTCACGAAATAAGCGCACCGTCACCCTGAAGATTCGGTTTAATACCATTAAGTTAAATACACGTACGCCCAGAAAATCCAGGGAGCCAAAATATAAACCATCACCAAGATCAACATTCCGACCCCGGGAATCACCCACAGCCACTCGACCAGCTTCCAACGGCTGTTAGTAGCAGCGCACGAATGCGGCTCACGCGAATTTATGGACCGCTGGACTGCAGCCATAAACCAAAGGTGCCACCCCCACAACACAAGAGAAACCACATAGAGCACTTGAAACCCCAAATTAGTCTGCAGCACTGAAGCCGCCCTCAACAACCCAGACGGATACCACCCTCTCAATAGAATCTCTGACAATAACGCCAACATACCTGTTGAAATCAGACAAACCGCTAATCTCTTAGGTGACCATTTTAAATCGGAGCTTGTAGAGCGCTGCCCTTCATCAACCAGAACAAGCAACCTATAAAGGAACAGCGGAGCCAACAAGGCTCGCAGTACAGGGCTAACCCGAAGCCCGGTGGCTCGACAATAAATAGCCAGATTTCGATAATGCCAGTACAAAAGATAGATGCAGAAACTGAAAATCGAAAGAATCACCAGCTTCCTTACCGACATCACATGAAACATTGGTGGCGTGAGAGCCGGCGTGGAAATTGGGGTAGTAGACATGAGGAGAACCTCTCGACTGAATGGTCTCTAATCAGATACGCACATTCTGAGATTCGCTATAGGACGATTCTCAAAAGTCACCGAGAAAAATCTCTCCGTAAGGCACTCTCGAATTTTTTCTCCATCTTAGACGCCAGTTTTGCCTTAAATGGGTGGGCCGCCAGCGCTCAGCAGAACGGCTTGATGGTCGAGGGTGAGCCAGGCAAATCGGTGCGCTCGCGCCTGCCGAAGGAAGTCCAGGCACGGATCAAGCTGGTCAGCGACTGGAACAAGGAAGACGTGGCGTTCGACGCGGTCCTGCACCACGGCGACTCCGACCAGTTGCGCGGCATCTGCGAGCAGATCGCCAAGCGTCCGGGCGCGATCGTCGGCGTTCACGGCCTGTCCTCGGGTGAAACCGCAGTGGCGCTGGAACGCCTGGTGATCGAGCGGGCGCTGAGCGTGAACACGGCGGCTGCCGGTGGTAACGCGAGCCTGATGACTATCGGCTGATAGTCGGAAGGAAAAGAAGCGGGGCGGGTTTTGCGCACTCCAGATGGAGTGGCGCGAAACCTGCCCCGTTTTTTTGGTCAATCAAACACCGACCAGTACTGCCGCTTTCAGTAAGCGAGCGACAACAGCATCGCAACCGAAATGAAATACACCAGCCAGATGACAATACCCAATCCGATCCAGCCGTTGTTGGCTCCGTTGAAATGTGCGTTTGACTCTCCTTCCGGGTCCCCTTCTGCAACATTTACAGCTCGCTGGATCTTGCAAACGACCCAAACGAGGGCTACCAATTGCACTATCGTCAGAATCAAGTTTTGCAAGTTCATGAGCGCAATATCCTTCAACTGCTCCGTGGGTGCGGAAATCAGCATTGATACGCCGAAACTGGCAAGCAGAATTAACCACATGCTCATGGCCAGCGGTTTCGGTGACCACTCGTACTGGACGCCTGAACGCTTCAAGCTCTGGTCGATCCGCCAGAGCAACGAATACAAGAAAATTACGGGAATGATGCTGCGGAGGATAGGAATCAAATGTTCTCCAGTGGCATCTCTGTAGGTAGCCCAGTTTCGATAGAACCAATATAAAAGATAAAGCCCAGTAGTAAGAACCGACATGTAAATCAACTTATTTATCGAAACCACATAGAACTTCTGAGCTACCGCTTGAGCAGGTTCACCTTCCACTAACTTCATGCTTTCGGACATAAAAACCTCGTAATTTAAGGGCCGCCAATCAGATACTTATTTCCCAAATATCTCTGTAGGCCGTGTCTGAAAAACCAAGGAGAAAAGTCGAAAAGACTGGAGATCAATCTGCCCCCCCCCCTCCGGGACCGCTTCCCCAAGCAGGCCGTCTTCCTGATTGCACGAATCCCCCAGCACCAGCCACCCCGAAGTCACGATCAGTATCCACAGCCAATTGATCACCGAGAGATGTGCATTCCCCGCCCCTTGCGGATCGCCCTCACAAAAGTTGATTGCCCGCTGGGTCCGCGCCAGAACCATATGGAACAGCACAACCACCAGTAACAACGGCACCGCAAAACCCGGCAGGGGCAACATCACCATCAGCAACTCAATGCCGCCGATGAATGTCAGCAGCAGCCCGAACGCCAACCACCAAGGTGACCATCGATAACAACGCCCAGATGCAAGGATCCGCTGATCGACCCGATGCAGCAGCGAATAAAGGAAATACGAAGGCCACAGGAGGCGCGGCAGCAACATCACCGAACCGGTGGCCCGCTGATAGAGGTCCCAATTGCGCAGATACCAGAACACGCCATAGAGCCCGGACGTGAAGAACGTCATGATGATCAGCTTCGGAACCGCCACCACGAAGAAGAACGGTCGGGCCGAATGCGAGGGGGAAAAAGTGCTTGTGGACATGGGTTGGACCGCCGTGCTGGAGAGCACTCATCAAACCGCACCCACAAGTCTCAGGGCTGCCGGCTCGGTCCCGATGCAGAGCGCGAAATCTCCGACAACGGATCGGAGTTGGACTACAAAGCTGAACGAGCTTCAGACCTGATCCGGTCGCAGCCCCCTACGCCGTGCTTCGCCCTTCTACCCCACCATCACCCAAACCTATTTCCCTGTGCACCCTCCCCCCGCCTGCCTAGACTCGCTCCACCCCCGATCAAAGGACCGCCGCCATGACCGAGACCCTGCTCAGCGCCCGCAACCTGGCGTTCGAACTCTATGAAGTGCTGGATGCCGAAGCCCTGACCCGCCGCGAGCGCTTTGCCGAGCACAGCCGCGAGACCTTCGATGCGGCGCTGTCCACGGCGCGGAGCATCGCCGAGAAGTATTTCGCTCCGCACAACCGCAAGGGCGACGAGAACGAGCCGCGCTACGAGAACGGCGAGGCGGTGCTGATCCCCGAGGTGAAACCGGCGGTCGATGCCTTCCTCGAAGCCGGCTTCCTCAACGCCAACCGCGATTTCGAGGCCGGTGGCATGCAGTTGCCGACCCTGCTGTCGCAGGCGTGCTTCGCCCATTTCCAGGCGGCCAACGCCGGGACCACGGCCTATCCGTTCCTGACCATGGGCGCAGCCAACCTGATCGAGAGCTTCGGCAGCGACGAGCAGAAGCGCCTGTTCCTCCAGCCGATGATCGACGGACGTTTCTTCGGCACCATGGCCCTGACCGAACCCCACGCCGGATCGTCCCTGGCCGATATCCGCAGCCGCGCCGAGCCGGCCGGCGATGGCAGCTACCGGCTGCGCGGCAACAAGATCTTCATTTCCGGCGGCGACCATCCACTTTCGGAAAACATCGTGCATATGGTCCTGGCCAAGCTGCCGGATGCGCCGCCCGGGGTGAAGGGCATTTCCTTGTTTATCGTGCCCAAGTTCCTGGTCAACGCCGACGGCAGTCTCGGGCAGCGCAACGATGTGACCCTGGCCGGACTGTTCCACAAGATGGGCTGGCGCGGTACCACCTCGACGGCGCTGAACTTCGGCGATAACGGCAATTGCGTCGGCTATCTGGTGGGCAAGCCGCACCAGGGCCTGGCCTGCATGTTCCAGATGATGAACGAGGCGCGCATCGGCGTCGGCATGGGCGCGGTGATGCTGGGCTACGCCGGCTATCTGTACTCCCTCGACTACGCCCGCCAGCGTCCGCAGGGTCGCCTGCCGGACAACAAGGACCCATCCACCGCCGCCGTGCCGATCATTGCCCACAGTGATGTGAAGCGCATGCTGCTGACGCAGAAGGCCTATGTGGAAGGTGCCTTCGATCTGGGCCTGTATGCTGCACGGCTGTTCGACGACACCCAGACTGCCGACACCCCCGAGGCGCGCCAGCAGGCCCACGAGCTACTCGACCTGCTCACCCCCATCGTCAAGTCGTGGCCATCGGAGTTCTGCCTCAAGGCCAACGAGCTGGCGATCCAGATCCTCGGCGGCCATGGCTACACCCGCGAATACCCGGTGGAGCAGTACTACCGCGACAACCGCCTGAACCCGATCCACGAAGGCACCCACGGCATCCAGTCCCTCGACCTGCTCGGGCGCAAGCTGGCGCAGAACGGCGGCGCCGGGCTCAAGCAACTGGTGCGGCTGATCGCCGGCACCTGCGAGCGCGCCCACCAGCACCCGACGCTGGACAACCTGCGCCAGCCGCTGGAGCAACTGCTCAACCGCCTGCAAGGCGTGACCCTTGGCCTGCTTGGTGACCTGGCCACTGGCAAGGTCAACGCCGCCCTGGCCAACTCGGCGCTGTACATGAAGGCCTTCGGTCATTGCGTGGTCGGCTGGCGCTGGCTGGAACAGGCGATCCGCGCCGAACAGGGCCTGGCCAAGGCCAGCGAGGCGGATCGCGACTTCTATAAAGGCAAGTTGCAGGCGGCGAGATTCTTCCTCACCTGGGAAGTACCTCCCTGCCATAATGACCTGGCATTGCTCGAAGCCCGCGACGACACCTGCCCGAGCATGCAAGACGAGTGGTTCTGAGGGGGAACCACCGGTATCCGGAGTTCCGCGCATGTTCGATTCCACCACGCCGCTGCGCCAGCGCTTCGCCGCGCTGCGCAGCGGCGGCGAGTTTTTCTCCCTGCGCCATGTGCGCCAGTCCAACCAGCACCTGTCGGTGCGCAAGAACATCGCCGAGCCGCCGAGCCTGGGCCGTGACGAAGGCGCCATGCTCACCGTGCGGGTCAACGGCGTCGAGGCCTACGCGGCCACCGCCGATCTGTCCCAGGCCGGTCTGCAGCAGGCCCTGGACCGCGCCGAGGCCCTGGCCCGGCAGATCGCCGCCCACGCCCTGCTCGACCTGCGCGACCAGCCCGTACCCGACCACCGCGCCGATTACCTGTCACCGAATCTCGACAGTGCCTTCCCGTCCCTGGCCGACTGCTACGACCTGCTCAACCAGGAATCGGCCTCGGTACCGGCGGACCAGCGCCTGGTCAACTGGCAGGCCAGCCTCGGCCTGACCGAGGTCGAGCAGATCTACTTCAACAGTGCCGGCGCCGAACTGCGCCAGGCCCAGCGCTTTGTCTTCCCCGGTTTCAGCGTCACTGCGTTCGACGGCAGCGACAGCCAGACCCGCACCCTGGGCCGGGAGAACTTCGGCCAGCAAGGCGGTTTCGATGTAATCCAGCGCTGTGGCCTGGTCGGTGCCGGCGCCCGTGTCGCCGACCAGGCCCTGCAACTGCTGCTGGCACCCAACACCCCGAGCGGCGTGCGCGACCTGCTGCTGATGCCGGACCAGATGATGCTGCAGATCCACGAATCCATCGGCCACCCGCTGGAGCTGGACCGCATCCTTGGCGACGAGCGCAATTACGCCGGCACCAGCTTCGTCAAGGCCAGCGACTTCGGCCAACTGCAATACGGCTCGAAGCTGCTCAATGTGACCTTCGACCCGGAAATCCGCGAGGAACTGGCCAGCTACGGCCATGACGACGACGGCACCCCGGCCACCCGCCAGTTCCTGATTCGCAACGGCTTGCTGGAACGTCCGCTGGGTGGCGCGCTGTCGCAGTTCCGCTCTGGCCTCGACGGCGTTGCCAACAGCCGCGCCTGCAACTGGAACCGCGCGCCCATCGACCGCATGGCCAACCTCAATATCGAGCCGGGGGACAAGTCCCTGGAGCAACTGGTCGGTGGCATCGAGCGCGGCATCCTGATGCGCACCAACCGCTCGTGGTCCATCGACGATGCGCGCAACAAGTTCCAGTTCGGCTGCGAGTGGGGCCAGTTGATCGAGAACGGCGAGCTCAAGGGCGTGGTGAAGAACCCCAACTACCGCGGCATCTCCGCCGGCTTCTGGCGCAACCTCAGCGCCGTGGGCGACGCCAGTACCTTCCAGGTGCTGGGCACGCCGAACTGCGGCAAGGGCGAGCCGAACCAGGTGGTACGGGTCGGGCACGCTTCGCCCGCCTGTGTCTTCAGCCAGATCGACGTATTCGGAGGAGACGCCTGATGGCCGCCCGCTTCCTGCACAACTTCCAGGCCCTGGTGGCCTGGCTGCGCGACAACGTTCACGCGCCCGAACAATTCACCCTGAGCTACGCCGCCGAACATTCGCAGTTCATCCGCTTCAACCACGCCAAGGTTCGCCAGGCCGGTGATGTGCGCCAGTCCGACGCGACCCTGAAGCTGATCGCCGACGGCCGCCAGGCCGACCTCAACCTGACCCTCAGCGGCGACGACGAGCTCGACCGCCAGCGTCTGGCCGAGGCCCTGGCCCAACTGCGCCAGACCTTGCCGCTGATCCCCGCCGATCCGTACCTGATGCTCAACGACAGCGCCTGGGACAGCCGCCTGCAACAGGAACAGCCGCTGCCCGACAGCACCCAGGTACTGACACGCATCGAGGCTGGCGCCGGCGATCTCGACCTGGTCGGCATCTACGCCGCCGGGCCGGTCTGCCGGGGCTTCGCCAGCTCCTTCGGGGCGTTCGGCTGGCACCAGGCCAACAGCTTCAACTTCGACTGGAGCCTGTTCCACGCCAACGGCCAGGCGGTCAAGGCCAACTACGCCGGGCAGGTGTGGGACGACGAGCAGTTCGCCCGACGCCTGGCCCAGGCCCGCGAGCAACTGGACTACCTGGGTCGACCGCTGAAGACACTCACGCCCGGCGAGTACCGCGCCTACCTGGCCCCCGCCGCCCTCGACGAGATCGTTGGCATGCTCGGCTGGGGCGGGTTCTCCACCCAGGCCATCGCCAGCAAGAACAGCCCGCTGCAAAGGCTTTACGCCGCCGAGGCCGAACTCAGCCCGCTGGTCAGCATGACCGAGCAGGTCAGCGGCTCGTTGAGCCCGGCGTTTTCCGGCGAGGGTTATCCGCGCAGCGACGTCCGCCTGATCGATCGCGGCCAAGCCCTGGAGCAACTGACCAACGCCCGCAGCGCCGCCGAATTCGAGCGCCAGGCCAACGGTGCAGAGCCCTGGGAGGCACCGGCCTGCCTGAGCATGGCTGGCGGAGCACTGGCCGAGGCCGACGTGCTGCAACGACTGGGCACCGGCCTGTACATCGGCAATCTCTGGTACCTGAACTACTCGGACCAGAGCGCCGCCCGCCTGACCGGCCTGACCCGCTTCGCCTGCTTCTGGGTCGAGGACGGACGGATCCAGGCACCGGTCAGCACCATGCGTTTCGATGACAGCGTCTACAGTCTGCTGGGTAGCCAGCTGGAAGCCCTGACCGAGGAACGCGAGCTGATGCTGTCGACCGGCACCTATGGCCAGCGCCAGACCGGATCGAGTCATCTGCCGGGGGCGCTGGTCAAACGGCTTACCCTGACCCTCTGAAGGTTTTCACCGACCTTGTGGGAGCTGGCTTGCCAGCGATAGGGCCAGACCTGACAACACAGGTGCCTGTACCGGCCTCATCGCTGGCAAGCCAGCTCCCACAAGGACCGCGCATGCAAGGACTTTCCATGCCCGAACGCACGCCCCTGGACCCCACCACCGCCCGCTGGATCCCCTGGGTGGTGGCCATCGCCTTCTTCATGCAGTCCCTCGACGGCACCATCCTCAACACCGCCCTGCCGGCCATGGCCCGCGACCTGGCAGAGGACCCGCTGCGCATGCAGTCGGTGATCATCGCCTACATGCTCACCGTGGCCCTGCTGATCCCCGCCTCCGGCTGGATCGCCGACCGCTTCGGCACCAAGCGGGTGTTCTTCGGCGCGATCCTGCTGTTCAGCCTCGGTTCACTGCTTTGCGCCATCGCCAACAGCCTCGGCCTGCTGGTCGGCGCCCGGGTCATCCAGGGCCTCGGCGGCGCGCTGATGCTACCGGTCGGGCGCCTGGTGGTGCTGCGCGCCTATCCGCGCTCGGAGCTGGTGCGGATCATGAGCTTCATCACCATCCCCGGCCTGCTTGGCCCGTTGATCGGCCCGACCATGGGCGGCTGGCTGGTGGAAATCCTCAGCTGGCACTGGATCTTCCTGCTCAACCTGCCGGTGGGCGCTCTCGGCTGCTACGCGGTGTGGAAGTACATCCCCGACCTGCGCGGCTCCGAGCGCACGCGCTTCGACGGCATCGGCTTCGTCCTGTTCGGCGCGGCGATGGTGCTGATCACCATCGCCATGGAAGGCCTCGGCGAACTGCACCTGCCGCACCTGCGGGTGATGTTGCTGCTGTTCGCCGGCATGGCCTGCCTGGCCGCCTACTGGCTGCGCGCCGGCAGCATCGACAATCCGCTGTTCTCGCCCAAGCTGTTCCGCGTGCGGACCTTCTCCGTGGGCATTCTCGGCAACCTGTTCGCCCGCCTGGGCAGCGGCGCCCTGCCGTTCCTGGTGCCGTTGCTGTTGCAGGTGGCGCTAGGTTATTCGCCGGCCGAAGCGGGGATGAGCATGATCCCCCTGGCCGCCGCGGCGATGCTGGCCAAGTCCATCGCCCGGCCGCTGATCGAGCGCTTCGGCTACCGCAACGTGCTGACCATCAATACCCTGCTGCTCGGGCTGATGCTGTGCAGTCTCGGCCTGGTCAACGAAAGCACGCCGCACGCGGTGCTGCTGGTGCAACTGGGCCTGCTCGGGGCGATCAACTCGATGCAGTTCACCGCGATGAACACCGTGACCCTGATCGACCTCGACGACGCCAGCGCCAGCAGCGGCAACAGCCTGCTGTCGGTGGTGGCGCAGCTGTCCCTGAGCCTCGGCGTGGCTTGCGCCGGCGCCCTGCTCGGCGGCTTTACCGCCGCAGGCAGCGCCGAGGGCGTGGAAACCACCCTCGGCGCCTTCCAGCTGACCTTCGTCACCATCGGCCTGATGGCCATGCTGGCGGCGGCGATCTTCCTGCAACTGGCAAAGACCGACGGACGCCGCGCACGGCGCGAAGATGCCGCACAGGAGCACGGAATCGACCACTGAACCCGGCAGGAAAGGCGCCCCACCACTCGGCGCCTTTTCCGACAAAGGCAGGGCGAATGGCCATGAGGCTGGTACACTGCGCGACATTTTGTTTTGCAGGCCCGTCTCGTGACCACCAACGCCACCGCTTTCGCCACCTTGCCGCTGTCCGCCGCCATGCTGGCCAACCTGGACGCCCTCGGCTATGCCGAGATGACCCCGATCCAGGCCCAGAGCCTGCCGGTCATCCTCAAGGGCCAGGACCTGATCGCCCAGGCCAAGACCGGCAGCGGCAAAACCGCCGCCTTCGGCATCGGCCTGCTCAACCCGATCAACCCGCGCTATTTCGGCTGCCAGGCCCTGGTCCTGTGCCCGACCCGCGAGCTGGCCGACCAGGTCGCCAAGGAGCTGCGCCGCCTGGCCCGCGCCGAGGACAACATCAAGATCCTCACCCTGTGCGGTGGCGTCTCCCTCGGACCACAGATCGCCTCGCTGGAGCACGGCGCGCACATCATCGTCGGTACCCCGGGCCGGGTGCAGCAGCACCTGAGCAAGGGCACCCTGGTGCTGGACGGCCTTAACACCCTGGTCCTCGACGAAGCCGACCGCATGCTCGACATGGGCTTCTTCGACGCCATCAGCGATATCGTCGGGCAGACCCCGAAGCGCCGTCAGACCCTGCTGTTCTCCGCCACCTACCCGGCCGGGATCAAGCAACTGGCCTCGTCGATCATGCGCGACCCGCAGCAGGTCAAGGTCGAAGCGCTGCATGACGACAGCCAGATCGAACAGCATTTCTACGAAATCGACGCCGAAGACCGCCTGAGCGCCGTGACCCGCGTGCTCGGTCACTTCCGTCCGCAGTCCTGCGTGGCGTTCTGCTTCACCAAGCAGCAGTGCCAGGAGCTGGTCGACCACCTCAAGGCCAAGGGCATCGCTGCCGAAGCCCTGCACGGCGACCTGGAACAGCGCGACCGCGACCAGGTGCTGACCGTGTTCGCCAACCGCAGCCTGTCGGTGCTGGTAGCCACCGACGTGGCGGCCCGCGGGCTGGACATCGATGCGCTGGACATGGTGATCAACGTCGAGCTGGCCCGTGACGCCGAGATTCATGTGCACCGTGTCGGCCGTACCGGTCGGGCCGGCGAGAAAGGCCTGGCGGTGAGCCTGGTGGCCCCGGCCGAGGGCCATCGCGCCAAGGCCATCGAAGACCTGCAGAAGAAACCGCTGCGCTGGGAGCAGCTGGACAGCCTGAAGAGCAAGGCCGGCGAGCCGCTGGTGCCGGTGATGAGCACCCTGTGCATCGCCGCCGGGCGCAAGGACAAGCTGCGCCCGGGGGATATCCTCGGCGCCCTGACCGGCGATGCCGGGATCGATGGCAAGAAAGTGGGCAAGATCGCCATCTTCGATTTCCAGGCCTTCGTCGCGGTCGAACGGGCGCTGGCCAAGCAGGCCATGCAGCGGCTCAACAGCGGCAAGATCAAGGGGCGTTCGCTCAAGGTCCGGATCATCTGAGTTCTTGAGGGCCTCATCGCTGGCAAGCCAGCTCCCACAGGTGCGGTGCATGCAGTACCTGTGGGAGCTGGCTTGCCAGCGATGAGGGCCTAACATCTAGAGAAAAATCATGCACTCCACCGATGTGATCATCATCGGCGCCGGCGCTGCCGGGCTGATGTGCGCCCGTACCGCCGCCCTGCGCGGCCGTCGGGTCGTGCTGCTGGACCACGCCAACAAGCCGGGCAAGAAAATCCTCATGTCCGGCGGCGGTCGCTGCAATTTCACCAACATGTACACCGAGCCGGGCAATTTCCTCTCGCAGAACCCGCATTTCTGCAAGTCCGCCCTGGCCCGCTATACCCAGTGGGACTTCATCGAGATGGTCGCCAAGCATGGCGTGCCCTATCACGAGAAGAAACTCGGCCAGCTGTTCTGCGATAACAAGTCCAGCGACATCCTGCAGATGCTCCTCGACGAGTGCGACAGCGCCGGCGCCACGTTGCGCATGGACACCCGCATCGAGCAGATCGAGAAGCTCGAACACGGCTATCTGCTGACCACCAGCGCCGGCCAGTTCCAGTGCCAGTCCCTGGTGATCGCCACCGGCGGCCTGTCGATCCCGACCCTGGGCGCGACCGGCTTCGGCTACCAGGTCGCCCGCCAGTTCGGCCACGCCCTGCTGCCGACCCGCGCCGGCCTGGTGCCCTTCACCATCACCGACCAGCTCAAGGCCCTGTGCAGCGAGCTGTCCGGCACCTCGGTGGACTGCATCGCCAGCTGCAACGGCACCAGCTTCCGCGAAAACCTGCTGTTCACCCACCGCGGCCTCAGTGGCCCGGCGATCCTGCAGGTTTCCTCGTTCTGGGAAGCCGGCGACACGGTGGAGATCAACCTGCTGCCGGACCACGACGCCCTGACCTGGCTGCAACAGCAGCAAGCCGAGCGCCCCAACAGCGAGCTGAAGACCCTGCTCGGCGAGATCTTCACCAAGAAGATGGCCAACCTGCTGGCCGAGCACTGGTTCGCCTCCAAGCCGATGAAGCAGTACACCCCCGGCGAGCTGGCCCAGGTCGCCGACAAGCTGGGCAACTGGCAACTGGTGCCGGCCGGCACCGAGGGCTACCGCACCGCCGAAGTGACCCTCGGTGGCGTGGATACCCGCGAGGTTTCGTCGAAAACCATGGAATCGCTGAAAAGTCCTGGCCTGTACTTCATCGGCGAAGTGCTCGACGTCAGCGGCCACCTCGGCGGTTTCAACTTCCAGTGGGCCTGGGCCTCGGCTTACGCGGCGGCGCAGTTCGTCTAGAATCAGCGCCAATCACGGAACGCATTTTGCTGGTACGTGACCACCGCGACGACTTTACGTCGCGGTGACCGCTCACTTCAGCTCCCCCGTTCGGCAGGCCCCGTCGTCCATCATGTCTTCTTCTTCGTTTCGTCAGTCGTTGCGTCGTTTGTGGGCGCTGGACAAATTCAGCTACAGCATTCGGGTATTGATCGCCCTGACCGGCAGCATGGCGCTGTGCTGGTACCAGGACCAGATGAACCTGCTGATCCCGCTGTTCCTCGGCATCATCGCCAGCGCCCTGGCGGAAACCGACGACAGCTGGCAGGGCCGCCTCAACGCCCTGGCGGTGACCCTGGTGTGCTTCACCGTCGCCGCGCTGTCGGTAGAGCTGCTGTTCCCCTATCCGTGGATCTTCGTCATCTCCATGGCCCTGGCGGCGTTCGGCCTGACCATGCTCGGCGCCCTCGGCGAGCGCTACGGGGCGATTGCCCAGGCCACCCTGATTCTCTCGGTGTACACCATGATCGGCGTGGACCAGCGCGGTGGCGAGGTCGCTGACTTCTGGCACGAACCGCTGCTGCTGGTGGCCGGTGCGGCCTGGTACGGGCTGCTCTCGGTACTGTGGCAGGCGATGTTTTCCAACCAGCCGGTGCAGCAGAGCCTGGCCCGGCTGTTCCGTGAGCTGGGTACCTACCTCAAGCTCAAAGCCACCCTGTTCGAGCCGATCCGCGGCCTCGACGTGGAAGCCCGCCGCCTGGAGCTGGCGCAGCAGAACGGCAAGGTGGTGGCGGCGCTGAACAGCGCCAAGGAAATCATCCTGCACCGGGTCGGCAATGGCCGCCCCAGCTCCAAGGTCAGTCGTTACCTGAAGCTGTATTTCCTCGCCCAGGACATCCACGAACGGGCCAGCTCCTCGCACTACCCGTACAACGCCCTGACCGAGGCCTTCTTCCATAGCGACGTGCTGTTCCGCTGCCAGCGCCTGCTGCGCCAGCAGGGCAGCGCCTGCCAGCAGTTGTCGACGTCGATCCAGTTACGCCAGCCGTTCGTCTTCAACAGCAACTTCGCCGAGGCCCTGGAAGACCTCAACGCCTCGCTGGAGCACCTGCGCATCCAGAGCAACCCGGCCTGGCGCGGCCTGCTCCGCTCACTGCGGGCGCTGGCGGCCAACCTGGCGACCCTCGACCGCCTGCTCAGCGATGCCAGCAACCCGGACAACCTGGCCGACAACACCGACTCCAGCCTGCTCGACCGCTCGCCGCGCAACTTCAAGGACGTCTGGACCCGCCTGCGCCTGCAACTGACGCCGACCTCGCTGATCTTCCGCCACGCCCTGCGCCTGCCCCTGGCCCTGTCGATCGGCTACGGCATGGTGCACCTGATCCACCCGACCCAGGGCTACTGGATCATCCTCACCACGCTGTTCGTCTGCCAGCCCAACTACGGTGCAACGCGGCGCAAGCTGGTGCAGCGGATCATCGGCACGGCCATCGGCCTGACGGTCGGCTGGGCGCTGTTCGACCTGTTCCCCAACGCGCTGATCCAGTCGCTGTTCGCGGTGGCCGCGGGGGTGGTGTTCTTCGTCAACCGCACCACCCGCTATACCCTGGCGACCGCGGCGATCACCCTGATGGTGCTGTTCTGCTTCAACCAGATCGGCGATGGCTACGGCCTGTTCCTGCCGCGCCTGTTCGATACCCTGGTGGGCAGCCTGATCGCCATTCTCGCGGTATTCCTGTTCCTCCCGGACTGGCAGGGCCGCCGCCTGAACAAGGTGCTGGCCAACACCCTGACCTGCAACAGCCTGTACCTGCGCCAGATCATGCAGCAGTACGCCCAGGGCAAGCAGGACGACCTCGCCTACCGCCTGGCCCGGCGCAACGCGCACAACGCCGATGCCGCGCTGTCGACCACCCTGTCCAACATGCTCATGGAACCCGGGCACTTCAGGAAGGAAGCAGATACCGGCTTCCGCTTCCTGGTGCTCTCGCACACCCTGCTCAGCTACCTCTCGGCCCTTGGCGCACACCGCGAAAGCACCCTGCCGGCCGAAGCCCATGCGCAACTGATCGACGGTGCAGTGGCCAAGCTGGCGCAAAGCCTCGACGAGATCGCCAGCGGCCTGGCCGGCAAGCAGCCGGTGGCGATCCACAGCGACGCCGAGGAAGCCCTGGCCATCGAGCTGGAGCAGATGCCCGAAGAAATGGACGAGAACCTGCGCACGGTGCAGACCCAACTGGCGCTGATCGCCCGTCACCTCGGCCCGCTGCGCACCCTGGCCGCGCACCTGATCAAGGGGACTCCGGCCTGAAGGCGTAGTGTTCGAGGATCCTGGCGTAGCTGCCATCGGCCTTCATCGCGCCGATGGCCTTGTCGAAGGCGGCGACGATCTGAGCGTGCTGCGGGTGCTTGAGGCTGACCAGGATATGCAGGTTGTTCTCGCTGACCGGCTTGCCGAAGAACTCGATCAGGTCCTTGGTGTTGCTGCGCTCCTGTTGCAGGTACCAGCTGGCCACGTACTCGTCTTCCACGGCCAGGGTCACCCGGCCGGCGGCAAGCATGCCGATGGCCACGGGAAAACTGCGCACCGGGACTTTCTGCAGGCGCAGATCATTGTCGAACTCGGCGGAATAGGCGTAGTCGCGGACCACGGCGATGGAGTGCGGGTAGAGGTCGGAAAGACGCTCGTAGTGGATTGCATCGGCCTTGCGCTTGAGCAGACGAATGCGATTGGCCAGGTAGCCCTCGGAAAACTGCCCGATACGGGTGCGCGACTCGTTGTACCAGGCGTTGACCAGCACATCGTAGCGACCGTCGCCGATCCCCATCAGCGCCCGCGCCCAGGGCACCTGCTCGAAATCGCTGGCATAACCGGCGCGCTCCAGCGCCGCCTTGACCAGGGCAGTGGCGAGCCCGCCCTGCTCCATGCTGGCGTCGGTAAAAGGCGGCCAGGCATCGGCGACCAAACGGAGCTTTTCTGCGTGAACCGGGGTAACTGACAACATTCCAAGCAAACACAAGACTCGGAGCAAGGGCATGCTCAAATCCTATAGCGGAGATGTGCTCCGCGTTGTGGTTTGACCGCTGGGAAGTGCACTGCCGAAAACTCGATCGCAATGAGCAGACTACACAAACATCCGTCCGGGTGGCAGCAGCAAATAATAGCCATGTGCCTCTATTCCTGCCGGCCTTGCGCACTCTTCGGCCTTCGCCCGGAAGGGACAACGGGCTATCCTCGGGCGCGTACCCACTGAGAGATTTCCCCATGTCCATCGATTGGATCTGCAAACATCACACCGACCTTGGCAAGGAACAGCTCTACGCCGTACTCCAGCTGCGCAACCAGGTGTTCGTGCTGGAACAGAAGTGCCCCTACCAGGACCTGGATGGCCAGGATCTGAGCGGGGATACCTGCCACCTGATGGCCTGGCAGGAGGATCGGCTGGTGGCCTATCTGCGCCTTCTGGACCCGATTTCGCAAGGCGGGGACGTGGTGATTGGCCGGGTGGTGATCGCCGAGGCCGGGCGTGGCCAGGGGCTTGGGCATGAGCTGATGGTGCGGGCGCTGAAAGAAGCGCAGGAGAACTGGCCTGACGTGCCGGTGTATCTCTCGGCCCAGGCGCATCTGCAGGGGTATTACCGCAAACATGGCTTCGAGGTGGTGGGCGAGGCTTATCTGGAAGATGACATTCCGCACATCGGCATGCGCCGGGCTTGAGGGCCTCATCGCCGGCAACGCCGGCTCCCACAAGGTCTGCGTACACCACCGAACACTGTGGGAGCCGGCGTTGCCGGCGATAGGGCCGGAACAAGCAACAGATCAATCAGGGATACCCCAGCACCTCACGGATCCCCCGCAGATTCTGGATGATCCAGCCCTTGTCGATCGCACCCCAATCACGGATCCGGTACTGCCCGGCATGGTTGCGCGCTCCGGCTTCCTGCTCGAACTCGCAGACGATGTCCAGGTCCGCCAGGGCGGCGATGGTGTCCTGGGCGGTGCGCCGGGGCATGCCGGTGGCGGCCATCAGCGCGGGGACGCTGGCGGCGGTCTGGCTGTCGATCAGCCAGGCCACGTACAGCCGACGATAGAAACTGCTCTTGGTCTTGCTCACTTCCATGCAAAGGTTTCCTTGACTCACTGATTGCCCGGCAGGTCGCGCCAGGTCAGGTACACGCGCAGGTCGAACTCCAGTTGATGGTAGCCGGGCTGCATGTATTCACAGAGTTGATAGAAGGCCTTGTTGTGTTCGGCCTCCTTCAGGTGCGCCAGCTCATGCACCACGATCATGCGCAGGAACTCCGGCGCTGCCTCGCGAAACAGCGAAGCGATGCGGATTTCCTTCTTCGCCTTGAGCTTGCCGCCCTGCACCCGCGACACCGCAGTGTGCAGGCCCAGGGCACGGTGGGTCAGGTCGAGGCGGTTGTCGAACAGCACCTTGTCCAGGTTCGGCGCATTGCGCAGGTGTTCCTGCTTGAGCGCCTGGGCATAGCCGTACAGCGCCTTGTCGCTCTGCACCTCATGCCGGCCCGGATAGCGCTTTTGCAGGTAGTCGCCCAACTGATCGCGGGCGATCAACTGGCGCACCTGGTCTTGCAGGGCGGGCGGATAGGCTTGCAGGTACTTGAGGACGGTCATGGCTGCGGCGAACGAAGAAACGAAGGCGGCAGTGTAACCAACTACAGCGAGCCCCAGTCAAAAAACCCCGGGAAGCGCCCGGCTTCGTCGGCGGTGATCGGCCGGGCGACCAGGAAGCCCTGCACGTACTGGCAGCCATGCTCGCGCAGCCAGTCCGCCTGCTCCGCGGTTTCCACGCCTTCGGCGATGACGCGGATGTTGTACTGCTCGCAGAGTTCGATCACGCAGCGCACCAACGCCACGTTCGCTCCGGACTCTGGCAGCAACGCCACCAGATGGCGGTCGAGCTTCAGGGTGTCGATGGGCAGGTCGCGCAACAGGCGCAGGGAGCAGTCGCCGGCACCGAAATCGTCCAGCGCCACACGCACGCCCAGTTCGCGCAGCTGGCGCAGTTGCCGCTGCGCTGCGTCGATATTGTCGACCAGCGAAGTCTCGGCGATTTCCACTTCCAGCTGGCTCGGGGACAGGCCGGCGGCAGCAATCACCTGACCCAGCTCCTCGACCAGATTGGGCATGCCGAACTGCACCTTGCTGAGGCTGATGCCCAGGGTCAGCTCGTCAGGGAAATGCCCGCACCACAGACGCCGCTGTTCGGCGCCCTGACGGTAGATCCAGCTGGCCAGGCGGTTGATCAGCCGCGCCTCCTCCAGCAAGGGCAGGAACAGTCCCGGCGGCACATCGCCGACACTCGGGTGGCGCCAGCGCAGCAATGCCTCGAAACCACGCAAGCGGCCGTCGGCGAAGGCGACCTGGGGCTGGAACACCAGGGTGAAGTCCTGGTTATCCACCGCCGCGCGCACGCTGTCCTCCAGCATCAGGCGCGAGCGTGCGCGGCCGTTGAGGTCCTGGTCGTAATAGCGGTACTGCTGGCGCCCGGCCTGTTTCGCCGCGTACATCGCCGTATCGGCGGCGCGCAGCAGGTTGTCGAGGTTGGCGCCGCAGTCGGGATAGATGGCGATGCCGATACTGACCCCGAGAATCACCTCCAGCCCGTCGATATGCTGACGGATCGACATGCGCTCGATGCATTTCTCGGCAAAGCGCGCCGCCTGCTCCGGGTAGTCCAGGTCGTCGAGCAAGGCGGTGAATTCATCACCGCCCATGCGCGCGAGAATGCCGTGGCCTCCGAGGCAATCCTTCAACTGTTCGGCGACCCAGTGCAGCACCTGGTCGCCGGTTTCGTGACCGAGCAAGTCGTTGACCCGCTTGAAGCCATCAAGGTCGAGGTACATCAGGGCGTGATGCTTTTCCGAATGCTCGGCGCGCACCAGTTCGCTCTCCGCCGCCTGGTAGAAACCGCGACGATTGAGCAGGCCGGTGAGCGGATCGGTGACCGCCTGCTGTTCCAGTTGCTGATGCAGGCTGCGCACCACCGACATGTCCAGCACCGTCACCACCATCGCCCGCTGCTCGCCCGGCAATGCCGCGCAGGACAGCGCCACCGACAGGGCCTGGCCGTTGCTGGTACGCAGTACCGCGTCATGCAGGCGGTAGATGTCCCGCTCCAGATAGGCCTGGTAGAAGGCCGATTCACGCCATTGGTTTGCCGTCGGCGACAGCACGAACTCCAGCAGGCAGGCGCCCTGCAACTGGTCGACGGAGGCCATCAGCAGACGGGAAATTGCCGGATTGGCGAAACGGATGGTGCCGTCCTCGGCCACCACCAGGATGCCCTCGGCGGCGTTTTCCAGAACCGAGGCATTGAAGGCCCGGGCCGCCTCCAGGTCGCGGGTCAGGCGCTGCAAGGCCCGGCGGTTGCGCTGCTGGTCGAGCAGGGCCTGCACCTTGGGCTTGAGGATCTGCGGATCGAATGGCTTGAACAGATAATCCACGGCACCGCTGGCATAGCCCTTGAGCACCGCCGCCTGGCTTTGCTCGTTGGCCGTGAGGAAGATGATCGGGGTCAGGCGCGTGCGCTGGCTGCCGCGCATCAGGCGAGCGACTTCGAAGCCGTCCATGCCTGGCATCTGTACGTCCAGCAGAACCAGGTCGACTTCATGTTCGAGCAAGGTACTCAGGGCCTCGATGCCCGAGCACGCGGTCAACACCTGCCAGTCCTGGCGCGCCAGCAGGGCACGCATGCTGATCAGGTTCTCCGGGTAGTCATCAACCACCAATAGTGTTGACGCGCCCTCTTGTATGGGGGTTTGAGCGCATTCCATGCTGCTTCTCTATGTGGCAACCAGCGTCAGTTTTCCAATTGAAATTCTGCCGGAATTCACTCTAGACCCGAGTGTTACAAATCTAAAGCTGGCACAAGGCCAATAGATAGTTCGCCGACTAACGGTCGTAGGAGCGGGGCAATCAAAAAAAAGGGACTGCCTTGGCAGTCCCTTCTTCTTTACCCGGGGAGAACTCAGTTGACCTTGGCGGCCAGCTCGCCCTTGGCGTAACGCAGGTACATTTCGTCCAGGGAGACCGGCTTGATCTTCGAGGCGTTGCCAGCGGTGCCGAAGGCTTCGTAGCGGGCGATGCAGATGTCACGCATGGCTTCGACGGTCTTGGCGAAGTATTTGCGCGGGTCGAACTCGGACTTGTTCTGTTCCAGGAAGCGACGGATCGCACCGGTGGAAGCCAGACGCAGGTCGGTGTCGATATTGACCTTGCGCACGCCGTGCTTGATGCCTTCGACGATCTCTTCGACCGGTACGCCGTAGGTCTCTTTGATGTCGCCACCGAACTCGTTGATGATCGCCAGCCAGTCCTGCGGAACCGAGGACGAACCGTGCATCACCAGGTGGGTGTTCGGAATGCGCTGGTGGATCGCCTTGATGCGGTCGATCGCCAGGATGTCGCCGGTAGGCGGCTTGGTGAACTTGTAGGCACCGTGGCTGGTGCCGATGGCGATGGCCAGGGCGTCGACCTGGGTCTTCTTGACGAAGTCGGCGGCCTCTTCAGGGTCGGTCAGCATCTGGCTGTGATCCAGGATGCCTTCGGCGCCAACGCCGTCTTCTTCACCGGCCTGACCGGTTTCCAGGCTGCCCAGGCAACCCAGTTCGCCTTCCACGGACACGCCGCAGGCGTGGGCGAATGCCACGGTCTGCTGGGTCACGCGGACGTTGTATTCGTAGTCGGACGGGGTCTTGCCGTCTTCACGCAGCGAGCCGTCCATCATTACCGAGCTGAAGCCCAGCTGGATCGAACGCTGGCAGACGTCAGGGCTGGTGCCGTGGTCCTGGTGCATGCACACCGGGATGTGCGGGAATTCTTCGATGGCCGCCAGGATCAGGTGACGCAGGAACGGCGCGCCAGCGTATTTGCGGGCACCGGCCGAAGCCTGGACGATCACGGGGGAGTCGGTCTTGTCGGCCGCTTCCATGATGGCGCGCATCTGCTCGAGGTTGTTGACGTTGAAAGCCGGAACGCCGTAACCGAATTCGGCGGCGTGGTCCAGCATCTGGCGCATGCTAATGAGTGCCATTGTGTATCTCTCTCCCGACAAGCGTCGTTATTTCGTGCAAGCCTGCCGCAGCGGCGGTTGCTGTTCAAGTTGTGTGAGCCGGCATATCAGGCCGACCCGGCCAGTCACGGTGCCTTGCAGCCCCGCCCTATCAAATCGTTGGTCGCTACCCAGTACACCAGGCCCTCATCGCCCTTGGTGTGAAAGGCCAGCACGCCATCGCTGTACAGCGCCCCGGACCCCGCCGGCTCGGGCTTGAGCCGGTAGACCTGGTCACCGCCACCGAGGCGTACGTCCATGTCGTTGCCAACCGTGCGCCAGAGCACCTGGACCTTGCTGTCGCAGACCCAGGTGGTCCATGTGTCGGCCACCGGTGGCTCGGACTTGAAGCTTGCGCATCCCGCGAGTACCGCCATGACCATCACGGCCAGAACGCCTTTCATTCCATTCCTCCAGCAGACCACAAAGCAGGCGACTGGTTGTCGTCAGCCGATCAAGGGCAACCCTTGGCCCGGCGCTGATGGTCGTCGTCGTATTTTTCCAGGCCGTCCGGACCGAGGCGCTTGTTGATCACCGGCACGGTCTCGGCCTGCCATTCGGACTGGTAGCAGCCGCCCTTTTCGGCGGCAGGCTGGTCGGGAGCGGACTCGGGCGTGCCGGAGCAGGCGCCCAGCGCGGCGGTCATGAGCATCAGTGACAGTCGCTTGATCATCGGTTCGCTCCCTTTGCCAGGCCCCGGCGACTCAGGCCTTGGCCCGCTGTTCCAGCACTTCGACCGCCGGCAGGATCTTGCCCTCGACGAATTCGAGGAACGCACCGCCACCGGTAGAAATGTAGGAGATATCAGCTGCCACGCCATATTTGTCGATGGCTGCCAGGGTGTCGCCGCCGCCAGCGATGGAGAACGCGGCGCTGTCGGCGATGGCCTTGGCCAGGGTCTTGGTGCCGTTGCCGAACTGGTCGAACTCGAACACGCCGACCGGGCCGTTCCACAGGATGGTCTTCGACGACTTCAGCAGCTCGGCGAACTGCTCGGCGGTTTTCGGGCCGATGTCGAGGATCATGTCGTCGTCGGCCACGTCGGCCACCGACTTGACGGTGGCTTCGGCGTCTTCGGCGAAGGCCTTGGCCACCACCACGTCAACCGGCAGCGGCACGTTGACCTTGGCAGCGATGGCCTTGGCGGTTTCGACCAGATCGGCTTCGTACAGCGACTTGCCGACCTTGTGGCCAGCAGCGGCGAGGAAGGTGTTGGCGATGCCGCCACCGACGATCAGCAGGTCGCAGATCTGGCTCAGGCTGTTCAGCACGTCCAGCTTGGTCGACACCTTGGAACCGGCGACGATGGCCGCCATCGGCTTGGCCGGGGCCTTCAGGGCCTTGCCCAGGGCATCCAGCTCGGCAGCCAGCAGCGGGCCGGCAGCGGCGACCTTGGCGAACTTGGCAACACCGTGGGTCGAGCCCTCGGCGCGGTGGGCGGTGCCGAAAGCGTCCATGACGAACACGTCGCACAGCGCGGCGTATTTCTGCGCCAGCTCGTCGGCGTTCTTCTTCTCGCCCTTGTTGAAGCGCACGTTCTCGAACAGCACGATGTCACCGGCCTTGACCTCGACGCCGTCCAAATAGTCGGCGACCAGCGGCACTTCGCGGCCCAGGGCCTTGCTCAGGTAGTCGGCGACCGGCTTCAGGCTGTTCTCGGCAGAGAACTCGCCCTCGGTCGGACGGCCCAGGTGCGAGCAGACCATCAGCGCCGCGCCCTTCTCCAGGGCCAGCTTGATGGTCGGCAGCGAAGCGAGGATGCGCGCGTCGCTGGCAACCACACCGTCCTTCACAGGGACGTTGAGGTCTTCGCGGATCAGTACGCGCTTACCTTGCAGGTCGAGGTCGGTCATCTTCAAAACGGTCATGAATGCAGTCCTTCAGGGCTGTTTGCTGGTGGTGCGTTGGTGGTTGTCGACGACGCGCAGAAAATGATCTGCGACGTCGAGCATGCGGTTGGCAAAGCCCCATTCGTTGTCGAACCAGGCCAGCAGGTTCACCAGACGGGGGCCGGAAACACGGGTCTGACTGGCATCGACGATGGCCGAATGCGGGTCATGGTTGAAATCGCAACTGGCGTGAGGCAGTTCGGTGTAGGCCAGCAGCCCTTGCAGCGGCCCGCTCAAGGCGGCCTCCCGCAGCACCTGGTTGACCTCGGCGGCCGTGGTGTCGCGGGTGGTCTGCAGGGTGATGTCCAGGCACGACACGTTTACCGTCGGCACCCGCACGGCTTTGGCCTGGATTCGCCCGACAAGTTCCGGAAGCAGGCGCTCGATGCCGCGGGCAAGGCCGGTGGACACCGGAATCACCGACTGGAAGGCCGAACGCGTGCGGCGCAGGTCTTCGTGGTGATAGGCGTCGATCACCGGCTGGTCGTTCATCGCCGAGTGGATGGTGGTGATCGACACGTACTCGATGCCGAACGCCTGGTCCAGCACGCGCAGCAGCGGCACGCCGCAGTTGGTGGTGCAGGAAGCGTTGGAGACCAGGGTCTCGGCGCCGCTCAGGCAGTCCTGATTGATGCCGTAGACCACCGTGGCATCGACATCGGCTTCACTGGCCATGGGTTGCGAGAACAGTACCCGCGGCGCGCCGGCGTCGAGAAAACGCTGGCCATCGGCGCGGGTGTTGTAGGCCCCGGAGCATTCCAGCACCAGGTCGACGTCCAGCGCCGCCCAGTCGATGCCCTCGGGAGTGGCACTGCGCAGGACCTTCACGCAGTCGCCATTGATATGCAGACAGTCGCCGTCGACCTTCACTTCGCCGGGAAAACGCCCGTGGGTGGAGTCGAAGCGCGTCAGGTATTCGAGACTGGCCTGGTCGGCCAGATCGTTCAATGCAACGATCTCGAAGCCTGCCTTCGCCCCCCGCTCGACAAGTGCGCGCAAGACGCAACGACCGATACGGCCATAACCATTGAGTGCAACTCTGTAGGGACGCGGTTGGGGCATTGGCAGCTCACGGAGCAGATCTATCGGCACAAACCGCGGGATTTGTGTCGCCTCAATCGCGGGCAAGCCCGCTCCCACAGGGTTTATCGGCCACTGTGGGAGCGGGCTTGCCCGCGATTCCGGGCGACAGCGCCCGCGGATCCTTACATCAGTCTTCCAGCAGTTCTTCGGCGGTGCCCAGGATGTTGTCCAGGGTGAAGCCGAACTCCTCGAACAGCGCGCCGGCCGGAGCCGATTCACCGTAGGTGGTCATGCCGATGATGCGACCTTCGAGGCCGACGTACTTGTACCAGAAGTCAACATGGGCAGCTTCGATGGCGATGCGCGCACCGACTTCCAGCGGCAGTACCGACTGCTTGTAGGCAGCGTCCTGGGCGTCGAACACGCTGGTGCTCGGCATCGATACGACGCGGACCTTGCGGCCCTGCTCGCTGAGCTTGTCGAACGCCTGCACGGCCAGGCCCACTTCGGAACCGGTGGCGATCAGGATCAGCTCAGGCTCGCCGGCGCAGTCCTTGAGGACGTAGCCGCCACGGGCGATATCGGCGATCTGCTGGGCGCTGCGCTCCTGATGCTGCAGGTTCTGACGCGAGAAGATCAGTGCCGAAGGACCGTCCTTGCGCTCCAGGGCGGACTTCCAGGACACGGCCGATTCGACCGCGTCGGCTGGACGCCAGGTGTCCAGGTTCGGCGTGCTGCGCAGGCTGCTCAGTTGCTCGATCGGCTGGTGGGTCGGACCGTCTTCGCCCAGACCGATGGAGTCGTGGGTGTAGACG